>Ga0194134_10000126_pt1 | contig 110887 bp, 75 predicted proteins | sample TA2KigOff0mmetaG_FD_148602 | JGI IMG/M metagenome (GOLD analysis project Ga0194134, IMG submission 148602) | Freshwater microbial communities from Lake Tanganyika, Tanzania - TA2015056 Kigoma Offshore 0m | ecosystem: Environmental > Aquatic > Freshwater > Lake | place: Tanzania: Lake...
TAAGCTCCGACTCAAACAGCCGGGCCAGGTCGTGGAATGAGAAGCGGTTTTCGGCTCGGCATTCCTCGAGGTAGGCCCGGTGCGCCGCCTCGAAGAAAACGCCCCAGGCCCTGTAAACCTGAAACCTGTCGTTTTCGGCGAAAACCTGTTCCTCGGTTTGGTACACCATGCGGTCGAAGGGGGCGATAGCGGGGAGAATGTCGGCTTGTAACGCGTCTAGTGAATCCGAGTAACAAGTTCCGTCTCCAGCAGCCAGCCCTTGTGTTTTGGGTTTACCTTTGCTGTTGAAGAGAGTTTGTCGTAGCCGTTGAAATAACTCTGGCTGGGTGGCATTCTCCGCATGCCATGTTTGGTTCAACTCTTGAATGGCCCGAATCGCCCCGTTGTTGTGTCCCAACAATTCCGCGACAGCCGCACTCAATCGGGCATGAAACCCTTCGGCCAGCGGATGCCAAATCATGGTCCATTCGTCCCGCGGCGGGTTGGCCAGCATCGCCTCAAGCTTCTCATAACCACCCTGGCCGTCGGCCAGCAGGCTGATCGTTCGCGCCGCGGTCGGCCCGTCGCCATCCTTGGACATGAGTTCAACGAACCGGCCTCGGAGGTCCTTGGCCCGGTATTCGCCTCCAAGGCGCTCCAAAGCCATCCCCAGTTCCGATTCCGGCTGGTCGGCGGCCAGTTCCATCACCCGCCTCACCGCTTTTTCGGCGAGAATCTCGCGGCCGACATCATCGAGCACCTCAATGGAGGGGTCGAACCGCGTGGAACCCGCCACGGCCATCCGCCTCAGCCGGTCCTGGACCAAGGAGTCGATGGTGCCGATCGCCGCTCCGGGCAAATCGCGCAAATGGCCTTCCCAAAATGCCCGCCGCGTGGGGTCGGCAGTCCCGTCGCGTTCCGTCTCCATGGCCTTGCGAATCCGGGCGCGGAGGTTCGCCGCGGCCTTGCGGGTGAAGGTGATGACGGCGAACCTGTCGAGGCGGATCGGGTTTTCCTTCTCGTCGCAGTCCTCAATGAGCGACTTCAGCAGCAGCGCCACCAGCATGGTGGTCTTTCCCGAACCCGCCACGGCGTTGATGAGCAGGAATCCACGGGTTCGCAGAGCGTGCCGTTGCTCGATGTTGAGTTCGCGGAAAGTTCTCGTTGTTTGGAACATGGTTTCCTCGGGTTGGATGTTGTTCAGGCTTGGGGCGCCGTGGAATAACGGCACGCGTCGCGCATCGAGCAGAAACTGGTGCATTCCGGTTTTTTCGAATCCGGGCCGAATGTCGTCAGCGAAATCGTTCCGGCGCGGATGCTGCCGGCATGGCCAACGATGGTTTGCGGCACCATGTTCAGATCCAGGGGCAAGGTTGTCCTGGCCTTGGTTCCCGGCATGCCATGGCTGGGCAGGATGTCGCACTTGGCTCCCCCCAGCCCGACATAGGCCGCATGGATCTCCACGGCGGAGCCGGGAAGTGACTCGCAGCCAACCCGGGCGACATACCCGTAAAGGCCGGGCTGCACCAACCTGCCGTCGGAGCATTTACCCTTTTGGGTATCAAGCGAACCCGTCTTGAAGTCGATCACGGCGCGCGACTTGTCGGCAAGCTCCACCACGATGTCGATTTGCCCGGTCACGCGCACATCGTTTCCTTTGTCATCACTCCCGATCACCAGGTTGAACCCGACCTCGCTTCCCAGCGAGACCGAATTTTGGAGAGCCTTGTGCCACTCGCGACTGGCCAGCCTTTCCCCCTGCCGCCGATGGTAAACCTCAAGGTAAGCCGATTGGTTGGACAACTCATCGGCCAAGGCCACGCGCAAGGCGTCTGCCGGAGGTGGGAATGGCTGGCCGGCTGGTTCGAGGTGCGCCAACGCGGCGTGAACGGCGGTGCCGTAGGTGAGGGCCAGCCGGTCTTCGGATTCATCCTTCAACCTGAGTGTTTTTTCGGCATGGAAGCGGAACGGGCAGGCGACGAACGACTCCAGCACCGTGGCGCTGAAGGCCTTGTCGGCACCCCAGCGCGCGGCCACCAGCGGCGCGGCCCATTCCTCAAGCCGGGCCCGATGCTGATGGGCCGACCAATCGACGATTTCCGGGGGAAGCGGCGCCGCCATGGCGCGGCGCGGGCCTGTCGCCTCATCCATGCCGGGTGTTTCAATCATTGCCTTGATTCCGCGTCCGGCGACATGGGTCCAGCATGGCCCCGGCTGTCGTTCCTCCTCGCCGCGTTGCCTGGCGCGCGCCAAAACCACCCTTTTGGCCCCGGCCTCGAAGGCCTGCGTGAACAGGTAACGCCATTCACGCGACTTGCGGTGCTTCTCGTCCGCCGACAGGTCTTCGTCCGCGCGGCCAGAAGGGGGATATTCGCCCTCGTTCAAACCGGCCCAGATCACCGTGTCGAGCTTGAGGCCGCGCAGGGCCAGCGGGCGGATGATGCCCACGCGGTCGGTATCGTGTGACCGCAGCGTGAAGCGGTCGGATGCCAGAACGAGGTTGAGGGCCAGCAGGATATCGGGTTGGCCGTCCGCCATGGGAAAGTGCCGTGCCGGCGTTTCCGCCAGGGAATCAAGCGCGTCCACCAGGTTGCGCCAAGCCAGTTGGTCTTCCTCGATTTCCCTGTCTGGCATGGCTGGCGGGGCATATCGCGGCATCAGCTTGTTCTGGTAGTCGAGTTGTTCGAGGAACAGGCCCAACTGCCGGGTGAGCCAGGCGCCCGGACTAGCCGCGTCGACAGGGGAGCCGAAAACTCCCGCCACCATTTCCAGCCGGTTGGCGACCGCTTCGGCCAGTTGCCTGAGCGCCTCGATGGTATCCGGATTGGCGCCTTCGCGGGTGGATTCGGCATCAATCGCCCGGTTCCAGAACCCCAGCCATTCTTGCGCGGACTGCGATCGCAGATAGCCGATGCCGAGGGAGCGAAGTCGCTGAAGCCAATGCGCTCCCTCGAGTCCGCCGCGCATGACCGGGCTGGCCAGCAACTGGAAGATGTCGCCATGGTGGAACCGGCCCGACTGGCATTCCAGGGCCGCCCGCACCATGCGGGCCGGCCTCGAATCCGCGACACCGATCCACTCGGCCTGCGCCGAGCAGGGGATGCCGGCGCGTGTCAGCGCCTCGCGGATGGCCGTGGCCCGGGAGGCGTCCGGCGCCACGATGGCGATCTTCCCCGGCATTTCCACCAGGGCCGCGTCGGCGCGCAACAGCGAAGCCACCTTGCTTGCCACCCAATCCGGCAACTCCGCTTCCTGCGTCACCTCGACAAGCGACACGCCTTCGGGCGCGTCTTCCGGCGCCGATGTGAATAACGCCCGGCCGAACGATGCCAGCTTGCACTCGCATGGCGATTCATCATGGAAGGTGCGTCCCGTGCCATGGGCCATTCCCTCAAGGATCCGGTTGGCATCCTCATGCCAGGGCTGGCCGCGCGTGCCCGAAAGCCACAGCCTCACCTCCGTTTCCCTGCCCAGGGACTCAATGAACTTCAACTCGGGAGTGGTGAAATGGTGGAACCCATCCAGCAGCACCAGCGGCATCGCCTCGCGAACATGCCTGCCGATGAGGGAGTCGTATTGGTCGAGGTCGCGCGAGACCAGGTCGGCGGCGTTCGCGCCGTCGGCCACGGCCGAGGCCTCCAGCAACGCCTCGTATTCCCTCACGGCCTTGTCAAGCGGATGGGCCGCCTCGGACGGATCGACCGGCGGAATCTGGTCGCGATGGCGTTGCCGGCGCATGAGGCATTCGTTCACGAGTCCAGGCCCCGGATGAAAGCCGGCGTTTCCCAGCGCCTTGGCCATCATCAGCGCCTGCTCGGCGCTTCCGATGGGACGATGGCTGGAACCGATTTTCGCGGAAAGGTCTCCGATCAGGCCCTGAAGGGTGGTGATCCGCGGCAAAATCACCCTGGTGATGCCCAGTTCGCGCACCATCATCCGCCTGCGCCTGCTGGTGGGCACCACGATCACGGCCTTGTGCCCGGCTTCCACAAGGCTGGCGCGCCATTCACCGGCCTTGGCGGGTTCATCCGACCTCTCGGCCTGGCCCAGGCAAGGATGGTCGGAAACAATCACTTCAACAGCCATGGAACTTCCCCCGGGTTCATCCTTGTTGATTCGCCGATGGCGCTGTTTGATTCAGGAATAGGATCGCGATTTCAGGCGGAAAGAGTATCCATGTCGAGCGACCGGTTGAGCCAATGGGGGCGATCGGCGGTCTCGTGCGTGGCGAAAACCAGGGCTTGGTTAGGCTGCAAATCCTTTTCCAGCCATGAGTTGACTCGATTCCTGTCCCCGGGGGCCAATCCTTGGTGCGGCTCATCCAGCAGGAGCAAGTCGGCCCGCTTGAACAGGGCCCGGCCCACGAGCGCCATCCGCTGGACCGGTGCCGGTTGTTGCCGATAGGGTTCGTCGGCCACTTTCATCAGGGCGAAATGATCCATGAGCGCATCTAGTCGGGCCCGGTCGATTGCCTCGGGCGGGGGCGGCGTGAACGAACCGGTCAGGCCCGTGGTGATGGTCTGCCTCACGGTCAGGTGTTCATGGAAGTGGGCATGCACCTCCGGGGCGTGCCATGTCATCGGCCGGCGCGCCTCCCACAAGGTCTGCCCCTCGCCACGCCGGCGGCCGAACAACCTGATGTCGTTGCCGAACACCTGCGGATGATCCCCCCAGGCGAGGGCCAGCAAGGTGCTTTTGCCCGCGCCGTTTCCGCCGGCCAGATGCCATCGTTCGCCGCGGCGCACGGTCCACGAGAACCCGTCGATGATGGTGTTGGCTCCATACCGCACCATCACGCTCCTGAATTCAAGCACGGCCTCGCCCGCCGCCGGGGCGCCTTCTCCCCGCGGTGTTTCCGCGCGGCTGTCGTGTTCCACCACCGGTTCCGCGCGCTGGAACCTTTCGTCCCGCAGGGTCAGCCTCAATGCCGTGCCCGCGAAATCCTCCTGTCGGGCCACCAGGACCACCGCGGCCAGGCCTTCCCGGCATAGCGATCCGATCCACGATGCGGCCTTGGCCCTGCGAATCCGGTCGAGGCCCGCCAGCGGGTCTTCCAAAATCACGGCGGCGGGCTGGACCCCCAGCGCCCTGGCCAGGCGGGCCCGGCGCATCTGTCCGCTGGAAAGCGATATCAGCGACCTATCCAAGAGGGAATCCAGTTCCAGCGCGCCGATGATCGCGGGCGATGCGTCAGCCGTGTATTGCCGAACGCTGGGGCCCTCATCCGCCCATCCCGCGTGGTAGCGTTGGCCGAGGAAATAATCGCCCGTGGAAAAGGCGCGCGACTGGCCGGCGAACGGCACATGCTCGAACCGTTCGGCCAAGCGGTGTTCCATGCCCTGCCGCCGGGCCACGGGCCACTGCGCGGTTCCCGACAGCGGACGCCCCCGGCCCAAAAGCAACTCGGCGACCGCCGACCATCGCTCTCCCCGGTCTATGGCCAGCACATGGAGTTCGCCGGGATTCAATTCCCAGGTCCAATCGGCAATGCCTGGCGCGGCAACTCGCGACAAGCAAACCAGCGGAACGCTCATGAGTGCACGCGCGCCAGCGGTTCGCCTTCCATGATGATCGCCGCCTCGGCTTCGGCCAGTTCCGTCAGGCGCCGCCTCACCTCGTCGCGGGGAGCGAAAAGCTGCGCCAGTTGGACATAGGATCCATGGTGGCGGGCTTCCGACTCATAAAGGGATCCGAAAAAGGCGGCCAGGTCGCGGTCGGCGAGGTTGTCTCGCAAAATTCCGAACCGCTCGCACGACCTCGCCTCAATGAGCGCCGCCACCAGCAGCCTGTCCACCGCCTTGGCGGGTTCCTCGCGGCGGATGAGGCCATGGAGGCGTTCGCCATACGCCGAAGGCCGCAGCTTGCGCCAGGGCCAACCTCGCTCCTGGATTTTTCCCAGCACCAGTTCGAAGTGCTCCAGTTCCTCGCGCACGATGGCCGTCATCGCCCGGGCCAGGTCCGGGTGGTCGACATACGAGAACAGGAGGTTCATCGCCACGCCCGCGGCCTTCTTCTCGCAATGCGCGTGGTCCAGCAACAATTCCTCGAGGCTGCCACCCACCTTGGCGATCCATGTGTCGGGGGTGGGCGCGTGCAGGTTCAGCATGGTCGGCGGGCCGTGGTTCGTCAGATCTTGATGTAAATCCTGTTGGCATCAAGATACCAGCAGGAGACCCAGTAGAACGACAGGCGAATGAGCGACCGCCACACGGGCCACAACACCCCACCGGTCAACGCCGCCGCGATCGTCCAACCCGTGGCCGAGTCCACCGCCGCCAGATGGGTTTTCAGGGTGGCGTCCACCCAGGGTCCGAGCAGTTGCGCCATCACATACATGGCGATGGAGTTGCGCCCCACCACCACCAGCGGGTAGGCCCACCCCTTGCGGCCCCAGGCTTCCGTGGCCAGGTGGAAAAAACCGAGCATCAAGAGGGCCCAGCCGCCGCTGAACAAGACCCAGGAGGGCGTCCAGATCTTTTTCACGATGGGGCAGAGCGATTGCACATTCCCGAGCGCCGGAATGGGGAGGATGGCCGGATCGCAGGCAATCCCAAGAATCAGGAACAAGACCCCGCCGCCGATGAGGGCCACGCATTGGCTGGCCTTGCCCCATTCCGTTCGCAGCCAGCCACCCGCGACCAGGCCGAGGACCATGGTGGCCAGCGATGGCAGGAAGTTCAGGGTCTGGTACCCGCCCTCGTTGATCCAGAATTGCCGGTCGTGAAACTCGGGCGCCGATTTCTCGGGCCTGGGAAACGCGTTCAACAGCAGGCGGTCGGCCGAGGCGGCGATGTTCACATGCTTGTTCCATGCCGCGTATCGTCCCTCATAGGGGCCGGTGTCGGGTTCCATCTTGCGGAACTGCTGGTATTCCTGGATTTCCGCCATGGTCGCGGCCGAGGGCGGGTTGAGCGCGAACAGTCCGAATGAAATGGCCAGGACGGCCACGAACGCCGCCGCCTGCACCCGCCACCCCAGGTCGGCCAACAGGAACAGCAGGGGATACCCCAGTCCGATCTGGGTGAGCACATTCACGAACGAGAAGTTGGTCATCGGCTGGCCGTTGGAAATGAGGAAGATTCCCAAAAGCACCAGCGCGACGGAGCGCACCAGGGCATGTCCGAGCCGACCGGAATAGCCTTGGCCGCCCTGTTCCCTGCGGGCGACGGAAAAAGCCAGGGAGGTGCCGACCAGGAACATGAACGAGGGCTGGATCAGGTCCCAGAAAGCGCAACCCTGCCAGGCGACATGAGAGGCTTGGAAGGCTGCCGCGCGCAGCAGGCCGCCCGCGAGTGTGCCTTCGGCGGCCCAGTCGGGATTGGCCGCCAGCAAGGACCCCAACCCCAATCCGCTCGAGGCCATGGCCATCATCACGAATCCGCGGTAGGCGTCGATTGAAACCAGCCGTTCGGCCTTGGGCTCCTTGATCATGACTAGGTCTCCCGGGTCAGTTCCTGCAGGCGATCGGGGCATGGTAACACGCCGAGGGAACCGACGACCCGTCATGGAACTCCGCAGCCCATAACGAGGATGTCTTCATTCAGGGTGAGTCCCAACCTGATTGAAGCCGGGTCGGGCCAACCTCGATATCCCCGGAAGTCGGTTGGCTTCCGTCAGGCTTCGGGCGACCATCGTTTAGGGTGTTTTCGGGTGGTTTTGGCAGGATAATGTCTGGCGAGTGTCCAATTGGGATCAAGATTCTGCAATGATTGACTTGATTGGAAATCAATGATACTTTAGCAAATGTCGCCCATCATATCATCTTCATTTCATTTCGCGTTTCGGGAGGTGCCTCATGATTGGTCACAAACGATTGCTGCGACCGGCGTTCACGCTCATTGAATTGCTGGTGGTGATTGCCATCATTGCCGTCCTGATCGGCCTGCTGGTTCCCGCGGTGCAAAAAGTGCGGGAGGCCGCCAACAGGATGAACTGTTCCAACCGCCAAAAGCAGTTGGCCCTGGCCCTTCATGGCTACCACGATGTCAACAATGCTTTTCCTCCCGGGCAGTACAACAATTTCTACTCCAATGACGCGCCTTATATTCGCGGTTGCTGGATCCATCCCATCCTGCCTTACATCGAACAGGCGAGCCTGTTCCAGAACTTCGAGAACAGCAACCGGGTGAACGGTTGGGCGCTCCTTGCCGGTGGAAAAGCCACCATGGTTTCAACGCTTGTATGCCCCTCCGACCCGGCCAGCCCGAAAATCGACACGATCGACGGCAACAATGTCGTTTATCCCACCGGTGCCTCCATGTTTGAAAAGCAGGGCCTGCACACCAACATGGTCGTCTGCGCCGGTGACCGGGGATACGCCAACCCTGCCGGCGGAGCCGGCACATCCGGCGGACAAAATCTCAACGGCATGTTCTTCGTGAAATCCAAGACAAGGATGGCGGATGTCACTGATGGCACATCCAACACCCTGATGCTCAGCGAGATCGTCCTGGTTGCCGACACCACGGTGAATGACCTTCGCGGCCGGTACAGCAACTCCTGGTATGGCAATAGCTGGTTCAGCGCCTTGAATCCGCCCAACACCTCCATCGCCGACCGCGTCGGCTATCAGGGCATCTCGACAACCAAGGCGCCCTCCACGCTGACAACGAACGACCCGTCCCCCAATCTCTCGGCCCGGAGCTATCATTCCGGAGGCGTGAACACCGCCTTTGCCGACGGTTCCACGCGTTTCATGCGCGAGAGCGTCAACCAGACAACCTATCGAGCCATGGCGACGCGCGCCTTGGGAGAGGTCTTCAGCGACAACTGACCCTGTCGTGCCCGATGTGAGTTGGGCCGCGGGATTTGGCCGGAATGAGCCAAGGCTTGGAATAACCAGGGAGAGAGTGGTCATGACCGCGCTTGGAATGAAGGGTATGTTGCCGGGTTGTCTTGCCGCCATCGGCGTGTTGGTGATGTTTCAGGGTTGCGGTTCAAGCGGACCGCGGGTGCTGGATGTCAAGGGAACGGTTCAATACGACGGGAAGCCGGTGGCCGAGGGTGACATCACCTTCCTGCCGGAAAACGAGGCGATTGGCGGCGAGGGCGGCAAGATCAAGGATGGCAAGTACGCGATGAAGGTGAAGGAGGGCAGGAACAAGGTCCACATCACCGCGTCGCGGGTTGTACCGGGCAAGAAGGGGCCGATGGGCGAGGATTGGGTCGAGCAGTTCGTGCCCGCGAAGTACAATGACAACACGAACTTGACGGCCGAGGTCGCCACCGGCAAGACCCAGCATGATTTCAACCTCGCGAAGTAAGCGCCCGCGATGCCGGTCACCGTTCTCACCACCTAGAAGGTGATTATGAAAAATCACCTGTTGGGAGGGCTTTTCCAGGCGGCCCAGGCAGCTTTCCTGTGGCTCGCCAGCTGTGCCCTTGCTTCGGCGCAAACGGTGCTCGTCAAGCCGTATCTCCAACCGGGCGACGGCGCCATCCACGGAAAGTCGGACGCGAAGGTTCTCTGTTGGCTCACCGACCAGACTGCCGGCGAATTCAGCGTGGATTATGGCGTGACGGGCGCTCCGCCCCGGCGCGCCAATGCCGAGCGGATCGCCCTCGATTTCGCCAAGGCTCCCGATGCCAAGCCGGTTGGCGATGTCAAATCCTCCGGCTCATCGGATAAGTCGGGAAGTTCCGTCCCCGAAAAGGAACAGCACTACTTCAGGTACACGGCCAAGCTCACGGATTTGCCCCTGGACTCCGAGGTGCGTTATCAGGTCAGGCTTGGCGACAGCATGGTGCGGGAATCATCTTTCCGCACGATGGCCAGCCCGGAAAAACCCGTGCGATTCGCGCTGGTGGGCGACCTTTCCACCGGCAAGAAACCCCAACGCGCCATTGCCCACCGGATTTCGGAGGAAAAACCTCAATTCCTTGTCGCATTGGGAGACATTGTTTATCCCTCGGGCCGGGTCAGCCAGTACATGGCCCACTATTGGTCGACCTACAACGATGTGGATGTTCCGGGGCCCGACGCGGGTGCCCCGCTCATGGCCTCCGTGCCCTTCTACCCCGTGCTCGGCAACCACGATGTCGCCGCGAAATTTCCGGCGACCCCCGACGCCCTGGGCGTTTACTACTTTTTCCAACCGCCCAAAAACGGACCCGGGCCGGGGCCATGGAACACCCAACCTGGTTCGGGAAGTGCGGCATTGGCCGCGTTCCGGGCCGCCACGGCTGAAAGCTATCCGTTCATCGACGCCTATTCGTTCGATAACGGGCCTGTCCATGTCATGGTGATCAACAGCAACCAGTCATCCAATGTGGACCAATCCGCGCTCAAGGCCTGGGTCGAGCGGGACCTCAAGGCGAGCAAGGCGAGGTGGAAGCTGGCTTGTTTTCACAATCCGGCCTTTTCCAGCTCGCATCAGCATTACACCGAGCAGTCGGTGAGGCTTTGGCAACCGGTCTTCGAGGCTTGCGGGGTGGATCTTGTTTTCACCGGGCATGTCCACAATTACCAGCGGACCGTTCCGTTGCGGTTCATGCCCTCTTCCCCGAAGCGGGACAAGCGCGGGCGTTCCGATGGGGAATTCAAGCTCGACAAGGTCTTTGATGGCAAGGTGAACACAAGGCCCGACGGCATCATCCATGTCGTGGCTGGCGCGGGTGGCGCCTCCCTTTATGGCCCCGGTCTGGAAAAGACCTCCCTGACCCTGCGCAAGGACCATGGCGACAACTATGCCGACTACACCGCCATGATGGTGGTCGACAGGCACTCGTTCGTGATGCTCGACGCGAAGCCCGACGGGATGCGACTTCGCGCGATCGATTCTACCGGTAAGGCGTTTGACGACATCCTGATCACCAAGCCGGCGAATTGACGCGCCTCTCCAAGAAGGAAATCACCCGATGCCAGTCCGTTTGCACCGCAGGGATTTCGTCGCCGCCGCGACCGGTGTCGCCGCGACGGCGCGCATCCGCGCTTCCCAATCCAAGCCGCCGGAGGACGCCGTGGCGTTCTTCCTTGTGGGAGACACCCATTTCCTTGCCGACAAGGAGAACACGGCAAGGCTTGATGGCCGGTCGGCGGCCATCACGGCGCGCCTGGTCGAATGGCTCAACAAGCTGCCGGGAACCGACTTGCCGGCCGCGGCGGGGGGTGGGAAATTTCTCGCGCCAAGGGGCGTCATCCATGCCGGGGACTGCATCGACACCGGAGACAAGGGCAACATCGCCATGCAGGCCACCGAATGGGCGGCATTCGCCGACGCCTACGGCCTCAAGGGCGGCGACGGCAGGCTCCGTTATCCCGTTTACGAGGTCCATGGAAACCATGACAGCCCGCGGGGCGACGGTTTGGCGGTGGGGAAGATCATCGAAAGGAACAAGAATCGGCCCGGCGTTTCGAACACATCGTCCAGCGGCGTCCACTATTCCTGGGATTGGGCGGGAGTGCATTTCATCAACTTGGGGATTGTGGTCGGCCAGGTGGGAGGCGTGGCCCGACGGCGCCGTTACGGTTCCCTCGGGAGCTTGGATTTCCTGGTCAGCGACCTCAAGGAAAAGGTGGGCACATCGGGCAGGCCGGTCGTCATCACCCACCATGTCGACATGCTTCGCTATGCCCAGCCGTTGCCCGTCGAGGACAAAAAGGCGGAATCCATGGAATGGGATCCCGCCGATGTGAGGGCTTTTCACGACGCCCTCGCCGGCTACAGGGTGGCGGCCATCCTGTATGGACACACCCATGCCAGGAATGTGTTCCGCTGGGACGGCACCAACAAGGCCGCCAGGGAGGGAATCCCGACATTCAATGTCGACAACAGCAGCCACTTCGCCGGCAGGCAGCAGGCGTTCTTCCACATGGAGATCCGCGGCGACACCGTGACGGCGCGGGAATTCCAGACCGCCGACGCGTGGGAGACGGGTTCCTGAACAAACCAGGCATGGACCAGCCCCATCGGCCGGACCGGGTCTGGAGGCTAGGCATGCGACGAACCGGACTCCCCGCAACCTTCATGGGCTGGGCATGCGCGGCCTTGTGCCTCGCGATGGCCCCGGCGCTCCGAGCCTTCGGGGACGGCTCTGATTCGATTGTCTTCATCGTCACCTCCGACTCCCACTATGTCTCCTCGCGGAACCTCGACCGGATCGGCCGCAACAAGGCGACCATCGACCGCATGAACGCCATCGAGGGCACCCCATGACCCGAAAGGCTGGGGGGTGGAAAGGTCGGGAAGCCTCGAGGCGTCCTCGTCCTTGGCGACCTCATCGACGACGGGGACAAGCGGGGGGAAACGCCGGTGCAGTGGCGCCACTTCGAAAGCCAGTTCGGCCTCGACGGCACCGACGGCATGCTGAAGTTCCCCGTTTTCGAGGGATGGGGCAATCATGACGGTCCCCCGGCGGGCAAGGAGAAGTTCGGCTTCAGCGTTCAGGCGAAGATCAAGGAGCGGAACATCCAGCGAAAGAAAGCCGGACGGATTGGCTCCGTTTCGGAAAACGGGCTTCACTATTCGTGGGACTGGGGAGATGTCCATTTCGTGCAGGCCAATTTGTATCCGGCCGACAGGCAGCATCCCAAGGTGCGATACTCGCTTCCCTGGCACGACCCGCAGGGAGCGCTTTCATTCGTCCGCGACGATCTTCGCGTGGCGGTCGGAGGCAGCGGAAGACCCGTGGTCATCGTCTCCCATTGCGGAGTGGACACCGATTGGTGGCATCCGGAGGATTGGGCCGAGTTCCACAAGGCGGTCAAGCCTTTCAATGTCGTTGCCTACTTTTACGGCCACAGCGGCACCGGCTTGAGGAAATACAAACCCGGGGAAGGCGAGAAGCCCGTCGATTGCCTCAACACGGGACAAACGGAGAAGGGCTTCTTCGTGTCCGAGGTCGCCTCCGGTCGTTTTCGCGCCGCCTACCAGATCAAGAAGGACTTCAAGGCCACCGGCGACCTCGAATGGGAATGGAAGCACCTCCTCGACAAGCCCTCGGGCCAACCTAGGTGACATTACCGGCCGGATCAACTCATCCGGTTCGGCCCGCCCCATCGCCGGAGCTGACATGAGAACATTGTTGTTCGCCGTCGCGCTCGTCGCGGCTTGGCTATGCGCCACCGGCAATTCCCCCGTCCGGGCGCGACCCCTTCCAAGCTTGTCGACGGAAACCACTGGTACCACCGCGACCCTCCCAACCGGTGGACCTGCGAGGGTTCGACCGCTGCGAGCGATTTCATGGCCATCGATTTCGGAACCCCGAGGCTGGTCGATCGGGCCAAGTTGTACCTGCTGGATGACGGCAAGGGCGTTGTTCCTCCGGAGCGGTTCGACCTTGAGTACCTCGACGGCAAGGATTGGAAGCCCGTCGTGAACGCCGCCAGGTCGCCCGAAAAACCAGCGGGAAGGATGGCCAACACCGTGAGGTTCCAGCCGGTGTCCACATCGGGAATCCGCGCCATCCTGCGTCATTCCCCAAGCGGGAAATCCGGCCTTACCGAGTTCGAGGTTTGGGGCGAGGCCGCGCTTCCCCTGCCGGAACCGCCCCACCCGGCGGGCAACATCGCCCACAATCCGGGCGACAAGCCTTTCCCCAAGGCCAGCGCTTCGCATTTCGACCGTTTTGGCGGCAAGCCGGCCCTCGCCATTGATGGAAAGACCAACTTCCTGCCCAGCCCGACCAACCGTTGGACCAGTTATGAATCCAAGAACGAAACAGATTGGCTCGAGGTGGACTTTGGGGTCGCGAAGTCGTTTCACAGGGTCGAATTGGCCATCTATGACGATCGTGGCGGAGTCCAGCCACCGGAGAAGTACGACATTGAATATTGGGATGGCGCGGCCTGGAAGCCCGTGACGGGAATCCGCAAGTCGCCCGCGCGCCCGGCCGGCGGACGGTTCAACGAGGCCGGGTTCGATCGTGTCGAGTCAACGAAGGTGCGCGTCGTCTTCACCCATGCGGGCAAGGCGCGCAGCGGCGTCTCCTAGATATTCGTGTGGAGCGAATGAGCCCGCCATCGTGATGCCCGCGTCAAGGCGCGTGGGCGCACGGGAGCCCCATCAAGACACACGGCCCGGGGTTGGCTCCGGGCCGGTTCGCTTGGGTGGCGGGCGTCAGATCAGTTCGCGGATCGGCTCGCCATCGGGAAGCATGGGCATCGGCCGGCCGGAATGGTCGAGGAAATTGATGTCCCTGTAAGGGATGTCGAGGTGGCGCATCACCGTGGCCCACAGGTCGTTGGGCACCAGCGGCCTGTCCTTGGGCGTCTCGGCCTTGGAAGTGGTGGAACCCACCACCTGGCCCATCTTGAGGCCGCCGCCGGAGACCAGCACCGACATCGCCTGCGGCCAGTGGTCGCGCCCGGGTTGCATCACCTTGGTCTGTGAACCGACCGAATGCTCCACCTTGGGCGTTCGTCCAAACTCGCCCGTCACCACCAGCAGCACGCGCTTGTCGAGGCCCCGGTCGTACAGGTCGTCGATCAGCGCGCTGACGGCCTGGTCGAGAAGGGGGAAGCGCCAGCGGGCGTCATCGAAGATGTGGCCGTTCACCGCATGGCTGTCCCAATTGTAGAGCACTCCCTTGGGCCACGACTTGCCAACCACATTGGGGCTTTCCAGCACCATGGTGACGAATCGCGCCCCGGCTTCCACCAGCCTGCGAGCCATGAGCGCCCTTTGGCCGTAGGCGTGCCAGCCATAGGCCTCGCGAACCTTCTCAGGCTCGTTGCCCAGGTCGAACGCCACCCGCGCCGTGGAGTTGGAGACGAGGTCGAGCGCCTTGGCGCGGAACGCCTCGGGGCCGCTCTGGCGGTTCAGCACGGGTGTCGGTGAACTAATGGAGTCGAGCAACTCAAGCCGCTCGCGCAGCTTCAAGTTGCTGCCTTGCCGCTTTTCGAGGTTGCGGACCTGGAAGCCCGGGGTGCTCGGGTCGCCGCCCACGGTGAACGGATGCGTGCTCGGTCCCAGGTAAGCCGATCCCAGGCTGAAGGTGTCGATGCCGGTGCGGCCGCCGTCGGTCTGCACCACATAGCTGGGCATGCCCGGCGTGGCGTCGCCGATCACCTTGCTGATCATCGAGCCGACGGCGGGGTAATCGTTGACGAATCCCACCGGAGAAAGCGGATCCCGGCCCGTCATGAATTTCTTGTGGCCGCCGCCATGGTCGGAAAACCTGTGCGAGATCGAGCGGATCAGGCTGAAGCGGTGGGCGCGCTTGGCCTGCATCGGGAACAGCTCGCAGATGTCGAGGCCCGGAACGGTGGTCTTGATGGGATTGAAAAGGCCCCGGTACTCGATGGGGGCGTTGGGCTTCATGTCGTAGGTGTCTTGGTGGGGCGGGCCGCCCGGAAGCCACAGGAAGATCACGGCGGGGTCGGAATCCTGGCCCAGCCTGCCGGCCTGGCCGGGCAGCGCCGTCAGGCCCGAACCTGTCACGGCCATGGAGCCCAGTTGGAGGAACCGGCGGCGGGATGGTCCGGGGCAGTATCGCGTGGTCATGATGGGTCCGCTCCTTCTCGATATCCTCTCATAATATGACTTGCTCAGGCGATCAAGGGTTCCACGATCCGGCCCCGGCTCGCGGGGAACGGCCTTCCTTGGGTGTCGTGGATCTCGGCATGGGGGTTCAGGCCCGCCAGGTGCAGCATGGTGGCGTGAAGATCCTGCGGCAAAACCCGGCCTTCCGCGGGCTGTCCACCGACGCGGTCGGATGATCCATGGACGATGCCGCCGCGGATGCCGCCGCCGGCGAGGGCGCCCGAGAAAACATGGCCCCAGTGGTCGCGGCCCCCTCCACGGTTGTGGCGGGGCGTCCGACCGAATTCCCCGGCCCACACCACAAGCGTGCCGTCGAGCAGGCCCCTTTCCGCAAGGTCTTCCAAAAGCGTGGAATACGCCGCGTCCATGATCGGCATCAGGTGGTTTTTCAGCCGTTCGGCGTTCTTGTTGTGGGTGTCCCACGCCGGGCTGTCGGAGGTGTCGCCCGGCATCCGGGTCCAGTTCACCTGCACGAACGAAACGCCCGCCTCGACGAGGCGGCGGGCCAGCAGCACGCTTTGGCCCCACCGGTTCCGTCCGTAACGGTCGCGCAGGCTTTCCGGTTCCTCCTCGAGGTGGAAGGCCCGGCGGGCGGCGCCCGACTGCACCAGCTTGAGCGCGGTCTGCTGCTGCTTCTGGAAAAGCCCCGGTCCTTCTCCCAGCCATTCCAGCTGACGCTCCGCCGCGTCCAGCCGCCTCGACAGGTCGACCCGATCCGACAGCCTTGGTGCCGTCACCTCCGTTGGCAAGGTCACCCCCGGAACGGCGAAACCAGCCTCATGGGGCGCGCAGGGAAGCAGCCAGGGATCACTGGTCCGGCCCATGAAACCGGCATCCTGGCCGGGCCATGGAATGCCGCCGGTGTTCCAAATGTGCTCGGGCAGCACCACGGAAGCCGGCATTCCGGCGCCATGACCGCGAAGCCGCCTGTTGATCGCCGCCAGGCTGGGCCAATCGTTGGGCGCGCCCGGCTTGGCATTTTCCGTGTTAAGCGGCTGGTGGGGCACGCCCGTCAGCATCCAGTAGCCCGACGACGAATGGGCGTTGTCATGCGTGGAAAGGGCGCGCAGCACCGCGATCCGGTCGGTCAGCCGGGCCGTGCGGGGCATCAGTTCCCCCACGGTCAGCCCCGGGGTGGCGGTGGCGATCGGCTTGTATGGCCCCCTGATTTCCTCGGGGGCAAGCGGCTTCGGATCCCAGGTTTCGTGCTGGGGCGGGCCGCCCAGGTGAAACAGGTAAATGATCGAACGCGCCTTGGCGCTTCCGGAGGCCCCGGAGGCGTTTGCGGCGGCCAGGGGCGCCAGGGCGCCCCAACGCATGAACTCACGCCGGCTGATGCCGTCACATAGGCGGGGTCCGGATTGTGGATCGACCAGCGATGGCATGGCCGCGGCCCCGGGGAGGAAAAGGCGGGCGGGATCAAAAACCTTACCATGCCCTTAGGTCGATTCCAAACGATCCAACTTTCCGGAGACCGATTCATGTTCCGCATTGCCGTGCTGGCGGCCTGCCTTGGCTGGCTCGCCGCCTTGGGTGGCGCCCATGCCCAGGACAAGGCCAAGGACGCGCCCAAGAAGGACGCCCCCAAGGACAAGGAAAAGGCCAAGGCCCCGCCCAAGGTCACGGGCCCGGCGCCCACCGTCGCCGACATCCACTACGGCGATCATCCGCGCCAGGTGATCGACTTCTGGCAGGCGAAGTCCGACAAGCCCACCCCGGTGGTGCTCATGATCCATGGCGGAGGCTGGGTCAACGGCAGCAAGGACGGTTACCGCGGCGCGGCGCCCGGCTTCCTCAAGGAAGGCATTTCCGTCGCCGCCATCAACTACCGCATGGTGCCCGAGGCCACCAAGGAGGGGATCGACCCGCCGGTGAAGTGGCCGTTGTCCGACGCCGCGCGCGCCCTGCAGTTCATCCGCTCCAAGTCCAAGGAATGGAACATCGACAAGGAGCGCATCGGCGCCACCGGCGGTTCGGCCGGAGGTTGCTCGTCCCTTTGGTTGGCGTTCCACCCCGACATGGCCAATCCCGACAGCACCGATCCCGTCGCCCGCGAGTCCACCCGACTGTGGTGCGCCGCCGTGCAGGGCGCCCAGACCACCCTCGACCCGAAGGTCCTGCGTGAGTGGATGCCCAACTATCGCTACGGCGGGCATGCCTTCGCCATCACCACCGAGAAGGGCCGCGACACCGCCTTCCCCGCCTTCCACGACAACCGCGAGAAGCTGCTGCCCAAGATCAACGAGTATTCGCCGCTCTTCCATGTCTCCAAGGACGATCCCCCCGTGTTCCTCGAGTACGGCAACCAGAAGAAGCCGCCCGTCAAGGGCGAGGAGCAGGCCGACCCCACCCATTCGGCGCTGTTGGGCATGATCCTCATGGAGAAGCTCAAGGAAGCCGGCGTGGAAGGGATCCTGGTCTACCCCGGCAAGGACGATCCCAAGTACAAGAACTCGGCGGCCTACCTGATCGACCGGCTCAAGGCGCCCAAGAAGGCGAACTGATCCGCAGGATACCCTCGATCGCGCCGGGGAGGTCGTCGGCCACCCCGGCGCAGTTCATGGTTGAGGGGTCCAGTTTCAGTTCCTCGCCCGCCCCGTATCCCGTGCGCACCAGCCAGGTGCGGCACCCCGCCCACGCCCCCGCCTGAAGGTCGGTGAGCTTGTCTCCCACCATCCAGCCGTGGGCCAGGGTCAGCCCCAGGTCGCGCGCCGCGGCCAGCAGCATGCCCGGCGCCGGCTTCCGGCAGGCGCATTCCACCCGGTACGCCCCCGTTCCCTCGGTGGGATGGTGCGGGCAGTGGTACCAGGCCCGAATCGCGGCGCCCCCCGCCGAAAGCAGCTCCGCCACCCGTCCGTTCACCTCGCCGACTTGCGCCTCGGAAAAGTATCCCCGCGCCACGCCCGCCTGGTTCGACGCCACCACGACGGGCCATCCCAGCGCGTTGACCCGGGCGATGGCCGTGGCCACCCCGGGAATGAGCCTCACCCGGCCGGGGTCGCCCAGATAATGCTCCTCCTCGATGATGACGCCGTCGCGGTCGAGGATCAGGCAGGGGGGCATGGGGCGGTTCCGCGCTCCACCGGGTGTTAACAAGGCCACTTCCAATGACTGGCTGTATTGAAACAAAAGAAATGGGCGTCAGTCATCTGCAAAAGCGCCTTGGCCCGAGAAGCCTCGGCGCAGGCGGCCCTTGAGCGAGCATCCGTTCGGAAAATGGAAACCATCATTGAACGAGAGCCAGCTCCAAATCATGGAGTTGGATCGATCATCCCGGCAAGGCAAAAAGCGCGAATCGCGGCCATCAACATGGGTCACCAGTCAAGATGAGGACTATGGAGTGAGGTAGTCATATGGAACTCACCCGCTCACTCCGGTGCTTCGCACCTGCGTTCAGGGCTCTTTTGACACAAGAAATCGCACTTTGTTGTTTTATTAGCGCTGTCAATCGGACTCATTCAAGGGATGCCGGCTTGCCAAAGCACACGAAACGGTTGGGTCATGATGCGCCGGCACTGGGGTGAGCGCCGTGCGTGAGCGCGGCGATGCACGAAACGGTTGGGTCATGAGGCGCCGGCATTGGGGTGAGCGCGGCGATGCGTGAAACGGTTGGGTCATGATGCGCCGGCACTGGGGTGAGCGCCGTGCGTGAGCGCGGCGATGCACGAAACGGTTGGGTCATGAGGCGCCGGCATTGGGGTGAGCGCGGCGATGCGTGAAACGGTTGGGTCATGAGGCGCCGGCACTGGGGTGAGCGCGGCGATGCATGAAACGGTTGGGTCATGATGCGCCGGCACTGGGGTGAGCGCGGCGATGCACGAAACGGTTGGGTCATGAGGCGCCGGCACTGGGGTGAGCGCGGCGATGCACGAAGCGGTTGTGTCATGATGCGCCGGCACTGGGGTGAGCACGGCGATGCGTGAAACGGTTGTGTCATGATGCGCCGGCATTGGGGTGAGCGCTGGCGATGCGTGAAACGGTTGGGTCATGAGGCGCCGGAGATGGGGTGAGCGCCGTGCGTGAGCGCGGCGATGCATGAAACAGCGTCGATCCTGGTCACCGGCGATGGGAAGCCTATGGCGCCCCCCATGGGCCGGCGCGAGGGTCTCCGCCGCCACGGCGTCGATCGCCATTGGCGGGAGGATCGCCAGGATGGCCAAGGCCGGCGGGGGCGGCCTCAGCCTCCCCGCGCCACCTTCTTGAGGGCGACCTTGTCGACCAGGAAGGTGCGGATTCCCTGGGTGATGAACCGGATGCGGATCTTGCGCGTGGCCCCGTGGCCCGAGACCTCGAGCACCTGACCGAGTCCGTAGCTCTCGTGCTGGACGATGTTTCCGGCCTCGTAGGCGCACGGCGCCTCGGTGGCCGCCGCGGGCGATGCCGGGCGGGCGGGCGCGGGGCGCGAAGGCTCGCGGCGCTCGAACGGGGTGTCGCCGTCGAGCCAGGCCGCGTCGTGGCGCCCCGTTTCGCTGACGCCGCGTTCCGTCCGCCTCACATCGGCGGGAAGCTCGCCTAAAAACATGCTCGGCACGGTGTAGATGGTGCGGCCGCGGAACTCCCGCATGCGCGCGCAGCTCAGGTGCAGTTCCTCCATGGCCCGCGTCATGCCGACGAAGCAGAGGCGGCGCTCCTCCTCGACATCTCCCGGGCTGTTGAGGCTGCGCTCGTGCGGCAGCAGGCCCTGCTCGAGGGCGGGCATGAACACCACGGGAAACTCGAGGCCCTTGGCCGCGTGGAGCGTCATCATGGTGACGCTTTCCTCCCGGGTGTCGTAGCTGTCGATGTCGCCGGCCAGGGTGATGTTCTCGAGGAAGCCGGCCACGCCCGAGTCGGGGTTGGCCTCGGAAAACTGCCGGGCCGCCGTCACCAGTTCCTCGATGTTGGCCACGCGGTCGTCGTCGGTAAGGGCGTCCTTGCTTTTCACCGACTCGCGGTAGCGGGTGCGCTCGAGCACCTTCGTGATGGCCTCGTGGGGAGGGCCGTCCGCCAGGGGCGCCAGCTCCTCCAGCAATCGCGCGAACGCCACGAGCGACTTGGCCGCCTTGGGCGTGAGGTCGGCGATGAACTCCGCCTGCGCCGCGGCGGCCATCAGAGTGGCCTCGCGGCTGGCGGCGTACTCCTGCAGGCGCTCAAGCGTGGTGGCGCCGACGCCCCGGGGAGGCTCGTTCACCACGCGGAGGAACGAGACATCGTCCCTCGGATTCGCCATCAGCCGCAGGTACGCGATGACATCCTTGTTCTCCTTGCGGTCGAAGAACGCCAGTCCCTTGACGATCTGGAAAGGCACCTTGTTGCGGATGAACGCCTGCTCGAAGGCGCGGGTGAGGGCGTTCATGCGCAGCAGCACGGCGAAGTCGCGGAAGGAGCGCCTGCCGCGGTCGACCTCCTGCCTGACGAGGCGCGCGACCCCCTCGGCCTCGCGGGCCTGGTCGTCGTGCGTGACCACCTCGACGGGGCTGCCATCCCGGTCGCGGGGGGTGAGCTTCTTGGGCTTGCGCTGCTGGTTGTTGGCGATGAGGGCGTCGGCGGCGCGCAGGATGTGCCGGGTGCTGCGGTAGTTGTCGGACAGGTGCAGCACGCGGGCGCCCGGGTAGTCGCGCTCGAAGTCGAGGATGTTGCGGATGTCCGAACCCCGGAACTTGTAGATCGACTGGTCCGGGTCGCCCACCACGAACAGGTTGGGGTGGTCCTGGCTCAGGTTGCGGGCGATGGCGTACTGGGCGGTGTTGGTGTCCTGGTATTCGTCGACAAGCACATACCGCCACTTGTCGTCGCTCTCGGCGCGCAAAGACGGTTCGTTGCGCAGGGCCAGGGCGGGCCAGTACAGCAGGTCGTCGAAGTCGAGGGCGCCCGCGTCGCGCATGCGCTTCTCGTAGCGGGGGTACACCTCCGCCACGGCGCGGGCGAAGAAGTCGCGCGCCTCCGCCGCATACCGCTCGGGCGAGAGGAGGTGGTTCTTGGCGCGGCTGATGGCGCCGCCCACCGCCTCGGGCGAGAAGCGGTTGGAGTCGATCTTGGTGTCCTCGATGGCGATCTTGGTCATGCGGGCCCGGTCGGTCTGGTCGTAGATCGTGAACGAGGGTTCCAGCCCGAGCCTGACGGCGTGCTGCCTCATGAAGCGCACGCCAAAGCTGTGGAAGGTGCTGATGATGGCGCCCTTGTGCGTGGCCAGCGCCTCCACGCGCGACCGCATTTCCCCCGCCGCCTTGTTGGTGAAGGTGATCGCCAAAATGTGCCAGGGCTTCACCCCCTGGCTGATGAGCCAGGCGATCCTGCGGGTGATGACGCGGGTTTTTCCGCTGCCCGGGCCGGCCAAAATGAGGGCTGGACCGTCAAGGTGGGTGACGGCCTGCCGCTGCGCGTCGTTGAGGTCGGCAAGCAGCGGTGCGTCGCCTGGACCGGATTGCATGCTGGCGCCCATCCGTGGGTTTTTCGCGGAAGCTCCAGCCGCCATCATAACGGCCCTCCGGGCGCCCAGCAGGCCGTCTTGTTCCGAAAACGCAACGGCGCATACACTTGCGCCGGAAGGTTGGTTTCTCATTTCTTGCGTCAGGAGTTCCAAGCATGTCCTCTTCCGCGCCGGTGGCCAATCCCTACGACGAGGTCCCCTACCACAGCCGCTGTTTCATCCAGACCCATCCGCAGCGCCTGGGGTTCATCGGCAGGCTCTTCGGCATGAATCCGGCGCCCGCGTCCAAGTGCCGCGTGCTGGAACTCGGCTGCGCCTCGGGAGGCAACCTGCTTCCCCTGGCCATGCGCTACCCCAACAGCGAGTTCCTCGGCCTCGACTACGCCCAGGTGCAGGTGACCGCCGGCCTGAAGCAGGTTGAGGAACTCGGCCTGAAGAACCTCGAGATCCGCCAGGCCGACCTCAGCGTGTACGACCCCGCCAAGGACGGCAAGTTCGACTACATCATCTGCCACGGCGTCTACTCGTGGGTTCCGCCCGTGGTGCAAAAGGCGATCATGTCGATCTGCGGCAAGGCCCTTTCGCCGCAGGGCATCGCCTACATCAGCTATAACTGCTACCCCGGCTGGAAGATGCGCGAGATCATCCGCGACGCCATGCTCTACCATGCCGGCACCCGGCCCACCGCCGCCGAGCGGGTGCAGCAGGCCCGCGCCATCATCCAGTTCACCAGCGAGATTGCCGAGGCCGACAGCGCCTACGGCAAGATCCTCCAGGCCGAGGTTGAACTGCTGAAGCAAGCATCCGACGACTACCTGCTGCACGAGCACCTCGAGGAACACAATGCCCCTTGCTACTTCAAGGACTTCATCAACAGGTCACTGGAGGCGGGCCTCAACTACCTTGGCGAGGCCCAGGTGGAGGAAATGATCCCGCATCACCTTGGCCAGAAGGTGGTGGAAGCGCTCAACCGCGTCTCGGGCGGGAACATCATCGCCATCGAGCAGTACCTCGACTTCTTCCGCAACCGCCGCTTCCGCCGCACGCTTTTGGTGCACAAGGATGTCGCCGCCAAGGTGGCCCGCAACATTTCCCCGGAATCGGTGTCGCGGTTCCACTTCTCGGGCGCCTACCGCATCGAGCCGGGCGATGTGCCGGTTCATGAGGTGAAGGAGCAGAAGTTCACCGACGGTGAAAACCGCAACCTCGCCAGCACCCAGCCGTTCGTCAAGGCGATGATGCACGCGCTCAACGACCGCTGGCCCCACTCCTACACGGCCAAGGAATGGAAGGCCGCCGCCGAGGCCAAGCTTGCCGGCCATCCCCAGCAATTGGTCAATTCCGAGGCGCTGTTCAACGATGTGCTGATCCGGGGATTCGCCAACGGGCTCATCCATGTGGTGGATGAACCGGTTCACCTTGGCAAGGCGGATGCCGTGCTTCCCATGGTCACGCCGCTGGCGCTGGCCCGCGCCAAGGCGGGCAACCGCGAGGTCTCCAACCAATGGCACCAGACGGTGAACCTGAACGACCTTCAGGTCGCCATCTGCCAGCTTGTCGACGGCACGCGCGACCTCAAGTCCATCAAGGCCGAACTGGTGAAGAAATGCCTTGAGGGGCAGTTCCGCCTGGCCAAGGACAATGTCCCGGTGACCGACAAGAACACGCTGGAACTGCTTCTCGAACAGATCCTGCCGCAGGCGCTGAAGGAACTCGAGCGCCTGGCGCTGTTGATCTGATCCGTCACGACCCCTCGACCATGACCGGAATCATCACCGGCTGGTCGAGGCCCTCGATGCGCACCCTCACGCTTCCCGTGGCCGATCCCGCCGGAAGCGTCGTTTCCACCCTGAGCGTGGCGTGGCGGCCCGGCCCGGGCGCGTGCCTCGTCGAGGCGCTGATGCCTTCCACGGACACTTCCGCGATCCTCACGGGCGCGTCTCCCGATGCCGAGATCCTGACAAGCCTCGACATGGCGGTCCCCGCCTTGCCGGACAGGCTTAGCGACTCGGGAGAGGCCTGGGCCGATTGAGCCCCCCTTCCCTGGACGGTGACGGGTATCTCGAGCCGGGAGTGGGCCGGGTCGGAAGTCTCCAGCAGGATGGCCCCCGCGACCCGCCCCTGCCCGGGAGCGGGGATGCGCGCCATCAGCCTGGTTTCACCGGCCATGCCCCCCGCTTTTTCCACAACGAGGCCCGGAATGGTGCTTGTCCACCCCGTCACCACCAGCGGTGTTTCGCGGCGGTCGCGCAGCGTCAAGGCGACCGATGTTTCCCGTTGGGTCGATATGGCCAGGAGCGCCGGTTCCAATTCCACGACGCGCTTGACGGTGGCGTTGATCCGGCAACGACGCGTCCATTCGCCCCCGGCGTCATCGGCGCTCGAAACCGCCAGGGTCCAGGCGTGCGGCCCCGCCGGCAGTGACGCGGTTCGCAGGTGAAGTGGCAACGCGCGTGATTCCCCGGGCGCCAGGCTACCCGGCGCGCTTCCGGGAAGCAGGCAGCCGCATGAGCCGGCCAAGCCGGACACGCGCGCCGGGCGACTTCCCATGTTCCTGAGGATGATTTCGCGGGAATGCGCCGGTCCGGCGAGGATTTCACCCAGGTTGATTTCCCCGGGCGTGGCCTCCACCTGGGCCCCCGCGGGCGCGCCGAGGATGGCCAGAATCGCAGCTGAAACCCATCGTTTCATTCAGTTCAGTCTCCCATCGGCCCATTTGCGGCGGAATCGGTGATTCCCCCCTGTCGGCGCAAGTGCAAAAAACCTTGGGTTTTTCGATTTTTAGCGGCCTTACGGGCATGATTTCGGTTGCCACGGCTTCAGGCGGGGTTTAGACTCGACCGATGAAGTAATGACCCTCCTTATTGCCTTCACGAAGCGATAGCCATGAACCTTCGATCCGGAACATTCCGGTTGAGCGTCATTATGGCGGCCCTCATGGCTGCCGCCGGTTCCCTGGCTTTCGCCGCGGAAGACTTGGTTCTGCCGTCGCCCTCCTTGCCCCCCGAGAAGGTCATCGACCAACTGGTGGAAGCCGGCTGGAAGGAGCAGGGCACCATGCCCGCGGCCCCCGCCGACGACTTCAACTGGCTCAGGCGGGTCAGTCTCGATCTCACGGGCCGGATTCCCACCGGCCCGGAAGTCGCCGCCTTCGCCGCCGACAAGTCACCCGGCAAGAAATCCAAGGTGATCGAATCCCTCATGGCGTCGAGCGCCTTCGTGAGGCACCAGGCCCGCGAACTCGATTGGTACCTCACACGCGACAAGAACTCGCCCCTTTCCGCCTACCTCAACCGAGCCCTTGCCGAGAAGCGCGGCTGGGACCGCATTTTCAAGGAACTGATGCTGGCCAACGAGGCCGACGCTTCCACCAAGGGCACCACCGTTTACCTGAAGCAGAAGGTGCGCGACCTCGACCGCCTCACGAACGATGTCAGCGTCGCCTTCTTCGGGGTGAACATCTCGTGCGCCCAGTGCCACGACCACCCGCTTGTCAGCGACTGGAAGCAGGATCACTTCTACGGTTTGAAATCTTTCTTTTCCCGCACCTTCGAGGTTGGTGAATTCCTCGCCGAGCGCGACTACGGGGTGGTTCGCTTCCTTCCCAACAAGGGCAAGGAGAAGCAGGCCGAGTTCATGTTCCTCACCGGCGCCAAGGTTGCCCCTCCGGGCGCTGGCGAACCGACCAAGGACCAGCAAAAGGCCGACGCCAAGAAGGTTGAGGAGTGGAAGAAGTCGAAGACCCAGCCCCCGGCCCCCTCGGCTTCGGCGCGGGCCAAGCTGGTTGAACTGGCGCTTTCCGCGAAGGAAAAGGAATTTTTCGACAAGGCCCTTGTGAACCAGGTTTGGTACCGCATGTTCGGCCACGGGCTGGTGATGCCCCTGGACCAGATGCATTCGGAGAACCCGCCCAGCCATCCCGAACTCCTGGCCTGGCTGGCCCGGGATTTTTCGTCGCATGGCTACGACATCCCGCGGCTGATCAAGGGGATGGTCTCCAGCCGGGTTTACGGACTTTCGAGCCGCCATGAGGGAGGTTCCTCCCCCCCGGCCAACCAGTTCGCCGTGGCGCGCCTCAAGCCTCTCACGCCCATGCAGATGGCGGTCGCCTTGAAGCTCGCCGGAATGGTCGTGGGCGCCTCCGAGGTGGAGAAGAAAGTCGAGGAAGCCGAGCGCTCCGCCCGTGGCCTGGCTGATCAGTTCCCCCCGGTGTCCGAGGATTTCCAGGTTGGTGTCGCCGAGGCGCTGTTCATGGCCAACGGTTCGCGTTTCAATGGCAACGAGGTCTTTCCCGAGGGCGCCGACAAGCTGCTGACCGCCATGTCCAAGGCTCCGTCCGATGATGCCCGCGCCGACATGGCCGTGCGAGGAGTGTTGGCGAGGCCCGCGGTTGCCGACGAGGCTTCGTTCATCGCGAACTACATCAAGCGCCACCCGGGCGACCCGAAGGAGGCCTGCCGCCAGGTCATCTGGTCGCTGATGGCCAGCCCCGAATTCAGGTTCAACTACTAAACGCGCGAGGGAGCCCAGACATGTCCAGCATACCCGGATCATGCACCCCTTCCGAACACGCCGCCTCCCGCCGGCAATTCCTCGGGGCCGCCGCGGCCTCGGGAATCACCGCCATGGTCTCCGGATCAAGCGCCTTGGCCGGCGAGGTGGCCAAGCGAGGCAAGCGCGTGATCCTGCTCTGGCTCGCGGGCGGAGCCAGCCAGTTTGAAACCTTCGATCCCAAGCCGGGCGCCGTCACCGGCGGCCCGTTCAGGTCGATCCAGACATCCACCTCCGGGGTGCGCGTCTCCGAACTGATGCCCCGCATGGCGGCGCGCCTCAAGGACACCTGCCTCATCCGTTCGCTCAACACGAAAAACGCCGATCACGGCGGCGGCGCCGAACTCATGATGCGCGGCCGCCGGGACGAGGCCTCCGTCCGCTATCCCGACATGGGTTCCGTGCTGGCCAGGGAACTGGGCGACTCCGAAAGCAAGGTTCCCGACTATGTCTCCTTCTACCTTCAGTCCGAGGGGCAGGGCTTTTCCGGAACGGGCGCAGGTTTCCTTGGCGCCCGCTTCGGCCCCATGCAACTCCACAAGGGAACCACCCCGGAAAACCTCAGCCGCCTCGACACCATCTCGGCATCGGATTTCGCCGACCGCATGGCCTTGCGGGAATCGTGGAGCAGGGCTTTCGAGAAGGGACGCGTTTCCGCCGCCCTGGGCAGCCACCAGCAGGCGTTCGCCCGCGTCGGCGGGTTGATGGAAAGCCAGAAACTGTTCGACCTTTCCAACGAATCGGCGAAAACCCGCGAAGCCTACGGCCCAACCCAGTTTGGCGAACAGGCCCTCATCGCGCGCCGCCTTGTTGAGGCCGGCGTTCCATTCGTCCGCGTCGGACGAGCCTGGTGGGACAGCCATGGCCAGAACTTCGAGACCCACCAGGAAATGGTGCCCGAACTCGACCATGTGATGGCCACCCTGCTCGACGACCTCGGCCAGCGGGGCATGCTCAAGGACACATTGGTGATCACCCTTTCGGAGTTCGGGCGCACCCCGAACATCAACGCCAGCCTCGGACGCGACCATTTCGCCTCGGCCTGGAGCTGCTCGCTCTCCGGCTGCGGCGTTGTTGGCGGCTCCGTCTATGGCAAGACCGACGACCGGGGAGACAAGGTGGCCGAGGGTGAGATCGGCGCCGCGAGGCTTTTCGCCACCATCTACAAGGCCTTGGGCATCAACCCGCAGAAAAACTATCACCTCGGATCCCGCCCCGTGCCGCTGACGGACCCGGGAACCGAGCCCGTCAAGGAAGTCTTGGCCTGATCCGGGGGAACCGCGATGAATGTGTCCGCGATCAAGCTCGAGAAGAACATCAGCCGGCCCGACATCCTCTTTGGCGTGGCCAGGGTGCCGGGAACATCGAAGGCGTTCGTGGGCGGATCCGATTTCAAGATCCACGAAATCGACATCGACGCCGCCAAGCCCGAAAGCCGAACCTTGCAGTCGGCCCATGAGACCTATATCACCACGCTCGCCTTGGCCGGCGACTCGATCATCTCCGGCGGATATGACGGCAAGCTGATTTGGACCAAGGCCTCCTCGGGCGAGCGGATCCGTGAGGCGCAGGCCCATGGCCGCGCGGTCCGCAAGGTGGCGATATCACCCGACCGCGCCACCGCCGTGAGCGTGGCTGACGACATGGCCGTGCGCTTCTGGAATGTGGCCGACGGCAGGAAAATCCGCGAGATCACGGGCGAACACCAACCCCTCACGCCGCAGGGATTCCGCTCGATGCTCTACGCCTGCGCCTTTTCGGCGGACGGCAAGTTCCTGGCCACGGCTGACAAGACCGGCCATGTGGTGGTCTGGGAGGCCTCCACCGGCAAAAAGGCGGCAACCTTGGCGGTTCCGGTCATGTACACCTGGGATCCCAACGCCCGCAGGCACTCGATCGGCGGACCGCGCTCGGTCGCCTTCTCACCCGACGGGTCGCTCCTGGCCATTGGCGGCACGGGAAAGATCGGCAACATCGACCATCTCGAGGCCGATGGCCGGGTTGAAATCTTCCGCTGGGCCAAGGGCGACAAGGGCGAGAAAGTCCACGACTTCATCACCGAGGGCAAGAAGGGCCTCGTGGAGCATCTCGAGTTTCATCCCGGTGGCGACATTCTTTTGGCCGCGGGTGGTGCTGGCGAGGGGTTCCTCTCGTTCATCGACCTCAAGCAGAAGAAGATCGTCCATCAGGAAAAATCCCCGATGAACATCCACGCCGTGGCCACCGCCGACAGCATGAAGTCGATTGTCGCCGTGGGCCATCAGCGCGTCGTGAAGTTTGTTGTTGGGTAAGCTGCCAGCCTCTTCACTTCCCCATCGCGTGCTCGAAAAACTTGTAGAGAACCTCGTTGTCCCGGGCGTTGGGAGCGTGTTCCGGCCTGTTGGTCATCCCGACCCGGTTCTCGGCGCCCAAGAGGCGGTTGACGGCAACGGCGTGGTTCAGTGATTCCCAGCGCTGGGGCGGGTCTTCCGAACCGCCTGAAACAAAAAAGGGCCGGGGAGCCATGAGCGCGTGCAGGTCGGTCAGGTCGCGGCCGTCGGCCATCATTTTCCTGTAGGGGCCCGTGCGGGGGTTGGCGTCGCCCGGCACGCCCCGCTTGCGCTGCCCGGCCAGCGCCGGATCGAATCCCAGGTACCAAGGCTCCCAGTAGTTCACGCTCGGCCGCCTCTCGTCGAAGACGATGCCGGGATCCGACCACGCCCCGCAGGCGAACGGTTCGTGCAGGCAGGCGGCGAACATCGCCCACTTGCCACCATAGGAATGTCCCACAACGCCTATCCGCTTCTTGTCGACCTCGGGAAGGCCGGCGAGGTACGAGTGGCAGTTCGCGGCCTCGTACGCGTGGAACGACAACGGCTGGATCCGGCAGCGTTCCTTGTCCGGGTAGTAGGTGTTGGGATCCCCGCCCAGCGACAGCGTCACGAATCCGCGCCTGGCCAGTTGGATGGCATAGTCCCTCAGGGGTTCCTTGCCCTTGCCGATGCCTGTCCCGGCCTCGTAATAGACGACCACGACCGCGGGAAACGGGCCTGAACCGGATGCCGGTTTCAGCAAATAGGCGTCGCTCACATGTCGTCCGGGCGCCGTTTCGATCCTGATCCGGGTGACGGCGACGCCGTCGATCATCTGCTTGTCGAGATGCTCCACGGCCGGCTTGGCGATGATCGGCGGCCAAGCCCCCATCATGCCGTGCCAGTAGGCCTTGATCTCCTCGCGCCTGCGGGTCCAATCCCCCGGAGTTTTCACCATGGATCCGTTGTCGAAAATCAGCGGAGACTTGTGCTTGCCCAACGCTCCCGCCAGTGCCTCGGGTGGCTTGAAATAGGGTGCCAGGTCGGCGGGCAGGTCCGCTCGCGGGGCGTCGAGAACGGCAAACAGCAACAGGCAGGAAGGAGCGAAGGTCATGGCATCTTCTCCGGCGGGCTGGTGGATTGGATCATAATCAGGCGGGGGTACAAGGGGCCGGCCACGCTTGTTTCCGCATGGCATTGGATTAAACTCAAGTCCTTGCCTCGCGCTTGATCCGCCGGAGTTAGTCTCCCATGCTTGCCGCCGCTTTCTGGGTCTCTTCTTTCATTCTCTCGGCCTCGCCATCCCATCCCGTCGTCGCGGGATTCGACCGTTTTCATGCCAAGGGTGAACAACCGGGAGAGGGTGGCGCCCTCCTCCTGACGGAACTCAACTGCGTCGCCTGCCATGCCGCCGAGGGCGCCCAGGCGCGCAAGGGCCCCATCCTCGATGCCGTGGGTGGCCGGGTCCGCGCGGCCTGGATCCGGCAGTTCCTGGCCGATCCTGCCGGCACCAAGCCCGGGACCACCATGCCCGACATGCTTTCCGGGGCGCCCGACCGGGCGCGGGCGGTCGAGGCGCTTGTGCAATACCTCGCCACGACGGGCACCCCGCGCTTCGAGCCCATCGACAGCAAGGCGGTCGCCGCCGGCAGGGCCTCCTACCACAAGGTTGGCTGCGTGGCCTGCCATGGCGAACGCGACACGCAAGGCAACGCCCGCGCACTGCCGGCGGGTGTGGTTCCGCTTCCCGACCTGAAGGCCAAGTACACGCTCGGCAGCCTTTCGGCTTTCCTCGACAAGCCGCACGAGGTGCGTCCCGGGGGCCGCATGCCCAAGCTGCTCACCGGCAAGGAACCGCGGGAGGTCGCCTCCTACCTGCTTCAGGGAATCAAGGGACGGGTTTCCTCCGGCACGGTGAACTACTCGGTGTTTCACGGCACTTGGGAGAAACTTCCCGCGCTCGACAAGCTCAAGCCGCAATCCAGCGGGGTGGCCACCGGGCTCGACCTGGGAGTCGCCGGCAGGCGACGCGACTACGCCGTCCGTTTCCATGGCATCTGGAAGGTGGATCGTGATGACGCCTACAAGTTCTCGTTGGCCAGCGACGACGGATCGCGCCTAGTCATCGATGGAAAGACGATCATCGACAACGATGGAGTCCATCCCAACACCACGCGCGAAGGCACGGCGGAACTCAACTCCGGCATCCACAAGGTGGAGGTCTGGTATTTCCAGGGAGGGGGCGAGGATGAGCTTGCCCTCACGGTGCAGGGCCGACACCTCCAGCTTGTCGACTTTGGCCAGGTGATCGCCGCCAGCGAGAAGGACTTGGCCGGCCAGGTTGCCGCCAAGCCCGAACCCGACGCCGACACCATCGTTCCCGAGGCCAAGCTCGCCAACGAGGGTCGCGCCCTGTTTTCCTCGCTGGGATGCGTGAACTGCCACCAGTTGAAGGAGAAAGGCCAGGCCGTGGCCCAATTGGCCAAGGCGCCCAAGCTGGGTGACTTGAAGGGAGACGGCGGCTGCCTCGCCGAGGCGCCGAAGGCCGGCCTGCCCCGATACGGGCTCGTGGCTTCCCAGCGCGTGGCCCTGGCCGCCGGACTGAAGGCCCCCGTCAAGCCCGCCGGCGATGCCGAACGAATTCGCCGCGACATGACGGCGTTCAACTGCCTGGCGTGCCATGTGCGCGATGGCCGCGGCGGCCCGATCGAGGACCTGAACAAGGCCTTCCAGACCACCCAGCCCGAAATGGGAGACGAGGCGCGACTGCCTCCGTGGCTCAATGGCGTTGGCGCCAAGATGGAGCCCGACTATTTCAAGAAGATCATGGTTCAGGGCGTCGACGATCGTCCCTACATGCAAACCCGCATGCCAGGATTCGGTTCCAGCCTCGCCGACATCAACGAGGTCTTCGCCCGGGTCGACAAGCTGCCCGTCGCGCCGTCGGTCTCGCTTCCGGAAACCGATGCGAAACTGAAAACACACGGGCGCATGCTGGTGGGCGGCACCGCCTTCGGGTGCATCAAGTGCCACACCTTCGCGGGCAACAAGGCCGAGGGGGTGCAGGGCATCGACATGGCCATCATGACCAAGCGAGTGCGCCGCGACTGGTTCTTCGCGTATGTCAACGATCCGCAAGCCGTGCGTCCCGGCACCCGCATGCCGGCGGCATTCAAGGAAGGCAAGAGCGTCATTGACGATGTCCTTGAAGGCAAGGCCGTCAACCAGATCGAGGCGATCTGGCGTTACCTTGCCGATGGAAACAAGGCCCGGATTCCCGTGGGAATCCAGAAGAGGTCGATACCGCTCGCCGCCGCCAAGGGAGCGGTGATCTACCGCAACTTCATCGAGGGTGCCGGCGCCCGCGGCATTGGCGTCGGATTCGCCGAGAAGGTCAACCTGGCCTTCGACGCCAACGACCTCAGGCTGGCCCTGCTCTGGCATGGAGGGTTCATCGACGCCGCTCGGCACTGGAGCGACCGCGGCGTCGGATTCGAGGGACCGTTGGGTGACAATATCGTGTCGCTGCCCCCGGGCCTGCCATTCGCCCGCCTCGAGAAACCGGATTCCCCGTGGCCCACGGTCGCCGCCCGTCAGGCGGGTTGGAAGTTCATGGGATATTCACTGGACCCGGAGGACAGGCCTTCGTTCCGTTACGGAACCGGGACGGTGACGGTGCTCGACAAACCGCTGCCCTTGATGGGAGACAAGGATCCGGCCATCAAGCGGGAATTGACGGTGAGCGGCGCTCCCGCGGGGCTGGTTTTCCGCGCCGCAGCCGGCAAGGTCATCGAGGCGTCGGGAGACGGCTGGTTCCGCGTGGATGGCGGGCTCAAGGTGAAAGCCGGGTCGGGGGCCAAAATCCGCAAGGTCGCCGACAAGGCGGAACTGCTCGTCGACATCCCCGATGGCAACGCGACGATCAGCCTTGAGTACAAATGGTGACATGATGGAGAAGAGAAACATGGACAGGCCCTTCCAAGCCCGGCTGGCGGGTTGCTCGGCGTTGGCCCTTACCCTGGCTATCCTGGCCTGGCTGGCTTCCGGCGCCTCGGCCCAGAACAAGGCGAAGTCCTCGCCTGAGGACGACTACTACCGGATCCTTTCCTTCACCACGCCCGCGGGTGAGGTCCTCGAGGCCGGGGCCCTTGAGACCCTGCCTGGTGGAAAGGTCGCCCTGGGAACGCGGCGCGGCGAAATCTGGATCTTGGAGAACGCCTATGATCCCGATCCCGCCAAGGTCAAGTTCTCAAGGTTTGCCCACGGCATGCACGAAATCCTCGGGCTGGCGTGGAAGGACGGCTGGCTCTATGTGACCCAGCGCCCCGACATCACCCGGGTGAAGGACACCAACGGCGACGGCAAGGCCGACCTCTTCGAGGTCTATGCCGAGGGCTGGGATGTCAACGGCGACTACCACGAGTACGCGTTCGGGTCGCGCTTCGACGCCAAGGGAGACCTTTGGTTCGCCCTTTGCCTCACGGGATCGTTCAACAGCTCGAGCAAGTTCAGGGGCTGGGCCGGTAAGGTCACTCCCGAGGGCAAGTTCATTCCCACGACCTCGGGTGTGCGCTCGCCCGGAGGCATCGGCCTCAATGCCGCGGGAGATGTCTTCTACACCGACAACCAGGGGCCCTGGAACGGAACCTGCGGTCTCAAGCATATTGTTCCCGGCGGCTTTGTCGGGCACCCCGACAGCTTCAAGTGGTACGCGGAGAAGGATGCCGCCTACTTGGGCAAGCCCCCGGAACAACCCAAGAGCGGCAGCAGGATCGTCGTGGAGGCCAAGCGCATTCCCGAACTGGTTCCCACGGCCATCTTGTTCCCCTATGGCAAGATGGGCCAATCAGCCAGCGGCCTCGACTGCGACCTCTCCAAGGGCAAGTTCGGACCATTTGCCGGCCAGCTTTTTGTCGGCGACCAGACCCACAGCACGCTCATGCGCGTCTTCCTTGAGAAGGTCAACGGGCGATACCAGGGAGCGTTGTTCCCGTTCCGGCAGGGATTCGGATCCGGAGTTGTGCCGGTCCGCCAGGGCGATGACGGATCCATGTTTGTCGGCGGAACCAACCGTGGCTGGGGATCCCGCGGCCCGAAACCGTTTTCGGTTGAACGGCTGGTCTGGACGGGCAAGGTTCCGTTCGAAGTCCACGAGATGAAGGCGACGCCCGAGGGCTTTGTGCTTTCCTTCACTCAGCCAGCCGACAAGGAGAGCCTTTCCCAGCCCGGCTCATTCAAGCTGGCCACCTACACCTACATTTACCAATCAAGCTACGGAAGCCCCGAGGTCGACCATTCGACACCGAAGATCGTGTCCGCCACCCCGTCGGCGGACGGGCTTTCCGTGAAGCTGAAGGTCGAGGGGTTGAAGGAAGGCCATGTCCATGACCTGTCGCTGGACGGGGTCAAGTCGTCAGCCGGACAGCCCTTGTTGCACGCCAAGGCGTACTACACCCTCAACTCGATCCCCCCTAAGTGATCAAGATTCGTCAGATGTAGTTGTAGGCCGTGGGCGTGATGATCAGTTCGGGCACCTGGGCCCTTTCAGGCAGCCTGGCCACGAACATCACGGCCTCGGCGACATCTTCCGGTTGGAGGATGGCCATGCGGTGCTCGTCGGTCACCGGGTTGGGCCGCTGATCGAGGATCGGCGTGTTCACTTCACCCGGGTAAATGCTCGAGAAACGGATGCCCCTCGGCTTCTCCTCGACCGCCGCCGCGACGACGAAGCCATGCAGCCCGAACTTGGCGGCCACATAGGCCGAGCCTCCCAGCGGGTTTCCCCTCTTGCCGGCGATGGAGTTGATGACGACCACGAGGCCCTTTTTCCGGGCCCTCATCCCGGGCAGGGTGGAGGTGATCGCGTGGAAAGCGGCGTCGAGGTTGCTTCCCAGCATCGATTGCCAACGCGTGGGGGTGAGTTCGGGCAGGGTTCGCTCCTTGAGGTTGGCTCCCGCGTTGGCCACCAAAATGTCGATCGGGCCGATGCCCGCCTCGGCCGACGCGATGATCGTGTTCGCCTGCTCGGGGTCGGAGAGGTCGCCCACGCAGATGGTGGCATCGCCCAATCCCAGGCCGGACAATTGGGCCGCGGCGCGTTCAAGCCGCGACCGGTCGCGGCCGGCGATGGCGACCCTGGCCCCCGCCTCCATCATTAACTTGGCGGTGGCCAGGCCGATGCCGCTTCCACCCCCCGTGATCAACACGCCCCGTCCATTCAGATCCGACATCGAGTCGCCCTCAACCGTGGTTGCCGTTGGCCCCAAGGAAGCTGTCCGTTAGGTTACACTGAAATGGGACTTGCTAGGAGATGTCACGATGATGCTGCTGTCGGAATCGCAAAACCTGATCAACGACATGGTCAACCGCCTGGCTTTCCTCCGAGACTCTCTTTGACATCGTCAGGAAGCGCAAGGAACGCGAAAAGTTCAACGCAACCCAGTCGGAACCAACCTTTTGGGACAACCCCGAAAAGGCCCAGAAGCAAATCAGCGCCTTCAAGCCGGTTGGCGAGATCCTCAAGGCCTACGAGGAGGTTGAGAAGTCGCTGGAAGACCTGAAGGCCCTCGAGGAACTGTGCTCCGAGGATCCGTCGCTTGAGACTGAACTGGGCGGCGAAACCAAGAAGGTGATTCCCCTGCTTGAGGCCTTCGAACTCAGGAGCATGCTGAGCGGCCCGCAGGACGCCTCCAACGCCTATATCCGCGTGCAGGCCGGGGCCGGCGGCACCGAGGCGTGCGACTGGGCGCAAATGATCGTCCGCATGTATTCCCGTTGGGCCGAAACCAAGGGCTACAAGATCGAGCTGGTCGATGAACTCAGAAACGACAGCGCCGGCGTCCGCACCGCCACTCTCTACATCATCGGCGACTACGCCTACGGCAACCTTCAATCCGAAACGGGCGTCCACAGGCTTGTCAGGATCAGTCCTTTCGATTCCAACGCCCGCCGGCAAACCTCATTCGCGGCGGTGGATGTGACCCCCGAGATTGACGGTGAAATCGACATCGTCATCAAGCCCGACGACCTGGTCCGCCAGACATTTTGCTCGGGTGGCCCCGGCGGGCAGCACCAGAACAAGACGCAGTCGGGTGTCCGCTACATCCACAAGCCCACGGGCATCGCCGCGGAAAGCCGCACCGAGCGCAGCCAGCACAAGAACGATGACAACGCGATGAAGTTGCTGAAGTCGCGCCTCTTCAAGATCGAGGAGCAGAAGCGCAAGGCCGAGGTGGAAAAGGCCTATGACGAGAAGGGCGAGGTGGCCTGGGGCAACCAGATCCGCAACTATGTGATGCAGCCATACACCTTGTGCAAGGATGTGCGCACCGATCAGCAAACCCCGCAGGTGAATGTCGTGCTCGACGGCGACCTCGACCCGTTCATCCAGGCCTACCTGCGCACCAAGGCCGCCGGCAAGATGAAGAAGGGCGGTTCCTCCGACGAGGACCTGTGACCCATGCCGTGGGCGTTGGCCAACCCTTGCCCTTGCAAGCAAGCGTTCGATCTTGAGGCGATCATGGGGCATTAGCCCCGTGAGCCAATATTCGGCTATTTAGCGCAGGCTTCAAATGGGTGAGTTGAATTGTTGACGCTGACAGAACAAACACAAATGTGCGGTGAGTAAAATCAATAGAGCCCCGAACGCAGTCGAAGGCGGAATGAGCGGGTTTGGATCCGGAATCGACCCGCTCACTCCGGCGCTACGCGCCTGCGTTCGGGGCTCTTTCGTTTCTGTTATGGCTCATGTATTTGTTCCTTGATCGACTCGCCCCTCACTTCGTTCAGGGCTCCTAAACGATGAATGGATCTCAATATGAAGGCCACACAAAGGATGACGATGCTTAGGAGCCCCCAGCGGAGTGAGGGGCCCTCGCGGACAATCAACAATCTGGCGCCAGTTCACAGGTCACTTGCGCCGTTCGACGCTTCATGGACATGAAAGAGCTAACAGAAGATGGCTGGCGCCGGGCTCTTGAGCAGCTCAGTCATTTGAAGTCTGCTCCAATCGTGATGCCTAATTGTCCACGCCGACGATCAGGCATCAACCGGGACTTGCTTTCTTGAAGTGCGTGTGCGCTGAATTCATCATTACTTCAGCGGCTTGCCGGTTTTCTTGTCGATGGCCCCGGCGGCGACAAGGTGGAACTTTTCCGGATTGATATGCTTTTTCGCCACTTCAAGCACCATCGCGGGTGTGACTTCGGATATGGCCTTGCGGAAACTGTCGAGATGGCCGGGTTTCCAGCCAAAACGCTCATACGCCTGAAGTTGGTCCGCCAGCGCTGAATGGCCGTCGTATTTGAATGGCAGGTTGCCCAGCAGATAACTTTTGGCGTCCGCGACTTCCTGCGCCGATGCCTCCTCATTGCGCAGGCGGTCGATCTCCTCGCGGAATTCCTTCTCGACCCGCTCGAGGTTGGAGGCGTCGGTGCCGATGTAGCAGGCGAACACCCCCGGCAGCAGGTCGGAGGACGAGCAAATTTCGGCGCGAACGGTGTAGGCGAGGCCTTCGCGGTCACGCAGGCGCGCGGAAAGCCTGTCGGTGAATCCCGGGCCCGTGCCCAGCACATGATCCATCACCAGCAGCGCGTGATAGTCGGGATGATCACGGGTGATGCCCGCATGTCCCATGAAGAATTGAAGCTGGGCGGATCCGGGAATCGAAATGTATTCCCTCGATGGTCGAGGCGCGGGAATCGGCGGCAACGCCGGTGGCAAGGACGCCTTGCGCGCCTTGGCCTTGCCTGCCAATTCCACCAGCAGCTTTTCCATTTCCAGGATTTCGAAATCCCCCACCACGGCGACGACAAGGTTGTCGGGAGTCATGACGCGGCGATGGAAATCGACGCAGTCATCCCGCTCCAATTTCTCCACCGATTTCCTTTCACCGAAGGCGGGCCTGCCAAGGTAATGCTTCTGCCCGTAAACCGCCCCATGGAGCGCCTGGCGGGCCCGGGTGGTCCCATCCTTCTCGTTGTTGAGGATGGTGGCCAACTGTCCGTCGCGCATCTGCTCAAAGGCCTCCTCGGGGAAATCAGGCCTGTCCAAGGCGGCGAACATCAGGCCGAGCGCCTTCGCCTTGTCCTGCGAAAGCGCCGTCAGCGAGGCCCCGCTCAGGTCGAACGAAATGGAAGCCCCCATGTCCTCAATGTCCGAGGCGAACTGGATTCCGGTTCTTCCGTCGGAACCCTCCTCCAGCAGGTAACTCGTGAGCATCGCCAAGCCGGCTTTCGACTCGGGTTCATGCCGCCGTAGTTCACGCCAACGGGCCTCCGCGGCGATCACGGGCAGGCCTTTCCGCTCCAGAAGCAGGGCCACGATGCCGTTCGGCAGGATCACCCTCCGGGCGCCATCGAGTGGGTTGGCCTGGGGGGAGGCCCCGGCCGGGGAGCGTGCCTTGGCGGATTTGGCGCGGCGGGTGCCGGGCGCCGCGTGGAAGGCCGCCGCCATGCCGGGTTTCGAGACGATCATCGCCCTGCGATCATCCCCGAGGTAGGTTTTGGCCGCGCGAAGCAGATCTTCGGGGGTCACCCGCGCCACCGAGTCGATGTAGGCATCCAGGCGGGCCATTCCCCCCTGCATGACCCCGATCGCCACGCCTTGCGCCCTGCCATGCACCGTGGATTGCTCGAAAACGAGCGAGGCGAGGATTTTCCTCCTTACCCTCTCGGTTTCCGCCATGGTGGGGGCCTTGTCCCTTAGCCTGTCGATCTCCTCGAAAAGGGCTTGTTCGGTCTCCTTGAGGTCCGAGTCGGGAAGCAGTTCAACATCCACCTGCATCCAACCGGGATGCCGACCCGCCGTGTGTGCCGATGAGATTTCAGACGCGAGTCCATCCTCCTCGACAAGCCGGGTGTGAAGGCGGGATGTCCGTCCCTCGGCCAGGAGGATCGAAAGGAAGTCGATCGGCGCCTCGTCGGGATGTCCCGCCGGCACCGTGCGGTAGGCCAGCGCCAGCCTCACGACATCGAACTTGGATGGCATTTCCTGCCGGACTGGAAGCTTCGGGAGTTCCTTGGGTGGCGAGGGGCGCTCGGGCAGGACAGCCTTGGGAATCGCGCCGAGGTGTTTCCTGACAAGTCGGAGCGCCGTGGCGGTTTCAACACCGCCGGCCACCACCAGCACGGCATTGTTGGGGTGGTACCAGCGGTCGTGGTGCGCCTTGATGATCGCAGCCGTCGCCGCGCGCACATGCGACTTTTCACCGATCACCGGATGGCCATAGGGCCCGGTTTTTCCAAACAGGTGCGGCAGCAGCGCCTTGGATTCCAGGTCCCAGGGCTCATCCTCGCCCCGGTTCAATTCCTCGATCACCGCTCCCTTTTCCTGCTCGAACTCATGCTTCTCATCGATGACGAGGTTGCGCATCCGGTCGGCCTCGATCTTAAGCGCCTCCTCCCAGCGGTCGGCCGAAAAGTCGAAGTGGTAGGCGGTGATGTCCTCCGATGTGAAGGCGTTGTTGGCGCCTCCATTGCGCAGGGTGACGCGGTCGATGTCGCCCGGCATGAGCTTGGCGGTGCCCTTGAACATGAGGTGCTCGAGATAATGGGACAGGCCGGTCTGGTCGAGTTTCTCGTCGGCGCTGCCAACGCGGTACACCAGCATGGTTGTCACGGTGCTGGCTTTTTCAACCGGCACGATGTAAACCTCGAGGCCGTTGGCAAGCACCTCGCGCGCGATGGACTTGTTCGGTTTTCGGATCGCCTCGACAAGCCGGTTGACGGCGGGGTTTTCCGATGGGCCCTGCGAAGGGGCGATGGTGGCGAGAATCAGCGTCAGCAGCATCGTCAGGCCTTTCCGGGGGCAAGCCCCGCCTTAGCGCGCGCGGTCTTCGGTTGAAGGGGCCGGCCCCTGAATATCCCGCAGCTTCAAGTAAATTTCCATCCGTCGCCTGTGCTGTTCCATGCCCGGGGCGATGGAAAAGAGATAAACACCGATGCCCAAGGCCACAGTGGCGAAGACCTCAAACCCGACGATCCAGTAGAGTTCTTGGTAATTGGGGGGGCGCCGGGGGCGGCGGTAAAATCGGGGATTGAGCTGCCAGAAGCTCCAGGCCGGCTTGCTGGCGCCCTCGATGCTCATGGCCGATTCCTCTTCCAGTCTCATCCCTAGACGATTGTCGGAACCGTCATCCCATGGAACCGTCGCGCGGGGGGGATCATCAAGCCTTTTCCCATAGAATGACGCCAATCTCTTTTTCTTTCGAGGGGTGCTCCGGCCGTGAGTTCCGACAAGATCACCGAATACCTCCAGCAGTTCGCCCAGTCCCGGCAGGAGATGATGGAGCAACTCCGCAAGGTGATTGTCGGCCAGGCCGGCGTGATCGAGCAGATTCTCGCCGCCGTCTTCACCCGGGGACATTGCCTGCTGATTGGCGTGCCCGGGCTCGCGAAAACGCTGGTTGTCAGCAGCATCAGCCAAATCATGGAACTGGCATTCAAGCGGGTGCAGTTCACGCCGGACCTGATGCCTTCCGACATCACTGGAACCATGGTGCTTGACGAGTCCTCCGGAACCAGGGAATTCCGCTTCGTGAAGGGCCCGGTCTTCACCAACATCCTGCTGGCCGATGAGATCAACCGCACGCCTCCCAAGACCCAGGCGGCCCTGCTTCAGGCCATGGCTGAAAAGGAGGTCACGGCGGGTCAGGAGACCTACAAGCTGCCCGACCCGTTTTTTGTCATCGCCACCCAGAACCCGATCGAACAGGAGGGAACCTACCCGTTGCCCGAGGCCCAATTGGATCGGTTCATGTTCACGGTGAGAGTTGATTACCCGACCTTGGAGGAAGAAAAGAAGATCCTGGCCACAACCACCAAGGACGATACCCCCGAACTGCGCCGGGTCCTGAGCGCCAAGGCGATCCTCAACCTGCAAAAGCTGGTCCGCAGCGTGCCGGTGGGGGAATTTGTGCTCGACTATGTGGCCCGCCTTGTCCGCGCCACCCGCCCCGGAACAACGGAAGCGCCGCCGTTCATCACCAAGTGGATCGACTACGGCGCCGGTCCCAGGGCCGGGCAAAACCTGGTGCGCGCCGGCCAGGCCTTCGCCGCCATGGATGGCAGGTACAGCGTCTCGCTGGCCGACATCCGCAAGGCGGCCGAACCCGTGCTGAGGCACCGGATTGGGGTGAACTTCCAGGCCCAGGCGGAGGGCAAGAAGGCCGAGGATATCGTCCAGATGCTGCTGGATGCGATTGCCGAACCCAAGGTTGAGACTTTTGCCCGCGGCCAGCGCCGCTAATAATGTTGTGTGATTGCCGCTTTGAAACTTTCCGGAGGTTTGTCAACGATGACTCGCTTTGGACTCCCCCTCATGGCAGGCTGCCTGATGGTCGCGTCTGCATGGACAAGCCCCGTGGGCGCCGCGGACGCCGGCCAACCGGATGCCGCGGCCCTGGCCGCCTCGGAATCACAGCTGCCCAATCCCGCCCTCATGGCCCCATTCAAGGAACAGCAACCGGTCATCCTTGTGGTTCGCGATCCCCGCAAGCCCGAGGCGTGGGCCGGCCTCAAGAAGTACTGGAACCCCGGCCCCGTCGAGTCGGTCGATCCCTCCACCGGGGAGAAGGTCACGCGGCAGGGGGTGTTCATCAAGGTGCCCCTGGGCCTGAACACGGCGCCTTCCATCCCGGCGGAAAACCCGCTCACGGTTGAGAAGGTGATGCTGGGCAAGAAGCTCTATTTCGATCCCATTCTCTCGGCCAACAACAAAGTGTCTTGCGCCTCTTGCCACAACCCCCAGCTTGGCTACACCGACCAGCTGGTCACCTCCACAGGCATATTCGACCAGAAGGGCGGCATGAACGCCCCGACGGTTTTCAACTCGAGCTTCAGTCCCCTTCAGTTCTGGAATGGTCGCGCCGCCTCCCTTGAGGAGCAGGCGCAGGGTCCACCCCAGAACCCTTCTGAAATGCACGATGGCAAGGGCAACGCCTGGTTCAAGGCCGTCGAGCGTCTCAAGGCCAGCCCTGAATATGTGAAATCCTTCGCCCGTGTGTTTGGCACCTCGCCCACCCGTGACGCCGTCGCCAAGGCCATCGCGGCTTACGAAAGGCTCGTCCTGACTGGAAACTCCATTGTCGACCGCGCCGAACTGGCGATGCGTGAGCGTGTGGAGGAGGAAGGTGGTGGCAAGCTGGAACCCAACGCCGCCGACTTTGCCAAGGTTCTCAACGCCGCGTACGCCGCCAAGGACGATACGGCCCTTGCGGCCCTCAACCTGGCCGGTGCCAAGGACGAGGGCAAGGTGAAGGGCGTCGCCGCATCGCTGGCCAGCGGGCGCTCCCTTTTCTATGGCAAGGCCCGATGCAATTCATGCCATGTCGGAGACAACTACTCCGATGGCGCCTTCCACAACCTGGGAGTCGGCGCCAAGGATGGTGTCTTGCCGGCTAGTGAATCAGGCCGGTATGGCGCGCAACCCACCGGGCACAAGGATCCTTCGCTCGTCGGCGCCTACAAGACGCCCACCCTGCGCCAACTCCTCAGCACCGCCCCCTACATGCATGATGGCAAGGAGGCGACGCTGGAAGCCGTGGTCGAACTCTACAACCGCGGTGGCAACCTCAACCCCCATCTCGACGGCAAGATGCGGGACTTCGATGCCGAGCGCGAGGTTGCCAAGTCCGGCAAGTCGGCGGTCGTGCCGCGCAAACTCCTCCTGACCGACCAGGAAAAGAATGATCTCGTTCTTTTCATGCGCGGGCTTCAGGGTGAGTCGTGCGACTCCATCCTCACCACCCCCTGATTCGGGAATAACCGCTCAATCAGGGCGCCCGGGGCGCGTGCCGCACGCGCCCCGGCTCGTTTCTGGAAGAAAAACATGAGTTTCTGGCACCGAGTTTTCGCCCGTTCTGAAGCCAACCCCGATCCCGTTGCCCTCGCCGAGTTGGCGCAAGCCACCCACGCCGGCACGACATGCCACTTCGGCGCGGATAATGACGGCTGGTTTTCCTGCGAGATCCGCCTTCCCGACGGCGCCGTGCTCAACCTCGACCGTTACCTTGCCGAGGAGGAGGGTGTTCGCCGGGACCTCAACACCTGGGCGGCCTGGATTGAAACATGCGATTACTCCGACCGCGTCGACGAACTCATGGAATGGGTGATCCAGTCGAGGCAGTTTTTCACATTGCGTCGTCCGCTCGCCGCTTCCAACGACCTGGCGATTGAAAAGCTATCCACCGGCATTTGCCGGCACCTCGCCTTGGTCCTTGATGGAATCTGGCAGGCCGATGGCGAAGGCCTGTACGATGCCTCGGGGGAGAAACTCCTCCAGGAATACTGAGCGGGGGCGGACCGTGGCGGGAACGGAACGGTATCTTCGGCCGGATGTCATCCGCACGATCGGCAGGCTCGACCTGCGCGCCCGATTCATTGTCGAGGGGTTTCTTTCAGGACTGCATGGCAGTCCGTTCCAGGGGTTTTCCGTCGAGTTTTCCGAGCACCGGAAATATGTGCCCGGCGACGACATCAAGGACATCGACTGGGGAGTCTACGCCAAGACGGAGAAATATTATGTCAAGAAGTTCAAGGCCGAGACCACCATGCAGGGCTGGCTGGTGGTCGACCGCAGCGCCAGCATGGGTTGGACCCATCGTCAGGATCTGACCAAGTTCGAGTACGGAATCAGCCTCGCCGCGGCGTTGGCCCACCTGATGATCCACCAGCAGGATCCCGTGGGCCTGGCGGTGTGCGGGCAGAGGATCGAGTCGGTGCTGCGGCCGAAGGCGACCAGAACCCAGCTTTCGTCCATTCTGTCCTTCCTTGCCGGGTTGTCGCCTTCGGGCGAGGTTTCCCTTGGCGATTGCCTGATGCAGTTGGCCGGGATCGCCCGGGGCAAGGGTCTCGTGGTGATCTTCTCCGACCTGCTTGCTGAGCCCCAGCCCATCATCGACGGCATGATGCGGCTTCGCCACTCGGGCCACGACATCATCCTTTTCCACATCCTTGACGAGGCCGAAAGGCGCTTCCCCTTCGAGGGATATTGCGAGTTTCAGGATGTGGAGACTGACCAGAAAATCCTGCTTGACGCCGATTCCATCCGCGCCGATTACCTCAAGGCCCTTGCCGGTTTTGAGGAGAAGTATCGCGAGGCATGCCACAAGGGGCAGATCGATTATGTGGCGATGGACACCGGAAGGAATTTCGGCGACGCGTTGCTGGAATATCTCCAGCAGCGTTCCAGGCGGGGCTGACCGCCCGCCATCAGGCCGGGCGCATCGGCCAGGCCACAACTTCCACCCCCGCGCTGTAATGCAGGTGCGCCGGCGGCCCAGGCAACGAAATTCCAAACGCTTCCACGAGGTTCAAGGGTTCGAGTTCCGCCTCGGCCGCTTGCAGCGGCCACGGAAAGTGGTGGATGTCGATCGAATGAAGTGCTCCACCGGGAGCTTGGCAATACAGGCGGTAATTTTCAGCGAAGAAATGGTCGATTGACCCCGGGGCGGCCTCGTGGTGATCCGATGTCGGCCGGTATCGTCCCTTGAAACAAACCAATCCCGACGGGCACGGCCTGGCCGACTCAAGGCTTGTCCATCCGCCCGCCGCGCTAACGCGCATCGATGATTTGTGGTACGGAAGGTGGTAAAAACGCCTGGCGGCCCAAACCGCGGGAAGGCTGTCGGCGTCAAGGCTGAGGAACCAGACCCCGGGCTTTCCGTCCTTCTCGACATAGGTGCGCACATTCAATTCGGGGAACCGTGAAAGGAACGGGATGAAGGGAAATGGGCGGAGAGTGGCGCCCATCCGGAATGGCACGATTCCAATCCACGCGGTTCCCGAAAATTCCCTGATCGCGAGTTGTGGTGGCACCAAGGGTCTCAGGCTGGAACTGGAAACAGGCCAATGGGCGAACAGGAGGTCGCGCCAATCCTGCCTCCATGTCCAGGCTCCCGAGGGAATCGGCCATGGGCGGTGCCCGGTCCTGGCGAACGACAGGTGAGCCATGGCGGATGGTTTCCAACCCTATGAGTTGCCGGCCGCTTAAAGGCGTTCAGTAGTCCAGTCTGAAGGAGAGGAGAACTCCCTGGTAGATCAGGTTCGCCGAGGAGGGACTGATTCCCCCCACATTGAAAAACTCCTCGAAGGTGTATCCGGCGAAGACTTGGAAAAATTCAGCGGATGGCGGACGGTAGGAAAGGCCCGCGTTCACCTTGAGGTCGTAGGTTGTCACCGACCTGTTGAGTTCCGACTGGCTGTTGTAAAGGATGCCTCCGATGGTCTGGCCGGCCGCGAAGGTCTGGTCCATGTTGCCGATGAGCACTCCCGCCTCAACATGGCCCGACAGGGCCAATCCGGGAACAAGCGCGACCTGCCGCATCAGGTCGATCCGCGCCGTCGGGCCGGCGCCGGAATAGAAGTTGGCAACCTTTCGGAAAAAGCCGTTGGCACCCCCGGCGACCGAATCGAAATAAACGCCGTTGTAGCGGGCGCCAAAACCAGCCCTGATGTCGTACCTGGGAGCCTTGACGAGGTTGTTTGTCAGGTATCCGAGGTCGATGATGTTGGTGTTGAGGCGGCTGGTCACCGAGGTGCTGACGCCATCGACCAGGAAGGGGTCGGTTCCCTGCGAGGCCAGCAATTGGTAGCGGGCCAGGAACGCGCCGCCGTTTTCAGGGATGTGGTAGCCGAGGGTGATACCCGGCATGCCGGTCCAGTCGAGCTTTGCCTGCGGGGCGATCACGGTCACGGGAAGCGACCCAAGCGCGACCTCCCCTTGGAGCTTTTGTCCCACGGCGGGATAAACGATTCCAACCGCGCCATCAATCCAAATGGAACCGTCCGGCCCCATCGATGACCAGGCCGGCTTGGGCTTGGATTCGAGCCAGGCCGGGAGCGGCATGCCGTTGGCGAATGCCGGGGGCGGAACCATGTCGGGCGCTGGCGGTATCGTCGGGACGGGAGGCAGGGCCGGAAGGGCCTCGGTGCCGAATTGGGGCGGCCCCAACGCCACGGGTGGCGGGAATTGGCCCGGTGCGCAGGCCGCGATCGCAGCCAATGCCGCGAGTGCCATCCAGTTCGCGCCGCGCGCTGGCATCACTCCCTGTTCTCCCTACGAATCCGGGCGGATAACGGGAGATCAAGCGTGGAATCAAGTCCAGTCAGGGCGCGGGGAAAGCCTTCGAGCTTGTCATGGCCATGGTGTGTTGTCCGGCGCGTTCGCGCATCGATTCAAGCTTCTCGATCCCCACGAGGCGGATGGCGCCCGCGGGGAAGTCTCCCCGGCCCGGAAGGTGCCGCTGTCCATCCGTGTCGATGACGAAAAGCGGCACGATCTTCTGGCAGGCGGGATGGCCGAGCAGCATGTTCCATGTGGACGGGCCGGGGCCGTCCACCTGCCGGCTCACCACGGCATGGACATTCCTGCCCACGCGGAACAAGGCATGGACCCGGTCGCCGAAGACCGCCGCGGCGATTGCCGGCGCCGTCAGTTCGGGAATCGACAGCGCGCTGTTCAGGTCGACTTCCTCCCGAAGCCGTGACGCGAACGACTCATCGGCCTGAAGAAGCACGACGGCCTTTCTGGGGTCACCCATGCTTTTGGCGACCAGGGCGATCTGCAGGTTCACGAGGTCGCTGGAGGTGACGGCGATCACGGCCCGAGCTCCGGCCGCCGACGCCTGGCCCAGCACAATCGCATTGCCCCCGTCGCCATTGATCACGGGAATCCCCATCCTCTTGAGAGGAAGGATGTAGGGAGATTGTCCCTCGACCTCGATCACCGCGGTCGGCATTCCCGCGTTCTTGAGAAGCTTGGCCAGTTCGAAGCCGACTTTGCCGAGGCCGCAGACCACGACATGCCCGGAATCGGGCACCCGGGTCACAAGAAGGGCCTCCCCCAGGCGGGCCTTGACGAAGTAGTTGGTCAGCAGGGCCGTGAACAACGCGAGGAGCGCGGCGCCGGCGATCCTGAGCACGCTCACGAATACCTTGAGCCACGGCTTCTGGTGGTAATCCCCCTCGTGCATGTCCGCGCCCGTGGCAATGATCGAGACCGTCCGGAACATCGCGTCGGCGAGCGACTTTTCAAGGACTGAGGAAAACAGGATCGTGCTGGCGAGCAGCACCAGCACCAATATGATCGACGCCACGGGCACGGAAAGATCGTACGGAAAAGCCAGGCGTGCCGCATGGTATGCCCGCCGACTCCAGGTGGCCCAGCGTAACTCGTCGGCGAGGGTGTGGCCAGCCAGCAGGGAGGCGCGGAGCTTGGTGGGTGAACCGGCAACCAGGAGGCTGTCACCGGGCCTGATGGGATCCTCGGGTTCCGTTGGCTCCACGAGGCGCAGCGGTGATGGGTCGCGGGACGCCCCGGCCACGACTATTTCAAGTTTCCCTGGAACCTCGGAGGGCTTAAGGCCCACCAACTGGGAATTTCTGGGCACAACAACCTGCGCCAGTTCCCATGGATGCTGGTCGTCCAGGCTGGTGGAGAATCCGCCCAGGCTCACCCGGTCCGCCTCGCCGCCCTTGAGCGCCTCCGCGGCGATCATCGGCGCGGCCAGCCTTGAGGTGCTGAGGGCCTGGAGGTTGGGAATCGCCGTTCCCAGCCGCTCCATCAGCACCTCATTGTGAAGTCTCACGACAACGCGGAGGTCGTCCCGCATCGCCCGGGCGGCGAGCGCAGCCTTCAGGTTCGACTGGTCGTCGCTCGTCACCGCGACGAGGGCCGACGCCTGGTCGATGCCCGCGCGCCTCAAGGCAGCGTCGTCCCGGCAATCGCCTGAAATGATCTGCACGCCGTCGGCGCGAAGCGAGTCGGCCGGCGCCTCCGTGTCGATGCACACGACCTTGGCCCCGAGCGAGACCAGGTACCGTGTCAGGTTCTGGCCCACCCGGCCAAGGCCGCACACGATGATCGGCCTGGCGGGCTGGGCGTTCACCGGGTGGTCGGTTTCACCGGGGGTTTGGGACATCGGGGCACCGGCGGGAACATGGTCGCGGGGAGTGACAAGATCGCCCGGATCATGCTAGACTCGTGCGATCGCCAGACCAGAGCTTAACCGAACCAAGCCAAGGAGGCCCGAACCATGTCAGCAACCGTCGATCGCCGATCATTCCTGGGAGGGGTGGCGGCAACCGCCGCGGGCGCCGCGCTTTCCCCGGTGGCCTCAGCCGCCCCCACCCGTTCATCCGATGCCGAGCGCGCCGTGGTGGAATTGTTCAAGACCCTCACCCCGGAGCAGCGCCGGAAGGTCGCCTTCGCCTGGGACCATATCGACAAGAACCGGGGCCTCCTTCGAACCTTCGTGAGCAACAACTGGCAAGTCACCCAGCCCCATGTCATTTCCGACTTTTATTCCAAAAAGCAGCAGGGACTGATCCACGACATCTTCAAGGCGCTGGTCGATCCCCAGTGGTATCCGAAGTTCGTGAAGCAACTCAAGGATGACACCGATGGCCGTCCCTGGGGCGAGGAGCAAAGCATCGCCCTGTTCGGCGAACCCGATGGGAAGTTCCAATTCGTGATGACCGGCCGCCACCTCACCCTTCGCAGCGATGGCGATGCCGAGCCCCATGTGGCTTTCGGCGGTCCGATTTTCTACGGCCATGCGGCCAGCGGTTTCACGGAAAAGCCCGGGCACCCCGGAAATGTCTTCTGGCCCCAGGCCGTCGCGGCGAACGAGGTCTTTGCCGCATTGGATGAGGCTCAGAAAAAGAAATCACTGGTCGATCGCAGGCCGCCCGAATCGGCCGTCGCTTTCCGCAAGGATGCCAATGACATCCCCGGGCTGCATCTGGGCGAGGTCAAGCCCGACGCCCTGGCCAAGGTTGAGGCCGCCTTGGGAACCCTCCTGGAACCCTTCCGCAAGGAGGACCGCGATGAGGTTCGCGCCTGCCTCGCGGCGCGTGGCGGGCTCAAGAATTGCTGCCTCACCTTCTACAAGGAATCCGACCTTGGCGGGGACGGCGTATGGGACAACTGGCGCCTTGAGGGGCCGGCATTCGTGTGGCATTTCCGCGGCACTCCCCATGTGCATGTCTGGGTGAATGTGGCGGACGATCCGGCTGTCAAGCTGAATGCCCGCGGTTGACGGCCAAACGGTCGATCCGCGGGTTTCCGCCTGATGAAACAGGCAGTCTCAGGCCAAGGCGCGCCGCTGCCATCGCTCGCGCCATTCGTTCCAGGCGATGGGCGTTTCCCTCGGGAGAATGTCCCTCAACTCAAGCGTCGGTCCGGTTCCTTCCTCGGGCCCGACCGCACCCGAGGCATCCTCCCACTTGTAGTGAAGCTTGCCTGAATGGGTTTCAACCCAGCATCCGCCGGCCAGGGCCCCATGAGAGATGGCGGCGGTCGCCCCGGTGAGGGCCGGAGCCAGGACCTCGACCCCCGACAATTGCCATAGGCCCGACTTGGCATCGTTCCATGCCGCCCCATGGGCTGGAGCCAGACTGTCAACCAGCGCGCGGTCTTCCCAATCCGCTTCCAGCCATTCGACCCGCCAGCGGATCTTGAGGGTTGCGCACTCGCCTCCGCACCAAACCCGGGCGCCGATGGAGGCCTTGGTTAGCCGGATATCATCGAGCTTCACGGGGGGAAATCCCCGGGTGCCGGCAAGTGGCGCGATGAACTCGGTTCGCAAGAACGACTCGATGGCCGCGGTGACGTGGTGAAAGTCATCGGCGCCGGCGCGCCCGTGACGCGCCCGCCTGAACAATGACGGTATCGTGCCCGAGTGAAACCCGGGAGCCAGCATTCCCCTCGCCGTCTCCCCATGGGATCCGAAGGAAACCGGCACAAGCCTCGCCGGCATGTTGGCCCGGTAAAGCCTCCAGTTCTCCTTCAATTCCCAAACCATGAAGCCCAAAAATCCTGGAATCAGCCCGATCACCGTGAACACCACCACGATGCAATAATCGAACGACCAACCCGTTCGATCACTGACAAATTGGGCCACCGAGGGAACCAGCAGCAGCATGATCTTGTGTCCGACGGATACCACGGGAAAATGCTTCACCGGATTGACCTGCGGTTCAAGCAGCACGGTGAAGCCGAATCTGAAGAGATAGACCAAGGGAGACAAGACCAGGCTGAGGATCGACAAGGCCGCCAGATTCAACCAACCGCCGCCGGGCTTGCGAACCAGGCGGCGTTCCATCCACCCCAGCCACAGGCTCACGATATCGGTGACCTGGCGGAACACCGCCAGGATCCAATCCACGATGGCCAGCAACAGGGCCAATCCCAGATGGTTCCAGACCCAGGCCAGCGCGTCGAGGAGGAGTTCCTCCGCCCGGCGCCATGCCGGCGTGATGAACACAAGGAAGAGGCAGGAGAAGGTTGCAAGCCGCGTGAGTCGGTCGGTGGGGAGGCCGAAGTGCGCCTGCAGCCTGACGGCGGCGACTAATCCAATCCACGCCAAAAGGGAGGGCCTCAGGGCGAACTGGAAGAGGGGGCGGACCACCGGCAGTCGGATGAACCAGGTGAGCAGCCTCAGGATCGCCGCGGGCAGGTCGATCAACACCCTGTGAAGCAGCACCCCGGCCACCCAAAGGAAACGGGCCAGGCAATGGCGGAACGACTGGAAGCGGATGAGGGTCATCCCGAAAAGCGTGCCCGCGGCATAGCACGCAGGGTTGCCGAGGAGCATTTCGAGGTGGGCGCTTTCATCTTTTCCATCATCGATTGGAGTCGGCTTGTTGTGGCCCGATTCGACGATTTCAACGGGGAGCCACCACGGTGAACGGGTTGGCAGCCCTTCCTTGAGCCCGGCCAGGATCTCATCCTTCTGGAAAGTGGCCAGGAGGCCGTAGTGGGCGAGTTCCTGGAAACCCTTGAAAGTCACAAAACAGATTGCGAATGGGAGAATCAGGTTGAGGAAGAGCATCCTTCCGATGTTCGTGCCGAAGAAGAGCGAGCTGAACCGCTGGATGTTTCTGTTGTAAGCCTCGCCCCGGCGGTAGCCGCCGGGCAGTGATGAGGATAAGGCCCGGTCGGCGCGCAGCAGGCAGTCTCCGCGCGCGAGTTCGAGCGGACCGGACAGGTCGGCAAGCTTGAGCCGCGAACGCGCGATGGCGTCGCGCAAGTCGGACAGCGAAAGAGATCCATGGTCGACAAGGCGCGCCAGGAGTTCATCCACGATCTTTTCAGTGGCGATGTTTTCGAGGAAGCTCTCGCCCTTGAGGCCGGATTCCTCTAGCGCCCGCATGATCGCCGGCCTCACCGTGCCTGAAAGCCTGGCGTCGGTGGTTTCCAGCCTGTGGCGCAGCGACTTCTCAAGCGCCTTCAAGTCGGCAGCTTCGAGGCCAACTTTCGGCAAGTTGCGGATGCACCGCTTCAGGCCGCGGATGGCCAGCAGATAGCCTCGCTCGGCCATGGTCTGGCGCACCGGCACCTGCCCAAGTGTCACAAGCCAGGCGAAGAAATCGATCCTTTCGAGCACCTCACCCTCGACGCCCGACGCGGCTTCGAGGTCGGCGACCAAGGCGGCGGCAAGCCTCCTTCCCGGTTCCCGGGCCAGCCGTGAGAGCCTTGCCAGCGCCCCGGTCGCGGCCGGGTCATCGGTTCCATCCAGCAACCAGGCCAGGCCGGGCGGCAACGGCGCGGCGCCTTCCTCAATCGGCCCCCTCAAGGGAAGCAACGGCGGAGGATGCACGGTCACGGGGGGCAGCCAGCCGGCTATCGATTCCACCCGGATGGCCGGAAACCAGGTCGAGGTTGCCCGGTCGGCGCCTGATGCTTCCAGTTCCCTCCACGCGGCAAGGAATTCGCGCGCGGTTTCGTTGTCGCTGGCCTGCGGCGCCAGGCGCCTCTCCTCCCGCAGGACTCCCGCGACCTCCTCCCACGCCGGTTCACCAATCGCCTTCCGCATCGCCGACAGGTCGATTTTCGATAGTGCCTGATCGGCGGCCAAATGGGCAACAAGGCCACGCGCCCAGCGCTCGCCATCCTCCTCGCTCCATCGTTCCAATTCTCCCGGACCGGGCGTGGCCATCGCCAAGGCATGTCCGCAATCGGCGGGAAGCGGAGAGCCCAGCCCGGACGAGGTGTAGCGCCCCGCGTCGACGACCCAACCGAACCGGTGCGGGACCAACAGGGCGGGCCCCACCATGTCGAGGCTTTCCTTGATGAGCCGCCTGAGGTGTCCGGGAGAAACAAGCCGGGCTCGCGGGTCGAGCGACTGCGCGAATTCCTGCAGGCGCCTGATGTCCCACACCGCCATGCCGGCTCCCTTCCGCATATCACCCATATCAGGATATGAATCCCGGTGCGATTTCGCCTTCGCGCGGGCTTGGGTTGCTAGATTGTCCGGGTTGGAATTCGTCGCATTCGAGGAGAAGGCCGTGATTTCACCCGCACCCTGGGCCGTTCTTTGGGACATGGACGGAACGCTGGTTGACACGGCGGAACTGCATTTCGACGCCTGGAGTCGCCTGTGCGCCGGTCTTGGGAGCCCGTTCACCCGCGCCGATTTCAAGGCGACCTTCGGCAGGCGCAACCCCGAGATTTTTCATTATCTTTTTCCCGGGGGAATCAGTGAATCGGAATCGGCCAGACTGGGTGGGGAAAAGGAATTGATGTACCGGGCCGCGGCCCGTGAGAAAGGGGTCGAGTTGTTGCCGGGTGCCTGGAATCTCATGAATGCGCTGGGCAAGGCGGGTGCCGGGCAAGCGATCGGTTCGAGCGCGCCGAGGGAGAACCTTGAGCTTATCCTTGAGCTGACCAACATCGGCGACCTCCTGGGCGCCCTGGTGGGCATGGAGGACACAAGCAGGGGCAAGCCCGACCCCGAGGTTTTCCTGAAGGGTGCCAGCCGGCTGGGAGTGGATCCTTCCCGATGCGTTGTCCTCGAGGATGCCGTCGCCGGCATCGAGGCGGCGACCGCCGCTGGAATGAGAAGCATCGCCGTCACCTTCGTCGCCCACCACTCGGAGGAGGCGCTCAGGGCGGCGGGCGCCTCGATGGTGGTGCCCAACCTGTCGGTGCTTGACGCGTCCGTGGTGTGCCGGCTGGTTTCGCCGAATGACGAATCCGGCCCCGGGTCGTAGAATCCTATAACTTTATTTTGGATTACCGGGGCACGCCATGCGCTGGCCGTCCGCCAAACAGTATGTGCTTGCCTGGCGGCATCCCGAAAGGATCCTGCAGGTTCCCGCGCTGGCCGGTGGAACCGTTCGCCTTGATGACAAGGGACTGCCGAAGGCCCATGTCGGCGGATTCGGCGCGGTATTCGAATACACCACTCCCGATGGCAGGCGCTGGGCCATCAAGTGCTTCCACAAGAAGACTCCGGGGCTTCGCCGCCGTTACAGGGGCATTAGCGCTTATCTTTCCAAGCACGATCTTCCTTATCTCGTCAAGTTCACATGGCATGAGAAGGGCCTGCTCATCGGGGATCAGGTCCTGCCCATCGTGCAGATGCCCTGGGTGGAAGGGGTTTGCCTCCACAAGTTCCTTGAGGAACACCATGGCTCACCCGAGGTGTGCGAGGCGTTGTTCACGATCTGGATGCGTCTTGTGGCCCAGTTGAGGGCCTCTGGCACGGCCCATGGAGACCTCCAGCACCACAACATCCTCCTCGTTCCCGATGGGCCGATGCGCTACAGCGTCAAGCTGGTCGACCTCGACGGAATGTGGCTCGAGGACATCGCCGACTTGCCTTCCCTTGAGACGGGCCACCGCGCCTACCAGCATCCTTACCGGGCCCATGAGCCATATCACCGCTACCTCGACAGGTTTCCCGCTTTGGTCATCGCCCTCACCTTCGCCGCGTTGCGGGAGGAGGGAGGCAAGCTTTGGAACAAGTTCCATATCAAGCGAAACTTGATTTTCCGCGCCCTTGATTACCTGCGGCCGAACCAGTCGCGCCTGCTCGCCCAGCTCAAGGCCCACCCGCGGCCCGAGATCAGCGCGATGGCCAATGCCCTGGCCGCCGCCTGCCGTCAGGCACCCGACGAGATCCCTTGGGTAGATGAATTGCTCAGGCAGGCGGCTTCCCCCGATTCAAGCCCCGAGCCTTTGCCCGGAGAATATCGTCCCGGATCCGACCCTTCCCAGCGGAAGTCCGCGACCGGTTCGGGCGACAAGGACAAAGCGGATCCACAGGAAAAGAAATCCCTCGCGGATTCGCCATGGCTTGGCGCCGCGGTGGGTGGCGTCATCGCCGCGATGATCGCCTTGGCCGGACTCACCTTCGGAATCAACTGGCGAATCACCCTGACAATGTCGATGCTCGCGCTCGCCACGGCGACGGCGGTGCCTTTTGCCATCCGCAGGAGCCGGATCCTGATCGGCTCCACGGTCGCGAGGCTTGTGCCCCTCGCCGCCAATCGCCAGGGAAGGTTCGTCGCGATCGGTTTGGACAACACCCTCGTCCTGAGGGAATTAGGCAATCCCACGCCTGACTGGATCGTCGTCGCCCACGAAAAGCCGGTGACCGCCGTCGCTTTTCATCCCGACGGGATGCGGGTCGCCACGGGTGGGGCGGATAACCTCGTTCACCTCTGGGACCTCTCCGTCCGTGAACGGGGCGCCACCTTCCGCGGCCATTCATGGACGATTCGCGCGCTGGCCTTCTCCCCCGACGGGAGATTGCTGGCCTCGGCTTCCGGCGACCGGACCATCCGCCTTTGGGACATCTCCTCGGCGACTCTGCTGGCGGTTCTCAAGGGAAGCGAGGAGCAGGTGGCCTCCCTGTGCTTCTCGCCCGATGGGAGCATGGTCGCCAGTGGAGCCGCCGACCGTTTCTGGCGCGTTTGGGATTGCGAGAGCTTTGAACAGACATCGGGGCGGGCGGCGCACCGCCACGAGATATCGTGCCTGGCCTTCGCTTCCGACGGCTACCGGCTGGCCACGGGCGGTGACGACGGGCTCGTGATGCTTTGGAACCTGCAGTCGGGAAAGCTGATCACCAGTTTCCCAGGCCACAAGGGAGGCGTGACGGGTCTTCTTTTCGCACAATCCGGTTCCCGAATCATTTCGGTCGGCCGGGATGGCTCCCTCCGCGTCTGGGATATCAATTCCAAGGAAGAGGCCGCCTCGATCGGGCTGGATTCCGCGCCCCTCACCGGAATCGAGGCGCCAGATGGCGCCAACCCGCTGCTGGTCGCGTCCAGCACAGGCCGTTTGTTCGAGGTTGACGGGGTGCGGTTCAAGCTCAGGGCCACGCGGGCTTTGCCCTGAGGCCATGTTTTCCGCGCGCCCGCGGCAGACTTCAAAATGATGGGGCAAGTGAAACGAGGCCGTTCCCCAATGCCCCCTATTGATTTGGATTTCAACGCAAGGCCGGGATTGGATCAGCCATCAATTTGGCAAACTGCAAAAAGGATCATATTCCAGAAACCAAAAAGAGCCCGCAGCGGAGCCAAGGCGGAGTGAGTGGGGCGTATGCAAATGAACCACTCACTCCAATGCTTCGCACCTGCGTTCGGGGCTTTTTTTAATATGATCAATTGGCAATTTTATCAGCACTATCAATTTAACTCATATGTTCGAAGCCTGTTCTAGATGCCCCCGAGCATGCGTGCGGCTTTTTCCTCGAACATCGCCTGCCATTCCGGGGCCAGCTTGCAGTCGCTGTCCTCCTGGGCCGATCCCGGGTTGCGGGCCTGTTCCGCCGTGGGAGCGTAGAAGAGATATCCGTTCGTGTAACCGGCGACAAAAGACGGTTTCACCGGACTCGCCTTCTTGATGTTGAGCCCGACCTGCGTGGTGACCTCCCCGGGAAAAGTCACCATCGCGAATCCCGCCACGCGCATCGCCATCACTTCCGCCTCAAGTTTTGTCCACCCGGCCTTTTCTCCATCCTTCCGGTGCCTTTCCAGAAGGGCCAGGTTGGTCTGGATCCGGGTCAGTTCCTCCATGGTCCGAATGTTGGCGACATAGGCCGCCAGCGCCGCCTTGTTCTGCTCATCGAGCCTGTCGAGTCCTGACTGTCCACGGGATTTTTCAGTCAGGTAGGCGTGGGACGAATAGGAAGGATGCCTCGGGTCGAGTTGATAGCGCACGGCCAGCGGAAGGAAGGTTTTCAGGTCGAGGGTGGTTCCCTTGAGCGACTTCACGAGCCTGTCCCTTTCAGCCTCCAGCGAAGCGATGCGCTCCGTCTGGTTCGCCCGCGGCAGGCTCATCACCTGGCGGGACATCGCCAATCGCCGGTCATCGCCGCAGCGAATTTCTTGGACGCCACGAAGCACAGTGAGGCCAAGGGTGTTTCCAAGGGGTTCGGCGTCACGCGGTTGGCTGACATCCTTGTAGCGCGCGGGGTTGATGTCCCCGCCACATCCCTGGATGAACAAGGCGACGCACCCGCGGCCAAGGCTATCCTCAATCACCTTGGAGGCGAAACCGCTCAGGTCGGCCGTGTTGCCGCCATCGGCGCGTCCCATGATCGGGTGGCAGGCGAAGTTGTATAGCACCGCCAAGACCGATCCATCCATCCGTTCCAGTTTCAGGATGCCGATTTCGGGATCGACCGGCCCAGTGCCCGCCACGAGTTCGTCGGGGGGTAACGAATAGGCGTGACGGACATCGGATTCCCTCCCATCGCGCAACCGGAGCCTCCGGTTTTCCTGAATGCGGTTCTCACGGGCCAACCCAGTGCCCGCGCGCACCGGCACCATGGCCTTGGCGGCTTGCCGCACGGCGCCCGCCGCCAACTCCCAGGCATTCGGAACAACAATTCCATGGCAATGGCTGGCATTCACCAGAAGGCGGTCGGGAGCCAGTCCAGGTACCCGACCCAATGATTCCCTAAGCTTGGGCATGAAATCGTCACCAATCGGGCCAATTCCACCAATGGCCACGGCATCAACGGTGACCACGGCGATGGTTTCTTTGCCTTTTTGGATGACCAAGGCCTTGGCGAAGAGTGGGTCGCCTGGGGGAAGATTGTCTGTCGCGGTGATGTCAACCTTGGCGACTCCCGCCAGCAACGGTGGATCGTTGGCGTTGGTGTTGTCGTTGGATGGCCCTTCGGCCAATCCCTCAGCGTTGCCCGGCCAGCGATAGGCAAGCCATGCCGCAACGGCCACCAATCCGATGATTGCCAAGCGGAAGAAATTGCGCGGTGGCATCGCCTTTTCCTCATGCGACCGGGCGGGGAAGCCCTGATCCATGCCAGCTTGTGGGGATCGTCAAACCGGGATTCCCGGGTTGGACAAGCTGAATGGTTAGGCAGGAAAGAATCACGGGGTTCTTGATCACCTGCCGTATGCTGAATACTTTATAAGGATTCAGCTATCCAAGCTGAAAGATGACCGGTTTTCATTCCTGGAATTGGATTCCCCCATGCTTTCCGGATCAATGTCCCGCCTAAGCCTCATTGCATTGGCGCTTGTGGCCCTTGTTTCCTTCAATGGCCCGACCCTCCACGCCAAGGAGACGGCCCCGGGGGATACCCCCGCCGCGGCTCATGCCGCCGGTTCCGGTGAAACCAAGCATGTCAGCGAAGCCGACCTTGTGCTGCCCGACCTGGGCAAGGCCACTTTCTTCGGAGTCAGCGGTTACATCCTGCTTTACGGCGGCCTCTTGGTCTGTTTTGGCGGCCTGTACTTCGGCATGAAAATTTACTTGGAACTCAAGGGCATGCCGGTCCACCAATCGATGCTCGAGGTTTCCGAACTCATCTACGAAACCTGCAAAACCTACCTCATCAACCAAGGCAAGTTTCTCGCGGTCCTCTGGGCCATCATCGCCGCCGTCATTGTCATGTACTTCGGCTGGCTGCTCCAGAAATCCCACACCCAGGTCGCCATCATCGTGCTGTTCAGCATCATCGGCATCCTGGGCAGCTATGGAGTCGCTTGGTTCGGCATCCGGGTGAACACCTTCGCCAACTCGCGCACGGCGTTCGCCAGCCTCAAGGGACTTCCGTATCCCGTATATGCGATTCCGCTGAAGGCCGGCATGAGCATCGGCATGATGCTCATCAGCGTGGAATTGTTCCTGATGCTGTGCATTTTGCTGTTCCTTCCCGCTGAATACGCCGGATCCTGCTTCATTGGATTCGCCGTGGGCGAGAGCCTTGGCGCCGCGGCCCTGCGGATCGCCGGCGGCATCTTCACCAAGATCGCCGACATCGGGTCGGATCTCATGAAGATTGTTTTCGACATCAAGGAGGATGATGCGCGCAACCCCGGCGTCGTGGCTGACTGCACGGGTGACAATGCCGGCGACTCGGTCGGCCCCAGCGCCGATGGCTTCGAGACCTATGGCGTGACGGGCGTGGCGCTCATCACCTTCATTCTCCTGGCCGTTACCCAGAAAATGGCCGGTGCCGATTTTGAGAAGGTGCAGGTGCAGTTGCTTGTCTGGTTGTTCGTCATGCGGGTGATGATGATCATCGCCTCGGCCGGTTCCTACTTCCTCAACGAAATACTGACCGAGGCCAAGTACGGCAGCGCCCCCAAGATGGATTTCGAGATGCCCCTGACCCGCCTGGTGTGGATCACGAGCATCATTTCGATCGCCCTGACCTATGTGGTTTCCTGGCTGGTGATTCCTAGCCTTGGCGGCAACACGAGCCTTTGGTGGCAGCTTTCAACCATCATCTCCTGCGGCACGCTGGCCGGAGCGGTCATCCCCGAACTGGTGAAGGTGTTCACCTCCACATCGTCCGGGCATGTGCAGGAAGTGGTCACCTCAAGCCGGGAGGGCGGTGCCTCGCTCAACATCCTCTCAGGATTGGTGGCAGGTAATTTCTCATGCCTGTGGCTGGGATTCAGCATCGTGGCTCTCATGGCGGTGGCCTATCTCATGGCCAATCAGGGCCTCGAAGGATTGATGGTCGCGCCGGCGGTCTTCGCATTCGGCTTGGTGGCCTTCGGATTCCTCGGGATGGGGCCTGTCACCATCGCCGTCGATTCCTACGGCCCTGTCACCGACAACGCCCAAAGCGTCTATGAGCTTTCCCTCATTGAACAGGTTCCCGGCATCCGGCAGGAACTTCTCGACAAGCACGGCGTTGATGCCAATTTTGAAAGCGCCAAGCACCTCCTGGAGGAGAATGACGGCGCCGGAAACACCTTCAAGGCCACCGCCAAGCCCGTGCTCATCGGCACGGCGGTCGTCGGCGCCACCACGATGATCTTCTCGATCATCATGGGCCTCACGGATGGCACCACGAACAAGGTGGCCATCGAGAAGCTTTCACTCCTCTATGGGCCCTTCGTCCTTGGCCTCATCAGTGGCGGCGCCATCATCTACTGGTTCACCGGCGCCTCCACCCAGGCCGTCACCACGGGCGCCTACAGGGCCGTCGAGTTCATCAAGAAGAACATCCGGCTCGACGGGGTCACCAAGGCATCCGTCGAGGACAGCAAGAAGGTGGTCGCGATCTGCACCCAGTACGCCCAACTGGGAATGTTCAACATCTTCATGTCGGTGTTCTTCATCACCTTGGGATTCGCGTTCATCGACCCCTACTTCTTCATTGGGTATCTTTTCTCGATCGCCATTTTTGGCCTTTATCAGGCCATTTTCATGGCGAACGCGGGCGGGGCGTGGGACAACGCCAAGAAGATCGTCGAGGTGGAACTCAAGGAAAAGGGCAGCGACTTGCACAAGGCCACGGTGGTTGGCGACACGGTGGGCGATCCGTTCAAGGACACCTCGAGCGTGGCCCTCAACCCTGTGATCAAGTTCACCACCCTGTTCGGCCTGCTGGCCGTTCAATTGGCTGTGGAACTCCGGGGCTCCGCCCACTCGCAAGGCGACCTCGCCAACTGGCTGGCCATCGGTTTCTGCGCCGTGGCCCTGGTCTTCATCTGGCTTTCGTTCTATGGCATGCGCATCCGCAAGGATGCCAAGGCCTCCTGATCCTCCGGGGCTCAACAATCGTGAAGGGTGGCGGAGTCTGGCCGCTCCCCCTTTTATTTCCAGAACACCGTATGGTTCGAAGGCTATCCGGTCGGGATGCCGATGAATGAGTCGAAGTCCGCCGCGAGTTCCATGGTCACAGGGCCGGGCCAAGGCAAGGGCGCGCCGCACACCCGGCTGACTCCCGCGATGCCGAACCCCGAACCCACCAGCATGACTTCGGCCGCCTTGGCCAGTTCATCCCAACCAAACGGCCGCGATGTCCATCCATAGCGGCGCTTGTGGGCCAGTTCTTGCAACACGCCAAGGGTGACGCCTGGTAGCACAAGGTCGGTGGGTGGCGTCACCAGCAGCGTTGTCTCCTTTTCACGCGCCACCATCACAACATGGCCGATGGCCGTTTCGGTGACGATGCCGGCGGGAGTCTCAAGGAGCGCGAGGCCGCCGGATTGCCGTCCTGCCAAATACCAGTGCAGCCGGCTTCTGTGCTTCCAGCGTGCGGGAATCGTTTCGGGCGGTAGCGCCTTCACCGGGGAACGCCTCAGTTCCGCGCCGTTCTCCTTGAACTCCCGGTGGAGGGCCGACTGGAGCGCCCGCCCATGAACGATGAGGGTGGCCACTGGTTGGCCGGGAGCGCCCGGGGTCGCCAGCAGGACAACATGCCTGTCCTGGCCCGACATGGCCAGCGGTTGCCGCCCAAGGTATTCGTGAACAACTGAAACGAGTGCTTCGCGATCCAGCGGAAGGTGAAGATCCATTTCCCGGGCTGATTCGATGAAGCGATCCAAATGCCTGTTCAGGAATACGGGCCGGCCATTCCAGGTTCGAAGCACCTCGACGAGGCCCGCGCCATGGGTAACCATGGCGTCGTCGAGCGGCAGCCGAACTTCGTTTTCGGTCTGCCAGGTTCCGTTGATCCAGGCTTGGAATTCCATGGTGTCAGCCGGCTCGCCGGTCGGCGTCTGTCGCGCCAAAGGCCGGGATGCGCGAGTCGAGGAAGTCGAGCGTTCGCGCCGTGGCGCCTTGCTGGGTCGCCACGAAGGCTTTCGCGGCCCGGCCGACGGCCTCGCGCCTGGCGGGGTAGTCAAGCCACTCCCTGAGTGTGCCTTCAAGGCCTTGGGGGCCTTCCAGCATGATGGCGCCTCCACAGGCCACAAGTTGCCGGGATATATCCTTGAAGTTCCAAATATGGGGTCCGAAGCATGCCGGAACTCCTCGCGCCGCCGGCTCAATCATGCTTTGCCCGCCCCGCTTGCCGTCGAGGCTACCTCCCACGAATCCCATGTCGGCCAGCGTCCAGAGCGCGCCCAGTTCTCCAAGCGTGTCTAGCAGGATCACGCCGGCTGAGGCCGGTCTATCCGCAGGGAGGGCGCTCCGCCGGGCGAACGGGACTCCGCACGCGGCCAGCCATGAGGCGACCGAATCGAACCGTTCAGGATGCCTGGGAACCAGTGCGAGCCTGAGCGATGGATGATCCGCGACGAGGTTCCGCCACGCCGCCAGCAGGTGTCGTTCCTCGCATTCCTGGGTGCTTCCGGCCACCAGGATGATCTGGCTGTCGTCGATGCCCAAGGCGGATTTCAGCGCCGCGGCTTGGGCCTCGCGTGATACCAGCGCCCCGTCGAATTTCACGGAGCCTGTCACGCGGACGGCCTCCGTGGAAACGCCGACCGATATGAGGGCCTCGCGATGCGACTCATCCTGGACAGCCCAGGTATGAACCTTTCCAAGAACCATCCTGGCCAACGGTCCCGCCATTCGCCAACGCCGCGCGCTGCGCGGGCTCATGCGGCCGTTGATGATGGCGACGGGCACTCGCCTTCGTGCCGCCTCGGAAAGGAAGCATGGCCAAAGTTCGCTCTCGGCCAAAACCACCACCTCGGGACGCAGTGAGTCGAATGCCGCCTTCAACTGCCACGACAGGTCAAACGGGAAGGGGGAAACGACCAGGTCGGGGAAACGCTTCCGGGCCTCGGCCAGCCCCGTGGGGGTGGTGGAGGAAAGCACCACCTCCATTTCAGGATGCCGTTGGCGGAATTGCCCCACAACGGGCGCGAGCAGGTGGATTTCCCCGACGCTCACCCCATGAAACCACGCGACGGGCCTGTCGGTGGCCGGAACGGGAAACGACGGTCCCCGCCAAAGCTCCCATGGGCCCGGTCGGCCGGCGCGGCGGCGCCAGGCAAGCCAGGGGCTTGCGATGGCGACGGCGGCGGTGAGGGCGCAATCGTGGAACCATCCCATGGGGCATCCTTCCCCGGCGGGCGCCTTCAGTTGGCGACCGACTTCATGCAGCAGTTCTTGTATTTCTTTCCGCTTCCGCAGGTGCAAGGGTCGTTCCTGCCCACGGCGGGTCCGATCTTGCGGGCTTGCGGGGCCTTCTTGGGGGCTTCGGCGCTGTTGGTGGCGGTGCCGGGAGCGTTGGCCGACATGGGGGCGGCCGAATCGTGCCGGGCTTGCTGGATGACCCAGATGCTGTCCTCCATGCCGCCGACTTCCTCCATTCCGAAGGCCAGTTCGCAGATGCGGTCCCGGGCCACTCCCAGCATTTTCTGGAATTCCTGCATGCCCTCGCGCTTGTAGATCGCCTTGGGGTCTTCGCCCGAGTTGCCCCGCAGGCCGATCGTGCTGCGCAACTGGTCCATCACATACAAGTGCTGCTTCCAATGCTGGTCGATCATGTCGAGCAGGAGAACCCGTTCCATCGCGTGCAGTTCGGGCCTGTAGATGGCGTCGTAGGCGTTCAGCACGATCCTGAGCGCGTTGGCTTCCGTCGAGTCGGTAAGGCCCTCGGCGTCGATCTGCAACCCGAGTTCCTTCGCGCACCAGTCGGCGAGTTCCACGGCGTCGTCGCGCTCGGCGAGGTTCGTGCCCGCGAACACCTCCTCGATCCGCTCCTCCACCTGCCGGGGTGACAACGGCGCCGCGCACGATTTCGCCACTTCCTCCAGGATGCGTCCCAATTGGTCGCGGGATAGCGTGCGGAAATCATCCTCCCGGATCCGATCCGACGCCTGGGGGAAACGGTGTCTCGCCCAGCCGAACAAGCCTTCCCGGTCGTACCGTGACCCTTCGCCCTTGTTTCCCGGCTTCATGAACTGCTCAAGGCCGGCGCGGACCGGGAATGTGGCGTCCTTTTCCCTGTAGAGCGCCAGCAAACGGTCGAGGAGCGAGCCGCTCACCTGGTTGGGATCATCGCCGGGGATGTCCTCCCGCGAGACCCGGGTGCCGAAGGAGTGGTTCACCCAGGCCAGCAGGCCGTCCTTGCCGAATTGCGGGTCAAGAAGCGGGGCATCCTCGGCCATGGAGATGGTTTCGCAAGCAGCCCGGCCGAGGTCGTTGAGATGATTCGAGATCTCGACCTTGTCCATCCGCCTCAGTTCGCCGTCGGCCACATTGAGGCCCCATCGGCGGTTGGCGGCCTGGGAGAGAGCCTGGTAGTTCCACTCGCCGGAATCCTCTCCCGGCATGTTTTCCTCCATCAGGTCGCTGACATGGCTGCTGACGGCGCCCGAGGCGCGGCGGCGCACGATGTCCTCGGCGGTCTTGAGGTCGCAGCGGGCGAAGTCGCGCGCCGAAAACTCGAGGTTTGCCTTCCTTCCCGCCGACTCGGCGAAGCAGGAAGGGCCGTAGTCGGGAGCCAAAAACCGCACCGACTGCTCCCGCACCACGAATTCCAGCATCTGGTGGATGGTGTGCCGGGGGTTGTCGTCATTGAGGAGCCTTTGCCGCATGCCGTAAATCTGCTTGCGCTGGGCGTTCATCACCTCGTCGTATTCAAGGAGTTCCTTGCGGCTGTAAAAGTGGTTCTGCTCGACACGCTTCTGGGCCTTGGCGATCTGCCAGGAAAGGAAGGTTCCCTCGATGGCGTCGCCTTCCTTCATGCCCATCCGGGTCATGACATTGGCGACCCACTCGCCGTTGTAAAGGCGCATCAGGTCGTCATCCAGGGCGAGGAAGAACTTGCTCGAGCCGGGATCGCCCTGCCTTCCGGCGCGGCCGCGCAACTGGTTGTCGATGCGGCGCGACTCGTGCCTTTCGGTGCCGACGATGTGCAGGCCGCCGAGTTCAGCGACCCTGCGGCCCTCATCCCTCAGCCGTTCCCTAGCCTCGATTTCATCCACCAGCGACTTCCAGTCGTCCTCGGGAACATCGAGGCGGCTGGGATAATGGTCCTTCAGCCTGGCCCAGGCCATCGTCTCCGGGTTGCCTCCGAGCACGATGTCGGTGCCGCGGCCGGCCATGTTGGTCGAGATGGTCACGGCGTTCACGCGGCCCGCCTGGGCCACGATCTCCGCCTCCCGGGCCGCGTGCTCGGGCAGGGCGTTGAGCAGTTCGTGCGGAACCTTTCGCTTCTTGAGCAGCTTGGAAAGCTCGAGGGACTTGGCGACATCGGTGGTGCCGATCAGGATCGGCCGGCCGGTCTTGTGGACCTCCGCGACCTCCTCGACAACCGCGGCCCACTTCTCCCGGCCGAACCGGTAGACGACATCGTTGAACTCCTTGCGGATCATCGGCCTGTTGGTGGGAATGGCGACCACCTCAAGGGCGTAGATCTTCCAGAATTCGCCGGCCTCGGTCATGGCGGTGCCCGTCATGCCCGCGCGCTTGTGGTACAGCTTGAAGAAATTCTGGAGCGTGATTGTCGCCAGTGTCTGCGTTTCCTCCTTGATCCTGACGCCGTCGCGCATGTGCTTGGCCTCGACGGCCTGGTGCAGGCCGTCGGACCACTGCCGCCCCACCATCAACCGCCCGGTGAACTCGTCGATGATGATCACCGACAGTTCCTGCGATTCCGGGTGGTTCATCACGGCGTAATGGCGGTTTTGCCTGTAGAGGTGGTAGGCCTTGAGGGCGTTGTCGATCAGGTGGGGCCACTCGGTGTTGCCGGCGGTGAAGAAACTCTCCACGCCCACCAGTTCCTCGGCCCGGCGCACCCCCTTCTCGGTGAGGAACACCGTGTGTTCCTTCTCTCTCACCTCGAACAGGATGCCCGTGGAAACGGGCGGATCACCCGGGCGGCGCTTCTTGCGAGGCAGGATCGGCAGGTTCGAGCCTTCAACGCCGTCGGGCGTCAGCGCGGTCGGATCCTCGTATTCGTCCCTGTGCTTCTCCGCCTCGGCGCGCAATGAGCCAAGCTGCGAGTTCCTTTCCCGCCTTTCCTCCTCGGTCAGGCGCGCCGCCACCATGTTGGCCTGCTCGTACCGCTTCAGGTCGGAAAACGCCTGGCCCGAGATGATCAAGGGCGTGCGGGCCTCGTCGATGAGGATGTTGTCCACCTCGTCGATGATCGCGAAGTTCAGCCGGAAGTCGCCCGTGTGCTCGTCGAGCAGCATGCGCATGCACTGCTGCTGGTAAGGACTGTGCCTGTCGTCGCCCCGTCGGGCGCGCTTCATGTTGTCGCGCAGGTAATCGAAGCCGAACTCGCTGGCGGTGCCGTAGGTGATGTCACGGTCGTATGCGGCCTTGCGCGTCAGCGGATCCATGTCCGACTGGATGAAGGCCGCCTCCATTCCGAGGCCGCGGTAAATCGGCAACATCCATTCACAGTCTCGGCGCGCCAGGTAGTCGTTGACGGTGATGACATGGACACCCAAGCCCCTCAACCCGTTCAGGTAGGCCGGCAGGGTGGCGACGAGGGTCTTGCCCTCGCCCGTGACCATCTCGGCGATGTTACCCTTGTGGAGCACGACGCCGCCCACCATTTGCACATCGTAATGGCGCATTCCCTTGTAGCGCCGACCCGATTCCCGGACGGCCGCGAACGCCTCGGGAAGGATGTCGTCAAGGGCTTGGCCATCCGCCAACTTGGCCTTCAGGCGGGTTGTGGTGCCGCGCAGTTCCTCGTCGCTTTGGCCGCGGAAAAACTCCTCGAACTTGTTGATCCCGTCCAGGATCGATCCGGCTGTCACCTGATGCACCGCACCGGCGCGGTTGGCCCGCGAATAGCCTATCCTGCGGACGAACCTTTCATTGCTGGATCCGAACAGCGTCAGCAGCACGCGGTTGAATCTGTCGGTGATCCTTGCGGTCAGGTCGTTCCAACGGTCCATCCACGAGGAGCCGATCTGGTTGGTCGTCGCGCTCATCCCACCGCTGCCTTTCGTCAAGCCGGAAATCCCGGTTCGAACGGGAAATGGAACCCCAGAACAACCTTCAGGGTCAAGCCAGCCCGCAGACTCGTCATCCAACCATCATGATACAGATGGTGTGAATGCGTGCATGAACGAAGAATGTCGCGTTGGGCTGGCGGGAAGGCGGGTTTGTTCACAATCGGAACCCATCACAATCAGGAAGATCGACGCAGATTGACCCGGCTTCCTTGTTTTCCCTTTATCCGTGGCTTGCTTTCACGGTTGATTGTGTTGAAATGATGATTCCTCCCGATTTCTCTGGAATCGCACAAATGAATATCAATAGATTTCTGCCGATAGGCGCCGCTGGTTTGGCGCTTATCACTTGGGGTACCCTGTCCAATCACCTCGCCGTGGCCCAACAACCTGGCAGGCCCGTCAGGCCACCCGGTGCACCCGCCGGCGGTGCGCCCGCGGCACCCGCCAAGGCGGGAGAACTCAAGAAATACGACGATGTCGTCACCAAGGAGTTCACATCCCAGCCCGGCGTCTTCGCCGTCCATCGCCTTGAGGAGAAGATCCTTCTCGAGATCCCCCAAGACAAGCTCGGCAAGCTTTTCATGTGGCGCGCCGAGGTGGCCAAGGGACCCGGAGGCAGCAGTTGGGGTGGCGCGTCCCTTGGCGAGGAAGTCGTGCGGTTTGAGCGGCGCGGAAACAAGATCTACCTCTGGAAAAGCCAGTTCGGCAAGCGCTCCGACGGCAAGGCCATTCAAAGCGCCATTGAGGCCAGCAACACCGACTCCATCCTGACCACCTTCAATGTCGAGGCCGAAGGCAAGGACCGAAGCGCGGTCATTTCCGTGGGAGATGTCTTCATCAACGGCCTGGCCGACCTGCCGCTGAACGCCGCCGCGGGGGCCCCCGGCGCCTCCGCCGATGCCGGCCGCTCGTTCCTTTCGGATGTAAAGGCCTTCCCGACCAACATCAATGTCAATGCCACGATCACCTTCCGCGTGGGCGGGCCGGGCCAACCCGGCGCCCGCAGCGTCACATCCGTGGTTCACCACACGCTCGTGCAGCTTCCCGAATCCCCGATGATGGGCCGGTACTTCGATCCCCGGGTCGGATACTTCACCGAATCCTTCGTTGACTATGCCCATCCTCTAGGTTGGTCGCAAACCAAGCAGTTCATCGCGCGGTACCGTCTGGAAAAGAAGGATCCGTCCGCCGCTGTCAGCGAGGTTGTGAAGCCGATCACCTACTACCTCTCCAAGGAAATCCCCGAGAAGTGGCGGCCTTACATGAAGAAGGGGGTCGAGGATTGGGCTCCCGCCTTCGAGAAGGCGGGCTTCAAGAACGCCATTGTCTGCCGGGATGCCCCCACCCGGGCCGAGGACCCGAACTTCGATCCCGAGGATGCCCGCTATTCCGTCATCCGCTGGGTCGCCGAACCGGTGGCCAACGCCATGGGGCCCCATGTCCATGATCCCCGCAGCGGCGAGATCATCTCCGCGCACATCATCTTCTGGCACGATATCGTGAAGCTCGCGCAGATGTGGTACTTCGTGCAGTGCTCGGCGCAGGATGCCCGCGCCCGCAAGCTGCCGCTGCCCGACGAGGTGACCGGCGAGCTTCTCCGCTACATCTGCGCCCACGAGGTGGGACACACCATCGGCCTGAGGCACAACCACCGCGCCAGCCAGGCCTACTCCATCGCCCAGTTGCGAGATCCCAAGTTCACCGAGGTGCATGGCAGCGTCGGCTCGATCATGTCCTACGGCCGTTACAACTATGTGTGCCAGCCGGAGGACAAGATTCCGGTCAAGGACCTCATTCCCAAGCTGGCTCCCTACGATTTCTTCGCCATCGAATGGGGCTACAAGCCGATCGCCAACGCCATGGCGCCTGATGCCGAGAAGTCCACCCTCGACGAATGGGCCTCACGGCAGATCAAGGAACCGTTCCTCCGCTTCGGTGGCGAGGACGGCCCCAGCATGGTGGACCCCACCGTGCTGACGGAAAACATCGGTAACGACCCCATCGAGGCCACCACGCTGGGCATCAAGAACACCGACAAGGTGCTCGACCATCTCCTGCAGGCCACGACAACCAAGGGCGAGGATTACGCGCTTTTGGAGGAGACATGGAAGGAGATCGTGGCCGCCCGAGGCAAGTGGCTCGCCGCCGTCGCCAAGCAGGTGGGCGGGGTCATCGAGAACCGCACCCTGGGAGGCCGGGGTTCCGAAACCTTCGTGCGCGTTCCCGAGGATAAGCAGCGCGCCGCCGTGAAGTTCCTCCTTGAGAACGCCTTCAACACGCCGGGCAAGCTGGTGAATCCGGCGATCGTGAACCTGTTCCGCTACTCGGGGAACACCAGCGAGGTGTCCAACCAGCAGCGCGGCCTGCTCAATACCCTCCTTTCATCTTCCGTGATGGGTCGGTTGTTCGATGCCGAGCAGCAGGTTGGAGAAAAGGCTTACACGGCTACGGAACTGGTGGGCGACCTGCAGTCGGGAATTTTCTCCGAACTGAAGGCGGATGCCCCCAAGGTGGACCCGCTTCGCAGGCAACTGCAACGGGCCTATGTCGACATCCTGTCCCGCGAATTCAACCCGCCGGCGGATGCCACCGTGACCTTGCCCGTCGGCCCGCCCACAAGGCGCGGCGGATTCAGCCCCCCCGCCCGCACCAGTGAACTTCGCGGCGTGGCCCGCGTCTCGCTTGAGGTCCTTTCCAAGGAGATCGCCGGGGCGATCGCCAAGGCGAAGGACCCCGCCACCGTGGCCCACTTGAAGGACTTGGGCGCCGAGATCAGCCAGGCACTCGATTCCAAGAAGTAACCGGCCCGTTCTTCGGCAACCGCGCGGACGCTGGAATCGTCTTCCAGCGTTCGTAGCCTTATGTAGAAGCCCATACCAACTTCCCGGAGCCTTCGCATGTCGTGGTTAGCCGTTGCCTGCATCCTCGCCTCCAACCAGGGACTCAAACCGATGGAATGGCATTCCCTCCTGGCCAAGGAACAGTTCCGCTTTGGTGACAATGTGCTGCCTTATCGCTTCATGGCGCCAGCCAAAATCGAGGAAGGCAAGAAATACCCCCTTGTCATTTTCCTGCATGGAGCCGGCGAGCGGGGCAACGACAACTCCATCCAGCTGATCCATGGCGTGAAGGCGTTCGCCAGCGCCGAGGCTCGCGAAAAATTTCCGTGTTTCGTGATCGCGCCTCAGTGCCCCACCGGCAAGCGCTGGGTGGAGGTCGATTGGTCGGCCAAGCAGCATGAGATGCCGCCCAAGGCCAGTGAGCCGCTGAACTGGCTTCTGGGCCTCCTTGAAAAGCTCAAGAAGGAAAAGCCGATCGACTCCGACCGCGTTTATGTGACCGGGCTCTCCATGGGCGGTTACGGCACATGGGACCTCCTGTCGCGGCATGCCGACCTGTTCGCCGCCGCGGCGCCTGTATGCGGCGGCGGCGACGAGACCAAGGCTCCCGCCATGAAGGGCGTGCCCATCTGGGCCTTTCATGGCGACAAGGACGCCGTTGTGATTCCCGAGCGGTCGCGCCGCATGGTTGAGGCTGTCAAGAAGGCCGGCGGCGCTGTGAAATACACCGAATACCCGGGCGTCGGCCATAATTCATGGGATCCGGCATACGCCGAAAAGGATCTCCTGCCCTGGATGTTCGCACAGAAGCGGCAGGCACGCTGAACATCCAGGGGTGCCAAGCCTATCGAACCCGGCTTCAACCTCGGGGCTTCCATTGCGCGATAGCCCTACATGCGGGGCCGTGCTTGGCCGGCAGGCCCTTGAACAATCAGGTTTTCCCTCCACTCGGGTGAACCCACCAGCCGATACAACCGGAAGAATCCGCATTCTTTCGGGATAAGAAACCTCATGGCGAGGCGGTCGGCCAAGTTTTCCTGCCTGCTGACGGTCTTGGCCATCCTGTGCCTGTCCTCGGGCTGCACCGCGACCCGCTTGCGCCAGCGAACCGCTCATTTCGGTGCCACCCTGCCCGACTTGCAATACCGTCAGGTGCTCGACAACCTGGCGCGGTTCAGTGAAAACCCCGGCGCCATGCCATCCCATGTGAACCTGCGCGAAGGCACCACCCAGGTGACCGACTCGGTTTCGGGTGGCGCGGCGGTGGATTTGGGACCTCCCACCAATTGGCTGCCCCAACTTTTCGGCCAGCGCACCGTCGTGGCCCAGTGGGGCATGCAGCCTGTCATCGATCCGTTGGAACTCAAGTTGTTGCGCGTCGCCTACCGTCGCGCCACAGGCTTGCCCGACATGCCGAATGAGGACACCCTGCAGGATCTTGGCCACGAACTCAAGGCGCAGGTGCCCAACAACCCCGACCTGCATGACGAAACGGAGTTGTTCTTCGAATACCACGCCCGCCAGAACCCCAACTACCCCCGCTTCGAGCAAAGCGTGGTCACCACGAACACCGAGTCGGTGGTGGCCCCGCCCGATGTCCCCCGGCGCGACCGCTCTCCGCTGGCGCGGGATGTCGCCCGCCAAGTGAAGATCGTCGAAAGGGAATTGATGGAAATCGAGCCGGGATGGTACCGGGTCGGCCGTTGGTGCGATGTCCCGCGGAACGCCCGGTTTGTCGGTTGCCACAACAAAACATGGGTCTGGGTGGACCCCGCCCATCAGGATGAACTGACAAGGTTCACGCTGACGGTGATGAAACTGGGAACGCTGATCAAGGAAACCCAGACCCTGATCAGCCCCGGCCAGGTGAAATTCTCACCGGGCGACCGTGGCGGTTGAATCGGGACTTCGGTGCCTTCCCGGTTGCGAAACCACAATCCGGTTTTTGAGTCACGAATGGCGCGCCTTGCCATGGCCCGCACCCATCGGCTTGGCCCTTACCTCGGCCAGGACTCCGCGGGCGAATGTCTTCCGCTCGGGACGGGTTTGTTTCCCCCATCGGGATTGTTGGCCGGGATGGGATGTGCGCGGCGGATTCGCCAAAAGAACGCCGGGCCAGCATGACACGGAGCCTCGATCACCGGAGGTATCGCCAGTGGGGCCCGGAGGGATTACTGGAACTTGACGGCGACCTTGGGCAGCAGGGATTTCACCAAGGACTGAAGCTCTTCGGGATACCCCTTGGGCCGGCTGATCAGCTTGAGTTCCTTGAGATGGCCCAACCCCTTGAGTTTGGCGGCCCTTTCGCCGGTCAATGGCAGCCCTCCAAGTTCCAGGCTTTCGAGTTGCCCGATGCCCGAGAGCACTTCGAGATCGGTGTCCGTGGTGTTCTTGCAGTTCGTCAGGGTGAGCCGCTTGAGCGTCTTGATTTCCTTGATGATCGGCAAGGATTCCGACTTGTCGAATCCTTCGCCGAGCTGAAGGTATTCCAGTGGCAGCCCGGTGATGTGGCGCAGCGCCTCGGGCGTGGCATGAGCCCCCAGTTCCAGCCCCTTGAGCTTCCTCAGCTTGGCCAGGTGGGGTGCGCCGGTGTCGGTGAATTTGGCGTGGGCCAGGCTGATGCTTTCGAGGTTGGGAAGGTGATCGCAAAGCTCCTTCAGTCCCTCGTCGCCGATCTGGCTTCCGCGGTGGCTCACCCGCACCAGCTTGTCGAAGCCCTGGAACTTGGCGTACGCCTTTCCGGTGATCTGGGTGCCGACGAATGAGAATTGTTCCAGGCGCGTCAGCCCCGCGAGTTGTTCCATTCCCGCGTCGGTGAGCTTGCCGTTGTTGACGAACCGGAGGCTCTTGAGGTTCTTGAGTTTCGCGATGTTCGGCATCCATGCGTCGGAGAACTTGGTCTGGATGATGTTGAGCGATTCAAGGGTGGAAATGTGCCCGAGGTGCTCGAAGAAGGCCGCGTCATACGGGTCATCCTTCCGGTGGTCGTGCGGGCCCGCTCCCGGCACGGCCAAATCGACAAGCTTGAGGCTGGCGCCGTCGGCGGTTTTTTCAACTTTTCCCTTGGCGGCGACGACCGCCTTGGTGACGGCCTCCACATGGGGGTCGATGGCCAAGACGGACATGGCGCAGATCGTGAGTGCCAGAATGGCCAAGGCGGGTGGCTTCATGGGAGTTTGTCCATGGATTTGGAAAGGGGCAAGTCGGGGGCTGTCATTCCCGTCCGTGCAACTCCTCCTCCTTGGGAAGGGCAAGCACCTTCCAGGTGGGTGGATAGAAACGGACGACCCGCTTGGGGCGGAAGCCTTCGAGCATCATGTCCATGCGGAGTTTCACCTGGACCCCGCCGCTGCCCGGTTCGGGCGTGATTTTCCTGACCTCGAGCACGGCGGCGCCCTTGCGGTCGTTGACGGGATCGTAAGTCATGAGGGTGTCGCGGGCCACCGCGAGCGCCCCGCGGGGTTCGGAAGGGGGAGGAGAGCCATCCTTGGGTGCCGGGGCGTTGGGATCCTTGAGGGCGACCTCGTCGAACAACTTGGGATCGACATTCCCGAAAAAAGTCACGGTGACGAGTTGTTGCTTGTCGTCCACCGAGGAAACCCAGCCGGGCAACCCTCTTTCGCGGATGTCGTTGCGATGCCTTTCGGCCTGCCGGGCGGTGGCCTGGGCGCGGGAAGGTTCGTCCAGCCATATGTCGGTGATTCTTCCGGGTCCGTAAAGCGTGGCCCAGGTGAGGTTGAAGAGAACCGACTGGCCGGGTTGGATGTCCGTCAGTTCGCCGAATCCTCCGCCCTTGAACACGCGCGTGTGGGACTGCAGGTCGAAGGTGCGCGCCTTTGACTCCCCCGCCGGCTTGCCGTTTTCCACGAGCGTGGCGGTGAGCTTGCGGGTGGCAAGGTCCACGCTGTCGATCCGCCACGACTGGTTTTTCCTGGCATGGTGGCTGAAGTCATCCTCCACGAGGAAGCACTTGCGGAATTCCCATTCCGGCGTCTTCCTGCGATATGAGGTGTCGGGAAGGGGTGTCTTGTCGGCGGGATCATGGCGGTAGAACAGGCCCCGGAGGTGCGTGCCGACGGGAATGTCCCGCAGCGAGGCCATGGCGCCTTGGTGCCATACCGATCCATAGGGCAGCATTCCCGCGTCAAGCGACAGGTCCCACACGCCCCGGTCCTGGCTGTCGTTCCTGTCCACGCGGATGGTCAGGCGCCGCTCCAGGTGATCGGCCCTTATCAATTCGCCGGACACCGCGTGCGCCGATCCTTCCGGCGGAAACTGGCCTTCGACAATCTGGAACCAGTCGGGCTTGTCTCCCGGTTTCCTGTCCTTAAGCTTGGCCTTTTTCTGCTCGCCGGTGACCGGGCCGTCGGCGTCGGTGCGAAACCTGGGGGTGTCCGCGGCAAGGACGATCCCCATGGCGATGGCGAGGCAGGTGGCGATGATTGATCTCATGGAAGTCTGGCCCCCGGGAGCAGCGCCCGCTGTCAGGAGACGATTTGGCGGATCGGGCCGACGCTGTCCTGGAACCTTTCCGCCTTCACATCGGCCCGCTGCAGCATGGTGAGCAGGAGGTTGCTCACGCGCGCGTCGGAATCAACGGGCCTGGAGCAGATCTTGTAGTGGGCCTGCGCATCGGCCATGTCATACTTGCCGATCTTGGGAAGGTTGAAGTCGACATGCGTGCCGTGGCTGTACCCGAGCGCCTTGCCGCCGGCGAGGATGAGCGGCAGGTTGGCGTTGCCGTGGCTGTGGCCGTAGGCCATGCCGCTGCCCCAGAGGACCTGGGTGCTGTCGAGCAGGCTCTGCTCGCCTTCCTTGTGCTGCTTGAGCAGGTCGAGGAAGTAGCTGAACTGCCCGACCAGGAATGTGTCGGTCTCGGTGAGGCGGCGCAACTGCTCGGGGTCGCCATTGTGGTGGCTGAGTCCGTGCCTTGTTTGCAGGATGCCGATTTCGGGTATGCCGCTGGCGTGTCCCTCGCCGCCGATGCCGCAGGTGATGACGCGGGTCGAGTCGGTCTTCAGCGCCATCGCCATGAGGTCGTAGAAAAGCCGGTAGTATTCGCCGGCCTCGGCCATGCTTAACCTGCGCTGGAGGCGGGCCGACTCGCTCGCGGGAACATTCGGCTTGGGGATGTTGAGCCACTCGTCGGCTCGCTTGGTGCGCTCCTCAACTTGGCGCACGGCGGTGAGGTATTCCTCGAGCTTGCCGCGGTCGGCGCTGCCGAGGTTGCCCGTCACGCGCTTGGCGTCGTCGGCGACGAGGTCGAGGATGCTGCCGCGGCGGCTGAGCCGCCTCCTGATGGTTTCCTTGCTCTCCTTCTCCACGCCGAAAAGGATGTTGAAGATCTGCTGGGTGCTGCGCTCGGCGGGCAACTGGATGCCGTCGCGCGACCATGCCAGCGAGGTTCCCTCGATGGCGAGTTCCAGCGACTGGAAACGCGTTGAGGCTCCCTGCGCCTCGGCGATGAGCTGGTCGGCGGAGACGGTGTTGCGGAAGGCGCCGCCGTCCCCGGGAACATTCGCGCCCGTGAGCCACACCCTTTCGCAGTTGTGGTGCTTGCCGATCACCATCGGATGGTGCAGGCCGCTGATCGGGGTGATGTCGGCGCGATGCTTCTCGAGGGGAGCCAGTGGCTTCGTGAACTCGTAGTCCTTGCCGGACTTCTGGATCTGCCAGGTGAGCGTGTTGACGCCATTGGGAATGTACAAAAAGACGCTGCGCTTGGGCTTCGATGGCGCGGGGACCGCGGCCATCGAGTCGAGAAGGGGCAGCGAGATGGTCACGCCGAGGCCCCGCAGCATCGTGCGCCTGGGAATCTGCCACTTGCGGAGGTTGAGGTTGGCCATCGGTCGGTCTCCTGTGGAACGAGGGTTAGCGTAGCTGGAAAAGGTCGGAACAAACAAGGGCCTCGAGAATGTCGCGGAGGCGGTAGCCGCCGGCCTTGCCAGCCGCTGCGATCCTGTCCAGTTTCTCGCGGTCGTTGAATCCCATCGCGCGGCGCAGGCCGTAGGTGGCCAGCTTCTCGACGACATTGGCGTTGAAGGAGTCCAGGTCCTCGAGGAGAACCCGCTTGAACTGGTCGCTGTCGCGGTATTCCCGTCCGTCGGCAAGCTTGCCCGAGGAGACGACCTTGGGGTTGGCCCCGATGCCGTCGGTGATTTCCTCGGTTCTCCATCGGCCGATGGCGTCGAAATTCTCGAAGGCCAGGCCGAGGGGATCGATCCTCGAGTGGCAGGCGGCGCAACGGGCGTCGTGGACATGCGCCTCGAGCTTCTGCCTTAGGGTGGACTTGGGGCCGGCGGGATTGGTGGCGATCGGGTCGACATTGACCGGCGGGGGTGGCGGCGACCGGCCGAAGATGGCCTCACTTACCCAGACTCCCCGGTGAACCGGTCGGTGCCTCACCCCGTCGCTGGTCAGCGACAGGATCGAGGCCTGGGTGAGCAAGCCGCCCCGGTGGGAGTCGGCGGGCAACGCGACGCGGATGAACTCCCCTTGTTCCCCGTATCGCGTCCGCGCCTCGCGGAAGGCTTCCGCGAGGCCATAATGTTTTGCCAAAAGCTCGTTGAGCATGCTCCAGTCGGAGGCGAGGAACTCCCTGAGCGAGAGGCCCTTCTCAAGGACTTCCCGGAAGAAGGCGACGGTCTCGGAGACCATGCTGTTTTCCAGCGCCTTGTCGTAATCGGGATAAAGCTTCTTGTCCGGCTGGAACATGCCAACCTTCCGCAGCCTGAGCCATTGCGTCGCGAAAGATTCGCTGAATCGCCGGGCCCTGGGATCGGCAATCATTCGCTTGAACTGCCCCGCGAGCACCGACTTGTCACGCAGCTTGCCTTGTTCGGCAAGCGTGAAAAGCTCCTCATCGGGCATCGTGCTCCAGAGAAGGTAGGAAAGCCGAGAGGCGATCTCCCAGTCGTTGAGCGTGAAGCGGCTCGATTTCTCGTCACCTTCGGAGATGAACAGGAAACTCTTGGAGTTGAGGATGGCGATCAGGCCGGCCTTCATCGCGTCGCGAAACTTTTCCTTGGCGGCGAGTTCGCCCTCCACGATCTTCATGAATCCGTCTACTTCGGTGTCGGTTGCCGGACGCCGGAACGCGCGCCTGGCCAAGGTTGCGAGGCATTCCCTGGCCCTGGCCATGTCGCCTTCGGTTTCGGGCAAGTAATCGGCGCGCAGCTTCCGTTCCGAGTCGCTCAGGATGGGGCCGCGCCAGGTCACCGAATCAAGGATGAGGAACGGGTAGCGGGCGACACCTTCCTCATCGGTGAGCTTCATTTGCCATGGGGCCCGGCCCATCTTGGTGCTGATGAAGGGCAGGTCGCTGTGCCGGCCGGACCGGGGCAGGTTCGAGGGGCCCGGGACATCGTTGTAGACACGGATGTTGGGGCGTCCCTTGGGCAGATGGGCCTGGAAGGTCACGGTGATCGGCTTGTCCTCGGGCGCGACGATGTCCTGTTCGAAAAGGACTCGATCGAGCCTTTCCTCGTAAACCTTGATCCGCGGGGCGCGTCCATCGGGCGGCCGGAGTCCGCTCAGCTTGTAGGTCACCTCATAGATTCCCGTTTCCGGCAAGGGATCCTTGAGCAGCGAGTAGCGGTATATGTCGCCGGGCCACATTTCATACCTGACCTTGTCGAGGAGGCCCATTTCCCGAAGCCGCTCCCGGTGCCGTTCGCTGATCTGCTCCTCGTAGAGCGCGGGCTTGGTGCCTCCGAAAGGCTCGGGCGGCTTTTGCCCCTTGCGCAGCGGGGGCGGAACCGGCGGATAAGCCTCGTTCACGATCGTTTCGGCAGCGGCGATATACTTTTCAATGTTGGAGGGCGACAAGGTGAGGACCGACCCGATGCGCTCGAATCCGTGCCATTCTGGGTCCTCGAGGAAGTTGCCCGGATCCCGGGCGTCATAATGCACGCCGATCAGGTCCCTCACGGTGTTGACATACTCGTCACGGGTGAGCCGGTTGTAGGTGACCTTGGCGCGGGAGGCCATGCGCGCCGTTTCGCCGTCCCTCATGCGCCCGGCGATCCATTCCACGGCCTTGGCGCTTTCGGCCGCCGTGGGGCGCTTCGGCTCCTTCCTGGGAGGCATCTCCCCGGAGTTGATCCGGTCCAAGACCTCGAGCCACTGGGGGTTGTTTTCATTGCCGACATTCCTTGAGAGCGTGTCGATTCGGAAGTCGCCCGAAGCCTTGGCGCCGTTGTGGCAGCGGTGGCAGTGGGCCTGGAGGAAGGGCAGGAGGTTTTTCTCAAAATCGCCGGGGGAATCGGCCGCCGGAGCCGTGGCGACAAGCAGGATGATTGCCACGGTGGCGAGCATGTGCTGCGAACTCCCCGAACCTATATTCATCAACACTTTTGAACCCTGAAAGTATCGTGGATTTTCGAGGACTAATGAATCTCAGTACCTTGGAAAAATCGCCGGGCTCGGGAAGCGCTCGTCCATGTTGCCGTTTTCGAAATACTCCTCGCGGGGGATGTCGACCTGCGCCCAGGAGGAAGGGCGGACACGCACCACCCGGGGCGGACGAATCCCCTCGATGATCAGGTCGGTTTCCATCCGGATCTGGATGCCGCTGCTTCCAAGCGGAGGTTCGCCCGACGCCTTGGCGACATCGAGAAGGGTTCCCCTTGAGGCCATGTGAGCCGGGCCGTAGGCGCCATTGGTGTGCTTGAGGGTGTTCTCGGCCGAGTTCATGATGGCGGACCCGCCTTTCTTGAAGTCGGCATAAAGCGAGTTGTCCATGCCGCCGAACAGGGTGGCGGTGATGACGGCCCGTCCGAACTTGCCGTACTCGACAGCATCGACCCAGGCGGGCATCCAGCGGCTGCGGATGAAAGCCTTGTGGACATCCGACTGGTGGCGGGAAGCCCGTTCCATCGCGGCATCGTCAAGCCAGATGTCGGAAATGTGGAACCGGGTGAAGATGTTGCCGGGAGTCGGCTTCCAGTTGATCCCCAGTAGCACGGACTTGCCATCCAGCGATTTCTTGCCGCTGGCCGGAAACCCGCCTTCCGCGATGAACTCGTCCATCCGCAGGCTTTCCCTTCCCCGCCAGAGTCGCGTGGTGGCGTCGAAGCTAAGCTTCTCCTCGACGGGCTTTTCGCCCTTGTCGGCCTTGGACGCGCGGGTCGCGACGACCAGGCCCTCGTTATTCTGGACCTCGACTTCCTTGAGCTTCCAGGCAAGGCCCTCGCGCAGGCAATGGCTGGGCTCATCCTCCAGCAGCAGGACATGGTTCTCGGCGGGAGCTGTTCCGGCGCCGCTGCGGCCTGAGTTCTTGGTGCGGTTGTTGACGGGAAAAACCGGCACGGGCGAATTCTTGGGATCGGGAGGCAGGAACCCCCGGACATGCAGGACGGTTCCCAGCGGAATGTTACGGAGTTCCGCGGGGGCGCCGTGGTAACGCACGACCCCGTAAGGCAGCATGGCGAAGGGGTGGGGAGCGTTGCGGAAGTAGGTGCCCGCTCCCTCCACGCGGATGCTGCCGCGACGGTTCACATGATCCACGAAGACAAGCTCGCCCCGGTAGGCGAGCGCCTTGTCAAGCGGGGGGAACTTGCCCGGTTCGGGACGGAATGGCTGTTCCTGTGCCGCCGCCATGGAGGCGCCCAGCGACAGGCAAAGGCACCACGCCGGGACGCTTGCCGGAAAATTCAAGCCGGTCATAGGTCGATGATCCGGTTGCTGTCACCGAAGCGGTCGGTCTCGACCCCCATGCGCTGGGCCATCAGGAGCAGCAGGTTGCTCATGTGGGCGTTGGTGTTCGCCGGACGGCTGCACAGGGAGTAGTGCTCCCCCGGCTTGTCGAGCTGGTATCCCTTGAAGTGCCCCTGGTTGAAGTCGAGGTGGCTTCCGTGCTTGAGCCCGAGGTCGGATCCTCCGGCGAGCACTAGCGGCAGGTTCGCGTTCCCATGGCTGTGGCCGTAGGACATGCCGCTGCCGAACAGGGCCATCGTCGTGCCCAGAAGCGGCTTGCCGTTCAAATCCTTCGTCTCGGCGAGGCGGGTGAGGAAGTAGCTGAACTGCTCGATGGCGAAGGTGTCGTACTTGGTGAGTTTCTCCATGTATCCGGCGTCTCCGCCATGATGGCTCAGTTGGTGCCTCGATTCGGTGATGCCGATTTCGGGAATCGCGAAGGCGTCACCCTCTCCCCCGAGGCTGAAGGTGGCCACTCGGGTCACATCCGTCTGGAAGGCCAAAACGATCAGGTCGTACACGGTGCGGAAATAGTCGCCCGCCATGGTGGCGGCGACATCCCTGTTCGTGCGGGATCTGTCGGAATCGGAGATGGTGGGCAGCGGGGTGTCGAGCCAGGCGTCGGCCCGCCTGGTGCGGATCTCAGCCTCGCGGACCGAAGTCAGGTATTGGTCCATCCGGCCCTTGTCCGCCGTGCCCATCTTCTGCTCGAGCTTCCGAACTTCCGCGAGGTTGGCGTCCAGGACGCTCCCCCTGCGGCGCAGCGACCTTCGCTGGGCCGCGGTTCCCCCCTTGGGCGCCTCGAACAGCGAGGCGAAGATCTCGCTGCAGCGGCGCATCGACGGGAGGCGAACGCCATCAGCGGTCCAAGCCAGTGAATCCCCGGTCAGGGCCACCTCCATCGATGGATAGCGGGTGTGCTTGGCGGTAATCTCGGACATCTTCTGGTCGACGGAGATCGTGTTCTTGTCGGAAGGACCGAGCTTGCCTCCCGTCAACCACACCGAGATGCAGTTGTGGTGGTGGCCAAGGGCCCCCGGATGATGCAGCCCGCTGATGGGGGTGACCGATTGGCGATGCTTCTCAAGAGGCTTGAGCGAGCGGGAGAATTCGTAGTCCCTTCCCTGCTTCGTGATCTGGTAGTTCAGCGAGTGGACGCCATTGGCAAGGTATATGAAGGCGCTGCGCCTCGGCGTGGAGGTTTCCTGGCCGCCCGCGCTGGCCGAGACCATGCATTCGAGGAAAGGCAGCGAGATGCAGGTGCCCGTGGCGCGCAGGGCGTGCCGCCTATTGATCAGCCAGGACTGCGAAACGATATTGCTCACGGCTAGTCTCCTTGTCAGCGTTTGCGAACCAGGTCGGAAAGGGCCACGGCGCGGACGACATCCTTGAGACCGTATCCGTTCTTCCCTGCCTCCGCCACGATGGCGGAGATGGATTCACGGTCGTCAACTGTCAGCACCCTGCGCAAGGCGTAGGTGCCGAGGTGCTCGATGAAGGCATGCAGGAACCGGTCGCGATCCTCAAGCAAAAGCTTCTTGAACTGGACAGGGTCCTTGAACTCGCGGCCATCGGGCATCACGCCGGAGGGATCGACCGCCGGATCCTTGCCCGTGCCCTGGGGCACCTTCTCGTGCGTGCGCCATTGGCCGATGGCGTCGTAGTTGTCCCACGCGAGTCCGAGGGGGTCGATCTTCGCGTGGCAGGCGGCGCAGTTGGCGTTGTTCCTGTGGGCCTCGATCTTCTGGCGAAGGGTCGCCTTGGGGCTGTTGGGCGGGTTGGGCTCGATGGCGCTGACATTCGCGGGCGGTGGGGGAGGGGTCTTGTTGAAGATCGCCTCGCTGACCCACACGCCCCGGTGAACGGGACGGTGGCGCGTGCCATCCGATGTCAGGCCGAGCACGGCACCCATCGTGAGCAGTCCGCCCCGATGGGCATCGGGATTCAGCGCGACGCGCTCGAACCCGCCGCCCCTTGGCGCGGGCAGTCCGTAGAAGTCGCAGAGGCGGGGGTTGGCCATGGTCCAACCGGAGTCGAGGAACGCCTCGATGGGCAGGTTCTTCGCGTACATCTCCCGGAAATATTCCACCGGCTCCAGCCGCATGCTGGCCTCGAGCCAGGCGTCATAGGTCGGATAGAGCTTCTTTTCGGGCGGGAAGGTGCCAAGGCGGTGCAACTGGAGCCACTGCCTCGGGAAATCGTCGATGAAGCGGTTGATCCTGCCGTCCGAGAGCAACCGGTCGACTTCCTTGCCGAGGCCGTCCCCCTGGAGCGAACCGGAACCCGCGGCCTTCGAGAGCGCCGCGTCGGGCATCGAACTCCACAGGAAATAGGAAAGCCTCGAGGCGAGTTCCCAGTCGTTCAGGCGGTCGCGGGCAACCGTTTCGCCCTCGATGTGATAAATAAAGTTCCTGGATGTCAGGACTCCTAGAAGAGCGGTCCTGTAGGCGTCGGGTTGCTTTTCACCGGCCTTGACCTCGTCGGCATACGACTTCATGTAGTTTGACAGTTCCTCGGGCTGGACGGGCCTTCGCCACGCCCTTTCGGCGAAACGCCTGAGGTGTTCCGCCACGACTTCGGGACCTGAGTCCTTGGCTGGAAGGATGTCGTCGCGCTTGGCTTTCTCCGCCTCCGTCTGGATGGGGCCCTCCCATTCGATCCAGTCGAGAAGCACGGTGGAGAAGATGCCGTTGCCCTTGTCATCGAACATCTGGGGGGCGTTCGGGTTCAGGAGCGTTGTCTCGCTGCTGTGGGTGAAGATGTAGCCAGACCTGCTGCCGAGAGCGTTACGGAAGGCCGCGCCGGCCCTGCGGTCGACGACATCGGTGGCCACCACGCAGAAGTCGAGCGAGGCCGGCATCTCGAGGAAGATCTCGAACTCGAGGACCTGCGGCTTGTCTTCTGGCGCCGTGATGTCCGTTTCGATGAGGCCGTCGACCGTCTCCTCCCCGGTTCGCTTGCCGATGCTCAGGTGGGCCGTCTGGCCGCCGGGGGGGCGGATGCCGCTGGCCTGGATGCGCAGCTTGTACAGGCCGCTGTGTTCCGGGCCGGTCTTGCCTAGCCAGTGGGGAGAGAGGGCGTTCTTGACGCTGCCGGGGTATAGCAGGTAGCGCAGCGGGCGCTTGATGCCGAAGCGGTCGAGCGCCTCCTGCTGCTGCTTGCCGCCGTCGTAGCGCAACTGGGCGGCGGTCATGCGGACCTTGCGGGCGTCAACGCTCGTGGCCGGGAAGGCCCTTTCGAGGATCAGTTCCGCCGCGCGGTAGTAACGATCGACATGGGACGGGGAAAGGGTCAGTTCGGATCCGAGCCTCTCGTACCCGTGCCACAGGGAGTCGGCATTCAGTTCGCCCGGCTTGGTCGGATCGTATCGAACTCCCAGAAGATCGTAGATCGTGTTCTGGTATTCCTTTCGGCTCAGCCGGTAATGCGCGACCGGAGATCGGGCGCCCATGCGGGAGGCGCGCCCCTCCTTGATCAGGGAATCGAGCTTGGTGACGAACCCCGCGATTTCCTGCTGGGTGGGTTTCGGTTCCGACTTCGGGGGCATCTCACCGGCGTTGACGCGCTCGATCACCTCGGCCCATCGGGTCGCGTCGGCGCCCGTCTTGAAATCACGGGACAGGCGATCGATCCGCAGTTCGCCCTTCATTTTTTCCGGACCGTGGCAGCGGGCGCAGTGCTTTTCCAGGAAGGCTTCGTGAGGTTCCACGGCGCGAACGACATCACCCAGGCCAATGAAGGCGGCGAAGATCGCCAGCAACCGGTGATGAATCCGCATCTCAAGCATGGCTTTCACCAAGAAACTATCGGCGGGATCTAAAGGCTTGTGCAGTGGCCGGGATGATCGTGGCCAAGGATTCAACCCTCAATTCTCATTCTCACAACAGATTATTCAATACGCAATGAATCCAGGTAAAAACAAAAGCAATTGATGGGACATATTAATCAATCTTATATTATTAATAGGTACAGGTTTTCCTTGGCGTCCTTTCTTGGAATCCAAACCTGATCGTTTTTCAACTGGGTAATGGAAATACATTCGAGCCCGGTGTTCTATTCGATTTGATTGTTATGGACGGTTGTTCCATAAAGGATCAAGAAGAATGATCTGCGATTCACCCCCTTGATTGACGCCTCCGCGGGCCGTGGCGCCATCGGATCGCTTCCAAGCGAACTTTTCACCCGTCCAATGATGGCCTTTCGCGTTTCGCTCGAGCAAACCGGCCATCTCATGGTCGGTGATCGGCCTTTTCAGAAAGTGGTAGATTTGCACGACTTTTCTTGTGTTCGGAGCGATTTCGACAATCAACCGGTAGTCACCCGCCTGGAAACGCATTCAGTTGATGCCTCCCACATTCGGATCAGCTGGTGGCAAGATTTTTTCCTCCAGCGGTTTGCCGCAAAGCCTGATCACCGAATCCCGGTTCATGCCAAGAAATGGCAGCTTGGCAAGGTCCGATTCCGAGGCATCCTTCGGCTTGGCCGGTTCGGCAGCGGTCATGAATACCGGCATATTGTCGAAACGCCTTGCACCCGCTGGTTGACAAGGTCGTTGCCATCACCGTCAAACATGGCGAGATCGGTCTTATTCCACCCTATGGCAAATCCCCTTTCCGCAGGTTTGCCATGGGAGTCGACCTTGTTCACGCATGGGAGCGCAATCGTCATTGGCGCTAACGATGCCGCGGGATGGCGATCCCTATTTGCAGCGAGCGCATCACAACCCAAAATCAAAACCAATGTGATTTCATTTGCAAAGGAAGCGGATTGGGTAGGCATCGACGCACCACGCCATTTCTAGTGATTGAAAGATAGCAATTTTTCCTTGGTCTATGGGTTTAGAGCAGACTTCAAATGACTGATCTGCTCAAGACCCCGGCACCCGCCATCATTCTGTTAGCCCTTTCATGTCCATGAAGCGTCGAACGGCGCGAGTGACCTCTGAACGTCGGCGAGTTGGTGCAACCCGGGATATCCGCTGTCACCAAGTCGGGGCAGCAAACGCAGCGCGTATTGGCCGGGCCTGCCCTGCTTGATGTCGTCATAGGTGCCGACCCAGCCGACAAAACCGTCGAGCCTTAAGAAGCGCTGCGGGCCGGTCTTCACCTCGTCGCGGAACTGGGGAGCGCTGTCACGAAACACGAAAAGCAGCCTTCCATCAGGTAGCTGGAGATGCTGGTGCCTGTCGCCGGTGAGGCCCCACGGCGTGTCCACCGGCCGGCTCCATGTCTTGCCCTCGTCGCGGCTGAACATCATCAGGCTTGCGCCGCTACGCCAGTTTTCCCGCATGATGCAGCAAAGCTCGCCGCCTTCGGGTGAACGGAAGACATAGGGCTCGCATGGCTTTTTCCGTTCCATCGTCTCCCCATCAAAGGCAACGGTCGGCTCGCTCCAGGTCATGCCCCCGTCGCGGGAGATGCTTTGCATGACTTGATAGTGGTCATCGTTCAGGGGGCTCTTGAACCGGTGGAACATCCCCAGATGGCTGCCGTCGGTGAGCCTCACCATGCTTGAAAAGGTCATCACGCATCGCCATGGGCTTTGGCGGATGAAAGGTCCTAGCGGAGGCATTTCCTTCCAGGTCTTCCCATCATCCTCGCTGACGATCCTCGGCATGAAACCTTCGACTCGGCCGGGAAAATCGTGAACATGTTCCTCGGCCTTGCCAAGGGTGCGCGCCGCGAAAACCCAGAGTCGTTCCTTGCCTGTGGCATCGGCGATGCGGTAGATGCTGGGGCAATTCTTGAAGTTCCAGTAGTTTGCTGGAAGCGAATCATCCACCCTCGACCATGTGATTCCGCCATCGTCGCTGCGGGCCATCGGCCCCGCGTGGCCGCCGTGGTAATAGGTCCACACGGCCAGTATCGTCCGGCCATTGCCAAGCATCGCGGTGGTGGGATGGGCCCAATAACCCTCCTGGGTGTGCTTTCCGTCCTCCTTGATTCCACGCGCCAACACCGATCGCTTCAACCGATCCGACAAGTCAATTCGCTGAAGCCTTGCCAAATGCTCCGCCCACGACGACTTCTGGCCGGCGGTCGCGTTCCTTGGATTGCGCTCCGAATCAGCCGGACCGTTGCCGGTCCGCAAGGTCTCGGCCTTGTTGTCCTTCGCGACATCCCCGGTGATGACGAGGGACTCGATCCACATCACCCCGTTCCAAGGCCTCAACCCCAGCGAATGGATCTCGGGAACCTTGTCCGTCACCTCAACAATGGTCTCGCCATCAATCCTGATCGTGAACTTGGATGGCCCCCGGCAGATTTCCATGTCGAAAAGCTTTCCCTCAAGCACCGCTTTCGGCGCAGGCCTGTCCAGCTTCACCCCCTTGAATCGCGCCGAATGGAGGAACATCTTCCCGGCGGATCCGCCGAAACCGAACATGTCCCTGTCATCAAAGACCACGGTGACTGCCGATTTTTCGGCCCGCTCGATTCTCAGCCGGCCCTTCACGACGAAGTCTTGTCCGAGTTTCGCGTCCATGACAAAAATCCTGCGCGCGTCCCGAACCTCGGCGGTGCCTTGCCGGTTTCCAAAGGCATGGCCCGGTTCGGGATGCACGAGGTTGATGACCTTGCCGTCCTTGACGATGTCGAGGGAGGAAGCCCGGGCCTCGTGCGTTGTCAACAACGCAAGCGCCGCCAGTGGCAACATGATTGGATTCTTCAAGGTGATCTGTCCTGTTCGGATGGGAGCCATGCCTGGTCGCGGTGCGAAACCAAAGATTCCCGGCGGGTCATGGCCCGCCTCATTCCATGATGGGCAGGATCAGCCTCGAGGCCGACCCTGCCCGGTGCCGGACCTTCTCCGTCGCCACCCGGATTGTGGATCCGAAAATTCCTTCAGCCGTGTTGGGGTTGCGGTCATGCAGGGGAAACAGGGATCCGCAGATGTCCACCCTGAGTTGCTCCCCCTTGTCGATCCTGGCGGCGCAGGGGCCGAGGTCGACCGTGATCTCGCAGACTTCACCGGGTTTCATCAATTCCGGCTTCAGAAGTGAATGGCGGTAGCGTCCCCTCAGGATGCCCGTGGCCAGGTTTTGCGCGAAGCCTCCCCGGCGCACCGCGACAACCTTGACAACCCAGTCGGCATCGGGCGTGTCGGTGCTCACGAACAGCTTGGCTTGGATGTTGCCCGCGAAGGTTAGCGGTTCCGCCAAGGGGCCGGTGCCATACACGAGCACATCATCCCGGTCCTCGAGGGGGCCTTGGTCGACAGGGCCCCATACGGCCGCCTTCAGCGGGCGCGCCGGCGTCACGGGGCAGGCGGGAACCGGCTTCGAGGGATCGGCCATGAATGTGTCGTCCGGCTGGATTCCGGCTGGGGCCTCTCGCGACAGCATCCCGTCGCCCTTGCGCGAATTTGCCTTGCCCTTGGATTGGAGGAAGAACTCGGTGGGCTTGGCGCCGGGGGGAGGCCAGTTTTCCGACTCGCGCCAGCGGTTGTCTCCCATCGAGAAATACATCACCGGAGGAAACGGCGCCCACCGGGCGGATGCGTCTTCCTTCAGGTGGCGATCAAACCAGTCCTGCTGGATCGACGCGACATCCAGCGCCGCGGCGGGTCCGAAATCGATGTCGGCGACCTTCGACTTGCCGATCGTTCCATGATCCCAGGGGCCCAGCACGAGCCTTTGCTTGGCGCGTGTCCCGGGATCGCGGGCCTTGTTCCTCATCAGCATGAAATTGTCCACCGATTCTCGCGAGAAGAAGTCGTAATAGCCGACCACATGAAGGGCCGGGAGCTTGAGATCGGGCAGCTTCGGCGTGAGGTCGAGCCGGGTCCAGAATCCGTTGGGTTCCGGATGGGTGAGGTAGGCGTCCAGCCACGGCATGTCCCAACCGATGGCGTTGTCCACATCGCCCAGGGGCAGGCGCATCAGCGCCTCATCCATGTCGCGGGGCTTGGCGTCCTTGGGCCTCGGGGTGTTGCCCGCGATCCAGTTCGAGATCAGCGAGAGGCGAACCGACCCTCCCAGGTAAAGGTTGCGGTGAAAACTGCTCCATGTTGCCTGCGGCGCGATGACCGCCAGGCCCGGTGGGTTCTCAACGGCCGCCTGCCACTGGACCGCGCCCACATACGAGCCGCCCACCATGCCGACGCGCCCGTCGCACCATGGCTGGCGCGTGATCCATTCAAGGGTGTCATATCCGTCCTGCCCCTCGTTGTTGTATGGAGCCATGACCCCTTCCGATTCCCGCGTGCCGCGGCAATCCTGGGCCACGAATGCGTAGCCTGCCTTGACCCAGCGGTCGGCCGCCGCCTTCTGCTTCGTCCGGTCGTAAGGCGTGCGGATCAGGACGACCGGAGTCCGCTTGGGAGCGGCGTCCCGATGCACATCGGTCGCGAGCCTGACACCATCCCGCATGGCGACCTTCACGGTCTCGACCTCGGTCCTGCCGGGGGTCGCCAGCGACAACAACACCAGCAGCGCCGCCATCCTTCGCAGGTTCATGCCAGCACCTCCCTGACAACCGAGCCATGCACATCCGTGAGGCGGAAATCGCGTCCGAGATGACGCCAGGTGAGCCTGGTGTGGTCGATCCCGAGCAGGTGAAGCATGGTGGCGTGAAGATCGTGGATGTGGACTTTCCCGGCGACGACCGAATATCCCTGGTGATCGGTTTCGCCATGGGTGAACCCGGGCCTGATTCCGGCCCCGGCCATCCAAGCGCAGAAGCTTTCGGGCTGGTGTTCCCGGCCATGCTTGGAGATGGGCGCGGTTCCGCTCAGGTCCTGGCTCCAGGGCGTGCGGCCGAACTCGCCCGACCAAATCACGAGCGTCTCATCAAGCAATCCGCGCTGCTTCAGGTCCTTGAGCAGCGCCGCGACCGGTTGGTCGGTCTGCCGGCACAGCCGGGGGATGTTTCCGGCGATGTCTCCATGATGATCCCAGCCGTCCATCGTGACCTGCACGAACCTGACTCCCGACTCGCTCAGCTTGCGCGCCAGCAGGCAGGCGCGGGCGTGCTTGTCGGTTTCCTTGCCGTTCACGCCGTAAAGCTCGAGTGTGGCGCGGCTTTCCCCCGACAGGTCCACCAGGCCGGGAGTCGTGGTTTGCATGCGGAACGCCAGTTCCATGTTCTGGATCATTCCCTCCATCTCGCGGTCGCCTTCCAGTTCCCCCACAAGCCTCCGGTTGAGCCGGGCCGTGAGGTCGAGCCGCTGCCTCTGCAACGATTCGCTTTTCGAGGCGTTGCGGAGGTTTTCGATGGGAAGCGAATTCGGATCCAGGGGAACCGTCAGCGGTGTGCCCTGGTGCGCCGCTGGAAGGAAGCTGGAGTTGTAGGTGCGCACTCCGGGCGCGTGGATCGTGACGAAGCTTGGAAGGTTGCTGTTTTCCGTTCCGAGGCCGTAGCTGATCCAGGAACCCATCGAAGGGCGGACCTCGGTGAACACCCCCGTGTGGAACTGGTTCGTGGCGCTGGCGTGCTGCGGGTTGTCGGCGTTCATGCCGCGCAGCAGGCAGATGTCGTCGGCAACGCTCGCGAGGTGGGGCATCAGGTCGGAAATCATCATGCCTGATTTCCCGCGCGGCCTGACGGGGGCGACCTCGCCCAGGGCGAGGAACTTTTCCGTTCCCACCTGGGTCACTTCGGGTCGCAGCGGCGAGTCGATCGGCTGGCCGTGCCTCTTGCGGATGAAATCCTTCGGATCGAACAGGTCGTGCTGGGAAGGCCCGCCCGCCATGAACAGGAAGATCACCCTGCTGGCCTTGGCGGGGGCGCCGGGTGCCCGGGGCGCCAGCGGATTCATCGCCTTCGCGATGTCAGCCAGGGCCAGCGAGCCGAACCCGCACGCCGCCGAGCACAGCGCCTGTCGGCGTGAGAAGTGATGGAATGAATGCATGGAGAATCTCCTGATGGCTTCAGTTCCCTGGTGTCGGCCGGCCCGGTGTGGGAGGCAATTCCCTGATCCATGCCAGATTAAACGAATAATGGTTCTGGCTGGTGATCAATTGGATGCGGCCGTCGCGGGTCTCGGTGGCGGCGAGGTAGCCGTAACCGTCGGCGATTGGTTTCCCCGCGGGCGCCAGCAGGCGGCGGTGCGGCCAAGTCTTGCCCTCGTCAAGGCTCACGGCGGCGAACAATCCGAATCCCGTGTATTCCCCTCCCGTTCCGCTGAAGCGGAGCCCCGCGCGATCCTTCCACTCCCGCCACTGGTCGGTGAAGGAGCAGAGCATGATCGGACCTTCCTTGAGCCGCAGCATCGCCGGCTTTTGCACGCTGCTGACAACGGGGAACTCGCTGACGCCCCATTGCCAGGTCTCGCCCAGGTCGGCTGAATGGTTCGATGGTATCCTGCGGCTGAAGCGTGCTTGCAGGAAAACGGAGTCCAGCCGGCTGAATCCCAGGAGCCGGCCGTCGGCGAGTTCCACGATGGGGGAATGGTAGCCGGCGATGAGCGGGCCGCTGGAGCCGGGACGGATGTCGTCGGTGCCGCGCAGGTCGCGCCCCCTTGACTGCCATGTCCTGCCGTTGTCGCGGCTGATGAGGAGGGAGGCGTTGTCGTAGGGCATCGCGATCACGCCATCCTTGAGGCGGATGGGGTTGTTCGCCGGCTCGCCGCGCGGGCGGATGGCTTCGGCCTTTGTCCAAGTCACGCCATTGTCGGTTGAGCGCCTGACCAGGTTGTCTCCGTGGTTGCGCGCCTCGACGAAGTGGTAAAGCGTCCTGTCGCCGTCCCACCAGATTTTCGGCGCGTGATCATTCACATCCTGGGCGTCCCAGAAGGGCGACGCCGGTTCCCATTCCTTCGCGCCAAGGCGCAGGCGTGACGCGGCATTCGAGGTTGTGAGGTCGGTTTCACCAATTGTCGAGAACCAGACGGCAAGCAGGTCGCCGTTGGGGCATTCGGTGATCGACGGGCTGTGGTTCTGGCTGATGAACACGGGGCCCACCGCCCCGTCCGGTATCCGCACGAAGGGCTTCGGCCCCTCAAAGAACGGCTCATTCGCAGCGGGCGGTTGCTGTTTCGGCACGGCTTGGCTGACATTCCGGGCGTTCGGCGGCGGTTCGGCCGGTGGAAGGGCCTTGCCCTTGGGTGATTCGCCCCGCACGATCCGAAACCCGATCTGTTCGGCTGGCGAGTTGGGAACCCATGATCCCCGATTTGCCGAGCGGAGAAACCTCGCCGCGGTGGAATGAAACCCGCCCCGGAAAACGCGGCAGTCACCATCGGCCCGTCCGACCGGGTCGGTCTGGGGGCCCGACTCGTAGGGCCCATGCCAATCAAGGCACCATTCGGCGACATTGCCATGCATGTCGTGAAGGCCCCAGGCATTTGGGGTCTTCACGCCGACTTTCAGGGAACCCGTTCCACCAGCCCGGGATTCATCATCAGTCTTTTTCATCCCGATGCCATTTCCTTGCCGTCCGGTGGTACCCTTGCCCGGAACGCGCCAGTCGTACTCGCGCGGCATCGTTCCATCGGGGAAATAAACGGCGCGGAAATTATCGTTGCCGAACCACTTCTGGTGGCCATCGGGCAGGGTGTCGCCCATGTGGAAGAGGGTTTTTGTTCCGGCGCGGCAGGCATATTCCCATTCCGCCTCCGTGGGCAAGCGGTAGGGTTGCCCTTCCTTCCGGGAAAGCCATTCGCAAAAGGCATTCGCCCGCTCCTATGTCACCCCGCAAGCTGCGTCATCATCGGCCGTGTTCGAGCGCGGCGCATTTCTTTTGAAGCCGGAGTCGAAATGGCGGTACTGGCCCACGGTCACCTCGGTGACTCCCATCAGGAAAGGCCGGGTGATCGTGACCATGTGCGCCGGCTTTTCATCGAAATCAATCCGGCTGGTTGCCTTGGCGACATCGGCCAAGGGCTTTTGCCGGAGGTAATCCTCGAGCGGTGGCCCGTCCTGTCCCATCGTGAAGGAACCCGGTTCCAAGGCCGCGAGCCTGATCCCGATGGAATTCGTCGATACCGGCGGCCTGCCTTGGGCACCGGTCGCCGGTGGCTGGTTCGCCAGCAGTTGGATGGCCGCGATCAATGCCGGCAGCATGGCGGGTCTCCCGTCACAGGCGAAATACGAATTCATTGGAAGCGAGCAGGGCGTGGCACATCTCGATCCAGGCCGTTGTTTCGGCATCCCGCGCTTCACTGGCCCGCTCCCGTGTTTCGCGCAGGAACCTGCCGGCTTCCTCTCTTTCGGCGGGCGTGATCGGCCGGTTGTAGACCACCAACCAAAGCTCCTCCATCCGCGCCGCCTCGGCGGCATGGCGCGACATGAGCTTTCCGGCCAGGGATTTCGCCCTTTTCCTGAACAGGTCGTTGTTCATGGCGAACAGCGACTGGGTCGGAGCCACCGTCCTCGAGCGCTGGCCGGATATCTGGGCCGGATTCACGAAATCAAAGAAGGCCCTGATGCGATCATCGGCCGTGGGATTGTTGCGCATGACGGGCAGGTAGATGGTCCGCTGGAATTCCTGGGTCGGCCTTGGCTTCCTGTGGGTGTAATTGGGGGGATTGACGCCCTTCCTCGCGAGAGACCCGCAGTTCTCGACTTCCTCGAGCACGAGGGCTGGGCCGCCACCGCTTTCGGTGAGTTCACCGCTGGCGGCGAGGAGTCCGTCGCGAATTGCTTCCGCGTCGAGGCGCACGCGGTTCATGCGCCACAGCAGCCGGTTGTCAGGGTCGGTTTCCAATCCGGCCTGGCTGTTGGCGCTGCCTAGGCCATAGGTGCGCGTAAGCACGATGGCGCGAATCAGCTTCTTCTGCGACCAGCCATCGGCCATGAACCGGAACGCCAGGTGGTCGAGCAAATCCGGATGGCTCGGTTGTTCCCCCCTCGCGCCGAAGTAATCCACGCTTGGGACGATCCCCTCGCCGAACAGCTTCTGCCAGATTCGGTTCACGGTCACGCGCGCGGTGAGCGGGTTGCGGTTGTCGGCCAGCCAGCGGGCCAATTGCAGCCGGCCGCTTTGTCCCTCGGGAATAGGCGGAAAACGGCCGTCCGTGGCGACCCGAACCACGCCTCGGGGTACCACCCTGCCCGGGGCATAGGGGTTCCCGCGGATGTGGATCGGCATGTCGGATGGGTTGGCGCCATCGCCCATGGCGTAGGCCATGGGCGCCTTGGACCTGAAGAATTCCGCGTGCTGAATGGCGGCGGCAAGCTTCCTGACTTGCTCGGCGAGGTCGTCTCGCTGCTTCGCCAGGCCGGCCCTGCGACCATCGTCATCCTTGTTTGCCGCCAGTTCCGACTCCACCGCTTTCTTTTTTGCCGTCAGGTTCTCCCTTTCGGCAACCATCGACACGATTTTCCGCTCGTGCCCGTCTTCGGCCTCCTTCCGCGCCGCCGCCTGTTCCGCTGTTTCGGGCAACTTGGTCGCGTTGAGCTGGCTCCACACCCCGAAAGGGATCTTGTGGGTCGAGGGTGAACTTCGCAGCATCCCGGCGATGCCGTAATAATCCTCCAGACCGATCGGATCGAACTTGTGGTCATGGCAGCGCGCGCAACCGAGCGTCATGCCCAGGAAAGCCGTGCCGATCTTGGAAACCTGTGTGTCGACATGGTCTGCCTCCATCTTGGCCTTGTCGGGTTCCACGATCTCGACATCACCCACCATCAGGAAGCCTGTCGCCGTGATGTTCCCGGCCCGCTCCAAGGCCGATCCGGCCGGAAGCAGGTCGCCGGCGACCTGCTCGAGGATGAAGCGGTTGAACGGCTTGTCCTTGTGGAACGCCCCGATCAGGTAATCGCGGTATCTCCAGGCATGCTCGGCGTAGACATTGTTCGATGTGCCCATCATGTCGGCATAGCCGGTGAGGTCGAGCCAGTGGCGGGCCCATCGCTCCCCGTAGGCCCGTGATGCCAGCAACCGGTCGACGACGCGTTCGCGCGCGCCGGGCCCGGCGTCCCCGAGGAAAGAATTGATATCCGCGGGCGTGGGCGGCAGACCCGTGAGGTCGATGGTCACCCTGCGCAGCCAGAGGTGCTTCCCGGCGTCCTTGACGGGAAGTATCCCTTTTTCATCCTGCTTTTGCCGGATGAACCGGTCGATGGGATCAAGCGGCCAGGCTTCATCGGATACCCGGGGCGGGCGCGGATCCTTCACCGGCTGGAACGCCCAGAACTTCCGCCCCTGCTCGATGTCAATCTTGCGGGTTTCAACCGGCTTTTCGGCCCGCCGGGGGTCCGCCATCCCGGCTTTGATCCACTGCTCGAAATCGCGGATCACCTGGCCGGGCAGCTTTCCCTTGGGGGGCATCCGGAGTTCGGAATGCCTCAGCGCCTTGATGATGAGGCTGTCGTCAGGCTTGCCGGGCACGGCGGCGGGCCCGCTGTCACCGCCCTTGAGCAGCCCGTCGCGGTGGTCGAGGCGCAGGCCACCCTTGATGATGGCGGCGTCCGGGGAATGGCATTTGTGGCAATGTTCCACGAGAACGGGACGGATCCTCGACTCGAAGAAGTCGGTCTGCTCCTTGGTGAACGCGGTTGTGTCGGCCGGTTGGGCATATGGAATCAAAATGGTCGCGAGCCAGACGGAGTTCATGGCCGGACCTCCTTCGCGGGAAAATGGCTGGCGCGGTTCGCCCGCGAGGGTTCAGCGGCTTGGGGCGAGGGCATTCGTTCTGTCGGCTGCAAAGGCCAAGGCGATTGTTCCGCCACGCTGGCGGCTTTTCTTGGCATGCTTGGAAAGCTGAATGGTAGATGGGCCGTGAGTCGAGGCGTGGAAGTCGTTTTGTTGCCGAAGGCACCAAGGGCGGAATCCCCGCGGTTCAGTCCTTGTCCAAGGGTTAAGAGTAAGTCTTCGGCAGGGTGCTGTTCCACTTGGCGATCGCCTCCCGCGAGATTTTGGTCACGCCCGGGTTCCGTGTCGCGAGGCTCACCGACTCGGCAGGGTTGGATTTGACATCGGGCAGGCGGTCCTCTTCCCACCGCCTGTTCGGTTCGAACAATTTCCACCCGCCGTCAAGCGCGACCATCTCCGGGCTGATGTTGTTGGACTTCCACAATAACATTGTCGAGCGCTTGCGGTCCATTCCCCGCCACAGGTCGGACAAATTTTCGCCATCGAACGGCTTGCCAATGAACATCGGTGGGTTCTGCCGCTTATCGGCGGGCGGCAGCGGTTGGATCGGGCGGATGAGCGAAGTGAGGTTGAGCCTGGTCCTCGCACATCAACAAGGATGGAATCGGCCTCAGTCAGCTATCCAATGGCTGTTCAATTATACCCAATGTGGGTGCGAAAACGTTGATTGGCGGCCCTGGGCCGCCAATCAACAGGTCGGTTTGTGCGGGTTAGGTTCGCTAGCAGACCTCGATGAGCTTGGCGCCCTTGTCCACGATGCGGATCGGCCGGCCGATACTGGTCTGGATCTGCTTGGTGTGATCAATGCCCATGAGGGTGCAGACGGTGGCCATGAAATCCAAGACCGAGATCGGGCGGTCTTCCACGGTGCCGCCTTCCTTGTCGGTGCGTCCGATCACCTGGCCGCCCTTCACGCCGCCGCCGGCCATGAAGGATGTCCAGGCGCGGGGATAGTGGTCTCGGCCCGGCTTTTCGCCCCGCTGGTTGATCTTCGGAGTGCGGCCAAAGTCGCCCATCCACACCACGAGGGTGCTATCGAGCATGCCGCGGGAGGACAGGTCGTCCAGCAGGGCGGCGATCGGTTTGTCGATGGTTGCCGACAGGTTCTTCACCCGCTCGAAGTTGTTTTCATGCGTATCCCACCCGCCGAGGTTCACCTCGACAAACTTCACTCCAGTTTCAACAAGCCGTCGGGCCATCAGGCATCCTTGGGCGAACTTGCCGGATCCGTACTTGGCCACGATCGCCTCGGATTCCTTCGACAAGTCGAATGCCGCGGCCTCGCGGCTTTTCATCATGGTCACGGCGCGCTGGTAGTTCACCTGGTGGTCGACACCGGCGCCCACGGGGTATTCCTTGCGGAAACCTGCTTCCATCTGCTCGAGCAGGCCGACGCGCTTGTCAAACTGTCCCATGCCGAGGGCCGTCTTGAGGTTTTCCACGCCCTTGGACGGGTCGTTCACCACGAGCGGTTGGTGGCGGGGGCCGAGGTAGGCCGCTCCATAGGCGCGGTTGCCGACGCAGACAAAATTGGGGATGGCGAGGTCGGGCTTGCCGATCTCGCTGGAAACGATCGATCCCAGCGAAGGGTACTGGATGCCGCCCTGGCCTTCGCGGTAGCCGGTGTGAAGCATGTACTTGGCGCGGGAGTGGGCGCCCTCGGGGGTGCTCATGCCGCGGAGGAGGGCGATCCGGTGCATCTGCTTGGCCAGGTTGGGCAGGTGCTCGCTGATGGCCACGCCGGTGGCCGAGGTGCCGATCGGCTTGAACTCGCCCGCTCCCTGGCTCTCAGGCTTCAGGTCGAAGGTGTCCTTGTGGCTCGGACCACCATCCATGTAAAGCACGATGCACGCCTTGGCGTTTGACTTGAGCTTGGCTTCGGCCTGGGCCAGCACCGGCAACCAGCCGGAGAAGGAGCAGGCGCCAACGCCCGCGGCGGAAAGGCGCATGGCGTCGCGGCGATTCAGTCCGGAGGCGGCGGCGATGTCGATGATCGAGGTCATGGGATCTTTTTCCTTCGCTTGTGGTTGGCGCTTAGTGGTTGGTGGCGAATTCGCTTGAGTTCACAAGGGCCCAAAGCAGGTCGGCGGGGGCCTGCCGGGGGGTATCCATTTTCTTGGCATGCTCCTTGGCCATGGCGACCTCGGCGCTGGTCGGTTTCCGGGAAAGGGTGGCCAGGTAAAGGGTTTCCACGGCCACGGCCGGGTCCGAAGCGCCGGAAACAAGCTTCAGGGCCGGGGCGGGCGAGTTCATTCTGGCAGCGTTCATGAGCTGAAGGGCCTGGGGAATGCCCGCCTGGTATTCGGTGGCCTCGGCATCCTCCTCGCCGGCGAAGAAGGCGACGAATTGGGCTCGGGCGCCCTTGCCTCCCTTGGGCCCTGCGGCGGCCATCTTCCGCGCGGCCGGACCCGTAGCCACACCCAGTACCATCTGCAGGCTGTCGTACATCTGCTCGGGGGTGAGCACCTTCACCGGCATGCGGGCGTAGCTGTCGATCACGGCGTCCTTGTTGCCTTCCACCGGCTTGCTCGACCTCTGGTAGGTCTCCGACAGGCAAAGTGCCTTGATGAAGGCCTTCACATCAAACCTGCCCGACTTGAAGCGCTGGGTGAGGTCTTCCAGCAGTTCGGGGTGGCTGGCGGGATTGCCGTCGTGGATGTTGTCCACGGGATGGACGAGGCCCCGGCTGAACATCTGGGCCCACAACCGGTTCACCATCGCTCGGGCCAGATAGGGATTGTTTTCCCCGCACAGCCACTCGGCGAAAACGGGCCGGATTTCGTGTCCTGTGCCAAGCTTGGCTACTTCACCCCTGAAGAATTTGGGGGGCACCATCTTGGCTGATTCGGGCAGCGCGTTCTTGCGGTTGCGGGCCGCCTTGGTCTCGGCCACCACCGGCGAGGCGGTTTGCTTGTTGCCTGGTGGTTGGGCCCGCACATTCAGGAAGAAGCCCGCCAAGCCCCAGTATTCATCCTGCTTCCAGCCGGTGAACGGATGGTTGTGGCATTGGGCGCATTGCAACTGCACGCCAAGGAACACCTTGCACACCGTGTCGGTCATGTTGTCAACGCTGACCTGCGATAGCCAGAAGGTGGTGGCGGGGTTCTTGTCTTGGGGGCCCTTGGCCATGACGATGTCGCGGACCAATCCGTCCCATGGGCGGTTCTCATTGAACTGATGCGCCAGCCAATCCACGAACACGCCGGTGTCGAGGCGGCGGGCCGTGCTGTTCTTGCTCAGGAGCAGGGTTTGCCAGATATCGGCCATGTGCCTGCCGAAATCGGGACTCGCCAGGAGTTCGTCGATTAGTTTGGCACGCTTTTCGGGGTCGTTGCTGTCGAGGAAGGCGCGGGCCTTCTCAATGGCGGGAATCTTGCCAACGAGGTCGAGGTGAACCCGGCGCAGGAACTCGGCATCCGTGGTGCGGGGCGACAGGGCGATGCCCGATTCCTTGCACTTGGCGGCCACGGCGCTGTCCACCGACTTGGCCAAGGCCGTGGCGGCAGCGGTCACCGCGGCGGAGGGTTTGGTTGACTCGGGTGATTTTTCCGGCCATGCCATGGCTTGGGTCGTGAGGGCCGCCAACGCCCATGCCGCCAATATGTTTTTCATGATTCCAAATCCTCCAGCCTCCATCTTTCTAAACCCGGGAGCGGACGCAAGGTTCCGTTTTCCCGAAAGAATGAGAAATTGCTGAGAAAATAGGTCAGGCCCGGGTCCAACTTGTGTATCCGCCTGACAGGTTTTGTGCCCCGATGCCATGTGGCAGCAAAATCCGCGTGGCCAGGTAACCCCTCATCCCGACCTGGCAAAAGACCACCAATGGGCCGCCGCCAACCCTCCCACGATCACCAGTTTCATCCGCTTTCCCCCTCCTTGGGCCGATTGACGCGTTCAGGCGCAGCATCCCGGCTTGCGGCGGTTCCACGGCATCGAGGCGATCAGCACGGCCAGCATGCAGGAGTCGGATAATCCGGCATAGACAAGTCCGGCGCCGAAGAACGCTGAAATTCCCGGGAAACCCGGATGAACGAAGGCGCCCAGCGCGGTTCCCAACAGGACCATCCCGCCGATCACGACCCGGGTCTGCCGTTCCACGAAAAACGACTTCGCTCCCCGGACCACCGGGTAACCGGCCTCGATCCACGCCCCCGTTCCGCCATCCACATTCCAGACGGCGGAAATTCCCGCGGCCATGGCCTTCTCGCATGCCGAACGGCCGCGGGCCCCCGACTTGCAGATGAACACCAGGCGCTTGCCGGACCTTTCGGCCTCGGCGTTCAGGGCGCCGGCGTCGAGGTCGGGCAGGGGGTGGTTCACGGCGAACGGCACATGGGCTTCGCCGAATTCCGCGGGACTGCGAACATCGACCACAAGCATGGAATCGCCTGTGGAGGCCATCGAATGGAGTTGCGCGGTGGAAAGGGTCTGCATGTCCTGGCTCCTTCAGGATTGGCTGGTCACTTCGCCTTGCCGAACACGGCTTCAAGCTCGTCGTAGCTGGCCTTGAGGGGCGTCGCGTCCACGCCGGCGGCCTTGAGCAGCGCCGCGGCCTTCTGGGCCCGGATGCCCGCCCTGCAATGCACGAAAACCGGCTTTTCTTTCAGCTCGGCCATGGCCTTGGCATCGAGTCCCTTGGAAATCCGGCTCAACGGAGTCAGGGTGGCGTTGTTGAGGTGCCCCTCCTTCCACTCGCCTTCCTCGCGCACATCCACGAGCCTGGCCTGGCCCTTGGCGACTTTCTCCCGGACAGCCTTCAGGTCGGCGGGGGCCTGGGCGATCGCGAAGGCGGCCGAGAAGGCCAAGCAGGCGCATGCGACGCGGATCATGTTCATCGTTTTCTCCTTGGATGGGTTTCTCCGCCGAAGCGGTGGCGGATGCAGTTCATCAGGTCGGCGAGGCAATCGTTGGCGGCGCGGTAGTGGCAGAACCGGCCGTCCCGTTCGGGCACCAGCAGTCCGCAGCGCTGCATCAGGCGCAGGTGGGCGGATGTCATCGCGGGTGGCAGGTGGCACGCCTCGGCAAGTTCTCCCACCGTGGCGCGCTTGTCGAGGACGGTCTCGATGATGCGCAGGCGCGCCGGATGGGCCAGCACGCGGAAGCATTCCGCGGCCTTCTCGAGCGATTCCCAGGGGATGGCGGTCGCGGAGTCCATGGTCACCTCATCGGATTTATATGTTTAAAACTTGAAACATGTCAATGCATGAACATTCTTGGCGCGTTCAAGGAGAAATACGGAGCCGGGCGCCGTCAGGCGCCGGGAGGGAAAAGAAAGAGCCGAGCGCCGTCAGGCGCCGGGTCCTACTTCCCCTTCGAATCCTTCAACAACCGGGCCAGCAGGTCGAGCACCTCGTCGCGACCCAGGCCGTCGAGCAGCCCGGCCGGCATCAGGGACGCGGGTGTTTCCCGCATCTCCTCGATCCGGTCACGGGGGATCACCTGAACCTGCTCCGGCCGTGTCGGATCCGAGACCAGGTGAACCTCGCTGTCGGTTTGCGAGAGCACAAGGCCCGCCACCGTCCGGCCGCTGTCGAGCACCACCACGCGGGTGCGCCATTTCGGATCCACGGTCTTCGACGGATCGAGGATCTCACCCAGCAAGGCCCTCACGGGGTCCTTTTCCTTTTCCAGCCTTGGCAGGCTCTCGGCGATGTTCGGCCCCAACTGGCCTCCCTTGCGGGCACCGACGCTGTGGCACCCGACGCAACCAAGCCTGCCGAGCAACGCCTCACCCGCCTTGCCGTCGCGCTTGGTGACGGCCGATAACTCGGCGTCGGTGAAGTCGGCAAGTTTCCAAGGCTTGGCCGGCGCCCCCGAGGCGGCCTTGGCCGATGCCACCCGCACCAGGGGCTTGGCCTTTTCCCTTTCCAAGGCGATCGCCTTGGAAGCCTCCGCGCCCGGTTCGAAACGCACCCAGTGCGCGCCGAGCGGTTTGGCGCCGGTCGGCGACGGGCCGTCAAGCCTCGCCACCAGCACCAGGTCGTGGATTCCAGCGGTCTCGGCAAGCGGGATCACATGTTCCCCGAACGCCTGCGCGGGTTCGACCTTTCCGACGATGCGGCCGTCGGGGCCGCCCAGTCGCGCCTCGAGCCGGGCACCGGCGATGGTGGCCGAGGCGCGCACCCGCAACGCCGAGATCCCGTCGAGCCTCAGGCCGGTGAAGCCGATGAACCCGTCCTTGGCGAGCCAGGCCAGGGCGTCGCGTTCCTGCTCGATGTCGTCAATCACCAGGGCGCCCTGCTGGGAATCGGCGAAGGCGGCCTTGCGCTGGCGGGCGTGGATGATCACGGTCGCCTCGCCGGTGAGGGCGGGCTGTCCCTTGGCGCCGAGGTCGGTGTACGAGGCGGTCACGCGCCAGACTCCCCCGTCCCCCTTGTGCCCGGGATGGGGCAGCATGATGGCGGCGGTGGCGCCCGTGGAGCCCTGCAGGCCGGTGCCGGCCTCGTCGAGGATCCAGTCCACCATCTGCCGCGCCTGGGCCGGGGTGTGCTGCGGGTGCGGGGGCATCGGGTAGCTTCCCCAGGATCCGTTGCCTCCTTCAACGATTTTTTTCGTCAGTTTTTCACGCGCCCCTTCCTCGGGTCGGTAGCGGGCGCCCACGAGGGAATAGGCCGGTCCGCGCGAGGCCTCGCCCGCCATGTGGCAGCCGAAGCAGGTGCTCGCGCGCATCAGGGCCAGGCCCGGATGGCTGGCTTCCGCCTCGCCGGCGCCCCTGGGCAGGTACATCGCCCGCCAAACGATTTTTTCCGAGGGAATGGTTCCCTTGGCCGTGGAGCCGTCCTCCTCGTCGGAGACATCGGCCTGCAGAAGCACCGGCTGGTTCCAGTCGAAGAACCCGCCGCCGGCGGGGGCGCGGATGGAAACCGCCGGCATGGCGTTGCCCACCCGCACCTCGACCTTGGCCGTGGCCGAGGCGCCCTTGGCGTCGGTGACGGTGACGGTGTAGGCGTGCGCGCCCGCGGTCGCTGGCCTCACCTCGCGTGATGGGCCTTCCCCGGCGATGACGGCACCCGCGGCGTCGCGCCACTCGTACTTCAGGGCGTCGCCGTCCGCGTCGCTCGACGGAGTGGCGTCGAGCTTCACCGCGATGCCGGCCTTGCCCGCGGGCGGATTCGCGGTGGCTCGCGCGACCGGCGGGCGGTTCCCCCTGCGGTAGACGAGGCGGCTCAGGGCGCCGTCGTTGTTCTCGTTCCACTTGTCGCCGTATTCCAGCACCAGCAGGGTTCCGTCGGGCGCCATGCGGATGTCCATGGGCCTGCGGAAGACGAGGTTCTGGGCGAACGGTTCGGCGTCGCCGAGCGTCCCGTCGGCCTTCATGTCGCAGGCGACGATCCAGTTGCGCATCCAGTCGGCCACGAGCAGCTTGCCCTGGTGCCGCTCGTGCATGCGGTGCTCGCCGGGCTTTTCCGGCGGGCGAACCACCGGCCCGCACACGACGCTCCGGCTTCCGGAGCCCAGCGCCGGCCACCGCGCCGACGCCACGCTCGAATACCACAGCGCCGCGCCGCGCGCCGGCGGCAGTTCCTTCGCCCCCGTGTTGTTCCGGCTGAAGTTCACCGGATGAAGGGGATCGAACTTCGGGCCCACCTTGCGGGTCTCGAAGTCGAAGCTCGTGAACGGCTCGTTGGGCCCGCTGAACAGCGGCCAGCCGAAGTTGCCCGGCGTGCCCGTGCGGTTGATCTCGTCGTATCCCGAGGGGGTGATGCCGCACTTCGGATCGACATTCACGCCGACATCGCCCCACATGACCTCGCCGGTGGCGTGGTCGCACATGACGCGGAACGGGTTGCGGCAGCCCATGGCGAAGATCTCGGGCCGGCCGTCCTTGGCGTCCTTGAACAGGTTGCCGCCGGGGATCCGGTAGCCGCCTTCGGGCTTCGGCTCGATCCTGAGGATCTTGCCGCGGAGGTCGTTGGTGTTGGCGGAGCTGCGGAGGGCGTCGGCCATGAACTTGCCGGGCCTTTGGTCGATGGGAAGCTCGGGAATGGGAGGTGAATTGTCGCCGATGCCGATGAGGATGCGCCCCTTGGCGTCGCGCGCGATGCCCCCGCCCAGGTGGATGGCGCCGTCCTGGTCGATCGGCACCTCGATGATGGTCTTGTCCCGGGCCGGGTCGATCCGTCCGTCATGGATCACCATGCGCGTCAGGCGCATGACCGATTTCTTCTCCTCCGGGCTGAAAAACACATAGAAGGCGCCGTTGTCGCGGAAGGCGGGGTCGAACGCCACCCCCATCAGCCCCACCTCGCCGAACACTGCGGCCTTCACCCGGCCGACGCGGCGCGCCTGCCCTCCCTGGGGAAGCAGCAGCACGCCGCCCGGCCTCTCGATGATGATGACGCTGCCGTCTTCCAGCACATCGATGCCCATGGCGTCGGCGAGGCCTGTGGCCAGGGGGACGCGCTCGAGGCGCCGGGGGTCGAAATCAGGTTGGGCCAAGGCGGCGAGGGCCAGGCAGAGCAGCATGGCGGTGGCTCCGGGAAGAGGGTTTGGAACCCCCTCAGGATACACCCAGCGCCTTGAACCGTGCCACCGTGTCGCGGATGGCCACCTCCGTCGGCAGTCGTTCCATGCTGCTGGCGCCGTAGAAGCCGTCGCATTCGGGCACCCTCTCGAGCACGAAACGGGCGTCCTCGGGCTCGGCGATCGGCCCGCCGTGGCACAGCACGAAGACACCGGGCTTGGCGGCGCGCGCGGCACGGGCGATCACCCCCACCTCCCCGACGCATTGCTCCAGGGTCCGGGCCGTTCGCGCGCCGATGGTGCCCGAGGTGGTGAGTCCCATGTGCGCGACGATGATGTCGGCGCCGGCGCGGGCCAGCAGGTCGGCCTGCGCGGGGTCGAAGGCGTAGGGGGTGGTGAGCATGTCCATCGCCCCGGCGCGGGCGATCATCTCGATCTCGGCGCCGAACCCCATCCCCGTCTCCTCGAGGTTCTGGCGGAACACGCCGTCGATGAGGCCCACGGTGGGGAAATTCTGCACGCCGGCGAACCCCATGGCGCGCAGTTCCACCAAAAACGGCTCCAGGAGCAGGAACGGGTCGGTCGCGCACACCCCGGCCAGCACAGGCGTGTTTCGCGCCACGGTGAGCACCTCGCGCCCCAACTCGCGCACGATGTCGTTGGCGTTGCCATAGGGCATCAGGCCGGCGAGTGAGCCGCGCCCGGCCATGCGGAACTTGCCGGAGTTGTAAATGACGATCAGGTCGATCCCGCCGGCCTCGGCGGCCTTCGCCGAAATGCCGGTTCCAGCCCCTCCGCCGATGATCGGCGCGCCGGCCTTCCGCATCTCCCCGAAGCGCGCCAACAGGGCTCCCCGCTCATGCCGCCTCATGACTTCCTCCCCGCCAGCCGCAGGAACTCGGCGGCCATTAATTCAGAACATTCAGGGTCGTTGATATGACCATCGTGCCGGGCCACGGTCCGCCCCGGGCCGGGCCTCAGCTCCGCCAGCAATGTCTCAAGGAGCGCCCCCGTGGCCGCCGGATCATGAAACGGCTGCCCGGGAGCGTCGAGCGCCGACACGCCGCCCATCGGCAGCACCACCGACCAGGGGGCCTTTGAGGCGTTCAGCTTCCCGGCGATGAAGCGGCCGATCGCCCGGTTCTCCTCCGCCGTCGTCCGCATCAGCGTCACCTGGGCGTTGTGCCTGTGGAATTTCCGCCCCTTGAACCTGTCGGGTACCGTCTCGAACGGCCCGAAGTTCACCATGTCGAGCGCCCCCGCCGACACCACATAAGGCACTCCCGCCCGAACGATCGCCTCCATCCGCCCCGGCCCCCCCGGCATCACGCCGCCGACAATCTCGTCGGCCACTTCCGTCGTTGTCGCGTCGATCACCCCGGCGATGCTTCCCGAGGCCACGAGCCGTTCCATGATCTTCCCGCCCGTTCCGGTGGCATGGAACACCATCGGTTCCCATCCCGAGCGCTCCACGATCCGGCTGGCCCCGGTCACGCAGGGAGTCGTCACCCCGAACATGGTCATCGCCGCCACGGGCCGGTCGGCGACGGCCCCCGCCTCAGCGGGAGCCAGCGCCATGCCCGCCATCGCCGCCGCGGCGCGCCTCAGGATGGGTCTCAGCACCCGGTTGAGGCCCGCGACATCCACCAGGCTTGGCACCAGGATCAAATCGGTGGCGCCCACATAGCCGTCCACCCGGCCCGAGGCCATCGTCGAGACGATCATCTTCGGCACGCCCACCGGCAATGCCCCGAACCCCGCCGCCAGCAGCGCCGTGCCTCCGCTGCCTCCCAGGCCCAGCACTCCGGCCAGCCTTCCCCCGGCATGCTCGCCAGCCAGATATTGGGCCAGCGCCCCGCCCATTTTCCCGATCCTTTCGGCCCTGTCACCTTCGGGAACGCCAACACCCGCCGCCGAAATCACGACTTCCCGTGAAATGTCGGTGGGAGGATCGGCGGCCCCCAGCGTGCCGACATCCACGGTTTCGGCGGCGCACCCCATTTCGCGCGCGCAAGCCGCCACATAGGCCAGTTCCCGCCCCTTGGTGTCCGCGGTTCCCACCACCAAGATCCTGGGCTTCATTGTTGTCGCCATGGAAATTTCCAAGGAAAATCGCGTTCCGACCCGCGAAGTGAACGCGCGAACCACGCCGATACGATAATAATTCAGAAGCGCCGTGTTTTCGGGGAGGGCGTCGCCTCATGCGTCTGGCTTGCGCCTTGCTGGTGCTTCTGGCGGTTTCCACGCCCGCCAAGGCGGGAACCTTCTGGTTTTTCAGCTATTCCGGCATGCGCTGGTGCGCTCCGGGCCTCGTGGCCGTGAGCCAAGCGTCCTACATTCGTGTGAATTTGGGGGCTTCAGGGTATTCCTCGTGTTTCCGCTATGGCGCCGTGGTCCCCGCCTATGGCGTCTGGTGGCGTGGTCCCTGCCTCTGTTCCCCGTACGGGTATGGGTTCCCCGGCGTCGCCATGCTGGCACCCGCGCCGGCGCCCCTGTTCCCGTTCGGGCCGTTGGCCGTGCCCGTGGCCGCCAACATCGCCCATGGTTCTGGCCACCAACCGGGCCTCACCCCGGCGTTCCCTCCCTCGGGAGACCGCAGGCGCGCGAAATTGTCGCCCCGCGAGCAGGCCGACCGTCTGGTGGAGCAGGCCCGCGAGGCCCTCGAGCTTGAACTTCCGGGCCTCGCCCGCAACCACCTTCAGGCGGCGCGCGCTCTCGATCCCGACAGCCGGCGCATCGAGGTCTTGCTGGGTGAGACCCTGCTGCTCCTGGGCAAGCACCATGCCGCCTCCAAGTTGTTGCGCGCGGCCTGGGCCGATGAGGGCGTTCTGGTGGCCGATATGCGCGGCTGGTTGGCAGGCATCGCCGACTCGCCAAAATTCCGGTCAGCCCTCGACAAGCTGGAGGCCCTGAGGGCCCGCTTCCCCGATGATCCGGATATCGTGTTCCTTGAGGCCCAGGGGCGCACCTTGGCGGGGCACGACGCCCTCGCCCGCCCCCACTGGAAGCGCCTCGCCGCCCACGCTCCCGACCGCGCCGTCGCTTCCCGGGTGCTGGTGCGACATCCCGACTGATTCCCAAGCCCATGCCCACCCTCCTTCTCAGCGCCCGCGACCTGTCCCGAGGGTTCGACCGCGACCCGTTGTTCCACGGAATCGGACTGGAGGTCTATGCCGGGGAGCGCGTCGGCATCGTCGGGCCCAACGGTTGCGGCAAGACAACCCTCCTGAGAATCCTCGCCGGCCGCGACCGGCCCGACACCGGCGATGTCGACCTGCATGCCGGCGCCCGCTCCGCCCTTCTGTCGCAGCAGCCCGACTTCGCCCCCGGCGCCACGCTCATTGGCGAGGCGCGCCGCGCCTTGGGCGAGGTGCTTGCCGCCCAGGCCGAACTGGAACAGGCCGCCCACGACATGGCCCATGCCGAAGACCCCGCCTTGCGCGCCCAGGCTTCCGCCCGCTTCGACAGGCTGCACGCCCTGCTCGATGCCTCCGGTTCCTTCGTCGTCGAGCACCAGGTGGAACGCGTCCTCGTCGGCTTGGGCTTCGGCCCCGAGGCGTTCGACCGCCCCGTCTCCACCTTCTCCGGCGGGCAGATCAACCGCCTCATGCTGGCCAAGCTGCTCCTGGCCCGGCCCGATGTGCTGCTGCTCGACGAGCCCACCAACCACCTCGACATCGCCACCCTCCGCTGGCTCGAGGACCACCTCCTCGGCCTCCCGCAGGGCATGCTCATTGTCAGCCACGACCGCGCCTTCCTCGACCGCGTCGCCAACCGGATCATTGAATTGTCGAATTCCGGACTCGACAACTATCCGGGCAACTTCAGCCACTACTGGCGCCTCAGGCGCGAAAGGCACGAGGCCGCACTCAAGGCCTGGGAGGCCCAGCAGGAGGAGATCGCCCGGCAGGTCGACTACATCCGGCGGGTGAACTATGGCCAGCTTCACAAGCAGGCCGCCTCGCGACAGAAGCAGCTCGACAAGATCGAGCGCCTCGAGAAACCCGTCCTGGTCTCCGGACCCAGCATCGCCTTCGGCGCCGAGGTGGCGCGCACCGGCGACAATGTCATCGACGCCACCGGCCTGTCCAAGGCGTTCGACAGGCCCCTGTTCAAGGGCCTGTCGCTCCAGGTGCAGCGGGGCAGGCGCGTCGGCATCGTCGGGCCCAACGGCAGCGGCAAGACCACCCTGCTGCGCATCATTCTCGGACAGGAAACCGCCGACAAGGGCGAGGTGCGACTCGGGGCCCACTCCAAGGTGGGCTACTACGACCAGCACCTCCATTGCCTTGATCCCGGCAAGACCGTCCTCGACTCCATCCGCGTCGACGATGGCCCCCGGCTCACCGAGCAGGAACTGCGCAACATCCTCGGATCGTTCGGCATCGATGGCGAGATGGTCGGCCAGAAGGTGTCCGGATTGTCCGGTGGCGAGAAGAGCAGGGTGGCGCTCGCCGCCATCGCCGCCCGCGGCGTGAATGTGCTGGTGCTCGACGAGCCGACCAACCACCTCGACCTCTGGGCCTGCGAGAGCCTCGAGGAGGCGCTGCGCGGCTTCGGCGGCACGGTGATCGTGGTCAGCCACGACCGCTGGTTCCTGAACCGGGTGACGGAAATGCTGGTGGTGCTCGACGGCGCCGGCCGGGCCGAGGTGGTTCATGGAAACTGGGAGTTGTACGAGCGCCTTTTGGCCGCCCGCGCCGCGGATGCCCTGCCGCAGGCGGCGAGGCCGGCTGCCGCCAAGCCCCCCGCCGCGCGCGCCGAACCCGGCAAGCGCAAGCGCCAGTTTCCCTACCGGCAGGTGGAGGACATCGAGGCCGACATCGCCGACGCCGAGGAGGAGCAGGAGGAATTGGCGCGCCTGCTCGAGCAGCCCGAAACCTACCGCGACGGCCGCAAGGCCAGGGAGGTGCAGGAGAACCTCGAGGCCGTCAAGGCCACGCTCGACCGCCTCTACCGCCATTGGGAAGAGGCTTCGGAAATGAACTGACAGGCAACGCTTTGTGCCTTGACCCGGCGCCTGACGGCGCTCGGCTCCACATTTCGTTCGAGGAGCCGCGGGCCGTAACGCTTGTGTTGAGCCGCGGGCCGTAACGCTTATGTGGAGCCGTTGGCCGTAATCTGGATGTGGAGCCGAGGGCCGTAACGCTTATGTGGAGCCGAGGGCCGTAATCTGGTTGTGTGGAGCCGAGGGCCGTTAGGCCCCGGGTCTCCCCAACCAACTCCACCCTCACCCCTCACCCCGCCAAACCACCAACGGATTCGGCTGCTTGTCGGCCACATACGCGACCGAGTCCCGCACGGCCCGCGCGTCGCGCAACCAGCGCCTCGACCCCTTCGCCGTCCAAAACGATCCGCTCGCCGGCACCGGCCGCGACTTCGTCAGGGCCCTCGTGGCCCATGCCTTCACAACTGTCAGGGCCGTTCGGGAATCTTCCCCGTCTCCCAGGCCAACCACAATGTGCGCATGATTGAACATCACGCTGGCTGCCATGAGTGGCCAGCCCTTCACGCCCGCTGTTTCCCGCACCTGGGCCAGGACCACCCCGGCATCTTCCCGTGAAAGCGTCACGGCCCGGTCCGCCATCCGTTGTCTGGCCCATTGTTCCAGCGCCGGTATGTCCGCGTCGCAGGTCGTGCCGAATCGGTTATGGATCGCCCGCGTCCCGTCCTCTTGCCTCACATTCCCGACGAACCCCCGCCTGTCTCCGGGCAGCCACTGGCCGTAACAGGTCCAGGTGAACAGCCAGTACCTGAAGGAGTCAAACTCCATGGCCGGGGATCTCCTTGTTGCTCAAACCGTGGAGCCGAGCGCCGTAGCCTATTTATTTGGGAGCCGAGCGCCGTAGCCTATGTATTTGGGAGCCGAGCGCCGTCAGGTGTCGGGTCAACCAACACCCAACACCGCACTCATAGTATTCATTTGTCCAGTTATATTGTCAAGGTTTGTTGCCAGCACCCGGCGCCTGACGGCGCCCGGCTCTTTTTGTTCTTTTTCTGAATCCAATCGCCGCAACCCGTGGAATTTCAATCCAATCACCGTAATTCCTTTGATTTGATTCCGAGCGCCGTAGCCTGCGTATTTTGGAGCCGAGCGCCGTAATTCCTTTGATTTGGAGCCGAGCGCCGTAAGGCGCCGGGTCCCCCCCCCAATCCCCCATATCCCCCAACCACAAATTCCAAAAATATTTTCATTTTCGTGTCAGAAACCGTCATTCTATCCCCCATATCCCCCAACCACAAATTCCAAAAATATTTTCATTTTCGTGTCAGAAACCGTCATTCTGTTGCCTACTACCGATAGGGACAGTGGGAGAACCGCGTGGCGTTGACAACCCGTTCCAGCTTGTTGGCGCGATTGGCGGAGGGAGACGAAGTCCCCTGGACCGAATTCGACAGGCTGTATTCGCCGTTGCTGAAGCGAGTCGCGGCGCGGTGCGCCCTGGCCGGGCAGGATCTCGACGAGGCGGTGCAGACGGTGATGGTGGACCTTCACCGCACCTTCGCCACCTTCCGTTACGACCGCGGCAAGGGTTCGTTCCGGGGTTACCTGAAGCAGGCGATGATCGCCACGGTTTCCCGCATGGTGCGGCAACGGCAGCGGGCGGGCACCCCGACTGCCGTGCCGCCCGATGCGCCCGAGCCATCGGGCCTCGACGAGGTGTGGGAGCAGGAATACCAGCAGCACCTGCTGCGCGAGGCGCTGAGGCAGGTGCGGTTCGAGGTGGATCCGGTCACCTTCCAGGCGTTCGACCTATACGCACTGCAGGAGGTGCCGGTGTCGGAGGTGGCGTCGTTCCTGGGAATCTCGCGGGAGAGCGTCTACCAGGCCAAGACGCGTGTCACGGCCCGTCTCCGGGCCATCGTGGAGGAGATGGACAAGTCATGACGCACCTGTCCGACGAGGCCGTGGAATGGCTTGCCCGCCACGGCTCGCGCCCCGACCGCCAACCCGCCGCCCTGCAACTCGGCTGGATCCAGCATGTGGACGCTTGCGCCGAGTGCAGGGCGAAAGTAAAACAGGAAGCTATAAATTGCGGTTTCTTAAAAGGGATCAAAAAATTTGCGATAAATATTGATCTCGATTAACGAAATAATAACTAGCGGGCTGTCCTAGGAAATTTATATCCTAGGGTATTTGAAGGGGCTTGAAGTATTCAAAACTGTCACCCTTCAGTCTGGTGAGCTTTTGAAGCTGTTTGTATCGGGATCAACCGCCCGTGCAGCGGGTGAGATGGTTGGGGTGCACCGAAATACAGCGGCATTGTTCTTCACCAAGGTTCGGCGATTGATCATGGAATACCAAGAACACAATATGGCAGAAGCCTTTGAAGGACCTGTAGAAATCGATGAGTCCTATTTTGGAGGCAAGCGTAAAGGCATCAGAGGTAGAGGTGCTGCTGGAAAGGTTGCTGTTTTCGGCATTTTGAAGCGTGGCGAAAGGGTTTATGCCCAGATGATCGCCAATTGCGGAGGAGCCGAATTGGTGCCGATCATCCGCCGGAAGGTTTTTCCAGCCAGTGTTGTTTTCTCTGATTCCTGGAGTGGATACGACACCTTGTCCGTTGTGGGATACCAACACGAAAGAGTCAACCACGAACTAGAATTGGTCGATTCCAAGGGACGGCATATCAATGGCATCGAGAACTTCTGGAACCAAGCCAAGAGGCATTTGCGCAAGTTCAATGGTGTTCCCAAAAGTGCCTTTCCCTTGTTCCTTCAAGAGTGCGTGTGGCGATTCAATACCGGAGGTCCACTCAAACAGCTTGTTTTCCTGAGGAAATTGATGCGTCGTTGATTCCGTTTCCTAGGACAGCCCCATGATTTAATCAAGGAAGGCGCCAAGGAGGCAGCAAAAAAAAACAAATTTTACGCTGCTTGGAGTTTTAATGATACTTTCGATTACTGGCGTCATATTGTGTCGTATTTTTCTTAAGCGCCAAACAAGCGAAGTGAATTCCACCGCTCTGAAATAACCTTTTTCCCCTTTGATCGAAATATATGTGCCTGGTATGGCTCATGCCAATATAATTATTGCTCATGCTCCACCCCTGCCCTTCCTGCCACCTCATCCAGCAGGTTCCCGAACTGAAACCGGGGACCCGGGCGGTGTGTCCCCGGTGCGGGGGGACGGTTTCGGGCGCGAGGCCCACCAGGGGCATGGCCGTCAGGTGCGCGGCGCTCGCCGGCGCCGCGTTCGTGTTGTTCTGGCCCGCCGTGCTTTTCCCCATCCTCACCATTGAGAAGGTCGGCAACCGGCATCAGGCCAGCATCCTCGAGGGCATCCGCGACCTGTTCCAGCAGGGCCAATGGTTCGTCGGTGGCATCATCCTTGTCTTTTCCATCGTCTTTCCGCTGCTCAAATTGCTCGTCATGCTCGAACTGTCGCTGTTCCAGGTGCTCAGCCGCAACCACCGCTCGCTCTGGTTCCGCGCCGTGGAAATCGCCGGCAAGTGGAGCATGCTCGATGTGCTGCTTTTGGCCTTCCTCGTCATGACCATCAAGCTGGGCAGCATGGTCTCGTTCCACTACGGCCCCGCCATTTACTACTTCACCTTCTGCGTCGCCTTCAGCATGATGGCCTCCATCTGCTTCGATCCGCGGTCGATCTGGGACTCCAAGGCATGAGCGAACCATCGGGCAACATTCCCGTTTCCCGTGTCGAACCCGTCGCCGCGTGGCCCGTGCGCCTGCTCGAGTCTCCCGTGCCATGGGTGCTGCTGCCCCTGCTCGCCGTCGCGGCGGTCGTCTGGCAAGCCAAGATCCACGACATGGTCTACCCGCCCGAGAATGTCACCGTGTATCTCCAGGATGGATTCGGCATCCAGCCCGGCGACAAGGTGCGCACCCGCGGCATCGCCGTCGGCGAGGTTGTCTCGGTGAGCCTCGACCACCAGGAGGGTGGCCCCGGCGACCGCGTCAGACTGGGCCTCCGCCTCGAGAAGGGCGCCTTGCACCTGCGCCGCGCCGACAGCATCTTCTGGATCGAAAGGCCCGCCGTGGGCGTGGGGCAACTCCGCGGCATCGATGCCCTTGCCGGGGGCGTCTATGTGGCCGTCGAGCCGGGAACGGCCCGCGCGGCGCCTTTCGAGATCGTTTTCATCGGCCGCGACACGCCCCCCGCGCAGGAGGCCCGCAGCCCCGATGGCCTGCAGGTGGTGCTCGAAAGCCCCGACCGGGCCGGGCTGGAACCCGGCTCGCCCGTGCGGTTCCGCGGCTTCACCGTCGGCCATGTCATGGAGGTGGCGCTCGCCGGCGACGCCGGCACCGTCGATTCCCGCCTCTACATCCAGCCCCGCTACAAGAGGCTCATCCGCGACAACACCCAGTTCTGGAGCACCAGCGGCGTGAACGCCTCGGCCAAGCTGTTCGACTTCAGCTCATGGAAGATCGGCAAGCTCGACCTCGGCGCCGACACCCTTTCCACGATCGTCGCCGGGGGCGTCTCGTTCTCCACGCCGTCATCCCCCGGCCGCGAGGCGGGCCCGAACCACAGGTTCAAGCTCGCCTCCGCGCAAGACACCGAGAAGAAGCGCGACGAATGGCTGGCCTGGCGGCCCAACATCGACACGGGGGGCGGCCCCGCCCCCGCCGGCGGGCCACCCCCGCTGCCCAGGCCCGTCCGCGTCACCGTCGCCTGGCAGGAACGCGGCGTGCTCGGCGGCATCTTCGGCCGCACCGGCCACCATCGCGACTGGCTCGCCCTCATGCCTGAGCCGGGCACGCTGGTCGGCGCCGCGGAAATGTTCGACAGCCCCTCGCCCCGGGCG
>Ga0194134_10000130_pt1 | contig 109912 bp, 69 predicted proteins | sample TA2KigOff0mmetaG_FD_148602 | JGI IMG/M metagenome (GOLD analysis project Ga0194134, IMG submission 148602) | Freshwater microbial communities from Lake Tanganyika, Tanzania - TA2015056 Kigoma Offshore 0m | ecosystem: Environmental > Aquatic > Freshwater > Lake | place: Tanzania: Lake...
TTGCGTTTGCCCACAGAAGCCGAGTGGGAGTACGCGTGCCGGGCGGGAACGGCAACGCCGTTTTATTTTGGCAAGGCACTCAACGGCACCCAGGCCAACTGCGATGGGAATTACCCCTACGGAACCAACACCAAGGGGCCGTATTTGCAAAAGACCAGTGCCGTGGGAAGTTATCTGGCCAACGCCTGGGGCCTTCACGACATGCACGGTAATGTGTGGGAGTGGTGTTCGGACTGGTATGGTGAATATCCAGTTATAAGAGTTACAGATCCACAAGGTCCACAAGAGGGGGAAGCACGGGTGCTTCGGGGCGGGTCTTGGCTCAGCAACTGCAGGTACTGTCGGGCCTCGTTTCGCTTCAGGATCGATCCGGGCAACCGCTACGGCAACGACGGTTTCCGGGTTCTCCTCCCCCTGGACTTCTGATTTTTTTTTGATATCTTTATATTGCTGTTTATGGTGTTGGTTTTGGTTTGGATTGGTATTGTGTTGGATTGGATTTCCAAACTCGCGCCATGTGCGGATGAGAATGGACCTGAACCGGTTGGCTAGGGCACACTTCCCTCGATCTGCAAGGTGATGTCGGTACGGTTGGGCCGCCGACAGGAGCCAGCATGTCGACCCCGTGCATGTGACAATCGGCGGCCCTGCGCCCGTGAGTTCAGCGCAATGATTGACCCTGTATTTGGATTGCCCGGGGTGGGGCGGGCGGCCATTGATTTGATTGTTCAAATGCTTCCAAAGATCTTTCCGCAGGATTGGTGCCAAATACTCAACAATCGGAAATGTGCCGCTAAGCAAGCCTTATGCCCATCTCCCTTGCCCCACCATGACCTGATATAATTTTGTGAAGTGCACCCGTAGCTCAGGGGATAGAGCATCGGTTTCCTAAACCGAGGGTCGCAGGTTCGAATCCTGCCGGGTGTATTGCTTTGATTCATTTTCCATTAAAGAATTTTTTGGTTTGGAACCCTCGTTTCCACTTTGCCTTGGATGGACTTGGCTAGCGAATCCCCCAACCCCATGGATCGGCCTCGATGAAGCCAATCCCCGCATCTCGAAAAGCGCATGTCCTCGGCCACTTCCGATGGTTGTCCATGGCAATAAGTCAGATGGCCGTGTTTCTGGTCATGAGGTGGTGGATTCCCTCGTCCGAAGGAAGCCAAAGCGAATCAGATATTTTGAATGAACCGGTTTCCATCACGCTTTTTGCCTGGCAGGCAGGCCTTGCTTTATGCCTGGCCTACCTGGCCACCACGGAATTCATGCTCCGCGTAATCATCGCTGCCCTGCCGGGACTGGCGTTGGGATTGCTCATTGGCATTCCATTTGGAAACACCGGACCGGGGTTTGTATTGGCAGGTGGATTGGGTTTCGGCCTGTATTTCATAATTTATTTTAATATTAGAAATTCGACTTGGATCGGAATCAAATGTTCCAACTGTTTCCGGCGTGGAACACTCAAAAGGGAAATCGTAAAAAAATATTTATTAGATCTTAAAATATTAAAGACGATTATGGAAATATTGAAAATGTTGAAATCTATAGAAAAACAGTTCGCCTCAGTTGCTTATCGTGTGGTCATTTCTCCGACAAGACCTCGACTGGAGCCGTTGACTGGTTGTCTGACGAATTTGTCTGAGTTGTTTTCATTTGGAGTTTGTAAGCGGATTTGAAGATCCTGTGCCAGAGACCAACCCGCGACTTATTGTCAGATCCATTGAAGGCTCACGGAACAGCCTTGGCTTCAATCGGAAACCGGGCTTGGAAGTCGGCCCGGGCCGTCACCTGGGTAGGGACTTTCTCCCCTTTGGGCGAACCAGAGGATGCGGTTCAGGGTGTCCTCGTCGGCATGGTCTTCCTTCGTGAAATCCATGGCGACCGACCTTTGGGCCCATTTCAGGGCTGAACCCCGCAAACGGTTCATGTCGGGATTCATTTCGTCGAGAGGAACGCGGTTCGGCACCGCCTTGTAGTGAGTGAAGTCGGGTTTGTCGTGGAAGCAACCCACCATCGGCGTGGCGGCAAGATCCATTTGGTTCATCGGCGGCAGGCCAAGGAGCAGTTCAATGGTCTTCACCATGCCTGTCTGGTTGTAGCCGTTGGAATCCACGCCTTTGCCTCGGCTGTAGGGGCTAATGCAAAAACCCACCGTGCGGTGGCCATCGACATGGTCGAAACCGGCTTGGGGATCGTCCTCGGTGCATACGATGCAGGCCTTGGGCCAAAACCGGCTTCGGGAAACCGCCTCAACAACTTGGCCCAGCGCGAGGTCGTTGTCGGCCACCATGGCGCGCGGAGTGGGACTGCCCGGCCGCGTTCCCTCGGTGTGGTCGCACGGCAGGAAGACATAGACAAGGTTCGGCATGGCCCCGGCTTTCTCCCACGCAGCCATTTGCCGGGCGAATAGCTTGGCGCGGTAAATGTCGGGAGCCGTGCAGGGGAACCCCGGATAGCCGGGGTGGGTGAATGGCTCCAGCGCCTTCACCGTGGGCTTCACGGTAACCTTGACCTTGCCCGTTCCCTTGAGGGTGTCCTCGTAGGAATCGAGCCAGGTGAGGCCGGGAGCGAATTTCGACTGGCAGTATTCCCCCATGTTGAAGATGGTTTTCTTGCGGGCCAGCGCGTTGTCCCACAGGAAGCCGGAAGCGGCGTAGGCGAGAGGATCATCGCCCTCATAGGGATAGCTGCGCGTAAAGCCGCCAAACTGTTTCTCGAGATAGTCGGTGACATACGCCTCGGCGACCCATTGGTGGCCATCGGCGGACAGGATGCCCGAGCAGTAGAAGTTGTCGAGCAGGACGAATTCACGCGCCAACTTGTGGTGGTTGGGGGTGATTTCCTCGCCAAAGATGCAAAGTCTTGGATCGCCATTGCCCTGCTTCATGTCACCGAAAACCTGGTCGTAGGTGCGATTTTCCTTGATGACATAGATCACATGCTCGATGAGGCTCGGTTCGCCATGGCGTTCCGGCAATGGCCTTGGCGCAATGCCAGCCCTTGGCTTCTCGAGCCCCGACAGGGATTTGGCGAGGCGGTTGTTGGTGGCCACCCTGGCGGTGAGATCCTTGAGGTTGGTAGGCTTGGGAATTGGAATCAATGAAACGGATCCCAGGTGGTCGTGGGAGTTGCGGCCTTTATCGGGATCTCGTTTGGAGGCCAATGAACCCACCCCCTTGACATTCGCCACTATCAGCGTGTTTCCGGTCGGCGCGATCCTGATGGCTCCGGGATACCACCCGGTGGGAATCAATCCGCCGATGGCGCTTGGCCGATTCGTGATGGGGCCATGTTCGCCGCCGGAGTTGTTCCCCAAAACCACGACGGCCACGCAATTGTTGGTGCCGTTGGCGATGAACAGCGTGGATCCATCGGGCGAAACGGCGACGGCATTGGAACCGCTGCCGAACGGTAGGCGCGATTCGGGCTTGGCGCTGATGGTTTCGACAACGGCGTCGGAGGAAGTGTCGATGACGCTCACGGTGTCGCTGTTGGCATTGGCCACATAGGCGAACCTGCCGTCGGGCGACAGGGCCATGCCCGAGGGGTGAAGGCCCACGGCGATCGACTTGGCCACCTTCCATGCGTCGCCCGATTTGGCGAGCACTGAAACGGTGCCGGTGTTGGCCACCGTGGTGACCGGATCGACCTTCACCGGTGTGCCCGAGGTGCTGAATGGGGCATTTTCAGATGGGCGGTCGCCCCCCCAATTGGAGACATAAACCTTGGCACCGACCACCAGGGGCATGTAAGGCGCCACCCCGACGGGAACAACCGCTTCGGCCTTTCCGGTGGAAGGGTCGATGAGTTGGGCCTCGTTCCCCCGATTGGAGCAAACCCAAAGCTTGCCATCGGTTGTGGCGGCCAGGCCCGTCGGGTAGGCGGCGCCGGAAGATCTGCGGCCGCCTTTGGCCTCGGGAGTCTTGAGTTCGAATCCGTCCCCTTCCCAGGTGAGTAGTTTTTCGGGATTCCACTTGGCGACCCGGATGCCACTTGCCGTGTCGGAAACAAAAATGCGGTCACCGATGGCTGCCAGTCCCACGGCGCTGAAACCGCCACCCTTGCGGCCCGGGGTACCGGCGGGAAGCACCTGACGGATTCTCCCGGAAGGGAGGTCCACCACGGTGAGGTCGCGCATGTTCTTGATGACGACCGCATTGCCGTTGTCAGCGATGATCAGGTCGACTGGCCGGCCGGGAAATTCCACCTGGGTTCCCGCGGGCGTGAGGATTTGGTTGGTGGGAACGACCACGCTCCCGTCGGGTTGCCTGCCGACCTTGAGCTTGTCGGGGTTATCGGCCGCCATGGCGTGGGACGCCATCAGAACCATGGCGATGATTGGCCGGATTGTGGGCATTTGCTGACTCCAGCGGAAAAGGTGGATCGAGGATAAGCCTTGCATCCATGAACAGGCAATGATGGGGCGGCAATTTCATTCGAACTTCTTGCGGGCAGGGCCCGGGAACTTGCCAAGCCTTGGATTCTTGGTGATAGTGTGGTGCCCAATCCCCTGGACCTTGCAAAGGAAAATCTGCCGTGAATCGTCGCCGTTTCATCCAATCGTCTGTAGCTGTCGCCTCGACCGGCCCCATTCTCATGGGAATGGAAAACAAATCGGGCAGCAACCCGCTGGTGACCGGGCAGGGAGAGCACCGCTATGAGGTGATTCACGATTGGGCCAAGCTGCCTTCCCAATTCAGTTGGCAGACAACGCACAATGTCGCAGTCGATTCCGCTGGCAACCTTTATGTGATCCACGAGGGAAGGGAGAACCTCAAGGATCATCCTTCCATCTTCGTTTTTGATTCCAAGGGCCAATACATTCGGTCATTTGGCCAACAGTTTCAGGGTGGTGGCCATGGGATCGAGATCCGCAAGGAGGGTGGCGATGAATTCCTTTATGTTTGCGCCTACCAGCAGGTGAAGTCGTTCGCCAAGCTTTCGCTCAAGGGCGAAACGGTCTGGCAGAAATTCGCCCCCATGGAATCCAAGGTTTACGCCAAGGACGAGGACACCAAGCCGCAAAAGGTTTGGGGCCGCGACAGGTTCCTGCCAACCAACTTCGCCTGGGTGCCCGGTGGAACCGATTTCCTGCTGGTTGACGGATACGGTTCATTTGTTGTTCACAGGTTCGACAAGGATGGCCATTGGAAGTCGATGTTCGGGGGCGCCGGCAACGGCGAAGGCAAGTTCAACACGCCGCACGGCATCTGGGTGGACACAAGGGGCACGGAACCCCGGATTGTCGTTTGCGACCGTGCCCATCACACGCTGCAGTTCTTCGACATCAACGGGAAGTACCAGAAGACCATGAAGGGATTCGGGTTGCCCGCGAATGTCGAAACCTACAAGGGCCTGCTGCTTGTGCCCGAACTGCATGCCCGCATAAGCATCCTTGACTCAACCGACAAGGTAGTGGCCACGCTGGGCGATGATGTGGCCCGGGTGACCGGCAAGGATGGCGGCAAGATCCGTGGCGACAGCAAGCAGTGGCAAGCCGGGAAGTTCGTCCATCCCCACGACGCCTGCTTCGACGCCGATGGGAATATTTTCGTGGCGGAGTGGGTTGCGACCGGCCGTGTAAGCAAACTGCGGAAGGTTTCCTGAAGCCTTTCGGCGCTGATCAATGGGCTGATGCCCTGGTGGGCGGGCATCCTTGTTGGTGGCCCGCCCATGTCATTTCGGTTGATTGCAACCGCGCATGAGCTTACCTGAGGCCCTGTTTGCCGGATTCGCCCAGTATCTGGAAATGATGGATCCCGCCCTTGCGGTCATCCTTGTATGTCCAAACGATTTTTTTGTCCCTCGTGATTTCCAAAAGCTTGATTTCGCCGGCCTTGGCGTGATGACTGGTGATGACGGTGTTGCCATTGGCCAGACGATGCACGCCGCAGGCGTCGTTGATCGGCTTGCCTGGCAGGTCGTCGTTGGTGACCCTCCAAACCTCCTTGCCGCTGGGATCGACCTCGATGACGAGGTTGCCAAGGGTGCAACCGATCAGGGTATTGCCATCGGGCAGCCTGATGGCGGTGAATGGCCAATGGGGAGTCTTGGCTTCCCACAAAACCTTGCCCGACGGGTCGTATTCCCGAACCACCTTGTCGAGAAGTTGAGGAACGAGGTAGTTGCCGTTGGGCAGTTTGCGCGCCATGCGTGTTTGAAGATGGTGGTCCTTCACCTGGGCTTTGAGCGGAACCTCGGCAATGACCTTTCCCGCGGAATCCACTTCAAGAATCCTGGGGTTGGTGCCGGCTTCGGTAAGCAGCACGGTATCCTTGGGCAGAGGCTGAACCGTGTTCACTTCCGATTGGGTTCCCTTGTGCAGGAAAAGGATTTTTCCCGCCCGGTCGACCAGTGCCGCGGCGCCGCCCGGGTAAGCCTTCGACTTGCTCAGGGCCAGCAGGACATTTCCGTTTTCCAGCACCCAGCCATCACGCGATGAGTGGGGGTAGGCCCAGGTGGTTTTGCCAGATTCATCCTGGATGAATGTTTCACCTCCGGTTGCCAAAAACCCGTGGCGAACGGGTTCCGCCGAGATCGCGAGAAAGACCGACAAAGCCTGGCACATAAGCATGGGAGGGAATCCTGGGTTGGTTCACTTGACTGGATGATTGTCGGGTGGCGGGGGATGGTCCGCAAGCACGGTTGCCATGGACATGAAAAACATCATGCCGGGTCTTGATGAAAAGAATGAAAGCCACATGAATTCCCGCCAGGAGGACATGATTGCGATGGCGCCGTTGGCCAAGGCGAATTTTTGGCTTGTTCGTGTCCGCGGCCGGATTGAACAGGTGGGCAGGGCGTTGGTCAAACCAGAAACCATTCATGCCCTTCGCGTGGCGACAAGGCGGGCCGAGGTGGCACTGGAATTGATTCGCCCGGCACTGAAGCGCAAGCAAAACCAGCATCTGCTGGAGCGATTGATTACCACGCGAAAGTCCGCCGATGCTGTCCGAAACCTCGATGTTGTGATCGGCTTTCTGGCGGGCGAAAAAAAGGCGACCTACCGCCACAATTGGCTTGAACAAGCGAGGCGGGACAGGAAAACCGCGGTCAGGAAACTCGTGAAGTTCGCCCGCAAGGAAAAACGATTTTGGCGGAAAGAATCATTAAATTCACCAACGGCCAAGCGAAATGCCTCGATGCTCGGCATTGAAAGCCATTTTCTCTGGGGTTTGGCCGTGATGGTGGCCCGTGTTTCACGGAAATGGGCCGGAGGCGAATCAATTGGGAAGGGCTGGCATGCCCTGCGTGTGGCTGCCAAGAAAGCCCGATACAGCCTTGAGCAATCGAGAATGGTTGCACAGGCCGAAGACACCCGGCATTTGATCGGAATCTTGGAAGAGATCCACGACCGTTTGGGAAGGCTCAGCGACAGGAAGTTGATGACCAGGGACTTGGCCGCCCGCAAGAAACGGTGTGGCAGGCGATTGTGGGAGTCGCTTCTTGTCAAGGAACGGGCCATGGTCGGGAAGGCCAGGTTGGCGGTCCGGGAATGGATGGCCTCGGTCAGATGCCGCTTCATGTCCGCGGCAAGGCGGTTTGTCAAGTCGATTGGGCTGACTTTGTTGAGGCGAGCGACACCATCACCAAAGTGATGAAGCTCAGCGGTATTGACACGATTCCCGGATTGGAAAATGGGACAGGGGCCTGAGACGGTGGCAATCCGTACAGGCCCCACATGTCGGGGCACAACGCGATGAGCCCTAGCGATGAGATCATGCCAACCGTGATGGATGCGATGATTCCAGCGGAGGTGACTCTGGGCCAGAAAAGGATCATGATGATCGCGGGCAGGTTGGCGGACCCCGCCACGGCGAAGGCCAGCCCGACAAGGAATGTCACATTCATGCCCTTGAAGACGATACCCAAGGCGATTCCGACCGCGCCCACACCCAACGCCGCGCCCTTGCCAAGCATGATTTTGGAAGAATCGGATAGGGCAAGCGCCAGATACCTGTCGGCCAGGTCGTGCGCGACGGCACCCGAGGCCGCCACGACAAGGCCGCTGACGGTGCCAAGCACCGTGGCGAAGGCGATCGCCGAGATGAACGCGAACAGCAGGTCGCCAAAGGAGCGGGCCAAAAGAGGCGCGGCCATGTTGCTATCGGCGGGATTCAGAACGCCGGAGGTCATGGCCCCCAATCCCATGAACAGCGTCAGCACATAAAAGGCGCCGATGGCGGCAATGGCGACAATGGTTGATTTTCGCGCTTCCTTTGCCCCGGGAACAGTGTAATACCGGATCAGGATGTGCGGCAGGGCGGCCGTGCCGAGGAACAGTCCCAGCATGAGCGACGCGAAATCAAGCCTCTCCAGCCAGGTTCCCTGCACCTTGAATCGCATGCCGGGGCGAAGCAGGCGTGACCCATCGGTTTCCGACGGATGGTAAACGGTGACGGCGGATCCTTCCGCGTCGGTGAATCGCGACTCCTTCCATCGGGTCACCTTGGTTTCAGGCGACCCGATGGCCGCGATCAGCCCGACAGGTGAAACGGGCCCTGTGGCGCAATCCGGGTTTCCAGCGATGCTTGCCAGGGATCCGACCTGCCTGATCTTGTTCAGCGGGCCTTCCGGCATTCCGTTGACGAGTCTGGCGCCACCGGCCTCCTTGACAACGGATTCTGTTTCCCTGGCAGAGGGCAAGCCTCCATCCGACATATCTACCCGCCACCATCTGGAAACCCCTTCCTTTTGGAGTTTCACGAATTTCTCTCCCGATGCGGTGGTGGCGAATTCGGAAGCCGTCGAGCCTTCCGTGGTACCCGTGATGTTTTTCTTGTCGTCGACAATAAGGGTGATAGATCCATGCCGGTGGAATGGCACCGCCCCTCCCTGGTCGGGCGAGGTTGAAAGGCCTCGCCAGCAAACCGCCACGACAAGAACGAGCGAGAAGATGATGAGCAACCCGCCCTTGAGGAACTGGACATAGGTGGTGGAAGCCATTCCCGCCGTGGCGACGATCACCATCACGATGCCGCCGACCATGATGACCCCCCAGTGATGGGGCATCCCGAGGAGCGGTTCGACGAGCACGCCGGCCCCGACCATTTGCGGAATCAGGTAGCACAATGAGACCACCAGCGTGCTGATGGCGGCGGCCAGTTGGATCCCCTTCGAGTTGAACTGGGCATCCACGGCATCGGCGAAAGTGTAACGGCCCAGGCGGCGCAATGGCTCGGCGATGACGAAAAGGGCGACCACCCATCCCGCAAGGTAGCCGATTGAATAAAGGAAGCCGTCGTACCCCTGGGTTGCGATCAAACCACAGATTCCAAGGAACGACGCGGCTGAAAGATAGTCTCCCGCGAAGGCGATTCCATTGACAAACCAGTGAATCTGGCCGCCGGCGGCGTAGTACCCGCTGGAAGTCTTGGTCTTTCGGCCCAACTGCACTGAAAGTCCCACGATGAAGGCCACGAAGGCCAGGAATATGGCGGTGACCATGGTTTACCTGCCCTCCTCCCGTTTGCGGCACAGGGAGTCATAGGCCAGGGCGAGGCCGAATGCCGCCAGGATAAGTGCGAGTCCGTAAACGACCGCCAGGTTGATGCCCCACAACACGGTGATTTCCATCATTGCCGGAGTCGTGAGGTTGATGACAACGAACCCGGCGTACATGGCCGCGTAAACGAAGAACAGGATGAGCCCAAGCCTGGACTTGTATCCAGCGGCCGAATCTGGCGCGGTGTCCCGGTTGGCCGGTTCATGAAGCATGCCGAGAGTTCCTTTTTGATGGGCTGGTCAATCAGCGGGGGCCAAAAGGGGAGTGAGCACTTTCTCGATCATCTCCTTGCGGGCGAGGCCGGAGATCCACTCCCTTGGTATTCCCGATTCACCGAAGAAGGCGCCGGCAAGCTGGCCGGTCACCGCCCCCGTGCTGTCGGAATCCTCCCCCAGGTTGACAACCTTGATGACGGCCGTGCTGTAATCCGGGGCGTCATGGAATGCCCACAGTGCCGCCTCAAGCGTCTTGACGACATGTCCGGTTCCCCGGATCTCGGGAGGTTGGTTCTCGCGGTAGGACCCTCGAACAACACGGGCGATTGATGCGGGGATTTCGCCGTCATTGAGCAAGGGTTTGAGAATGGGGCCCGAAGGGTCGAGGACCGCCTCGCGAGGCATGCCTTCGATCAGCCCGGCAAGGAGAAGGGCCAAAACCCTGGCGCCATGCCTGCACTCCGGTGCCGCGTGCGTGACGGCGCTGGATTCGTCGGCCAATTCACCCAATCGCGCGGCTTGATCCCTCATCAGGTGGGAATAGCGAATGCTCACGGGTGAAAGGCGCATGATCGAACCGTTGCCTTGTCCGATTCTCGACCCGGAATTGCCGGCGTCGCCTGTTTTCGTAAACGCGATCAACCCGCTGAGCGTGGTGCCGCCGATGTCGAAACAGGTTCCATTGACCGAATAGGCGCCTTCCTTCCACCAGGACACATACCTTGTTGCCTGATCATGGGGATTCCAGCCGGTGGCCAAGCTGTCAGCCAGTGCCAGGGCCATGCTGGTGTCATCGGTCCATTCCCCCGCCTTGAGGTTGAAAGGACCGCCGGCGCGAAAACCTGTAACGGGCTCGAAGGTTCCCGGTGACCGGAACTCGACGCACGCTCCCATGGCATCGCCAACGGCCAAGCCATAAAGGGCGCCGCGCTTCCGGTCGATCAAGGACATCAGGGTCTCCGGCACGGATCGCGATGCGGTTCCCGCTTTTCAGAAGGGATGGCGGGGCGGGAAAGCGCATCCCCGGAAGCCAGTCGCCCGGGGATGCCTTGCCGGCTCAGGCCTCGTTGGCCTCGTACTCGCGCTTGGTCACGATGCCCGGCTGGGGAACTGGATAACGGCCGTTCTTGTCGGCCTTGATGGGCGCCGGGCCATCGATCACCAGCTTGTCGACGGTGGGGGCGAATTCATGGTCGCAGTTGAGCATCTCGTCGTAGGTGACAACGCGGCCGGTGTGGGCGGCCATGCGGCCCATGGATGTGACCAGGCTCGCCTTGGCGCCGCGCTCAACCTCGTTGTGGGGCTTTCCATTGCGGATGGCGTCGATGAGATGGTCCCATTCGAGCTGGTAGGGGTTGCGCTCCTGACCGAAAGCCCAAGTCTGTTCGGTCTTGACCATGTTCTGGCCCTTGAAGATCCGGCAACGGGCGGGTGTGTGGCCCGAGGTGGAAATGATCGCCGAGCCCTTGCTGCCGTGGGCATAGCTGGCGAACTCGTTGTGGGCGCCGTTCATCGTGCGTCCCTCCATGAGGAACTTGGAGCCATCGGCGAAGGTGTACTCGATGGAGTAGCTGTCGAAGTTCTGGTCGATGTTGTTGCCCCGGTAATGTCGGCCACCCGATGCCTGGGCCTTGACCGGCCAGGCATCCTTCATCCAGCAGCATTCGTCGATGTTGTGGATCAGGAAGTCGGAAACGGCTCCGCCGGAGGCCCAGAGGAAGCTGTGGAACCGGCGGATTTGGTAAGCCAGCTCCGAGAGATTTTCGGGCTTTGGACCCGAGAAGGCGCTCGCGGTGGGGCCCGCTTGACGGTAGGCGCGCATCAGGATGATGTCGCCAATCTGCCCGTCCTTGATCCGCTTGTGCAATTCCTCGCGGGCCTCGCAGTGACGGCACATGAGGCCAACGGCCACCTTGAGGTTCTTTTTCTTGGCTTCCTCGCCAAGGGCGAACATTTTCTTGGTCGTCGGGCCGTCGACTGTCAGGGGTTTCTCCATGAACATGTGGAGGCCCTTGTCGATGGCGTACTTGAAATGAACCCAGCGGAAGGCCGGCGGGGTGGCGCAGATCACCACATCTCCGGGCTTGAGCTGATCCATCGCCTGCTTGTAGCCATCGAAGCTGATGAACCGCCGACCTTCCGGCACCTCAACCTGGGCCGGCTTGGCGGATTGGATCGACTTCAGGCTTCCCTCCAGCCTGTCCTGGAAAACATCGGCCATCGCAACGAGCTTGATCGGGCCGCTTTTGGTTTCAAGAGCATTGAGTGCCGCTCCCGTTCCACGCCCGCCGCAGCCGATCAGGGCCACCTTGATTTCATCGCTTCCCGCGGCGTGAACAAGCGGCGCGTTCAGGGCCGCCGCGGCGCTGGCGGCCACGACACCAGCGGTTTTCATGCTTTCTCGGCGGGTTGGGCGGGAGGGGGAGTCGTTCATGATGACCTCGGGGAACTCTAAGGTAATGGTGCGCGACCGGGAATCCTCGCGCGACAGCCATCACTATGACTCCAAGGCCGGCTGTCCTCAACACATTTTTTGCCCGGAGACCGTCCAGAATGTCGATCCAGTCCGTGGCCCGCGGCTTGGGGCGCTTGGCATCGGAGACCCAGATCAGGCCGGTTTCCGGCCTGATCATCGTTGATGGCCGGGGAAGGGTGGCGATGGCCTATCAGGAATATGCCAACCAGGGCTGGTGCTTTCCCAAGGGCGGCATCGACCACACGGAAACATCAGCCGAAGCCGCCGTCCGTGAAGCCCGCGAGGAGATTGGCCTGGAGGTCGAACTGCTCGCCATGGAGCCGCTGTCATTCACCGGCAGGGCCTTTCATGATTCCCTGGGTTTTGGTTCTCCGAGGGTGGCGCGGTCCGTCATCCATAAGCCGGTGTGTCGGTATTTCGGTGAGCGACACGAAGAAAGGGTGAATCGCCGGGCGATTCCATCAGCAAGGGAGCCTATGACCTCATCTTCCGAGCTTGGACCGTGGAGCTAGGTTTCAAACCATCGGAACCGGAAGTGTTGGAGGTCTTTGATGCCACGCGTTCCATGTTGGTCACATGGTTGCAATCACCCACCTATCATCTCGCGGCATTCCGCTCCCATGTGCCCCATGAGATGACCGGTGAAACCGATGAGGCCGCATGGGTCAACCCTCTGGAAATCATCAAAAGAGCCGGCGAGGGGGTGATGACCTTGCCGCGGAAGATGCACGGTGATGTCGTCAGGGTCGCGGCAATGTCAGGGTTCATGAAAATGATTGAAATGGCCTCGGCCAGCGCCCAATCCAGCGACCGGCCAGGCTTGTGGTGATTGAGTCTATCGGGGTTGCCACTCGGCGCGGACCCGGGTCGAAGAAGCGGGTTTCACAAGAATCAGCGAACCGGGGGGAAGGGTGCCACCGGGGGCAAGTTTTCCCTTGCCATTGGCGAGGAAATCAGCCGGGGGCGCGCCGTTGATGTCGATCCTTGCGCGGCCCATGCCCGCGGGTGCCGGTGGCAGCCTGAGGATGGCTTTGCCATCGACAAGCGGGAGATCATCCAAAGGCAGTTCTCCCGAAACCATCGAGTAGGCTGGCCTCCATTTCAGGTTCGCCGGGGGCGTCGCCTGGCTGGCCCTTCCCAGCCAGGCCCTTGCGGCGGGGCTGTCCTCAAGCGCTTGCCATGTCCGGATAACTGGCCTGGTTACAGGAGCGTAGGGCCCCGACTTACCCAATTCGGAAAGGAAGCGGACGAGGTCGGTGAGTTCCCGGTCGGTGAGGGTGTCGGCAAGCCCCTCGGGCATGAGCGACTTGCCATCCTTGATTTCCTCAATGCGACCCTTGGGCACGGTGACCTCGGCGCCATCGGCAAGCCGGAGCATCACGCCGGCGTCATTTTGCCGGATCTTGACGCCTGTGATGATCTTTCCATCGTCGGTGGAGACGATCGCGGTATGGTAACCCTCCTTGATTTTTGCCGAGGGCTCCAGAAGGGATTCCAGAAGATAATCCGGTTGGGCGCTGGCCCCGATGCTTGTCATGTCCGGCCCCACCAACCCTCCCGAACCACCGATGGCGTGGCAATTGAGGCACTGGAGCTGACGGGCCCGGTAGATCGACTCTCCCCGTGCCGGGTCCGCCTTGGGAAGGGAGGCCAGCAAGGCGTTTTTCTCCTTGGTTGTCCAACCCTTTCGAGCCAGGCCCAAACGCCCGGCGGCTTGAAGGGCGTCACGAAGCGCTCCATGATCCTGGCCGGACCCCGTCACCGAGCGAAGCGCCAATCGCGCGGAATCAGTGGGAACCTGGGCTCCCGAAAGTGATTTCGCCACCAGTACCGAGGCCCCCTTGCGGGAAAGAACGGCGTCCACGACGGCTTTCGCGTCATCCGGGGAAGCGCCGGCCAGAAAGGAGGCGATTTCCGGCGCGGCCTTCAAGGCATCGGCAGAAACCAAAGCCACCAGGAGTTCCCTCAGGTTTTCTGGCTTGGCTCGCACCGCTTCCACAAGGGCATTGGTTGCCGCGGTCGTTCCAGCCGATCCCAATCCCTCGATCGCCGCCGACCGCACCATGTTGTCGGCGTCCTTGATGGCCTTGATGAGCGCGGGAACCAACGAATCATCTTTCCACGCGCCAGCCAGTTTCATCGCCGAGGCGCGCACATCCCGCGAAGGATTGCCCATGAGTCCATTCAATGTCTCACCAGCCTTTGAAACTCTGACACCTCGTGAAATGGCGGATTTCACAAGGGATTCCAGCACAGGGGAGATCCGTTCCTTGGGAAAAGACGAACCGTTGATGGTTTCGAGCACCAAGGCGGCTTCAGGCGGGCCGCCATCTTGGGCGATGGACGCCAACACATCGGGAAGGCGGCGCGCATCGACCTTGCCCAGCTTGACAAGGCCCGCCAGCCGTCCAGCGGCACCTTGCGCCCCGACTGCTTGCAATGAAAACAGAAGGTCATCGACCGACACATCAGCGCCCCACTCTCCCTTGTCAAGGGCCGTCAGCCAAGACGGGGCAAGTTCGTCAAGGGTTAGCCACAGGCTGTAATCAAGCCAGCGGTCCGTGGGCAAGGCCCTGGCCTTGAGCGCCAGGGATGCGGCCTTGGGCTGGTTGGTGAATTGGCCCAAGGCGCGAATCGCTTCCAGGCGGACCCGTGGATCCGTGTCGGTAACCATGGATCCGATGCGCTCGAGCGCGTTCGGTTTCCGTTCTCGATCGTCAACCAGAACGCGAACACCTGCGGCGCGGATTCTTGGGTCTTCGGCGTGAAGAACCTGATCCAGCAGTGCGTCGGGATAAATGTCGAAGCTTTGCCAGGCCCACAGCATATCGAGGTGGATCGGAGTTGCCGGACCCTTGGGAAGGGCGCTCGTGGCGGACTCGAGCGTGGGCATGGAGGCTTTCAACCCCCTTTCAACGAGGGCGCGACGCGCCTGGTGGCGCGTGTACTGCTCAGGTTCGCCAAGCAGGCCGACCAAGGCCTGGGGAGACATGACGGAATGGTCGTTCCTTGGCGGCAAGGCGCGGCCCGAAGCCGTCACCCTCCAGATGCGTCCATGGGTCTTGTCCCGGCGCGGATCGCGGAAATCGACCTCGCCATGCTGGATAATCGGGTTGAACCAGTCGGCGATGTACAGCGCGCCATCGGGGCCCATTCTCACATCGATGGGCCTGAAGGCCGGGTGATCGCTCTTGATGACCTCGGTCTGCTCGCGGCTGATGAACCCTGATCCGTCATCGGAGAGCTTGAACCGGCAAACCCGATGTCCGCGGAAATCACAGGTGATCGCGTCACCCTGCCAGTCATCGGGGAAGGCGCGGCTAAATACCAGTTCGAGGCCGCAGTGTTTCGGAGATCCCGGATTCAAGCCGGGCAGTACGCGCTTGGCCCCGACGGCGGTGGCATAGTAGGCGCGCGGAACCACGAAGTTGATACCTTCACCGCCGGCCCCGTCGGTGGCGAAGGACTGTCCGAATCGATCATGGTGATGACCCCACGGGTTGACCAGACCCCGCTGGACCACCTCAAGCCGCTGCGTCGGGGGATGAAACCGCCATATGCCGCTACCCCCCAGCCTCCGAGGTCCATGCGGGGTTTCAATGTGGCTATGGATGTAGATCGACTGGTTGAAATGCAGGCGTCCATCAAAATGCCACCGCACCGTATGGACCATGTGGTGGGTGTCCTCGGTTCCGAATCCAGACAGGACGACGGTTCGCCTGTCGGCCTTTCCGTCCCCGTTGGTGTCCTCAAGGAAAACGAGGTCGGTGGAGTCGACGACATAGGCCCCGTTTTCCACCGGTTCCACTCCCGTGGGAATCAACAGTCCATCCGCGAAGACCGTTGTCTTGTCGGCCTTGCCATCTCCGTTGGTGTCCTCGAGCACAAGGATCTTGTCACGGGCGGATTCCCCCGGCTTGATCTGTGGATAGGTCTCCGAGCATGCCACCCAAAGGCGGCCCTTGATGTCCCAGCTCATCTGGATGGGCTTGGCCAGAAGCGGATCAGCCGCGAACAAGTTGGCTTCAAGGCCGGGCGACATCTTGAAGGTGGCCCGTTCCTTTTCCGGATCCGTCTCGACGGTTCCCGAGAAATTCCTCTGCGCCAAGGCCGACTGGGCCAGGATGAGGATCAGGGCTGGAGTGGCCAATCGGATCATGACGACACCTTCCGGATCTGGTAACGGACACTGGCTGGCACGGAAAGCCGGTCGATTTCAGCCTCGGCTTTCTCGATGAAAGGGTCAAACTGCGGAATCTCGCGCGCGTTGTTGCCTTGCTCATGCTTGCGAAAACCAAAAAGGTAAGTCTCATTCTGGGGACGCCAGCGATGAAAAAACTGCATGTTCTTGGCGACGATCTTCTCGCGCAGGCTCGCGGCCTGAGCCCATGGCGCCCCCTTCGAGACCATCACGCCTTCCTTCCATGCCGCGGCATCGGCCGACGCGACCGCCTCGCCGTCGATGAGGAGTTCGTGCGAACCCTGCCCGAGGCCCGTGGTCCGGACAAGCCTTGGATTGCCGGGAGATGGAAGGAATTTGTCGATGGTTTCCTTGCCGTCATTTGCCAATTCGAGGGGAGTCGGCGTGGTTGAGGCAAGCCCTAGCGCCTTGGTGAAGGCCGCCGCCGTGGACCGGTATCCACCCGGAGTCATTTGCAGGCCGTTGGTGGTTTGTCCCGCTGGTGATCCTTCCCACAACTTTTCCAGTGAAACCACGGAGCATCCCTTTGAAGCCGCCAAGGACCGGATCTCGTCGGCAATCCTGGCCAACCGGCCATTCACGGCGCCCGGATCGGGAAGGGGCGACGGTCTGGATTCCACGGGCGGCGGGATGACCAGGACGAACCGGGCCTTCGATGGGGAGAGGGCATCAAGCAGCCGTTCGTAACGGGACCGGAATTCCTTGATGTCCAAAGATTCCGCAAAGGCCTCGTTTGTTCCGTACTGGAGCCAAATGACAGTCGGCTTCATCGCCATGGTTTGGGAAACGAGGGCCTTGAACCCTTCCGTCGGAGATCCGAATCCCGCCCTGGCTTCCCCCAGCAGGGTATCGCCGCTCCATCCGAGATTGCGGATGATGATCTTGCCGCCTGGAAAGGCGCGCGCGATTTCGAATTCCCAGTCTCCCGACCGGATTTCCTGTTCAACAAGGGTTCCTCCAAGCCAGGCGATCCGGTCGCCAGGAACCACGGGAGGCGAAAGTCCCGCCGCCACGGCGGCAAACATCAACGCGAGCACGGTGAACTCCGCTGTTACTTGGGATTGAGAAGATCTTCCAGCAACTTGTTGACCAGTTCCTTGCGAAACGCTTCCAAGCGGCGGGTCTGGCTTTCCTGCTCCCGCAGGATTCCCCTCAGCCTGGCCAGCTCGCTGTCGAAATCGGTGGCTCCACCCATCAGGTTGAGGGCCTCGTCGATGGCGGCCAGCAGTTCTGCCGATCGTCGCTTGCAGGTGCCGAGCGCCGCGATCCGGATGGATTCGTTGCCGCCGCCTTGCTTGCGGAAGTCTTCGACGGCGCCACGCACGCCGGGAACGGCTTCCTTGTGGATCTTCTCGATGGCCCTTGCGACCTTTTCCTTCTCATCCCTCACGGGGAATCCACAAAGGCCGGTTTGGCGCGTGAGCCTACGGAAATCCCTTTCGATCTCCTCGGCGTTGCGGCGGGCGTCATCCAGGACCCGGTCGATGAGGTCAGCCTGGTTGCGCTTGGGATCCAGCCGGTTGCCCGCCTCTCGTAGGTCGGAGGGAGTCGCGGAAACATCGAGCAGATAACGGATGGGAGTCCGCAATCCGAGATCGGGCGGCACCAGTTCGTTCCTGAGCTCAACAAGCCTTTCACGCAACTTCATCTCATCGGACTGGATCAATTCGAGCATCTCGTCGTCCGGTATGACGACAAGGATGAACGGTCCGGCGCGCGTTGAATGGGGAGCCGGGATGGCCGCTGAAAGGTCGAGGTCTTCCGCGTCCACCATCAACTCGACGAGGAACCGATTGCCACGCGAAACGGATCCTTCCGGGTCTGTGGCGATTCCCGCCATGGCCACGGGAAAATCAAGGCCAGGGGGAGACGATGGGGCATCGGGTTCCAGCGCGAATGCCCTCAGCGTTTCGGATGGGGGCAGGGAGTCGAGTTTCTTGGCGAACGGTTCGAGAACCCTCGAACGAGGCAGGGGAAGTCCCGAGCCACCTTGCTGGAAAGCCATGGAAAACTGGACGGCGCCAGCAAGGTCGGAACGGGCGAACAAGGGAACGGCGGAAGCGAGCCTGAGGGCCTGGGGCGCCTTTCGGATTCCAGCCATCGCGGCGGCAAGGTTAAGGGCCGCCGGCAGCCTTGATGCTGGTTCCGGTGACAACATGCTGGCCAGGCGCCCGGCGAGAGACCCAGCGGCGCCGTCCCTGTCGATTTCCCGGACCGTCCATTCATGACGGATTCGGGCCAAGCCGTGATCGTCCCTGGCCGATCCCCTGAACGGTATGCGGGCCCTGGCTGTGACGAGATAACCGGATTCGGTTTCGCGCAAATCCTCCACCGGCCGGCCTTCCAGCGTGGGTGCCTGGTCGGGTGATGGCCGCAGGACGAGCTTTCTTGAACCGTTGATTCCGTCGGCATCGGTGAACTTCAGGACCACGACCCTTTCCTCGCGAATCGGCGCAATTTCCAGAACGAAGGACGGCGCGCCATTGGAATTCCTGATGGAATGGGCAGGCAGGGTTCCGTTGGTTTCGACAAGGGTGGGGGCCGCACCGAAGGAACGGCCTTCCTGAATGGCCACCTCGATTGACAATCCGCTTCCCGAGGGAAACTCGATCACGCTAGCCTCGGCTCGGGGCATTAGGCGGTCGCCCGCCGGATAGGACTTGCGAAGGGAGGCCAGTTCATCAAGGGCGCTCGCGCGGGCTTGTCCGTCGAGGCGGGCGTTCACGCGTGAGTCAAGGTAAGCGGGCCGGTGCTCCGTCACATCCATCCGGGCCAGGACGGGGGCGGGCAGGACAATGAGTTCATGTGGTCGTGTTTGGAAATTTCCGGCCCTGGCGATGATTTCCAGGCTTTCACCGGAATGCTGCACCGGCCTGAAGTAAAGCCCTGGTTCCCTGGAGTCGATTCCCAATTCCTCAATCAATTGCCTGGAATGCTTGCCATCCTCGCGAGCCGATTTGTCGGTTTCAAGCCACTCCACGACCGCCGGCAGGTCCACCAGTCGGACCTGCCGCCTGTGAAGGAAGGAAACCGAGGCGCTTTCCATCGCTTGTGCGGCGGCCTTGATGCCCTCGTGGTCGGGAAACCTCCTGAAAAGCGAATCGATGGCCCCTGCGATTTCACCGGGTCTTGGCGCCATCGCGATTTCCGGTTCAGGGAGATGCCAATCCCATGGCGGGCCGATCCGGCCCAAGTCGAACAAGGTCGCGGGCCGCCAGCCATGATGGGCCGACTTGGAAAAATAAGCGACCGCCGCATCGAGTTGACCGGCGCTTAGTCCACACCCCTCAAGCCAGGCGCGGCATGCCTCCAACTCCGTCCGCCCCGGCGAGCCGGCGACGAGAAGCCGGTGAGCCTCCACGCGGAACTGGTGGGAGGTGCCACGGCCAACCCGCAGTGGCGAGCCATCAGCGGGAAAATCAGCCAACCTCAGGAAAGCATCCCTGGGCCATGAAACATCCCTGCCCAAAAGGGTTCGCTCGGTCCAGAACCACAGGCTGTCGTGGTAACCGGCCATCCCGTCGCCCCAGGCGAAAACGGAGAGGCCCATCAGCGCGAGATATCCACCCACCGAGGCTCCCGCAGCCGTCACGGCTTGCCGGGTGGGCCGGCCCTCGTCGAAAACCCGCTCGACCGGCAAGGTGCCGACAAGCCTTGCGGCCTCGGACCTAGTGGCCTCGATCATGGCCACCGACATGCCGGAGATTGCTGGGGCGCCGGCCCCGCGAAGTTCAATGGTGGTGATCAGCCTGCCTCCCAGGTCTTTGCCAAATCGCCTTTCGAGTGCCAGGGCCATGTCCGAGTCGGAAAAACCTGAGAGCAGCAGCGGGATTCGTCCAACCATGAAGGTGATTGCCGCGCACAAGACTGCCAAAGGCTGTCCCCATCGCGCCCATCCGGGAAGGTGTTCCGCAAGGTCGAAGGACAACAGTTCAAATAAGCCGCGGTCGAGGATGTAGCTTGCGGCCATCCAGAGGGCCGTCCACACAGCCAACCTTGCGACCGTATCAACCAGCAGACGGTTCTTGAGGCCCGAGCGTACCTTCGAGAGCGCGTCCGGAATCGCATCATGAGGCGCGGGGTTCACGATCGAAGCCTCCTCATGCCAGGCGCGCGAGCTTGCGCAGCGACCATTCAAGGCCGAGCAGGCCGACGATCGCCGCCAGCAGATAGGGGATCATGAGAGGCCTGTCGGACATCCAGGTTGATGAAGCCAGCACGAGGCCGCGATCCCACAAATCCTCGGCCCTGTTGGCTCCGGGAAGTTTCCGGATTTCCTCCCTTTTTTCAGGACGGAAGCATGAGGGCACGGCCTCCGCCCGTGAAAGAGGGAAGACCAGCTTGCGGTCATCACCCCGCTCCGGTCCGGGAAGCAGGGCTGCCGCCAAGCCATCCAGCGAGGCTGAGGTCATCCGTTCCCGCACGGTGGAAACGGTGGATGCCAGCTTCCGCCATGATTCGGGGTCGGGACGCGGGTCCCGGCTTTCCGGGTCGGGAGGCGAATCGACAATCACGAACTGGCCCGTCGAACGATCCTTCGTGGAGGGAACCTCGACAACGGCCTCGTAGGCTCCCGGCTTGCCCAGGGGAACAGATCCCCTGAAAAGGCCTTTGCGCCCGGGAATCGGTTCGAGCGGGATTATCGACTGGTAGTCCGAGGGACTGATGCCGTCGGGTGCCGTCAGGGCCACCCTTGGCCCATCGGATCGGCCCGGAACCACTGTCAGTGGTTGGCCCGCCCGATCCTCGATCTTCACCTCGAATTCCACCGGCCTGTCGGAGCGGTAAGGATTTCTCCAGTAGGGGATGATCCGTGTTTTGCCACCGCTGGCCGACCAGCGGACAAGCTTTGTCCAGAATCGTTCGTGGAACGCCTCCAGGTACATGCGGAGGCGCCAGGTTTCATCGGACCCAAGCCAGACCACCCGCCTTCCGGACGCCGGTGCCGTCACCACCAGCCATGGCTGTTTCTTTCCCGAACGGAGGGCCGCCCGGGGGTCGCCGAATCTTCCCACGACCAGCGCGCCCCTCTTTTCTTCCTCGACCGGGTAATAGCTGAAGAATCCCTTGGGTGTGCTTCCCTCGAAGAAGTCGATCCAATCACGCTCGACGCCGCGTGATGGGTCGTCGGAGAGGCGAAGAAAGTCCAACTCTGGGCTTGCCGCGTCAAAGACCAAAGGCCAAGGCGAGTCCGTGGTTCTTTCGGCCGCCTCGATGCGGCTGTCCTTGGGGCGGACGGGCAGGAGATCGAGAATCGGGCGAAGTTTTTCCTGGTCGGTGCCGGGGCGCGCGAGCGTGAGCATGTTCACGGGCCCCGCGACGACAACGAGTCCCCCGCCGTTGTCGACCCACTGTCTCAGGTTGGCCAGTTGGGAACCATCAAATTGGTTCCAGTCAGGGTCGAACATCACGATGGAATCGAAGCTGGCGAGATCGGTCGGGTCGTCGCGGGTTTCATCCGCAGCGGGGGTGAATCGCGCGGGGAAATTCTCGAGCAATCGTTCCTTCGGGACATCCTGGACGATGTTGGCCCGGCGGGTCGACGCGCCCGGAGGCAACTGCAGGAGAATGCTCAGCAGAGCGCGTTTCTTTTCGGTTTCACGGGAGAACAGGGTGCGAAGGAACTGGTATTCCCTGCCGGCGGCGCCAGCCACGAAGAGCAGCCTCAGCGGCCTCCTGATCACCTTGAGCCGGGCCGGGCCGCGGGTGACCCATTCTGGCGCCGGTTCGCCCGCCGGCTTTTTCAGCCTGGCCACGATCCGGAGTTCGGAATCCCCTGTTTCCATGATTTCCCAACGCTTGTTTTTCATCGCTTCCTCGGCACCCGCGGCCCGGCCAAGGGTGTCGGCGTCGATGATGAAACCGACTTCCACGCGGGGAGGATTGCTGTCGTCAAACCGCGCCGGGTCGCCCTTGTGAGGAACGGTTACCTTCCTGCCCAGCGATACTTTCTCGCGCGGTTTGTCGCTTTCGTTTGTCTGGCGCGGAACCCCCTTTTCCACGGGGGGCGGTGGCTCCTCAAGGATGATGTCGAGTGGTTCCTCGACGCCATCGGCGCGCCTGCGGACGCGTGTCACCTCGAGGACGGAGTCCGCCGGGTTGATCGCCTCACCCGCCCGGTTGGCGCCCGTGGCCTCGAAGGCCACCCTGAACCTGTCCTCGGGCTCGACGCGCGGCGGCACCCGGATGTCAACGATGTCGGTGCGGGTAAGCCGGGCGCCGGTATCCTCGCCGACCCCCACCACCATCACGGGAACTCCGCGGGCTCGCGCCGCGGCCGCGGCTCTTTCCGCGCCCCCCGTCGATTCTTCCGTTGACCTGCCATCGGTCACGATGATCAATCCCTGGATCATCGGATCATCTTCCCGTTCCAGCAGCCGTGAAATGGCATCGGCGGGATTGGTTCCATTGAATTCCTCGGCCGCCAGTCGGGCCTTGCCGTCCTTGGCCAGCCCGGCAAGCCAGTCCCTGCCGGAATCATCCCATTCGGGCGGATTGACTCCCTCGCTCCCCGGTTTCAGCCAAACGCTCCACAGGGAGGAGTGGGGCGGCCTCGCGGGTGCCGCGGCCACGGTGGCTTCGTCCGGCTTCGTGGTGCTTGGTGATACGGGGCGACCCGTCAATCGGGCCTCTTCCATCGCAAGGCGGATCTCTTCCTTTTTGCGCCGGTCGGCTTCAATACGAGCGATTTCCTCGAGCGAACGCACCCCTTCGGAATCAAGCCTCAGTCCTTTCTCGTCGAGAAACCGGCCAAAACGGTAAAGGTCGAGCTTTCCATTGTTCACCAGGGGGGCAAGCCATCGTCCCTTGTTTTCAAGCAGGGCCAAAACCTTGTCCTGGCGCGTCGGGGAACCTGGCGGTCCATCGCTTCGCTTGGTCATGGAACCGGAGGCGTCGAACAGCACGAGAATCCTTCCCTCGAGTTGCCTTGTTTCGGTCCTGATGATCGACTCTTCCCAGGCGGGCAGCAGGAACGCCCATGCCAGCAAGCCATAGACGAGACATCGCAAGGTTCCCAGGGCTGAGGCCGCCAGGCTTCCAATGGCACCAGCCTCTCGTCGGTAAAACAGGATGACCACCACCAGGCCGGCCAGTAACGCCAATGCCGTCACCGGCCACCAGGCCCATGCCGGCGCGGGTTCACCCGGCCATGGAAATGGAAAGTCCTCGGGCCTGCGGAACAGCATCCGCTGCTGGAGTTCCACGCTGACGCGTGATTCGTTCATCGGCGGCCTCCGCCGGGGGGTGAGGCATCGGACTTTCGCAGGTGGCTTACCCTGAGCGCCATCGCCTGTTCGCCCACCAGCACCAGGAGGATGGCCAGGAAAATCCACGGGGTTTCGGAAGCGTCGATCGGCTTCCGGCCCGCCATCTCGCTTGCCGATTCGAATCGTTCACCCGGAGATGCGAGACGGATACCCTTGCCTTGTTGCTCCTCGGTGCCGGTGATCATGGCGGATGGGGCGCGCCTCAGGTCGCTTTCCGCCGTGTCGACATTCACGGCGATGCCGCGGTGCTCAACCAGCGCCCCCTCGGCCATTCTCCTCCCCTTGGGATAAAGGGTGGCGGAATAGTAGCCGGGCGACGATTGAGCGGGCAGGACCAGTTCGGCCGGAAGGGATTCATCCATCTCCTGAACCACCCTCGCGACAACGGACTCTGGCTTGGGGGGAACTCCCTTCGCCGGCCCCGCCTGCGCGAGAAATGTCGCCGCGACCTCCGGATCAACGCGGTCCCTTGGAAGCGGTATCTTGACTGGAAGAAGGGGCCGGGCCTCGATGCCCTGGCCTCCCGCGCGCAGAAGGTCGATGAGGCTGTCCTGGATCAGGATCGGGTAGGTTGCCGACAGGAATCCATTGGCCCATTCGTTCCACCCGATGTTCGGCTCACCGGGTGCCGGCGGCTTGGAGAGTTGGGGGCCGGCCGAGGTGAGAAACGCGGTGACTCGCCCGGCTCCCCGGTTCCTCGACACCAGAAGCGGAGCCCCTTCCTGAATTTCCCTGACAAGATCCGCAAGCTCCGAGGCGCGCGTGGCAAGGGCGGGTGTTTCCCAAGCCTGCCTGAGCGGGCTCGACGCGGCGGGTTGCCCGAGGTCGAGGAACGACTCCAGGGCCGCGACCACCTCGAACTGGGATCCAGCGGCGAGCCTGCCGCGCAGGTTCGCCGACCGACGCGCAAGCTCGGCCAGCGCCTTGCCCGCCTCCGGCCGCGTGTAAGGATCGGCCTGCAGGTCGACGGCCTTGAGAATCCGCTGTCTCAGGTCGTCGCGGCGGACCGCGTTGGACCATGACCGCGCCGGAAGGGCCAATACCCTTTCAGCTCCTTGCCGCCACGATCCGTCCGTGGCGGGCGGCCAGTGTCGTTCAATTCGAAGGAAACGGAAAACCTGCCGGAAAGAGGCCAATCCCGTGACAACCGGATGTTCCGGGTCGGGCAGCACGATCTTCGGGGAGTCATCCTTGCGATAGTCTTCGCGCTGCTGGTCGGACCAGGCGGGGGATGGCTGGGAGGCCAGTGGCAGCGGGAAAAGACCCGCCAACGAGTACAACCTGTTGGCGAAGGCGGGGTCGGTCCGGTCGCCGGTGAACCAGGCCAGGCCTCCCCCTTCGCGAACGAAGTTGTCAAGCCGGGCCACCTCGGGGTCGGGCAGGTCGGTGACATTGAGCATGGCGATCATCGGGTAGGCGCCGATGTCCGTCGCCGGCAATTCGCGGGGGTCGCGGAATTCCGCGTCAAACAACTGGGGATTCAGCGCGGCGCCAAGGTGAAGGGCATCGGAGCCAAGGGAGCCATCGGTCCTTCCCGATGAGGATCCGTCGATGACAAGCAGCGGAAAGCGGGAACGAACCGGCAGCACGAGGTCTCTCGTGTCGTCGGCCGCCAAGCCGGTCCTGCCCGAGTCTTCCACCGTCACCCGCACCGACATGAGTACGGGATCGGCCCTTCGAATGGCGTCCCTCCGCGCGGGGTCGGGATTGGGCGTTCCGGGAACCTGTGGCGCGCCGGCGGGACGGGAAGGAACGACCCGGAACGGCACGGATGTCACTTTCCCGGGGGGAAGCGAATCGATCAGTGCCGAGGCACCGGAATCCCGGGCGCCGTTGACAAGCACCGACAACCCCGAGCGCCGGGGGTCCCGACCCAGGTTGGCCACCATCGCCGTGACCGTGACAGGTTGCCCCTCGAGCACCGAACGGGTTTCAGGGACCAGTCCCAAGAGGGCGAGATTTCCATGGGCTTGGGGTTCCGGGGTGCCGGTTCGGGAGGGACTCGCGCAATCAAGAAGACGGATCTCGCCGTTTTGCGAGGTGAACCTTTGGCATTCCGCGGCCATTTGTCCATCGGCCCAGTCGTTGGCCCGCAGGTCGGAATGAAGGTGCACTGTCCTGCGGATCCTCCCTTTGTCGGCAAGGGCCAGCGACGAGTCGATCGCGGCCTTGAGAGGAGCGGCCATCGCGATGCGCGCGGGCTTGGCGGAAACCTTCGCGAGAGCGGAGGCAAGGGCCTGTGCCGACCCATCGCCCACCTGCTCGTCAAAGACCGGATTATCGGGATCCGAAGCCAGCCTCACCCGCAGGTTCGCTGGAATGCGTCCCTTGGCGAGTTCTCCCGCGAGCCTCACAACCTCGTCACGGGCGGCCTGGAATGACTCGCGTTCCTCACCCTGGGAAGGCTCCCGGTCCGACATGCTCATGCTGTCGTCGAGCAAGACATCGTGGGCCAGAAGGTCCACGGGCGGCGCCGGTGGTTCACCGCTGACCAACCAGCGGGAAAGGAGCAATCCGGCAAGCAGCATCAGCGCCACGCGCAGCAACAGGAGGATCAGTTGCTCGAGGATCATCCTCCTGCGCATCTTCTTCTGGGCCGCCAGCAGGAACTCCATGGCCGCCCAGCGGACGCGACGGAACTGCATCCTGTTGATCAGGTGGATGATGACCGGAACGGAAACGGCCAAGCCGCCGGCGAGGAGCGCCCATGGGTTCAGGAACAAGCCAAGCAGTCCTTCCATCTCCAGGGGGGTCCTTTCAGGAGACGGGGGCGCGGCCGCCGGCGAAGGCGTCGCGCCTGTGCAGGAACCGTGAGAGAACGGCGTCCAGCGACTGGTTGGTTGGAATCAATTGGTAGTCGACGCCAAGCCTGGCGCAACCCTGGCGAACCTCCTGGAGGTAGGCATCCAGTTCCTTCAGGTAACCGTCGCGCAGGGCCTCGGGGTCGCAGAGCAGTTCGGGCAATTGTTCCATGCCCTCGAAACGGGTGACGCCCGTGAATGGGAAATTGAGTTCGTCGGTGTCGAGGATGTGGAAGACAAGGACCTCCTGCCTCTTTTGGCGGAACATCCTCAGCGCCTTCATCAGGCCCTCCCTTTCCGTCAGGAGATCGGAAAACACGGCAACCATGCCGCGGCCATGGATACTCGAGGCGATCCTGCGGCAGACCGTCGGCAGGTCGGTTTTTTCCCCCGGGGCGGAACCATCGAGCGCCGAGACGATGGCATCGAGATGGAGTCCGGAGTTGCGGGCGGGGACCACCCGGCGAGCGGCCTGGTCGAAGGTCACAAGACCCACGGAATCCTGCTGCCTCAGCAGTAGCCAGGCGGCGCTGGCGGCGGCGGTGCAGGCGTAGGCCCTCTTGTTCGCCGATCCGTTGCCGTAAGACATCGACTCGGAGCAGTCGACAAGCATCTGGCACCGGAGGTTGGTCTCGGCCTCGAACTGCTTGATGTAGAAGCGGTCGGTTTTCGACCAGACCTTCCAGTCCAGGTGCCTGATGTCGTCGCCCGTCACATATTCCCTGTGCTGGACAAACTCGACGGAATGTCCGAAGAAGGGCGACTTGTGCAAACCCGTCAGAAAACCTTCGACGGCCTGCCGCGCGCGCAATTCGAGCCTGCCCAGCCGGAACAGCACGGCGGGGTCGAGGAATCGTCGCGGGTCTTCGGAGGCCGGGCGGGTCATCGTGGGTTCGCTTCGTTTCAAGCGGCGAAGATCGGCTTGAGCCTCTCGTCACGCAGCAGATCGCTTTCCTTCTCGGGTGTCTCGGCCAGGAGGCGGGACACGACCGTGTCCGTGGTCGCGCCATCGCTGGCCGCGGCGAAATTGACCTGAAGGCGATGCCTCAGCACGGGTAGGGCCAAGGCCTTGATGTCCTCGGTTTGCACATGCGTGCGTCCCCTGAGCAGGGCACGGGCCTTGCCTCCCAAGACAAGGTTTTGGATGGCCCGGGGGCCGGCTCCCCACGCCAGGCTTTCCTTCACATGCCCGGGAACACCGGGCTCGCTGACCCGGGTCTGCCGCACCAAAGCCAGCGCGTAACGAAGGACATGGTCGCTGGCTGGAACCCTTCGCACGAGGTCCTGCAGGTTGAGAATCTGTTTTCCGTCAAGGACCGGCTTCACCTCCTCGGTCGCCGTGCCCGTGGTGCGGCGGGCGATTTCCATCTCGTCGTTGAAACCGGGGTAGCGGACGAAAACCTTGAACATGAAGCGGTCTTGCTGCGCCTCGGGCAGGGGATAGGTACCCTCCTGCTCAAGGGGGTTTTGGGTGGCCAGAACGAAGAACGGGTTGTCGAGGCGGTGTCGCGCCCGGCCGACGGTGACTTGCCGTTCCTGCATCGCTTCAAGCAGGGCCGCCTGGGTTTTGGGTGGCGTTCGGTTGATTTCATCGGCCAGGACGATGTTGGCGAAAAGGGGGCCCTTGAGGAAACGGAATTCACGGGCGCCGGTGTCCTTGTTCTCCTGGATCACCTCCGTGCCCGTGATATCGGATGGCATCAGGTCGGGAGTGAACTGGACGCGCGAGAATTCCAGCGAAAGGGTTCTTGCCAGCGTGGAAATCATCAGGGTCTTGGCCAAGCCGGGCACTCCCTCCAGCAGGCAGTGGCCCTTGCTGAACAGGGCGATGAGCAATTCCTCGATCACCGCCTCCTGTCCGACGATCACCCGTGAAAGCTGGCCCTTGATGCCGTTGGCGGCCTCGGCAAGGGCGCGCGCGGCGGCAAGGTCGTCGTTGGTCAGGTTTTCGAGCGTCATGGTGGTCGTTCCTTGGGTGCGGTCTGGGTGAACCTTTACTAGCGTTGATAGATGGGAAGGCAGGCCCTGTCGAGTTGCATGATGCAAACATGCACCGATGTGATGAACACCGGGCCCACATGTCCACCCGTCCAGGATCCATCGGTTCCCTGGGTGCGGACCAGGTTGTCGAAGGTTTCCTTCCTGTATTTGGTCCAGGTGAGGGTGTCGGATTCCTTGGCGGCGGGGAACAGCTTGCGGTAGCCGTCGTCCCCGAGCATGTAGACCGCCTGGGCGAAGTAGTAGTGGGTGTACTCGTCATGTCCCGTCCGGTTGCCACCCAGCGTGCCAAGCCTCTTCTGGCAGAACTGGAACCACTTTCGGACGAATTGGATGGATGGTTCCTTGAAATAATCTCCAGCCGAAATGCCGCAGGCGATCGCCGCGGCGGTCAACGCTGGCCTGCCGTCGCCACCGCCACCCCCGCCGTACTGGTAAATGATGCCACCTTCACCATTGGTGCATTCCTCAAGGTAGACCACAGCCCGCTGAATCGCCTCCGGCGGCACCTCGATGCCAGCGTTGCGAACGGCGCGAAGGGCTTGCACCTGGGTGATGGTCACGGAACCTTCGTCGAAGTTGCTTCCCTCCTTGGCTGATACATATCCCCATCCACCGAATTTGACCGACTTCCCTCCGCGATTGGTTTCCCTGACAGTCTGGGCGTTGAATGAAAACTTGGCGGCGCGTGCCAGCAGATCTTCGAGACGCCTCCGGCGGTCGTTGTCCTCCTCGTCGCCGTAGATGCAGGCCAAAAACAGCATCGAGAAACCATGGCCGTACATGTACCGCCCGGCCTCTCCCGGGATGTTCGGGTTGCCGATCATGCCGTCGTTGGTACCGCCCTTCTGGGCCCTCGACATTAGGAAGTCGGCGGCCCTGCGGATGTTATCCCGGTATTTTCCCTCGCGTAGGGTGCTGCCCTCCATCAGAAAAGCCATTCCGGCCAGGGATGTCATGGTGATCGGGTACTGGCCGCCGGTGGCCTCCAAATGACCATCACGAGCCTGGTTTCGGGCCAGCCATTCAAGGCCTTTCCTCACGGATTCGCGGTAGTCCTGGGGGATATCCTCACCGGGCGCGAACCCGGCGAACACCACGAACAAAGTCAGGGCGATGGTCCACCTCATGGCGCGTTTCCTCTGCCCGGCAGGGCCTGGTCGCGGATGGCGGGCGCTCCTTGCGCCGGTTCATCCGTCACCTGGTGGCTGATGGTGTTCTGGGGGGAGACAAGGTCGATCGTTCCCTTGCGGATGTCGATGCCGATCGACCATAGCGGTTGCTGACCGGGAGACTCCTTCTCATAGAGCAGCTTGCCGGTGCGCTTGTCGAACGAGCGGATGGTTGTTTGCAGCATCCGCCCGTTCGGGTTGTTGGGGATGGGACGGTTCGACCTGCTGGCCATGACCACGACGGGAACCAGTGCGATCGCCTCGGTCACGATGCTTTGCTGGTTGCACTGGGTCCGCCATGACAACTTGCCGGTCGCCTTGTCGAAAACATACAGTTCGCCGTTGAGCTGGCGGCAGTTGATTCCCGAAGCCGGAATGAAGGCGGACTGGACTTGCGCCGCCGCGTCCGGCTGGCGATGAAGGCCCACAAAAACCTTGTTGCTGTCGGAAACCGCGAACGGCGAGGCGTCCTTGGCGTGCCGCGGGTCGACCTTGGTGACCATCGTTTCCTTGCCCGTGCCAAGGTCGACAAGCCTGAGCGTGCCGTCGGCTTCGATGAAACCTGTGAATGATTCCCTTTCGCACTGGATCACGGCACTTTCGGCGGGAAGGTCGCGGGTCCAGATGTCCCTCAGGGAAACGGCCTCGGTGAGCTTGAGCTTCCGCCCGTTCATCGACTCGTCGATCCAGAGCACCATGCTGCCGGAAATACGGATCTTGTTGGCAAGGAGTGTGGAACTGTCGGGAATGGGAACGGAGGCGCCATCCACAGCCCGGATGCCCCTGACGGCCGAAGGCTTGCCGGAGGCCGGATCGAGAGAAGCCACGGCCAAGGTGAGTCCATCGGAGAAAACCTGCGAGTCGGATGGGATATCCTGGCGCACCCAGAGGGTTCGTCCCGTCACGGGGTCAACGGCCATCATGCCGTCCTTGGTGAGAAGGATGGCGGCATGCGCCAGCAGTGGACCGGCTTGCCCCATCCGCTGCCGGTAGCCGTCAGGGTGGACGAAATCAACCTTCAGGCCGTCCATTTCCAGCCTGCCGTTGATGGGTGAGGAACTGGCTGACGCCGGTTCACCGGGTTGGTTGAGGTTCATGTCCCAAAGCACGCGCCTGCGGAGGGGGTCGATCGCGTAAACGACATTTCCCGCGGAGGCCAGCATGATGTGGCCGACGGCCTGATAGGAGAACCTGGGATGGTTCATGAACGGATTGATGTAGTTGGAGTTGTTCAGCGCCGTGGACAGCATGTTGCGGCGAGCCAGCGATTCGGACATTCGCTCCTCGCCCGTGGCGCGGTCAACCAGGGTCAGGGTGTTGTAGCCCTGCGTCTGCTGGTTGAACTGGAACTGAACCATGTGGCGGGAGAAAAACGGCAGCATTTTCCCGTTTGCCGCCAGGGAATGGGCCATCAGGTTCCTGCCACCGCCCGGCTTGTCCACGACCTTGATCCTGCCGGCGGGGAAGGAATGTCCCGGGCCATCCAAAAACGGAAGCAAACGGTGGTCGGTGGCGGCTTCCGCGAGCCTTGCCTTGCCTGATTTTCCATCGATCAAAAGATCCGGATATTCCAGGGCAAGCGTCGAAAGGCAGTCCGCGGCATCGTCGGGTAGTTGCCTGGACAGGTTGAGCTTGGCCAATTCCACCAGCGACCGGGCGTGCTGCTCGGGCGTGGCGAGCGGCGGCCTGACAAGTTCCAACTGCTGTTCGGCAAGAGTCATCGCGTCGGCGCTTCCCTCGGAGGCCAGCCGGGCTGCCAAAAGCAGCCTGATTTCCTGCCCCGAACTGGAAAGGTGCCCAAACACGGTTGACAGGCCGCGCAATTCATCAACGGGGGTGTTAGCCGCCTTGGCCTTTTCCAGCCTTTGGGAAACCTTGGCCTCAAGTTCACTTCTTTTGGCCGGCGCCGCCTTGGCCATCATGGCCGAGACCCTGCCTTGGGCCCAGGTGTCGCTGGCCGCCATCAAGGAGGGTTCCTCGAGGACGGGCAGCAGTTCGGATCCGCCCAAGGTGGCGGCGACATCGACATAAGCGTCGAAAGCCTCGGCAAGCCTGCCTTGGGATTCCCTGCCAGCCGCCAGCAAGCCCATGAAGGCGGCCTTGCGCCTCCGAGTTTCCTTCTTGGCCTCGGCGGCCTGCGTTTCGGTGGACATCGGCGCTGGAGACACTTCGCAGGCCGACTTGAATTCCTCGAGATACTCCTCGGCCCGGCTGAAGTCGCGCCGGGCCAACTCGCACATCGACTCGAAGAACTTTTCCCGGGTTCGCTCGAGAATCTCGGTTGGGGGTTTGTTCCGCAGGGCTGTGGCCAAGTCCAGCACGGCCCCGATCCAGTCGCCCTTGTCCAGTCGAAGTTCGCCCCTTTCCGTCAGGCCTACGGGGTCGGCGGGATTCTTGCGGATCAGGTCGTCGATCTGGGCGAGCTTGGCCGAAAGCTGGGGATAGACCGCGATCGAGGTGGAAGTTTGCGACACCATGTCCCCGTCGTGGAAAACCAGGTTGCCGGGCAGTGACTTCTTGCGTGATCGGGTGTGGGCGGAAATCTCCCCTTTGACGACATCGATCACGCACACTTCGGGTTCCTTACCGGAACCGGCCTCCCGCAGGGGCAGGAAATACTGGTTGTCGCTCGCCGTTCCAAAACCGGAGGGGAGCCCGGTGGAAAGGGTCCAGGCCACCTTTCCGGCACCGTCGAGTTCAAGCGCCCTGACGGCTTTTCTTCCAACAACGATGGCCTTGCCGGCCACGGCGCCGCCGAGATAAAGATCGTCGTCCTGGCGTTTGTGGCTCCATAGGCGGCTGCCATCGCGAAGGCTCACGCAATGGATCGCGTCGGCATCCGGCGCGGCAAAAACGACCTTGCCGCCTGAAACAACGGGAGGCGTGACCTTCCAGCCGCCCAGCGCCAGGGGACGCTGGTTCATGCCAATCATTCGCCCGCCCCTGATGATCACCCTGCCGTTGGGAAGGGGCATCATGGCTTGGCCGGACGGATCGGCGGAAGGTTCGGGGGAGGCGGCATACGGATAGGCCCAAACAAAGCTGTTTCCAAGCAACTCAATGCCCAACACCACCCCCGCGTTCGTCGGGCAGACAAGGATCCCGTCGGCGTAGGCGAGGTGAGCCGCCTGTATCTTGCGCGCCGGGTCGGCCTGAAGACGGGTGCGCGTGGTGCAGAGGCGTTGCAAGCCGAGCAGCGAACCGGATGCCGGGTCGAGTATCACCAACCGCAATTCCTGCTGCTTTTCGTTGAGCTGATAAAGCCTGTCACCGACAGGCAAGGGGGGGCCGAGGAAATGGGAGTCGGCAAGCTCGCCAGCGGCCGGTCCTCTTCCTCCGGCAACCCAAAGAAGCTTGCCGGAGCCGAGGCTGTAAGCCTCGGTCCTGTTGTAAAGCAGGGCGTCGGAGATGTCGGGACCAAACCCGTTGTTGCCCATGCTTCCATCAAACGGATTTCCCATTCCCTGCATACCCGGCGGCGGAATCTCCAGGTCCACCACCGTGAAGACCCGCTTGGTATCGCTGGAAAGCGTCCCCACCACGGAATTGGAGAACATCACCTCAGGGTTCTGGCGGCTTTGGACATATTGGGTCAGCCATTGCTGCACCACGGTTTTCTGGGAGCCCTTGCTCAACAATCCACCCAGGCCCATCCGGTCGATCGTCCACTCAATCGGGTTGGCCCACAGAACCGCTCCCGTTTTGAGATGCCTCGCCAGAAGACCTCCATGGCTCCGGTAAATCATCATCGGGGTGCGGGAGTTTTCATCCCCGATCGTGAGGGCCAGGGGCTGGTTGGCGGGGATGGGCGCGGCCTGACGCTCCTTGACGAGATAGTTTTCTCCATCCTCAAGAAATTTCCTGGTGTCGTTGACCAGTTCGCCCGGCAGCGTGATTGATTCGCGGTGTTGGACCGGCACGAAACGGCGTTCAAGCATGGTCGCCTCGGCGGGCCAGCGAGGCTCCAGGAAGGGCGTGCCGCCTAACGACTGGGCTGAACGACGGGGATCGCCTCCGACGAGGGTCCAGTCTTGAACTCCCGAATCCCGGGGCGGGGATGACTTGGCTAGGGCGGCCTTCCAATCATCCGCGGTTCGGCCCTCGCCGATCAAAGCGATCTTTTGGCCCCCGCGACGCGACAGCCTTTGCCAGGCCACCTGCTCGCCGCCCGTGTCTCCGGCGCGGCGCATGGCGACGGCGGCCTTGAGCAATGTGGGGCCGGTGAGGCCCGCATTGTCATCCGGATCGGCTTGGAGAAGTTTGTCGAAACAGAGGCTGGCGGCCAAGTCGTTGCCTCGGTCCAAATAATAGGTGCCCAATGAAATCGCCGCTTCCCGTCCAGCGGGCGTGTGAAGGAAACTCCGCATGATCTTGGCCAACAGTTCCAGGTTGCCGTTCTCGCGGGCTTCCTTGAGCATGCCCCTGGCCTTCGGTTCCTGGGCGGTTTGGTACAGTTCCAAGGCTTCCTTCGGAAGACGCGCGACCAAGGCGTTGGCCAGCGACCTCACACTCAGGTCGGGGCTGCCAAGCTTCAGGCCAGGAACCGCCTCCGTTAGCAGCTTTTTCAGTTCCGGCGAAATCCTGATAAACACATCCTCCCTCGTATCAATGAGCGATTGGAGGATCGTCGTGGCCTGGGCCCATTCCTTTGTTTTGATGTAATCAAGCGCGGCTTCCAGCCTGCGGGTGGTGTCGGGGTCGCGCGGGAGTTCCACGACGGGCTCGCCGGAGGAATCACGGGGGACGCCGGGAATGGGCATCGGGAACGGCACGGGTTGAACCAGCCCCGGCCTGATTTGAATTTGCACCTGGGCATGCGCCGCCAAGCCAGCCATGAGGACGAAGATCGCCATTCCCAAGGCGATCCATCGAAAACGGATGATGGTTGCGAGACCAGATTTCACAGCCATGTCCGTGATCCTCCCTGATGCGGCATGGCCCACTGCGACGCCATGTGAGGATTTCGAGAACCTAGGCATTGTGCCACCCCTGTTTTCCTTCAGCAAGCGGGAACATGGCGACACCGTGATTTCCTTTGTATTTAATGCTAGGACGAATCAGCGACTCGATTTGGCTCACCGCGCGTCCGGCGCCGGGGAATTCGTGAAGCGACCCAGCATTCCTCTTGAAGTTGTCAATGCCGGCGGTGCCCACCATCGGCCCGTTGGCCGGGGAACCTCGCGCGTCTCGGCGGTCAGGAAAACCAGAACCTTCCGCCCCAACTACCTGTCTTTCTCAGGCTCATACCAATGCAATCTTTCATGCGCGCACTGCTGTGTTCCGATTGAGTGGCCTGATCGCTTGCCCATACCTGTGGCCATCAGGTTCCTTGAGGATGCCCATGAACATGGCATCAGGATGCTCGGATTGACCGGAGGCGAGCCGTTTCTTTACCCGGAGTTTGTTCAGGCGATGGTTGCCAGGGCCGCCGCGCTTGGATGGAGGTTCGACACGATCATGTCGAACGGGGTGTGGCACGATGGCCCCAGCCATCTTGAAAGCATTTTTGGACCCTTGGCGGAAGCGGGATTCACAGGCAAACTGGGACTCAGCCTTGATAAATTCCATGGCAGGGAAACGCCGAAAGCGGCTGAATTCTGCCGGGCGGCGCGCAAGGTTTTCCGTCGGGATTCGATCATTTCGGTTTCCTATGCCAGCAGGGCGCCGGAGGAAGGACTGGAAGCCGCATCCCGACTCGCCGACGAACTGGGCCTGATCATCGAGTGGTCATCTTTATTGGGCCGAAGGCTCATGGTCGGCCCCGACTTCACCATCACCGTCAATTGGAATCATCTGGCCCCGGTGGAACGGGCTGAAAAGCTATCGGGCGCCTGGGATGGTTGCTGGTTTGCGGAGGATTATTGCGAAGGTCCGGGACAAGCCTTCATCGTGACTCCCAAGGGAGAGGTGAAGCCTTGCTGCGGCTTCGCGTCCGACCTGGATCAATTGACCATTGGCAACATCCATCATGACACGGTCGCCATGATCATCCGGAGGGCGCGCCGGCATCCCGTCGTGGGCCGCATCTTCCGACACGGACTCTCGTCGATCCGTGAACAAGTGGAACGGGATCATCCGGGAGCCCTGCCGGGTAAAACCAGCAACCATTGCTTTTTTTGCTGGTATGCCTTGACGAGGGGCCTTGTCGAGGGGGCCGCTGGCCACGGAGGCAAGGTCGGAGCTTGGAAATAAAAATCCACCTTCTCATGGTGCTGGGATTTTTTTGGGCCTCGTCGCGTCTGAATCATGTTTCCGGATCGTGAAGTCGGTCGACGGCACTGAGGGAGGGCGCGCTGATGAAAGGAAAACGGCTCGCTTTCACCCTCATTGAATTGCTCGTGGTCATCGCCATCATCGGCATCCTCATCGCGTTGCTGGTGCCGGCCGTTCAAAAGGTGAGGGAAGCGGCCAACCGGATGTCGTGCCATAACAACCTCAAGCAACTGGGGTTGGCGGCCCACTCCTACGAGTCTGCCCACGGCAGGCTTCCTCCCGGATGTCTCGGCGCCAAGCCTTCCGACAGTCACCTTGCCCCGGGATTCCTCAACTATCCCTATGTCAGCAGCCTCGCGCTTATGCTGCCCGGTTTGGAGCAGGAATCACTGTTCAAGTCGATGAACTTCCAACCCATCATCGGCGCCACGGGGCCGATGTGGTCGTCTGTGCCGTCGATCAGCACGGCAGCTCAGGCCCAGCCGAGCGTATTCCTCTGCCCATCGGACACGGCAAGGACAAGAAACGACCGCGTTTTCATGTACAACTACGCGCTCAAGCTACCTGTGGCTCTTCCCGGAACCCCTCAGGCGTTGGTAACAGCCATCTTCTCCACCCCCCCCACGGGTAATCCACTGGGAAGGACCAATTACACTGGCGTGGGCGGGATCTCGGGTGGCGGGATTGGGGCCAACACCGATTCATCCGCGGGAGTCTTTTTCAGTCAATCGATGACGCGGCTTTCGGACATTCTCGACGGGACATCCCAGACGGCCATGTTTGGAGAAATTTTGTTTGACGCCCTTGTTTCATCGGCGGGAAGCGCCAGGTCCGCTTCCTGGATGGGGGTTGGTTGGTTGGGCACCCCCCTGGGCATCGACCAGACGGGGGCTTGGAACATGTATTCAAGCCGTCATTCAGGTGTGGTTGGTTTCGCATTCGTGGATGGTTCGGTTCGAACGCTCAAGTCTGGGATCAGTGCCAGCCAGTTGCAGGCCGTCATGGGCATCGCAGACGGCTCAACATGGGTTCCGGATTGAGATCATTCCATCCATTTGGAATCGGATAGACTTGGTGGCTATCTCATTGTGTTGCCGAAATGTTCAATTGAACTGAAATCTAAAATAGTGGCAGACAAGAATTTGGAAAAAATCAAAAAATCATGTTTGAAACTTGAAATGGATCAAAAAATAAATTAAAATTTTTCCTAGGATTCGTCAATCCTCCCTGCGAATCCTCTTGCTCTTCTTCATTTATCTCAAGGAGTGGTCTCCATGAACCACATTAAGCTTCGTGGGAAGGCATTCACCCTTATTGAATTGCTTGTTGTCATTGCGATTATCGCTGTTTTGATTGGCCTTTTGGTTCCTGCCGTGCAGAAGGTCAGGGAAGCTGCCAACCGGATGACCTGTACTAACAACCTTAAACAAATCGGGTTGGCGGTGCACAATTATGAAAACACTCGCCAGCATCTGCCTCCAAGCATGACCAATCGGGGTGTTTCCGTTTTGGTTCTCCTGCTTCCTTTTCTCGAGCAGGAGGCCGCGTACAGGATTTGGGAACCAACCTTCACGACCGCGGGAGCGAGCTGGTGGGGATCAAACCTCTTGCCAGTATTGCCCGGATATGGGTCAAGACCTCCCGCCGGCACCCCTTTCGCCAACACCAATGCTGTCAAAACATTTGTTTGTCCGTCGGCACCTGACCACAATTCAGCTAAAAATATGCCTCAACTCAGAATCTTTGGAATTCAGGGTAAGCATTTTCCTTCTGGGGGAATCTGGGCGAATGCTTCCCCTGCTCCTGGAATTAATGCCACAACCTACACATTCTCCGCAGGCAATGGCTTTGGTTCGACAATTTCCCAGACCGCTAAGACCAATTACCTTCCCAATATCGGATATGTGCAGAGCGACACATATATTGGTGCCATGCAATATAATAGCAACGGCAGGGGTATACCTATAAGCAGCATTCTCGACGGGACTTCAAATACTATTGCATTCTGTGAAACAGCCGGTGGTCTCAGCTTTGCTGGAACTGCCAACGCAGGCTGGAATTACTTTGCCTATGGGCATGGATATTTCGCAAGCGATTTTGGCATCTGCCCGAATTCGACGAATGCCAACTGTAACAATACCCCTGCAGGTCTTGGATTGTCCGCCGGTTTGCCTGGCAGTTTACATGGTAATAATCGAATCAATTCACTCTTCATGGACGGATCAATCCGCGCCATTAATAGTAGTCTAAACTTCTCGACATATGTGTATATTTCAGGAATCTCGGATGGGATATCCGTCAATTTTGACTGACTTTTTGTTTGTCACCAGGAGATTGAAATGAAAATTTCTATTGCTAGTATTTTTATAATTGTTGGAGTCGGCCTATCTGGATGTGGCCAATCTGCTCCTAATTCTGATCCTAAACCATCCGACCCAGCCAATGCTCCAGTTCTTAAGCAATTGAAGGCTGGTGGCGACGGGGAGCAAAAATCCGTCATGAAGCAAAACTGACCTTTGAAAGGTCGTTTCCCCGGGGGGGATGGCATGGGTATGCCACCCCCCCCATTTCATTAACCGCAGCTTGCTCATGGAAATGGTCGCTCGGCAATAACTCACAAAGCAAAATGGTGGCCGGCGCATTCCTATTCATGAATCCGAGGCCCATCCCGGAAATCAAACCAAAATCACCCACTTGTCCGCCCTTGCGTTTTGCCCATTTTTACGGTGTTTTTGATGGCGATGTTTTGATCGCCAAATGATGAATTTACGAAAATTGATCAAAAGCGTTTTGACAAATCATTCGGAAAAGCTTAAAAGGTTGGATGTGGCAACCTCTCTCGCCACATCCTCCTCATATCTCATGTCAACTGAGAGGGGTTTTCATCATGAGACCATCCCATGCCTTGAGACGGGCGTTCACCCTTATCGAACTGCTCGTGGTGATCGCCATCATCGCCATCCTGATCGGTCTTCTTGTCCCGGCCGTGCAGAAGGTCAGGGAAGCCGCCAATCGCGCCAGTTGCACGAACAACCTGAAGCAGATGGGCCTGGCACTTCATGCTTATCACGGATCTTTAGGTGTATTTCCCCAAGGTCATCGTCCTTGGGCTAATCCAGGGGTCACCACGGCCCCTTTTGAAGGTAGTTGGTCGTGGCAGGCCTACATCCTGCCTTACATCGAGCAAGAGGCCGCGTGGCAAAGCGCCAAATCGTTCGCGGCGTCTGGGGGTTCCAACTGGTACTCGTGGAACAATCCTTCCGCCGCCATCAAGTTGAAAACCTACACCTGTCCCTCAGATTCAAGGGGGCCGGTCGCCTATCCAGGGCCAGCCAATGGCTTGCCGGTCGATCAGGCCCTCACCGGTTATCTTGGAGTTTCCGGCACCGCCTCAACATCCCTGAATGGGATGCTTTATTCCGGATCGAAAGTCCGTTTCGCCGATGTCATCGATGGCACCACGAACACGATCATGGTGGGGGAAAGGCCACCCAACTCCAACTTGGAATATGGCTGGTGGTTCGCCGCCTATGGTTACGATGGCAAAGGAAATGGCGATTGCGTGATGACAACCAATGATCTTGCCATCGCCAACTACTTCAGGGCCAATTACGGCTGTGACAACACCAACATGGCGGCCAAGATCGGCCTGAAGACAGGCAAGCCTGATGTGGGCTGTGATGCCGCCCATTTCTGGAGTTTTCATCCTGGTGGCAGCCAGTTCCTGATGGGTGACGGATCGGTTCGGCTCATCAATTATTCAAGCGACAGCCTGATTCCCGCATTGACGACCACCAATGGCGGGGAAGTCAACAATCTTCCCTAGCCACACCGGATCCGCCTGATTTTGGCGGATCCATCTTCCATTTCGTCGAGGCGCAATCATGTTCAGCCGCATGCTTTCAGTTCCGTTGTGCTTGGCATTGATGGGCTGCGGTGGCGATCCTCCGCCCCCGGCCAACCTGCCCGCCGCGCCACCACCGGAAAATTCCAAGGCTGATGCGAACGCCTTGCCACGGGGCGGTAGGCAGCAACCCGATGGAGTCATGAAGGGGCCACCAGTCCGCGGGCAAGCTGCGCCCCAATAGTGGGATGAATCGACCCCATGAGGGTATTTCATTCCCGTGGCACAAGGGGGCATCAACAAGGCTTCTGAGCAGGCGATGCCTGCTTGATTTCAATGCCATGCTCTGGAAGCCAACAACGGCGTCAGTCGGCCTTGATGACCGGGGAATCCGCCCCCAAGGCGGAGTGGTAGGCCTTGAGCCATTCCGTTGTGTTGGCGGATGGCTTGACAAGAGTCAGCGGCGTCACCGGTCCGGCGCATGCCAACCCGCCCAAGTCTCCATACCGGATCGATCCGGGTAAAAAATGCGGATGTGCCGCGTCCTTCAGGTTGGAAAAACTGAACCCTTCCAGTTCGACCTCGGCGCGGGATACGAGATCTCCCGCCGCGGCACGGGCCAGCAGGGCGACAGGACCCATCGTTCCGATACCGTCCAACTCGACGGGCTTGCCTTGGTCCCGGGCGTGGGCCAAGGCCAAGAGGGCGTCACGAACCCGCTCGGTCAGCAGGGGACGGTTGTAGCACCATGTGTAAGGTGGAAATTTGGCATCCACCTTGGCCTTGGCCGGGGGACTTTCCCCTGTGCCAAGGAGGTCGACGGCCAGGAAACCCATTCCGGCGGCCAAGCCCTTGGCCACCTCGGTTGTCGGGGAACCGTTGTTGAACAAGGCTTTCTTGCCCATGGGATGGATCACCACGCGTATGGTTTTCAGTTCCTTGGCGGGGCGCAGGAACAACGCGGGAACGGCGGCGCCGTCATCGAGACGCTTGAGCCACTTCGCTTCCACCACCGCCCCGCCGGGGAGGGGGCGGGTGCCCTTGATTTCCACCCGGAACGAGTCGGGTGACGGGAGCGGACCGCCAAGCAAAACCTTGGTGACCGGTTCCAGGTGTTTTTTCCAGTCGCGCGCCTTGCCGGCGTCGGACGGGAATCGTTGCTTGAGGTCGGAGTCCTCGGCCTTGGCCAGGGCCAGCAGCAGTTCCGCCTCGCCCAACGCCGAGGGAGGCCGCTTGTGTTCGGCATCCCAGACCGAGAGCTCGTCCTTTGTGGCCAAGACGAATGGTTGTTCCTTCACGGGTTCCCGCGCGCCCAATTTCAGGTGCTTGTTGAACCAGTTGTACATGCTTTCACGGGAGACCTGGTTGTAATTGTGCCCGAATTCGGGCCAGCATTTTCCCGAGATGTTCGCGGGAGAGCCGAGCATGCCATAAAGGGTGCGCAATTGGGGCAAACCATGGGTTTCGATGGCCACCGTCCAGTCGTTGGCACCGCTGAGGGCCATGGGCTTGGGGGCAAACAGCGCCGCGATTTCGACATTGCCGGTGGCCACCCTGAGGAAGGGGGCGTTCTCGCAAACACAGCCTCCCTGCATCCGGGTGCCGACCATGACGGCCGGGAAAACGGCTGAAGGGCGCGGGTCGAGGGCGCCAAGGATGAAGGTCTGGGTTCCTCCGCCGCTGGCACCGGTCACGCCGATGCGCGCTGGATCCACGCCAGGCAGTTCCACAAGGAAATCGAGGGCCCGGATGCAATTCCAGGTTTGCAGCATCATGGCGCCGTGAAGGCGCAGCAGCGTGTCGGCCTGCGTGAACCCCCCGCGGTGCTCGATGGGGCTGCTGTCGGCGTAACCGATCATGTCGTGATGGAAAACAACGCATCCCATGCGGGCCAACTGGGCGCAGCGAGCCTGAAGGGGCGACTGGGCTCCCTCGGGTGTTTTTTCAGCCCCCGATTTCAGTTCCTTTTCCCGTGATTTGGCATCAACGGTCAGGAATCGGCCGTTGGTCCAATGGCCATGCGGGCAGAGCACGGCGGGACGGAGGCCACTGGACGAACCGGTTGGCAGATAAAGGTTGCCGGTGACAAGGTGGCCGGGGAGGCTTTCAAACACCACGCGCTGGACCTCGTAGCCATCGCGCTTCACTCCCGGCCGGATGGATGCCTTCAGTGGGTTCTTGGCCGGCCATGGATACAGTCCCACGGCAATCTGGACTTGCGCCCGAAGGTCCGCCGAGCGGGCTTTCCAGGCGTTGGCATTGGATGGGGGCGAGAAATCGAAGTCGGTGTCGTTGAGCGTGCGGGCGCGGAGATGGCGACTGTCGGGACTTGTCTCCCCTGGGGCAAGGATCGTGTCGATGCCTTGTGACGGTACAAGGGTTCCGAGCACCGCCGCGATCACAAAGCCAATCATGAATTTGATCCCCCCCATCATTTGCGATGGGAGGCAGACTAAGGCCAATCAGCCGGGTGGTCAATCAACTCAGCGGAACGAGGCCGGCGCCAAAACCGCGCCGTAGCGGATCGAGTCGATCTTCTCGCGTACGGGGCCTTGAACTTCCTCCAGGGCGCGGGAAACCTCGCGGGCTGAAGGAAGGTTCTTCCGCTCCAATTCCAAGGCCCTGATGAACGACTTTTCGGCCGCCGCTTTTTCACCGAATCCCCATTGGGCGAGGCCGAGGAAGTACTCGAACCGGGCGTCGATTTCCTTCCCGGCGTATTTGGCGGCCAGTTTCAAGGTCTCCTCGGCTTGTTCAAACTTCCCCTCAAGAACGAAACGCTTGCCCTTGCCGAAGAGCCTGTTGGCCTCGTCGCGACGCGCCAGCGGAGGCAATGTGACCGAATCGGACCCGGCGCTCTTGGATTCGAGAGCCTTGGCGATTTTGCCAAGCAGGATGACAGTTTCGGCGTCCGTCCCCGTGTCACGGGAGGCAAGGTGCTCGCGCAGCTTTTCCAAGGCCAGGAAAGGCTGGTCGTCTTCCAGCAAAACTTGGGACTTGAGAAGCGGCGGTGCCTTGGGATCGTCAAGTATCGCCTTGATTTCACGCTTGCGGGCCAGTTCGCGGGGATCCCTCACAGGCAGCACTTCCGTGTCGGCCAGCGCCGTGAGGGCCACGAGCATCCAGGCTTGAATCGTTTCCTCGTCTGTCAACAGGGCGATCGAGGAATTGATTCCGCCGGAGGCGGCCTTGAGGAGACGCAGGCGCGCCAAGCGGTATTGGAGCATCATCGGGTCGTCGGGCTTGGCGGCTTCGATGGCCCTGAAGAAAAGAACCCCGGCATCATCCTTGCCGCCCTTGGTTTCCCGGATGCGGCCAAGGACATAAAAGGCCAGCGCCTCCTTCGACTTGGATGCCTCCGTTGCCAGGGATTCGGCCTTGCCCAGGTCGGGCTTCGCCCCCGTGAGCAGCAAAAGAGCCAGCTCCGCTCGCAAACGGGGAAGGGCGGCGTCATCGGGCAACGGACTGGCGTTGGCGTTGGTGAGAAGGTCGAAGGCCTGCTGCCTTTTGCCGTTTTCAATGAGTTCACGCGCCTTGGTGATGGCCACCGAAGAGGGGCTAGCCAGGCGGGCGGAGAGCGACTTGGCGGTGTCAGCCCATGGCCCGGAAGCCTCAGTGGTTGTGGCGGCAAGCGTCTTTTTGGCTTCAGCCAGCTTGCCTTGGGCGGCATCCGCGAGAGCCGCGACGATCTTGGCCTTGGAAGCCTCCGGGCTTTCGGGCGCCGCCTTGCCGAGCACAAGCGCGGCATCCCTTGAAGCGTCCTTGGCCAGTCGGGAATCGGGGATATCCGACGACAGGATCAAGCGCCAGGATTCAAGGGTTTCCGCGGGATCGCGGCGGCGGGCCAATTCGGCGTCCCGCGCCTTGATCTGGGAATCCTTACCCATGATTTCCGCCTCGAGGCGGGCTTTTTCCTTGGCCAGGTCGGACGAGAGCTTGCGGATTTCCCCGGCGGGATCCTTGATGGCCGCCAGTCCGACGGCCTTTTCAAGCAACGGCGCCAGGCTCGCGGCCTCGGCCTTGGTTTCTCCCAATCCCGAAGCCTTCAAGTTGCCGGCAAGCGCCGTCCAGACCTTCCCATCCGCCGCGAGCTTGGCTTCCAAGGCGTTGGCCCGTGTCTTTTCCTTGGCCGCGTCGGAATTGGCCTTTTCCAGCTCCACCTTGGCGTCGGCCTTGGCGGTATCCAGATCCTTTTCCAGCTTGGTTAGCTTGGTGTCATAGGATGTCTTGAGATCATCCATGTCCTTGGTCATGGCGGCGACCGAATCCTTGAGCGTTTTTTCAGCCTTGCCGCGCTCGGACTTCAGCGTCGCTTCATGGGTCTTGGTTTGATCATCCAGCCGAGTCGCCAGGGCCGTCTTGTCCGTCAGATGCTTGTCGATTTCCGCCTTGGCCTTGCCGGCGCTGTCCTCGGCGGACTTGATTGTTTCCGCCAATTCCCCTTCGAGAGAAGCGGCCTTGGCCCCGAATTCCTTGCCGTCCTTGGCCTGGGATTTCAATTCCAAAACAAGGGCCGAGTCGGTTTGCCTGATGGTGTGGGGCAATTCAATTCCAAAGAGCCAAAGGCCCTGGCTAACCGCCAAGCCGCCCACCAAGCCCGTCATCATGCCGACAAGAACGCCTCCGCGCCGCGGCTTGGGGGTTTCTTCCTTGGGCTCTTTCTTGGGTTTTTTGGGTTGAGGGGGCGAAACTGGCGGATCGTCGAGATTCGTGGGCATCACGCCCAAATCATTGCCGCTGCTGGCGGAATCTTCCCCCGACCCCGGGGCTTGGACCACGAGGTCACCTGATGAATCCTCGCTGGAGGATGTCAGCATGCCTGCCGCTTGCCGGGTTTCGGTGGTTTCATTCTCCGGAACTTCGCCCATTTCCTCGAGGATGTCGCTGATGTCGGGGTCAGAAACCGTGCCCGAGATGTCCGAGGAATCGGCGCGATTGGCGGCGTCGTTGAGGGCGGATTCATCCAGCATATGAAAGGCGCCGGAGGAATCGGAAGAATCGCCGGCGAGAAGCGCGCTCAAGTCGGTTTCCGAGGAATCAGGGTTGGCTTGCGCGGCCTCAACCGGAGGTGGAACTAGCGGTTCCTCCCCGAACATCGCGTTCAAATCAAGCTGGTCAGGAGGCGGGGCATCGTTGGCCGGTTCTTCGCCAAACAGTTTGCTCAGGTCAGTGTCCTCGCCCGTTGGCGATGATGACGGTGGTTGCTCCGGCTGAATTTCCTCCAATCCGCCGAACATGTCCTCATCTTCGGGTTGGGATTTCTTCGGATCAGTCATGGCGGCACCTGGGAGGCAACTTGATCTGGTTTGCGAATCAATGGAATCGAATGGATGGTTTCCCACCATCGCTGTTTTAAGCATCTTCCTCAGTCTTCGCGTATTCGTCAATCCTTTGCCAGATTCCCTCATCGGTTTGGGACCGTTCATCCGATACGCAACAGCAGATACCGAATGTTATGGCATGGGCGCCTGGGTTGCAGGGCTTATGCCGGCGAGGATGTTCCGATGATCGAATTGGGGCTTGGAGTTGCCTTGGGGGCCAGCGTGACATGGTTGATCTCCAAGCTGATTTCCACGGGTGGGCAGGTGGCTTTCAGGGGCGTGGTTCAGCGAGACCATCACGATCAGGCCGATTCCATGGCGAACGTGTCAGTTCCGGTTTCGGGAACTGGCGGGCCGGTGGTTGGTTCGCTTCTCACGAAGTTGGCGGACGCTTCGCGGAAGCTTGAAGACCTGGCCCTTGTCTGTTCTGAACAAGGCATTCGCGTGGCGCTTGACGCGGTCGCCTCGGCGCGTGAAAGCCTGATCCGATCCGAAACCAGTCGTTTCCCTGAACAGGTCGCGCCCAAGACACCGATTTCGGATGCTCTTGGTAACACCAGATGGGTTTCGTTGGGCCTTGCCGTGATTTCATTGCTGGCTGGGATTGCGGGAGCCTTGCTGACCTCCCGGTGGTGGGCGGCGATGCCAAGTGCCTTGGCTGGATTGTCCGCCGGTTGCCTCATGACCGTCCGTTGGTTTAGGTTTCCCGCTTGGTGCAGCTGGGCAAGCCTCGCACTTTTAGCGTCTCATGTCGGCCTGACCGTCATGTGGCTATCCGGGCGGTCGGATGTCGAACTTGGTTGGCTTTCAGAAGCCTTCAGGCCATGGGCCGCTGGTTTGCTGGCTCTGGCGGCGACCTGCTGGCTTTCCATCAGTTTTTTGACCGGGGCCAAAATGAATTCCGTCCAGGCTTGGATAGTCTGGGCATCGGCATGCCTTTTGGGTGCGGGACTTGCCAGGTCGCGATCAGTCGAGGAAGCAATCCCCTCACTCCTGTGGGCGCTTGTGGCCTATGGCGCGACAGTCGGACTCTTTTCCAGGTGGGCCGCTGGCGCCCGCGACCGCTCCGCCGCCTTCGGCCGGATGCTACAGGCTTGCGCCATCTCCATGGCGATTTTGTGGACCGGAGCCATGGCCAAGGGAACCCCGTGGAGCCAGTTGTCAACCATTGCCATGGCGGCAACGGTGGTTTTTGTCGCGCGTGGCTTGGCATGGAATTCATTCGGATGGTGCGTGACCGGTGCCTTCACGGGATGCCTGGCGATCTTGGCGGCAGGCCGTCACCTGGAATTGGGGACGGGCATCCTCTTGGCCTCCACCTGTGGTTGGCTTGGTGTTCACTCCCTTGCGGTTCAAGCCTGCGCGGTGCGTTGGGGTGAAAGAAGACGGCAGTGGCTCGATTATCAATCTATTGTGGCCCTGTCGTGCCTCGGCGTTCCGGCGTTGGCTTCATTGGCCTGCCGGTGCCTGCTGCTGGAAGCCGACTGGCTTGTCGAACTGGCCTCCATCGCGGCCACACCGGCGTTCCTTGCGAGTTGCATTCCGGCATGCGCCTCTGCCGTAGTCGCCCTGCGGCGATTCGGAGTTGTTGTTCGCGATGGCTTGGTCGCTGCCTGCCTTGTGATGTTCGCGGGATGGGCCGGCGGTACTGGAGCGGCTGCCGCCCTTGGGGTGATGGCGATTGGAGGCGTGGCGTTATCGCTGCTTACCAGTGGAGCGGGGCGATGGTTTGCGGCTTTTCTGGCCGGATTGTCCATCACATTCACTGCCATCCTTGAATACCTTGAGCCTTCGACATGGCCCGTGGCATTACAGGCTGTTTCCGCCATGGCGATTGTCACGGGTTGCGTTCTCGGGATTCGGGGAAGCGCTGCCTGGTGGCATCTTTCGGGACTTTCTGTCGTCCCATTGGCGATTGGCTTGTCCATTGGCATGCATGGCGGGATTCCGCTGATGATCGCCGGGCTCTCTGGAGGTTGGTCCGCCCTCGGGCTTTTCCTCAGGGTTTGCCGGTTCTCCGATGGGGAGGACCGGGATGAATCTCCCCGGCTGGCCATCCTGACGGCCGCGATGGCGTGTTCGGCTTTCTGCTGGATTCAAGGATTCGGCAGCCAGGCAGACATGCCTCAGCGATATCTGGCCTTGGCGGGAAGCCTTGCGGCATGGTTGGCCGCCACCCGTTATGGCGACCTCGCGCGGCGCCAGGTGATGCACCTGGTTGCCATGCTGTTGGCCGCTGGCCATGTGGGAATTATGGTTGCTTGCGCGGGCGGCCATTCCGAGTTGGCCTGGCTGGCATGTGCCGTTACTGCTGGTTCAGGAGTTGTCGGATCCGTCGCATTACTCATGTTTCTTTGCCATGACCTGTCTTCCGGTTGTCTTGTCATGGCGCGTCTGTCCTCGGTTTTCATTTTGGTCGCGGCAACCGGTTCTGGAATGGAACCGACCATCGCGAGGACGGCGCTGCCATTGACCTTGGTCCTGGCGGCGGCATTGGCCTGGCTTGTTTCCCTGGAACTGGACAGGCGCAGGCGCGTTGTCGCCATCGGATGGCGGACCATGTCGTTTTTCGCTGGCGCCGCTGCCGTTTCCTGCGCCAGTTGGTGCGTCATTTCCCCTGAGAGCGATTCCTTGGCGCTTCGGCGGGTCAGCATGGCGGTTTTCGGATGGTGCCTCGGGCTATCCGTTGTCGCCGCCGTTGCCGGCGGACGGGTTTCCGCCGCATGGTTGACGCGCAAGGCAGCCAAGGGAGCGCTTGGAAAAACCGAATGGATCGCCATCGGAGGCTTGTTGATGGCCTTGGTTCTCGAAGGGGCGAGGTATTCCGGCCCGGGTGATTCGGCTTGGCATGGTTTGCCCACGGCCATCGCGCTGGCCTCATCCTTTGGGCTGTTTGCCATGTCGAGGCAATTGCGAGATGGCAAGCCCAGGGTTTGGTCGTTGGTTCTGCCCGCGTTCGGCCTGCTGCTGCACCTCGCTTGGACATCCAACCGGGGAGCCGAAGAGAATCTCGGCCTTCTCCACATGACTTCCGCCTGCCTTGTGGCCTTGGCCGCGGCTTGGCATGCCCGCGGCTTGAGCGGGTCGGAAGTGCTGCGCACGGCGGGTGTCGGCGCCTTGGCGGTGGTGATTGGCCTTTGCCTTCTCGAAGCGCGGGGGACTTCTGAAACGGGACCACAAAGGGCATTTTTCAGTGGCGCCTTGTCAATCCATGACCAGGCTGCCCGCGGCTTGAACACCCTGATGGTGCTTGGCGGACTCCTCGTGGCCTGCGGACTGACGGGTGGGCCACGCTCGCTGTGCGCGGGCGGTGCCTCGTTGGCCCTTCTTTCGGCGGCGGCCGGGCAGGCTGTTGACGGGCAATCGCTGTTCGCCGTTGCGCCCCAGGCCTTGGGTGCCTTGGCGATTGTGATGTCGCTCATCCGCAAAGAAGGTGAAACCCCAGCGGCGGTATTTGCCGGGTCAAGTGGTAGGGAGTCGAGGGCCGCCTGAGCACCCGAGCAGCGTCTCGGCCCTGTGAATGACATGTTCCACCAGCGGAATTGACTTAAAGGGGATCAGGCGGCCGGTTGCCTCTGGAACCGGTTCCGCCAGCAAGGCCTGGCTGGCCGCCACCAGCCAGGCCGTTTTTTTTTGCCGCGCCAGTCGCCTGAGGTGGGCCGCGACCGATTGCGGCCTTCCTCTAGTGATGAGCTCAAGCCAGACCCAACTTCCGTCGGATTCCCTCGTCAGCCGGAGGTCGGGAATCCAGTAGCCGTCATCCAACTCCACCGGTTCCATTTCAGGCTCGATTTTCCATTCCGGCGCTTCCTTGGCAAATAGGGAAACCAGCGCCATTGCCTCCGTTGAGGGGCCAGGTATCGGGCCGGGCGCGCGGAACCCCGGGCCGCTCGCGTGGGTGAGTTCCAAATGGCAGGGAGTCCGCTTGGCGCCCCAGAGGATTTCCGCGACGAGGTGAAACTTCGGCAGGCACAGGATCCATGGAATGAAGCACGCGAGTTGCATTCCGTGCTTGACCGTTTCCTCAATCAGGTTGGCGGGTCCGTCGAACGACAATTCGAGCCTGCCCGGGGTTGGCCTCCGCGAGGCAACCAGCAGCCTGTGGAACCGTGAAGCCCTGAGTATGGCCCGGACCGTCTCGGGTCTCGGCCGGCCAAGGGTGACAATCACGCGCGTCGAACGCAGCAGGGCACCCTGAACGAGACCGAGGTTGTAGTCGTCGAGGAGTCGCGAGGAGTCTACGGGCTCGAATTCCCTGACGATTTCCTCAGACGGCAGGTCGGAATACAGCGCCGCCTCGACACCGGCGGCATCAAGCCCCATGGTGATGCCGATGCCCGAGAGGATTTCATCGCGGGGAAACGGGGAAACGCCCGTGGCCCGGGCCCTGGCCGCCTCCCTGAAAACGATTGCGCGCAGCGCGGCGGCATCCGGGCCCTCGGGCGATGAGGTGTCGCATCGCTTCCAAAGCAGGTGAATGAGTCCCTTGGCCACCGCCGGATGGACCGGCCCTTGGGCCGCCGCTTCAGCGGCCGATTGCGTTTCCTCCCTCGAGGCGCCCTTGGCAAGGTTGAATACGGCGACAAGCCGTGAAGCCAGTTCGGCGATTTCGGTGTTCGCGGGATCGATCATCGCGAGGCGAAGCTTGCCCCGTTGAACCCGCGCCCTGACCAGGTCACCGGTAAGCATCGTGGTCCCGCCGCCTTTTCGACACGGCCGCCTCGCCACTGTCCCTGACCACCAGCTCGAACAAGCGCGCCTGCTTGTCTCCCGATCTCCGCAGGATCCTTCCCAGCCGCTGGACATGTTCCCTGGGCGTGCCCGATCCCGAAAGCACGACGCCTATCGAGGCCGCGGGAACATCGACACCCTCGTTGAGGACCCGGCTTGTCGCGATGACCGGAAGCTCGCCCGAATGGAACGCCCTGAGCCATTCCCGCCTCTCGGCCGGCCTGGTGCGGTGGGTGAGGGCGGGCACAAGAAAACGCCTTGAGATATCGTAAACTGTCGCGTTGTCGGATGTGAAAACAAGCATCCGTTCGCCCGCGTGCTGCCGCATGAGTTCCTCGAGCTTTTGAAGCTTGGCCTCGGCCCGCTGCACGATCCGGCGTTGTTCCCGATAGGCCTTGAATGCCTCGCGGCCTTCCGGTTCCCGCGCGGCGGCCGTGATGAAATCACGCCATCCCGACGGGGAACCCGTGTCGATGCCACGGCTTGTCACGAAGTCCCTGTAAGTCTCCCGGGCCTTGTCGTGCCGCTCCCTTTCAACCGGATTCAACTCGACCCAGATCCTTTTAGTGACATATTCGGCGAGGTACTCGCCGGCCAATTCGGAGATTTCCCGGCGGTACACAAGCGGTCCGACCAGGCTGTTCAGGAGGTGTTCGCCGCCATCGGTGCGCTCGGGAGTGGCGGTGATGGCCAATCGGAACGGGGCGATGCTTCCCGTGGCCGATTGCCGGTATGCCGCCCCCGGCAGGTGGTGGGCCTCGTCGAACACCACCATGCCGTACCTTGGACCCCAGCGGTCGATCAGCAGGTGGGCGGAATCGTAGGTGATCGCCGTGACGGGTTTCCAATCCCTTTCGCCTCCGCCCACGGTGCCGACCTCCGTTTCCAACAGCCGTTCAAGCTCCACGCGCCACTGGGATACCAGTTCCAGCGTCGGTGCCACGACGAGGGTGGACCTGCCGGCGCGGCTGATGGCGAGGATGGCGGTGAAAGTCTTGCCTGTCCCGGTGGGAAGCACGACGACTCCCCGGCCGCCAGCCTTCCACCAGGCATCGACCGACTGGGCCTGATGGGGAAACGGTTCCCTGCCGAACGCCTTAGGGAATTCCAACTTGTCGTATTTCCGCGCCAGGTCCGCGTGCGCGATGCCATCTTTGTGCAGGAGCGAGACGAGCGACCTGTAGTGGATGGCGGCGCAGCGCAGGCAACGGGCGCGAGGGTCGTTGACGGCCTGGGGAAACAGCCGGGAAAATCCGCCCGGGGCGCCGCGCAGTTCAAGCGTTCCCGAATTGAAGGTGATGGTGAATTCCGTTTCATCCATGAGTCCATGGTAACGATCGGAATCGCCCGATGGTATGGGGGCGGTCAGCCGCCGGGCACACTGTCGGATTCGGCCAGCGCCCGCCTCGCCATGGCCAGCGCCCGTTCGACCATCACATAAAAAACCGGGACAAGAACGAGTGTCACCATCGTCGAAACGACGATCCCACCGATGATGGCCCTTGCCATGGGCGCACGCGTCTCGGCTCCGGGGCCATACCCGAAAGCGGCGGGCACGGCACCGGCCACTGTCGCGATCGAGGTCATGAGGATGGGCCTCAGCCTCACCGGAGAAGCCTCCAGAACCGCCTTGTCGGGTGCCAGGCCCGATTTGGCCAGCGAGTTGGCGTAATCCACCAAAATGATCGAGTTTTTCTTGACCAGGCCCATCAGCAGAACAAGGCCGATCAGGCTCATCATGTTGAGCGTGTCGCCCGTCCACCACAGGGCCACCACGGCACCTGTCAGCGCGAAGGGCATGGCCAACAGGACCGTGAGCGGATGGACGAATGAGTTGAATTGCACACCCAGGATCATGTAGGCGACCACGATTCCGAGAACCAGCGCGAAAACAAGGCTGTCAATGGTTTCGCGCATCGCCTGGGCGTTGCCAAGCTCGACGAGGGTTACCTGGGCTGGCAGGATCTCCGCGGCGATTTTCCTGGCGCGGTCGAGGGCCTCACCCTGGGCGATTCCCGGACCCGGATTGGCCGTGATCTCGATATTCCGCTGATGGTTGTACCGGGTGATCACGGGAGTCGCGGGAACGATGCGCACCTTGTCCTGGTCCACCAGGTCCTTGACCGGCACGAGACGGTTGTCGCCCAGCCTCAGGTTGAGGTCCATCAGTTCCTCGGGCGTGGCCGTCTGCTGTTCCCGCAACTTCACCCGGATGTCGTAGCGCCTTCCGCGGTCGGTGAACTTTCCAACCCTTTCGCCGCCCACCAGGAGGTTCATGCTGTCGGCCAGGCGCGCGACGGGGATTCCGAGCAGGGCCAGCTTGTCCCGGTCGGGGTAGAGCCGAAGTTCGGGTTTTCCAGGCCTATGGCTCGTGTCGAGGTCTTGAAACACGGGACGGCCTTGGGGATCCCTGTCCTGTTCCATCCTCCCGAGCAATTCATGGGCGAGCCCAGGCAGGATTACCCAATCCCCTTGGATCGAAAAGTCGATGGGATAGCCTTCCTGGGCCGTGAATCCCTCGGTGGATTGGTCTCGGACGATCACATGAATGTCTCGAACCTCGGAGAACTTCCTCCTGATGAGGTCGAGCATTTCCCGCTGGCTTCTCGACCGGCTTGCCCGCGGGACGAGTTGCACGAAAAGGTCGGCCTCGTTCATCAGGAGGCCGGAATCGGTTCCGACGGTGGAGAGAACTCCCTCCACCTCGCTCATTTCGGCAAGGCGGTCCTCGCAAACTCCCAGAAGGTTGCTGATCTGCTCGATGTTGGCATCGACCGGCCCGATGACCCGGACAACCAGCCGGCTTTGGTCCTCCGAGGGAATCAGTTCCCGGCCGAGCCAGCCGAGCGCGAAGAACGCCGCCGTGAAGACGATAAGGGCGCCACTCGCCCCCATCACCACGGGCCACATCGCCAGCGAGAGTGCCAGAAGGCGCCCGTAGGCCAGGGCGATCATGTCGACGCCCCTGGAAAACGGATCAAGGACCGCCGGCCTGAAAAGCCGCCTGTTGAGAAAGGCGTAAACAGGCGGTCCCCCCGCCAGGATGGCGAAGGCCAGGGCAAAGTCGCCCACGGGTTCCCCGATCCAGGTCCATGGCGTCGCGGGGCGGGGCAGGCCGGACCATTCGGCAATCGAGGTGATAGGCCAGACCCACGGCCGCAGCCATGCGATTTGTGGAAATCCCAGCCTGGACACGATGAGGATTGTTGCCAGGAACAGGGACATCGCCAAGGCTGCGCGCCAACCTCCCGCCTTGGTGGTTTCGCGGGACAGCGAGCAGAGCATCGGGGTGATGGTGAGCGCTGAAACAAGTGACAGCATCACCGCCACCCCCACCGTGACCCCGAACTGGAAAAAAAACCTGCCGATGGTTCCGCTGAGGAAGGCCACGGGCAGAAAAATGGCAAGGATCGACAGTGTGGCGGCGATCGCGGCGAAACCGATCTCACGGGAACCATCGCGGGCCGATTTCTTGGAATCCTTACCCATTTCGCGGTGCCGGTGGATGTTTTCCAGGACCAGGATCGCGTCATCGACAACAACCCCGACGGAAAGCGACAATCCCAAGAGGGTCATCAGGTTGAGGGTGAACGGTTCAAGGCCGATCCACCGCACGGCGTAATTGAGAAAAAAGAAAGTTCCCAGTAGTGATGTGGGTATGGAAAGGCAGATGTTGATGGTCGTTTCCAGCGAACCCAGGAACAGGTAGCAAACCACGGCGGTGAGCAGCACTCCCAGGATAAGGGTGAGCTTGAGTTCCTCGATGTTCTCCCTGACAAATCGTGATGAATCAACGGGCATGGCCAGGTCGATGCCCCGCGGCAGCAGCCTTGCCAGTTTTGGCATCTCCTCGCGAACCGCGTCGCAAACCGCGACCAGGTTTCCCCCGATCGCTTTCCTGACGCCGATAGCGACGGCGGGCAGGCGGTTGTATCGGGCCAGGCCACGCTTGTCGACCGTGCTGTCGGCGACGACCGCGACATCGTCGAGGCGGATGGTCTGGCCGGCTTTCTGGGTCACCACCAGCCGGCCAAGTTCCCCCAGCGAGACGGCCTCGCCCATCACCCGGAGGTTGAATTCCACCTGCTGGCTCTTGATGTATCCGGCGGGAAGCTCGGCATGCTGCCTCTGGATGGCCATCCGGACATCCTCGGCGGAAAGGTTGAACTGCCTGAGCTTGTCGCGGTCGACATGCACGCGCACATTCCGTTCCTGAAGCCCGGCGAACTGGATGCCTCCCACGCCCGGCAGCGAGGAAAGCAGCGGCTTGATCTCCTTTTCCGCGATGTCGCCAATCTTTCCCACCGGATAAGCCCCCGATAGGGTCAGCCAGGCGACGGGAAGGTTGGCCGGATTGATCTTGCTGATCACGGGGGGGTCGATGTCGGTGGGCAACTTCCGGCGAGCGGCGCTGACGGCGTTTTGGACATCCTGCATCGCGACATCGATGTTCCTTCCGAGTTGGAAGTAGACGGTGGTGATGCTCCTTCCCTCGAGGCTTTCGGACATCGTGTAATCAACGCCCTCGACGGAGGCGACGGCATCCTCGACGACATCCGTGACATCGCCGTCCATGATTTCAGGGGACGCCGCCTCGCGCGTGATGACGATGCTGACGACCGGGAAGTCGATTTCCGGGAATTGGCTAATGCCCATTTCCCGATAGCCCATCCATCCGAACACCATCATGGCGGCTCCCACCATGACGGCGAACACGGGATTCCGGATCGACAGTTCCGAAAGCCTCATCGCTTTGCCGCCCCGGGGGAATCGCCGCCCGCGAGCCACTCGGAGAGCCGTTCCAGTTGCAAGTAGATCACGGGAACCACGAAGAGCGTGACGAGGGTGGAAAGGAAGCAGCCCCCCAGGATGCTGCGGGCCAGGGGCGCTCGTGTTTCCGAGCCCGGACCGACCCCGAAAGCCATGGGAACGGCCGCGACCATCGTGGCCATGGTCGTCATCAGGATGGGACGCAGGCGCTGGGGGCATGCCTCCATCACAGCCATCAGCAATCCTCGCCCGGCCCGCCTTCTCTCGCGAATCACATCGACGAGAATGATCGAGTTTTTCATCACCAACCCCGCGAGTAGCACCATTCCGATCATGCTCATCAGGTTGAGGGTGTCGCCCGAAAACCACAGCACGGACAAGGCCCCTGTCACGCCGAACGGAACGGCCACGAGAACCGTGAGGGGGTGAACCAGGGAATTGAACTGGATGCCGAGAATCATGTAGGAGGCGATGAACCCCAGCGCGAGGGCGCCCCACATGCTGTCGAGTGTTTGCTGCATCGCCTGGGCGTTGCCAAGCTGCACGATCCTGTAACTTTCAGGAAGATCCAGATCGGCGCGGGTCTGCCTGGCGATCTCACCGGCCCTGGCGATCGCCTCCCCCTGGGAAATCCCGGGGGCCATGTTGGCCGTCAGCTCAACCTTCCTGAGGTGGTTGTACCTGGCGATGAGGGGGAGCGTGGAGATGGGCCGCCTGCTCACCAGGTCGGCCATGGGAACGAGAGCCGATCCGGGCGCGGTTTCATCGCCGCCCGCGCGGATGTAAAGATGGTCGATGTCGTCGGGACTCGACCTTTCCTGCTCGGCAAGACGAATGCGCACATCCCGGCGACGGGATCCCTCGGTGAACCGGCCCATCCTGACCCCACCGAACGCGACATTGAGCGTCCAGGCCAGCCTTTGGGTCGTGACCCCCGCGTCAGCGGCGCGATCCCTGTCGGGGCGGGCATGAATTTCCGTCATGCCCGGGCGGTAATCGCTGTTGACATCGGAAACGGCACCGCTCGAGATGAGCCTTCCGCGGATCTCCTCCGACAGGCGGATCACGGTTTCCCAATCGGGGCCCTGAATGGCGAAGTTGACCGGGTAGCCGCGGGAGCTGGTGAAGCCTTGGGTTGAAAGGTCAAGCGCGATCGCCCGCATTCCGGCGATGCGTCCGAGTGTTCGCCTGGTGAGGTCGATCACCTGCGACTGGCTGAGCGTCCTGAGGTGGCGCGGCACAAGCCTCACGAAAATGGTGCCTTCGCTGACGAGGGCGCCCGGCCTGATCGCCACGGCGCTGTAAACCGTCGCCACCAATTCCTCATCGGTGACGGGATCCTTCAGGCCAATCATCGTCCTTTCACAATCGGCCAGCCTGTCGTCGACATAGTCGAGGCTCGACCCGACCGGACACACGACATTCACGATAAACCTATTCTGGTCTTCGCTGGGGACCAGTTCCCTGCCGATGGGCTTGAAGTCGAGCCGGGCGATCCCAGTCGCGGCTGCGGCTGGGCCCGGAAGGGGTACGGAGGCCCCGGCCAGGAACAGCCAAGCCGCCGCGGCGACGAGTGCCCCGCCGGCCAGCACCAGGGGTTGCCAACGGAGGGCCAGCCTGAGGAAGAACCTGTAGGCCGAGCCCGCCAGCCACATCACAAATTCCATGGGCTTGATGACCAAGGGAACAACAATCAAGCTGTCCGCGAGCCAGGAACAGCGTTTGGCGAGGGACAAGGGAAGACCGATCCATCCCGGGCGAACGGGTGGCGCCGGGGTCCCGGAATGCCTCACGGACAGGAACCTCGCGCAAAGAACCGGGGTGATGGTCAGCGACACCACGAGGGAGAGCAGCACGGCGACCGTCACGGTGATGCCGAATTGGAAGAAAAACCTGCCGATGGCCCCCTTCATGAAGGCAACGGGCAGAAAGATCGCGGCGATGGATAGGGTGGCGGCCAGGGCGGCGAAGGTGATCTCGCGGGAGCCCCGCCTGGCGGCGACCGCGCGGCTTTCGCCCGCCTCCATGCGCCGGTAAATGTTTTCAAGCACCAGTATCGCGTCGTCGACGACGACGCCAACGGAAAGGGACAACGCCAGCAATGTCATGAAGTTCAGGGTGAAACCTCCCGCCTTCATCACGACCATCGTGCCCAACAGCGATGTCGGGATGCTGACGCAGACATTGAGCGTGCTGGATGCCGATCCAAGGAACAGCAGGGTGACCATCGCCGTCAGGCAGATTCCCGTGACCAGTGCCAACTTCACTTCCTCGATGTCCTCGCGGATGAACATCGAGTAATCAACGGAGATGCCGATCTCGAGGCCCTCGGGCAAAAGGGCCCGCAGTTCGGGCAGGCGCTTCTTCACCTCGTCGCACAGTCCCACGACATTGGCCCCGTTGGCCCTGAGCACCCCCATGCCGACGGTGGTCTGCCGGTTGAAGCGGCCGAGGCCCCTTCTGTCGGTGAGGCCGTCCTCGATGTCCGCGACATCCTCGAGGCGGATGAGTCCCCCGTCTGGCGACTTCGCGACGACGACCCTGCCGAACTCGGCCGGTGTCCTCGCCTCGCCCATGATGCGAACAGTGATTTCCTGTCCCTCGGTCTTCAGGTACCCGGCCGGCCGCTCGACATGTTCCTCCCTGAGGGCGCGAACCACATCAAGCGGGTCGAGGCCGTGCCTTCGCAGGTCGTCGCCCCTGAGCCAGATGCGCATGTTCCGCTGCCTCAGGCCTCCGAACATGACGCCACCGCAACCGGGGATGGTCTGGATACGCTGCTTGAGAAGCGTGTCAACGATATGATTGATCTCTGACAGCGGCCGCTTGCCGTGCGTCGCCAGCCACATCACCGGGAACTTGTTGAAGTTGATCTTGCTGATCGTTGGGGGATCGATGTCGGCTGGGAGGCGGTGCGCCGCGGCGGCGACGGCGTTCTGCACATCCTGCATGGCGGCGTCGATGTCACGGTGGAGGTGGAAGAACACCGTGACAACCGATTGTCCCTCGAGGCTCTGAGATTGGATGTAATCGATCCCTTCGATCTGGGAGATCGCGTCCTCGATCACATCGGTGACATCATTGTCCATCACCTCGGGAGATGATGCCTCGCGGATGGTCGCGATGCTGACGACAGGAAAGTCGATTTCAGGCAGTTGGCTGATGCCGAGGTCCTTCCACGCCAGCAACCCGAACACGACCATCGCCGCCGAGACCATGACGGCGAAAACCGGGTTGCGAAGGCTTGTGTCGGAAAGACGCATCAGGTTTTCATGGGCCTTGGGTGGCCGCCAGTATCCGCTTGGCCAATTCAGGCGGCATGTCGATGGGGGTGCGGTTTTCCAGGGCTTCGGCACCCTTTCTCACGATATATTCACCGGGTGAAAGCCCCCTGACAACCTCGACGAATCCCGGTTGGCGCCGGCCCAGCTGCAGATCGTTCACTTCCTGGGCGACCCATTCGATGGATCCGTCCGACATCCTCGCCGGCGCGGGCCGGAAAACCACGAATCCGCGTTCCGTGGCCCTGACGGCCTCCTCGGGAATCACCACGGTGGATTCGGGCCCGGGAAGGGGGAAGGTGAGCCGTGCCGTCATGCCTGGCCTGACCTTCTCGAGGAAAGGCTGGGGTGGCAATTCCGCCTTGCACTCGAACATGCGGGTGTCCGGATTGGCCACATCGGAAATGAAGAAGATCCGCCCGTGGAACCGGGGGCCCTCGAGGCCGGGGAGGGTGAAACGCACCTGATAGCCCGACCCCAGGGCGCCAGCCTGGCGCGCGACAAACGCGGCAAGGCCCGCCTCGGGCGTCGTCAGGAAAAGGGCTGCGGCGCTGGCCGCCTCGGTCTTGTCGCGAACACGATGGATTTCCTCCATGGCGACGGCCGCCCCGATGGCCTCCCAGAAACCGGAAAGGCCGGCAACCACCTGCCCGGAGATGTCACCCGTCTCGGCCTTGTCCCTGGCCTCGCGGAGAAAACGAGATGACTTTTCAGGAACATGCCCGGCCACGCGAAGCCTTGTGAGGTCGGCCATGGTCAGGATGACGGTGTCGGGTTTCACATACTCGCCGACATTTCTCCTCCGCTGGTTGATTTGGCCGGCGAAGCGGGGGCGCACTTGTGACTTGCGCCAGTTCAGCTCAGCCCTGACGCGGGCCGCCGTTGCCGCTTGCCACTCGGCGACCATGGCCCGGCTTTCGGCCCTTGCCGCGACAAGTTCAGCCGCCGCGGCATTCAAGTCGGCCTGCGCCACCATCAGGTCGCTCTTGCGTTGTTCCCTTTCCTCCACGGAACTGATGGCCCTCTCACCAATCACCATCATTCTTTCGGCGAGCAACTGCCTCGACTCGGCGCGTTTCTGGGATGCCATCGACTTTCCCTCGGCCGCTTCCGATTTCCTGAGGGCGGCCTCCGCGCGTTTTTCTGTGGCCACGGCGGTGTCGAGCGCGCTCTTGTACAGGTCTTGGTCGATTCGAGCCACGACGGTGCTGGTGTCGACATGCTGGCCTTCGCGCACCAGCATGTCCTCCAAAACCCCCTCGACTCCCGCCGGTATTTCGGTTTGTCGTTCCGCCTCGATGGAGCCGATGCTTTCCTCGACGGCGATGATCCGCTGGAAACCCACCTGGTGAAGTTCAACGCTTCTCTTGAGCCTGACTTGTGATGGCCGGGTTTCGCTGCCGCCCTTGGGGGCCTCCGCCCCGTGTCTTGAGCAGGCGGAGATACAGAGTGCCGCCGTCATGGCCAAGGCGCTGATCAATTGGGTTCGGCGCGATGGGGCCATGAGAACTGCTTGATTCTTTCGTGGGGAGGTAGCGAGACAACACATAAGCTAAGCCACCGCGAAAATGCCGTCAATCAACTCTGTCCATGCCTTGGAAACCACCAATGGGTATTGCGGGTCAACCGCCCAATTCCTATCTGACCATCAATTTTTCATGATCCTAAAATGATGTAGACTAGCTAACGCAGAAAGTGAGGCCCGAAAGATGGCCTGAGATTTGCGTCCGCGGAGTTGTCCATGTTGTCCCATCCGCTGAAAGTCTTCTCGGGCCGCGCCAATCTTCCCTTAGCCGAAAAGATCGCGCTCAGCCTGGGCGACACTTTGGGAAAAATGACGGTGGCGTCTTTCCCCGATGGCGAAACCATGGTCCGGATCGACGAGGATGTTCGAGGTCGCGATGTTTTCGTGGTTCAGCCGACATGCCCGCCGGTGAATGAAAACCTGATGGAATTGCTGGTGATCCTTGACGCGTTCAAGCGCGCCAGCCCCTCCCGGTTGACGGTGGTTCTCCCTTACTACGGATACGCCCGCCAGGACCGGAAGGATGTCGGCAGGGTGCCCATCACCGCGAAGCTTGTGGCCAACCTGCTGGTGTCGGGAGGAGCCAACCGGGTTCTGGCCCTCGACCTTCATGCGGCCCAGATTCAGGGTTTCTTCGACATTCCCGTGGATCATCTCCATGCCGGCCCGGTCATCAACGACTATGTGAGAAGCCAACGGATTCCGCAGGCCGACTTCGTCGTTCTGAGCCCGGACGAGGGAAGTATCAAGAAGTCGTTGATGTACCAGAAGCGTTTGGGCGGGTCGATTGCCATCGTTGACAAGCGAAGGGCCAGCGCGACGGAAACGAGCCAGGCCAACCTTATTGGCGCGTCGCTGGAGGGGAAATCCGTCTTCATATTCGATGACATGATTTCAACCGCCGGCAGCGTGGTGGGCGCCGCGAATGTGGCTCACAGGAGCGGTGCGCGGGAAATCACGGTCTGCGCCACCCATGGAGTCCTTTGTGGCGCCGCCATTGAAAGGCTTCAGTCGGCGCCGATCAAGGAAGTCGTTGTGACGGACTCGATTCCGCACGCCATCGAAAAGATGATCCCCAAGATCAAGGTCCTGTCCGTCGCCACACTGCTGGCCGAGGGTATCCGTCGCATCCACCACGACGAATCGGTCAGCAAGTTGTTCGAGTGAGGGGCGCAGATCAGGCGATAATCGCCTTGGCCACCTCTCCATGGACATCCGTGAGCCTGAAATCCCTGCCGGCATGCCTGTAGGTCAGCCGCTTGTGGTCGAGTCCGAGCAGGTGAAGGATCGTGGCATGCAGGTCGTGGAAGTGAAGCTTGTCGCGGACGCCATAGTAGCCATATTCGTCGGTTTCCCCAAATGAAAATCCGGTCTTCACACCGCCTCCAGCCATCCACATCGTGAAGGCATGGGGGTGGTGGTCTCGGCCGTCGCGCCCTTGCCCGGCGGGTGTCCTGCCGAATTCACCGCCCCAAAGGACAAGCGTGTCGTCCAGCATTCCACGGCGATCAAGGTCGTCCAGCAGCGCGGCGATCGGCTGGTCGACCTCTATGGCGTTGCGGGCGTGGTCTTTTTTGAGGCCGCCATGCTGGTCCCACTTGTAGCTGTGAGAGACCTGGATGAAGCGCACGCCTTTTTCCGCGAATCGTCGGGCGAGAAGGCAAAGCCTGCCGTAATTGCGTGTTTCCGGCCTTTCAAGGCCGTACATACGCAAGGTGGCTTCGCTTTCTCCTGAAATGTCCTGAAGTTCGGGCGCCGCCGCCTGCATCCTGAAGGCCAGTTCGAAGCTTTCAATCCGGCCTTCAAGGGCCTGGTCCGGGCCGGATGCGTCGAGGCGCGCCTGATTCAAGCGCTTCAAGTAATCAATCACATCCCTTTGGGCCTCACGCGGAGTCGACCCGCTGATGAAGGGAATCGCCACCTTGTCGGCCGGGGTGCCGGATGTTCCCAGCGGTGTGCCCTGGAACACGGCGGGAAGGAAGGCGCTCGACCAGTTGTTCACTCCCCCGTGGCTCAGGGATGGGCAAAGGCTCACGAAGGCGGGCATGTCACGGTTTTCGGTGCCCAGTCCGTAGCTGATCCATGAACCCATGCTAGGCCTGATGAAGGTGTCCGAACCCGTGTGCAGCTCAAGCAAGGCACCGCCATGCCGGGAGTTCGAGCCGTGCATGGCATTGAGAACGCACAATTTGTCGGCGTGCGTGGCCACATTGGGGAAAAGCGAACTCACCCAAAGTCCCGACTGGCCATGCCGGCTGAACTTCCAGGGCGAGGCAAGAAGATTGTCGGTGGGGCTTGAAACGATCCTGGGCTTGGCGAAGGGAAGCGGCTTGCCGTCGTCCCTGTCCAGGAGGGGCTTGTGGTCAAAGGTATCGACATGGCTGGGACCGCCATGCATGAAAAGGAATATTACCCGCTTGGCCTTCGGGGTGAAGTGGGGCTTCCTGGGGGCGAGCGGATCGTTACCCACGGCTGAACCGGCCGCTTCCTGCCCCAAAAGGCTGGCAAGGGCCATCGCGCCAAATCCGGTTCCGCTCGTGACAAGCATTTCCCTGCGTGAAGGAGGCTGCCTAATCGACATGGATGAACTCGCTGCTGGCCAGGATGGCGCGGCAGAACTCCTGCCACGCCTTGAGCGATGCCTTTGACGGATCGCCTGAAAAACGCGTCTTCAATGCGGCAATAAACCTCGCGGCCTCTTCCGTTTCAGGTTTTTCAGGGGGCCTTGAATAGGCCGCCAGGAACACCGACCTGATTCTTTTCTGGTCGGTTGCAGCACTGTCAGAAAGGAGTTTTGCGGCCCAGGATAGTGTCTTCTCATTCACCAGCCGACTGTTGAGCAGGGCCAGGGCCTGTGGCGCCACCGTGGTTGTCACCCGCTCCCCGTTCGATGATCCCGGATCGGCGAAATCAAATGCCTGAAGAAACTCGTAGAGGGAACTTCTCGTGATAGGCAGGTAAACGGTGCGGCGATCGACATGATATTGGTCGAACTTCTCGCTCGCGGTGCTGGTGACATACTTGTGGTTGCCAACGGTCATCAACGACCCGCCCGTCGTCCTGTCCAGGTCTCCGGCGACGAAGATCACGCCATCCCGGATCACCTCGGCTTCCATCCGTTTCCTGTTCATTCGCCAGAACAGTTGGTTGTCAGGATCCTGCCGGAAGGAATCCCCGTCGTAGGCGCAGGACATTTGATAAGTCGAGGTGTTCATGATCCTTTGGTGAAGTTTCTTGATCGACCAGCCATCCTTCTCGAATTCGGTGGCAAGCCAGTCGAGGAGCGGCTGGTTGGCCGGTCGAGATCCCAGGGCGCCAAAATTGTCAGGGGTTCTTACAAGTCCGCCCCCGAAGTGCCAGTGCCAGACGCGATTGACAAGCACGCGTGAGGTGAGTGGATGGCCTTTCTGGGTGATCCATCGGGCCAGTTCCAGCCTTCCGCTCGCACCTGCGCCGATTTTCGGACGATCGGCGGTTTCGATCGCCTTGGGGAAATCACGCGGAGAATCCTTGCCGAGCGTCAGGTAATTCCCACGCAGATGCACCTTGAGGTCTCCAATCGATCCCTCGCTGGCCGACATTGCCATGGGCTCCGCCGGAAGTTCCTTTTCGGATTTGGCCAGTGAGGACTTGATGACCTCGATTTGTTCCTTATCCACCGTCCTGACAAATTGATCCCTGTCCTTCGCTGCCTTGAAAGGTCCTGTTGCGCTGGCGATGATCCCGGGTATTTCCCGCTCGTCTGGAACACGATTCTTGTTTTCCTGCAGCCAAGCCACCCAGGCCCTCGTCAGGCCGATCGGCAGATTCCTTGTCTTGGCTAGTGAAACCAGATCCATGGGAGTGGTCCGCATGTCTTTCCTTGGAACCACAGCGAACTTGTCCAAATGCGGAACCGGACCATTCCTTTCAATTCGCAGCTTGTGCTTGGCACGCTTCAGCGAGACAAATGCGGCGAAGTTCCATTTCTGGGTTTCCGGCGTCCATGATCCAGTGACATGCGCCGCAACCGTCTCGCCGACCGGTTCCCCGTCAATCAGCATTTTCACGGGACGGGCCTCCGCCGCGGCATGACGGGTGTCGATCTGGTAGATGCCTTCGGAGGTTGTCGTGAAATCATATTCAGCGAAATTCGGAAGTTTCCCTCCGTTGTAAACGACTCCGATATCCTTGCCGTAGGAAGTGAAGTCCCTTATCAGGTTCCCCCGATTGAACTTCTCGGCTTCGAGGACGATCGCTCCCGATGTTTCCGCGGCAGGCATGGCCGGGGAAAGCGCGCCGGAGACTTTCTCGGATTCGATCCAATGCCCGGCCGCGATGGCAGCGGCATGATTCAGTGTGGCATCAGCCTTCACACTTTTGAATCCCGCGTCGATGAGTGAATCCAATTCGGCGCGGCGGACCTTGATATCCGTCAATGCCTTTTCGCGCAGGCTTGACGCACCGTTTTCAGGAACGGGACGCTCATGCCACATGGCGACAACCCTGAAGTTCTCCATGGTCTTGGTGCTCTTGAAAATGCCGGCGAGAGCGTAATAGTCGGCCGTGCTGACCGGGTCGTACTTGTGGTCGTGGCAGCGGGCGCAGCCGAAGGTCATTCCGAGGAAGGCCCTGCCCATCGTGTCGAGTTGTTCGTCAACAATGTCCATCTCCATTTTGCGGGGGTCGTCCTCGGCCAGCATCTTGGGGCCGATCACGAGGAAACCCGTCGCCGTGATGTTGCGTGATCGTTCGTCTGGGTCGGCGGCGGGAAGGAGGTCGCCCGCCAATTGCTCCGTCAGGAACCGGTCGTAAGGCTTGTCCTGGTTGAACGCCCGGATCACCCAGTCCCGGTACCTGAAGGCGTTGGCGTGTGCCATGTTCTCGTCCATTCCATTGCTGTCGGCGTATCTCGCGAGGTCGAGCCAATGACGGCCCCAGCGCTCCCCGTACGCTGGGCTTGCCAGCAATCTGTCCACAAGCCGGGAGAAAGAATCGGGGGATTCGTCATTCACGAAGTCGGCAACCTCGTCCTGCGTGGGCGGAAGGCCGGTCAGGTCGATCGTGGCCCGCCGCACCAGCAGGTGACGGGCCACCCGTGGCGCCGGTCGCATCCCTCGCGCCTCGAGTCCGGCGAGAATAAACCGGTCGATGGGAGAGCGGCACCAGCCTGAATCGGCCACCTTGGGCGGGGCCGGGGCAATCGGGGGCTTGAAAGACCAAAGCGAGGCTCCGGATTGCGCGCTTGGAACAGGAGCCTTGGAAGTCACACCTGTGGGATCCCCCGGCCATCCCGCACCTGCCTTGATCCATGCCTTGATGGCCAGGATTTCCTCCTTGCGAAGCTTTTCCTTGGGCGGCATCGAGTACGGTTCACCCTTTTCCACCACATGCAGGAGAAGGCTTGCATCAGGATTACCCGGAATGATGGCCGGCCCGCTTTCACCTCCAGCCATCAAGGCGGCCCTGGAATCAACCCTGAGGCCGCTTTTTTGTTTTTCGGGTCCGTGGCACGAGGCGCATTTACCCTGAAGAACGGGCCGAACTTGCTTTTCAAAAAGCGTGGCATCGGCGGTCTGGAAGTTCCCCGCGCACCTGGCGGGAATCATGAACAGTTGCAGGGTGAGGATGGCGAATAAGGTCCGGGGCATGGGGCTTCCCCTTTGGGAATCGGCGTGTTGCTTATCCCATGGATGGTGGGCGCTAATCCAATTTACAACTTGTTTTCCGCAAGGGTCAACCAGTTCCCCTTACCTTGCCGAATGAACCGCGCCTCAGCAGTTCGTCCGCGACGGTTCCAAGGAGCAGGGCGAAGCCGATCACCATGAATTCAAGGTCTGAGGGAATTCCGGCAAAAATCACCAAGCTTCGAAGCAGTGGCAGGATTGTGGTTCCCAGCGCGAGGCCCAGGACGCTGCCTTCCCCGCCTCGCAGGCTGAATCCCCCCAGCACCGCTCCCGTGATGGCATACAACTCGAACCAATTGCCGGCGCTGGCCGGGGCGGCCGAAGGAACCTTCACAAGGAACAGGATTCCACCCAGGGCGGCAAGCGTCGAACAAATCACATAGCAGGCGACCTTGTGGGCGGAGGTGTTGATTCCCGCGTAGCGGGCGGCCTGTTCATTGAAACCAAGCGCGTAAACGCGCCTGCCGAACGCGCCGCATTCGAGCAGTAGGAAAGCCGCTGTGGCCAGCATGGCGAACAGCACCAGGGGGTTGGGAATGTCCAGCCAGACGATGCCGGTCCATTCCCCCAGGGGAATGTTGCCTTTCTGGATGGCCGTGAGCCATGCCAGGTTTTCAGGCTGGGAAAGTCCAATGTTCCGCGAGGAATCCCTGAGGATCCTCGAGCCTTCAGGCCAACCCCGGCCCAGTCCCTCGGCAAGCACATCAAATCGCACCTGGGTGAGAAGTTGTGCGAGGCCCCGATAAATAAACAGGCCGCACAATGTCACGATGAACGGTTGCAGGTTGAGTCTGGTGATCAGAAGGCCATGCACGAGGCCGATCAGGGCACCGGAAGCGAGAACCACCATGAAGGCCAGCGGGGGCGACCCATTGTTTTCAAGGATCAACCCGAATCCAACCGCTGAAAGGCAGACGACCGACCCGATGGAAAGGTCGATGCCTCCCGTCAGGATCACGAACCCGACCCCTAGGGTGAGGATTCCCCACTCTCCGATTCGCCTTTCCAGGTTTTGGTGGTTTTCCGGACTTCGGGCCTGAGGGTCGGAACTCATGAGTCCCAAATAGATGACGGCGACAACGGCGAGGACACCAAGAACCCGGTTCATGAGGCCGCCCTCCCGGAGGCAGATCCCGTGGCCAGACGCATCACGGCCTCCTCGGACATCTCATCGCGGGAAAGTTCTCCCGCGATTCTGTTTTCGTGAAGAACCAGGATCCTGTCCGAAAGTCGAAGCACTTCCTCGAGGTCGCTTGAGATCATCAGGACTCCCACTCCGCGGGCGGTCAGTTGCTCAATCATCCTGTAGATGTCGCCCTTCGCGCCGACATCAACGCCCCGGGTGGGTTCATCCAAAATCAGCACCTTCGGCTTGGCCGCTAACCACCGCGCCAAGACCACCTTCTGCTGGTTTCCGCCACTCAATTGGCCTGCCGGTTTCGCGGGACCGGTCGTTCGGATGCCGAGTTCGGAAATGCCATCGTTGGCCATTCGGTTTTCAAGGCCCGAGGAAACGATCCCCAAACGACTCAGGACGCGGAGGTTGGGGAGGCTGATGTTTCCCCTGATGCTTTCGGCCAGGATCAGTCCATGGTGCCGCCGGTCTTCAGGAACCAGAAACAGGCCCCGCCTGATCGCCTCGGAAGGTTTTCCCGGGACAAAGCCGGCCCCGGAGATCTCAACCCTCCCGCCAACCATTGGCCTGATGCCGTAAAGAGTCTCGGCGACCTCGGTGCGGCCGGCGCCAACCAACCCGGCCATGCAGACCACCTCTCCCTCCCGAACGGCGAAGGACACGCCGTCAGGCGCCGAACCGGCATGCCTGAGCGCCACGACCTTCAGGAGTTCTTTTCCGGATTGGGTTTGAGGTCTTTCAAGCCCGGCAAGGTCGCGTCCCACCATCAACCGCACCATCGCGTCGTGCGTGATTTCGCCACGCGAGAGTTCACCTGAATTCTTTCCGTCCCGAAGGGCGACAACCCGGTCGGCCACTCGCCTCACTTCGCTCAGGCGATGGGATATGTAGACAATGGTAACCTTACGGGATTTCAATTCCCGCATCACCTCGATCAGCCTGTCGGTCTCCCGCTGCGACAGGCTCGAAGTCGGTTCATCCATGATCAGGACCCGGGCGTTCAGGGAGAGCGCCCGGGCGATTTCCACCAATTGTTTCTGCCCGGGCGGCAGTTGTCCCACCGGAGTTTCCGGGCGCAGGGGCGATCCGACCTTGGCGAGCGCCTCTAGGGTGATCCGAACCGTCGCCGACCGGTCGACAAGGCCCAGCGGCCCACCCCATGTGGGTTCGCGACCCAGGACCATGTTCTCGGCTATCGATAGGTTGTCGGCCAGGTTGAGTTCCTGGTGGATCAGGACGATGCCGCGTCGGATGGCATCATCGGGGCCTTTGAGCTGGATCGGATTTCCATCGAGATAAAGGCTTCCCGAATCAGGCCGATGGATGCCGGCCATGATTTTCATCAGGGTCGATTTTCCAGCTCCGTTCTCCCCGATCAGCGCCACAATTTCGCCTTGCCGAATGGAAAAAGCAGCGCCCGATAGCGCCTTGGCGCCGAGGAACGACTTGGAGATTTCCCGCGCTTCCAACAGGGCCACGGCGGGCTCCGCTCGGTCTGTCACCCCGTCGCCTCACTTGCCCACCAGTTTTTTCAATTCATCCTGGAAGCCTTGCGCATTGTCCTTGCGGATTTCCCGATGGGGTATGCCGATGATCCCTCCTTGGGGAATCGCGACTTCCTGGCCCTTGGCGAGCTTGGCCATCATCAGCACCGACTGGTATCCGAATTCAAACGGTTGTTGGACAACCGTGCCTTGGATTTCGCCCTTCTTGATTCCCTCGAGGGTCGCGTTGTCCTCGTCGAAGCCGACGATTTTAACCTTGCCGACGCGCTTGGCGTCCGTGACCGCGCTTAAGATGGCCGGCGGGTTGTAAGCCCAGAGTCCCACAAGGCAAAGGTCCGGCTCGTTCTGGTTCTTGGTTAGCACATCAGCGGCATTGTCCTTGGCCTTGGCTTCATTGACGCCATCGGTGTAGGTGCCGATCACCTCGTACTTGCCATACTTTTTGCCATCGGGTGTTTCCCGGAGGCCCGTGGAGGTTTCCAAGCCCTCAAGCACATCAATAACGCCTTGGCGCCGTTCGCGCGCGTTGATCGGATCAAGCATGCCGACAAAAATGGCGACCTTGCCCCCTTGCGGCATCGCCTCCAGCACCATTTTTCCCACGGAGCGTCCCGCCTGGAGGTTGGCCGTGCCCATGTAGCATTTTCGCTTGCTGTCGACGGCATCGTTGTCGACACAAATCACGGGCACTCGGGCGGCAACTTCATTGACGAATGAAGTCTGGTTCTTCGGGTCGATCACGCTGATGGCGATCGCGTTCACGCCTTGGGCCAGCAGGTCTTCGATGATTTGCTTTTGGGTGGCTGCCGTGCCGTCTTGCGGCCTCTTGAACACCAGTTGAACTCCGGCTTCCTTTTCTCCCTTTCGGGCGCCCGCTTCAGCCAGGGTCCAAAATTCAGCGGCGTTGTTGCTCACGAACGCCACTTTGGTGCCGCCACTGGTTCCCGCGGTGCCCTTCGATTCTCCACCCGGCTTGGCCTTGCCTTCCGGGGCCGATGGGCAGCCTGTCATGGCCATCGCCAGGATCGAGAGTAGTCCTAAGCCAATCGAGCGGTTCATGTTTTTCATTCCGGGAGGAGGCATGCCATCAGTTTGGGCTTATTCCTGCAAGATAGGCGGGATCGGGCTGGTTGCAAGAAGAAACGGGGATCATGGGCTATTTGATGCCGGTCAATTGCTTTCGGCGTGGAGATTCCTTGTGGGCCTCGCTGCTGAGGTTGCGGCAAAGCTCAACCTCGGCCGGGTCCTGACCAGCCTGACGCAGAATCTCCCTGGCCAAGTCGAGCGGATGTTCAGCGATTCTTGACAACTTCGGGTCGAGCGCGGGGCCGGAATTACGCCTCGGCGTAAGTCGCGCCAGTTCCGCCATTCTGGTTCCGTCGGCCGGGCCGAAGGTGCCGCCACCCCGTTCAACGGGCACATCGATGGGAGACCACCGCGAGGCGGTCATCTGGCCGTTGGCGATAGGGCCGCGCTCAGCAACCGCCAGCGCCAATTCCTCGGCAATCAGCGCCGACAATTGGGCATCGGTGGTCCTGGTGGCAAGTCCTTCCGAGACATAGATTTGATATGTCTCCCTGTGAAATATTTCCGATGCTGGGCCGCCAAGAAGGTGAAATGCGGGCCGGATTCCCAACCCCGGATTGCGATCAAGCAATTCCTTTCCCAGCCTAGCCACTCTCCGGGCTTCCGTATTGGCTTTGGAGGACTCGGCGGGCATGACCCGTTCCGCGGGGGCGGCCAGTTGTCCGGGGGGACTCAACAGGGAAACGGACGAAGATGCCGTGTTCAGGCATCCCGTGGCGATTACCGGACAAGCGCCAAGTATCATGTGGAGCGCCATGGTTCTCATGTCGGCTGGATACTCGGCTTTCCGTCACGATGCCAGACGAATCAGGCCATCAGTCAAATCTCAGAAGAACCTTGCCGGATTTGCCCGCTAGCGAGGCCTGGTTCATGGCTTCTGCGAACTGGGTGATCGGATACGACGGGCCGGTTGGAGTTTTGATGATGCCAGCGGCCATGAGCTTGGCCAAGCGCCCGAACAATCGCCAAAGCGTGAGCTTGTTTTGATCCTTCATCCATTCCGAAAGCCAGAAGCCCTGAATGCGTTTCATGCCATCCATCAATGTTCCCGGTTCCACGGGAATCGGTTGCCCCGACAGCCTGCCATAGCTGATCAAAACCCCGTGCCTTGATAGGGACTTTAAAATCGCCGCCCCCGTTTCACCACCGATGGCATCAAGCCCGTACTGGCAAGTCCTTGGGCCGATCAGGTCCTTGATTTGCCTTGCCAGATTTTCGCCTTCACCCACGACGATGTCCCTGGCCCCCAATTTCATCAAGGATTCGGCTTGTTCGTTCCTCCTGACCACATGGATCACGCCAAAACCCAAATACTTCGATAATCCATGGATCATTTGCCCGACAGCGCCAGCGGCGGCCGATTGCACGACGAGGTCAAGAGGGCCCAACCTGAGGACATTTCTGGCAATGGCCCATGCTGTTGCCGGGTTTACAAAGAAACTGGCGGCTTGGTCGTCCGGGATCGAATCTGGAATCGGAATGGCTCGGATGGCGGGAATCAGGCATTGCTCCGCCCAAGCGCCTCCATCGGCCGCGATCACGGCGACTCGCCTTCCCATGACCCGCCATGCCAGCGGACCCTTGCCTGACAAAACGCGCCCAACCCCTTCGAATCCGGGAACAAATGGAAGGGAAGGTTGGCGGCCGTATTTGTTTTGGATGGTCAATAAATCGGAAGGATTGACCGGGCTGGCCATCATGCGAACCACCACCTGTCCCCATGCGGGCGCTGGTTCCGGCACCGTTTGGATTTCCAGCGACTCGGCGGGTGAACCCCAGGCCTTGCAAACAAGCGCTCGCATTCGATGACTCCAGCTGAAGAAAGACTCCAAGCATATGTTTAGGAAATGGCCGAGTGTTAATTCGGGCGGTCTTTGCGGCCGATAACGATTGTGCCGAACGCTCCGTTGCTTTCGGTCTGGCTTTGGATCTCCCCCATGCGCTTGCCGCCTTGCCACAAAACCTTCCGACGACTGGCTTGGGCCGTCGCCGCGGTGGCTGCGATCGGGGAAGCCGGTTGTTCACGGAAATTCTATCGGCAGCGGGCCGATGTGGAGGTTGATGGTCTTCTGGCAGCCAAGGATCATTACGAATCCTGGCGGCTGGCGGGCATGAATTATTATCCTGACCCCAGGTCGAGGTTTGCCTCTCCCGGGTCGCAAGACAAGCCTCCGATGCCGCCGGATGATCCGGCTTCGATGGTTGAGGCGCCTCAGCCTCAAAAACCCGGTAAGTCAGGCTTGGCCTACCTCGAAGGCGGCGGCTACATCGAGATGTTGAGCCTTTGGGACGGCGAGAACAGGGCCGAACTCCTCCGCCGCGGAATGACCGACGAGAGCCTGGCCAGCGAGGATGAGTCAGGTTTGTCTCGCCGGGGTTCAGGCTATGGCAGTGATGGCTGGCAACCCGACAAGTTGCTTTCACAATCGTTGGGGCAGGTTGAAGGCGCCATCGATGTTCGCGGTGAAAGCGAATCGCCTGAGGCTCCCAAGGCTTTCCGGGTGAAATTGCAGCAATGCTGCGAGCTTGGCCTCATCAACAGCCGCGAGTTCCAGACGCGGAGGGAGCAGGTGTACCTGGCGGCTTTGCCCGTGACAGCCGAACGCTTCGCCTTCGCCCCCCAATTTTTCGCGACCGAGCAGGCTGTAAGGGAATGGACAGGCTCCGATGTTCCCGAGGGCTTGAGGAACAGGTGGCGCATCGACAATGAATTGGGCGTGACGAAAAGGTTTTCCACCGGCGCCCTTTTATTGGCCAAGTTCGCCAACCAGACTGTCGTGGAAATGGGCAACGGGTCTCCCAGGTTGCTCAGTCCATCGATCGTTTCGTGGGATTTCTTCCAACCGCTTTTCCTGGGTGGCGGCAAGGCCGTGACGCTCGAGGCATTGACCTTGTCCGAGCGCCAACTTCTCTACGAGATCCGCGACTATGCCAGGTTTCGTAAGCAGTTTTACGCGAACATCGCCGCCGGCGTTCCTGTGCAGACCCTGGGATTGACGAATGTTCCGGCCGCCCGCCCGTTCCTTGGCAGCCTTCCGGGCGCCGGAATCTCCGGCGCGGGAAATGTTCAGGTTTCGCCAGGCCAGGGCGAAGTTCAGAGGGTTGGTCCCCAGGTCTTTGATGCCCCCAACGAAGGTTTTCTCAATAATCTTTTGCGGTCGGGAATTCTGGCGAATGAACGCGAGAATGTGGAATCGCTCGCCGGGTATTACGACCAGTACCGGGAGTTCCAGTCGGTTGGCGACATTTCAGAGCTTCAGGTTTCGCTGGTGCGCCAGCAACTCATCACCTCGCAGAACAGGGTGATCCAGGCTGAACTGTCGCTTCGGGATGGATTGGACGGCTTCAAGCTTCAGCTAGGCGTTCCGCCCATCATTCCGATCGAACTGGATGATGCAATTCTGGGCGAGCAGAGGCGCCATCTTGAAAAGTACCAGGAGTTGACCTCCCAGGCGGCCGAGGCGCGCCGCAAAGTGAGAAAACTCTCCTCCGCCGCGGCGAAATCCGATATACGCGCCGAGATCATCGGGGTGCTTGATAAATCCCCCATCATCCAAAAAACCATGATCGGGCGAAGGACGCTTGAGTTGGTGAAAAGCTTGTCGAAGCCCGAAGCGGATGTTTTGGTGGGGGAAATCAGGAAGGAACTCGAAAAACGCAGGTCCCTCGAGGAAAGAAAGGATCTGCTTTCCAAGCAGGGCCAGAAGATTCCACCGGAACTACTCGAGGCCGTTCGTGACGCCGAGGTTGCCGTTTACACCCTCAGGTTCGAGCGCAGCCTCAGGGCCTATCTTGCCAAGTTGCAAGTTGGCCGCGCCAACCCGAACCAGCAACGCGAGAAGGCGGAATTGCTCACGGTGTTTGAAGGGGTTCTGGAGGATTTCGTGCTGCTCTTTGTCCAGCCGCGAAATGAACTCCTGAGAGAGCTGAAAAGAACCTGGCCCGCGCTGCCGATGATTTGCGTCGAGGGAACCGACCTCCAGCGCGCCCCGCTCGACAAGGCGCTGGATGCCGGAGTCCGGTTTGCCTTGCTGAGCCGCCTGGACCTGATGAACGCTCGTGGTGAATTGGTGGATGCCTGGAGGCAAATCGCCGTGGCCGCCAATTCGCTCATGGGTGCCGTGGATGTCCGGTACCATGGCGAAGCCTTGTCGCCGGTGGATGTCGCTCGTCCGTTGGCTTTTTCAGGAAGTCGTGCGCGCCACACCCTCGCTGTCAATGCCGAGGTTCCGTTGGTGCGCATTCTTGAAAGGAATGCGTACAGGGCGGCGCTTTTCAATTGGCAGCGGCAGCGACGGAACCTGATGGCTTTCGAGGACACGATCGCCTTGGCGGTTCGCAGGGAAATTCGCTCCCTGAGGGCCTTGACCAGGAATTACGAGTTGCAAAAACAGATCATTGAGCTGGCCTACCTGAACATCGACAACGCAATTGAAACATTGTATGCTCCAGTACCTGGAGTTCAGGGGGCCGGGAGTGACGGTAACCAGGCCGCACTAACCACCCAGTTGCTCAACACGCAGTCGAACAAAATTCAGGCCCAAAACAGCCTGTTCAACTTCTGGATCAACTACCAGCAGCTCAGGATTCAGTTGTACCGCGACCTGGAACTGATGCCTCTTGACGGACAAGGAGTGTGGGTCGATGACATCGCCACATGCCAATGTTCCCCAACCATCGTCGGCGGAGCAGGCTCAGAACGGCCGAACGAGCGTCTTCCCAGCCCCAAGCCTGAGGGAAATGGCGCCGGGAACGGCGACCCGCCCCCTGCCGGCGGCCGGTAAGAAAAAACCGGTGGCCCGTTGGTACCCATGGGCCATGGCCATCGGTCTTGGGGTTGTTCTCCTTGGCGCCATGGTCTTGTTCATGCCCAAGCGATCGGCCGCCTCGCGCGCCGACTTGATTCCCTACACGGTGAAGCGAGACACGCTTGTCGTTTCGATAACCGAAAGGGGCGCCTTGGAGGCCGCCGAAAACAAGGATGTCATCTGCCATGTCAAGGCGGGCAAGGGAAGCACCATCGCCACGACCATTCGGGCCGTGCTCGTCGATGACGGCAGCCATGTGAAAACCGGAGACCAGCTTATCCACCTCGATGATTCTGGCCTGATTGAACAACTCAAGGCGCAGAAAATCGTCCGGGACAAGGCCAAGAACGAGTCAAACAACGCCGTCCAGACCTTCGAGATCACCAAGAGCCAAAATGAAAAGGAAGTTGAAAGCGCCAAGGTGGCTGTTGAATTGGCGGAAATCGACTTGCGGAAATACAAGGAAGGCGATCTCCCCCAACTGTCGGCTGAAATCAAGGGCCGCGTTCTCGTCGCCGAATCCGACTTGGAGATTTGGAAAGATCGCGAAGTCTGGAATGACCGGATGGTCAGCAAGAATTACAGGACCGGCAACCAGGCGATGGCGGACCGTTTCAAGCAGCAGTCGGCGGAGCTTTCTCTGAAGAAGGTCCGCGAGGAATTGCGGGTCCTTGAGAATTTCACCGCTCCACGCACGATGAAGGAACTGGAAAGCAAGCTCATCGAAGCCAAGAGCGCCTTCCGAACCAAGCAAATCCAGGCGGAAGCGAAGAAGATTCAGGCTTTAGGCGACATGGAAACCAAGGAACTGGTCTTCAAGCAGGAACAGAGGCGATGCGACGACCTTGACGAGGAGATTCGCAACTGCCTGATCACGGCGCCTCAGGATGGCCTCGTTGTCTTCTATGTGCCCGAGCAATCCCGGTTCGGGTCCGGATCACAGCAATCGATCATCGCGCAGGGTGAACCAGTGCGCGAGGGCCAGAAACTGATGCGAATCCCCAACCTGAACCGAATGCTCGTGAATGTGCGAGTCCACGAGGCGATGCGCGCCCGGGTTCGGGGTGATGTCTCGTTCAGCCTGAACGAATTCCATGCGCTTTCCGAATTGGCTCTTAGGAACCGGTTTGGCAGATTCATTTTTGAAACCGCCTTCAATCTTTCCAGGGATGAGTTGGTTGATTTTCATCCGATCCTGATCAAGGGAGGCTTGCGCGCCGAGATCCGGATTGACGCCTTTCCCAACAAGGTTCTCAAGGGGCATGTGCGGACCGTTGACGAAGTTCCCGCCGCGACCGACTTCTGGACCTCCGACATCACTGTTTACCGCACGATGGTGAGCATCGACGAGGCCCTTCAGGATTCAAAAGGCGAGGACATCAAGCTCAAGCCAGGCATGAAGGCGGCGGTGACGATCTACACCGAGGACAGGGCCGACAATGCGATCTTGATTCCGCTTCAGGCTGTTCAGGGTTCGGCGAGAGACGGCTTTTTTTGCCAGGTGCTGACTCCCGAAGGAACCGAAAAGCGGCCCATTGTTCCCGGGCTCAGCAACGACCGCATGGTTGAGGTTCGTGAAGGCCTGAGCGAGGACGAGCAAGTGCTTCTGACCGGAAAGGACCGTGCGCGCGTTGCCGAGCAGGGCGCTGGCGAAAAGGGCAGCAAGGGAAAAGGAAAGGGCGGGCCGCCATCAGGCGGAACGGAGGGGGGGGGCGGGGGCGGACCTCCCGGTGGCAAGGGCAAGCCGGGATGAAACCGGCTGGCCATTGACGGGTTAGGGGAGCGGCCACTCTGCCATGACGGAAGTTCTCAGAATCGAGTCGCTGCACAAGCGATACTCCCACGACTCCTCGGAGGTGCACGCCCTTAAGGGTGTCAACATCGTGGTTAAACAAGGGGAATTTGTTTCCCTGATGGGGCCTTCCGGTTCCGGCAAGTCGACACTACTTAATGTTCTTGGCTGCCTCGACCGCCCCACCGAGGGAAGCTACCACCTGGGAGGGGAGGATGTTTCGCGCATGGGCGACGACCAGTTGTCGTCAATCCGATCGCGATACCTGGGGTTCATATTTCAGCAATACAACCTGCTTCCCCAGTACACCGTCGTGGAAAACATCGAGATTCCCCTGATTTATCAGGGAATCAGGCTGGATTCCGAAAGCCGCGCCCGTTGCGTCGGTCTTGCCGAGCTGGTGGGCTTGGGACATCGGCTTGATCATAGGCCCATGCAGCTTTCCGGCGGCCAGCAACAGCGCGTGGCGATCGCCCGTAGTTTGGTGAACCGCCCCCAACTCATCCTTGCCGACGAACCCACGGGAAATCTCGACACGAAAACCAGCCATGAGATCATGACGCTGCTATCGAAACTCAACATGTCGGGGAAAACCATCGTGATGGTGACCCACGAGAATGACATCGCCAAATGGTCCAAGCGAATCGTCCGGATGCGTGACGGGGTCATCGAATCCGACGAGGCCAATACGCCCGATCCGATCGACGAATCGGGTCCCGGACTGCCGATGCACCTGTTGGAGGAGGCGGCCTGACGGCTGACGGATCCGATGGATGCCTTCTCGGTGGCTCTGGTATCCGGGCTGGCCTGCCTGGCTGTTTTCCTGGCCACGACCGACAAGGGAAGAAGGGGCCTTGAACTGGCCCTCAGGAGCTTATGGCTTCACAAGCTGAGGAGCTTCCTCAGCATGCTCGGGATTATCATCGGAACATCGGCGGTCATCATCCTGATGGCGTTTGGGGAGGGCAGCGAGCGGGATGTCCTTGAGGACATCAAAAGACTTGGCACCACCAACATCATCATCCGTTCGGTCAAGCCTCCCGATGATTCCAACACCAACCGGCGGCAGATGGTCGCAACCTATGGCCTGACCTACTCGGACCTGGAAGTTCTGGCCACGATTCCCTCGATCACCCGACTGGTTCCCATGCGGGTATTCCCCCAGGAAACGAGGAGATCAGACAGGTCGCACAACAGCCGGGTTGTCGCCACTGTCCCCCAGTATGCCGAGGTGAACGACCTGACCCTTGTTCAGGGGCGGTTTCTCGTCCCGGATGACGATGAGCGGATGAACAATGTCTGCGTCTTGGGGCAGGAGACCGCCAAGTCGCTTTTCCTGTTCGAGGAGCCTTTGGGAAGTTCGGTGAAGCTTGGTGAGTTCGTCTATGTCGTCGTTGGGATCCTCGCCGAGCGAATGCCGACTGGAGGCACGGGCGGAAGCCAGGCGGCCGAGGATTTCAACCAGGACATTTACATTCCCATGCAAACAGCCAGGGGGAGGTTTGGTGAGCGGATCCAGATTCGCAGCGCGGGCAGCCGGAGCGCCGAGAAGGTCGACATGCACCAGATCACCGTCACCGTGGAGGATATCGACAAGGTCAGGCCGACGGGTCAGATCATCCGCTCCATCCTCGGCGACACGGATCGGCATCCCAGGCAGGATTGGGCGCTGACGGTACCGCTAGACAGGCTTGAATTGGTCGAGCGCACGAAAGCCAACATCAGGCAAAGCCTCGGGATTTATGCCTCGATTTCGCTTCTGGTGGGCGGCATTGGAATCATGAATGTGATGTTGGCCACCGTCACGGAGCGCACAAGGGAAGTGGGAATACGCAGGGCGTTGGGCGCCAAGCGCTCCGACATCACCTTCCAGTTCCTGATCGAGACGATGGTGCAGACAGGGATCGGCGGATTGCTGGGAGTGGCCTTTGGGGTGGCCTATGTGTTCACGCACGCGGCGCTGAGAACCCTGCCCATGGCCGCGATGCTGTTCCAGGATGGCAGCCCGTCGCCGATTCTCCATGTGCCCAGCATCACTTGGTCTTTGTCGACCGCCGTCGGGGTGGGAGTCATTTTTGGAATCTACCCGGCCTTGCGCGCCGCCTATATGGATCCGATCGAAGCTCTCCGGCATGTCTGAGAAGGCAGTCCGAGAAAAATTTTTGGGCCTGGTGAGGCGATTCCGGCCGGTTCGCGCCGTGGTGCTCGGTTCGGGAATGTCCAGGGCCACGGATCACCTGCGCGAGCGGATGACGGCCACATGGGCCGATTGGCCGGGAATCGCCGAAGTTCCCGGGGTGAGCGGTCATGGCGGCAGCATCAGCATCAAAACGGCCTCCGACGGTTGGGCTTGCCTGGTGGTGGGTGGACGGTTGCATCGTTACGAGGGTCATTCGACCGCGGTCACAACGCGAATGCTTCGTGAACTGCCTGGCCTCGGCATCACGGAGGTCGTGCTGACCTGCGCTACCGGAGGAATCAACGCCGCGATGTCCCCGGGAACCATCGTTCAAGTCAGTCACCTTTTGGACATGACGGATCCTGGTTTATGGCGGCCCCAGGCTTGGGGCATCGGTGACATGCCGGCCGAGGCGATTCCGGCAACTCCCCTGGCCAATCGCTTGAACTCGGGGCTTGAAAGGATCGGGCATCGCCTCGGCCCCGCCACATTGGCCCAGATGAGCGGACCTTCATACGAGACAAAGGCAGAAATCAACATGCTGCGCCGCGTGGGAGCGGATGTGGTCGGCATGTCATCGGGCCATGAGTGGCGAGCCGGAACCCTTGCGGGCCTTGATGTTCGCATCGTGGCCCTGGTGACGAACTGGGCTTGCGGGTTGGAAACGGGGGCAATCCACCACGGCCATGTGGTCCAGAACTCCCTGATGTACTCCGCGAATGTGGGTGCCGTTATTTCGAGCCACTAGATCGGGCTTCAATGTGGTAATCAGCAAAAAACGATCATCATCCAGAAACAAAAAGAGCTCCCGGCTGAGCCGAAGGTGGAGTGCGCGGGGCGTAATGAGGTTCACCCGCCCAAGTTGGTGCTGCGCAACGCCGTTTGCGGCTCTTTTTAATATGCGTAGTTTAATTTTCTATCGGTATTATCGATTTCGCTCGTGTATTTTAAATGGCTTTAGCCGGGGAAGTAGCCTTCCCAACGGGAGATGTACTCCCTGAGACCAAGCTGGAAAAACCAGACATCCATGCCGATTGAAAAAAGCTGGCATCCCATGGCCCGGCACTGGTCGGCATGGGCCTTGTCGCGAGGAAGGATTCCCCAGGCCACGCCATGGGCCTTGCTGGCGATCGATACCTTTTCCAAGGCGGCAATGACGCGTGGATGCTGCCACTCGCCGGGCAAACCCATCGACTGGCTCAGGTCGGCGGGGCCGACAAACAGCAAGTCAACGCCGGCAATGGATGCGATCTCATCCACTTGATCCACGGCATCCTTGTGCTCGATCTGGATGGCGACAAATGTTTTTTCATTGGAGGCGGCAAAGTAGCTTGCGGCGGGATACTGTCCATAACCTCCATCCACGCCGGTTCCATTGACCCCTCTTCCCCCCACGGGAAAGAACTTGGCCCATTGAACAATGTTTCGCACCTCCGCCGCGGACCGGACCATGGAGGCCATAATGCCCGAGGCCCCCGCTTCCAGCGGACGCATCACGGACGCGTAATCAGTTGCGGGCAAACGAACGAAAGCAGGCAATCCGACCGATTTTGCCGCCCTGGAGCCTTCCTCGATTTGTGCCGTCGTCAACCCGGCGTGTTCCTGGTCAAGCCAAATGGCGTCAAAAGCACCCAAATGGCCAACCATTTCAATGAGTTTGGGGTTGCACAACTGTCCAAAAGCACAGCAACGAACCATTGGCCGGGATTTCATGATGGACCGCAGGTTGGGAACATGGATATTCATGAAAAGCCTTTCAGAACTGTATGCTTTGCAGCCAAAATTCAGCAAAAGATAAAATCATAGCAAACTTTAAATGCAAGAATCACATTGAATGCCGTCTTGTTATTGAAGGATGGGTTGGAAAGGTACGGTTGGTGGGTTTGTTTTTGAAGTGGGAAATGCCATCATCCTTGACCTTGGGACATTATTGAACGAGATTTGAATTGAGTGCGTAGATACAAGGCATTGGCGTCATTACCGAACACGAATCCTGGGAGTCGAGCCATGACATTTTCCACGACAATAAGGCTTGGTGCCGGTGCCGCATTCCTGGGTTTGATCGGTGTTTTGATTTCGCCTTCTGCTTCAACGGCTCAAGGTTTCAGACCCGCCATGCCACCGAAGCCGCCCCAACCGGGTCCCCTTCGTCCTCCCACCCTCATCGTTACGCAAGGTAATCAGGGTGCGGCAGGCCAAGGTGGATTCGGCGGTGGCCAAGGCGGATTTGGGGGTGGCCAAGGCGGATTTGGGGGTGGCCAAGGCGGATTTGGTGGCGGCCAATTGGGCGGAGGGGGTTTTGGCGGTGGTCAGTTTGGCCAAGGCGGTGGATTTGGCGGCGGTCAGTTTGGCCAAGGCGGTGGATTTGGCGGCGGTCAGTTTGGCCAAGGTGGTGGATTCGGTGGGGGCCAATTTGGCCAAGGTGGTGGATTCGGTGGGGGCCAATTTGGCCTAGGTGGTGGTGGATTTGGCGGAGGCATCGCGGGCGGTGCTGGTGGAGGCTTCGGTGGAGGCATTGGAGGAGGGGCTGGCGGAGGTGGAATTGGTGGTGGAGGCGTTAACGATCCGTTCGGGGCTTACACTCCAGGATCCATAGTTCGTCCTCAAAATATAGGTGGTCCTTTTAATGTGACCCCCATTCCTCCAGGAACCTATGTTGGAGGTACCGGTTTCGGCGGAAATGTTGGATTCGGTGGTGGCCAGTTTGGCCAAGGTGGCTTTGGTGGCGGCCAGTTTGGCCAGGGCGGTTTCGGTGGCGGTGGTTTTGGCGGTGGCCAGTTTGGCCAAGGCGGCTTTGGTGGCGGCCAGTTTGGCCAGGGCGGTTTCGGTGGCGGTGGTTTTGGCGGCGGTCAGTTTGGCCAAGGCGGCTTTGGTGGTGGCCTGAAAGGCTTCGCTGGAAATGGCGGGACCGGAGTGTAGTATCTTTATCTGATTTTTCAGATGATTTGGGGCTTCGATTAATCGAAGCTCCTTTTTTTATTAGGCCAGTGACAGTGGAAGTGATCTTGATGCTGCAGGCTTGTCGACTGGTTCAATAATCTCATATCTCACATTTCTCTGCTTGGGGATATAGCCTAACTCCCGGATGGCAGATTTGATCTGGTCCAGGGTGAGATGGTGAACTGTTCCGGCGGCGGAAACAACATTTTCCTCAATCATCAGACTACCCATGTCGTTGGCGCCGAATTGAAGAGCCAATTGGCCCATTTTCAGGCCCTGGGTGACCCATGATGATTGGATGTTGGGAATGTTGTCCAAGTAGAGTCGAGCTATGGCCTGAGTTTTGAGGTACTCATGCGAACCTGCTGGCGGAATGTTCTGCAGATCTGTGTTTTCAGGCTGGAATGTCCAGCAGATGAATGCCGTGAAGCCTCGAGTTTCATCTTGCAGCATTCTTAAACGGTCCAATGATTCAACTCGTTCCTCAAGGGTTTCCACATGTCCGAACATCATCGTGCATGTTGATATTCCTCCCAGAAGATGCCACTGTCTATGGACATCAATCCAATCATCTGAGAGGCATTTGTTGATGGTGAGTTCTTTTCGAACGCGGTCGACTAAGATTTCGCCCCCTCCTCCCGGCAAACTTCCCAAGCCTGCCTTTTTCAGCCGCGCTAATACATCCTTGAGAGGTATTTTGTTCAATTTGTGAAAATGCCATATTTCAGGTGGGCTGAAAGCATGCAGGTTGAAGGTAGGGTACCGCTCTTTCAAAAAGCTCAATAAATCCTCGTACCATTCCAGCTTGAGGGATGGGTGCATGCCACCCTGAAGCAGAGCCTGATCTCCTCCCAGCGCAATGGTTTCTTCAATCTTGTGGCATAGCTCCTCGCGGGAAAGGACATAGGCGTCCTTATCCTGAGGCTTGCGGTAAAAGGCGCAAAATTTGCATACGGCTGCACAGATGTTTGTGTAGTTGATATTCCTGTCTATATTATATGTTCTGTAGTTTTCGGGATGAAGTCTTCTTGTCACCGTGTCCGCAGCTCTTCCCAGGGCCGGCAGATCGCGACATTCCTTGAACAATCGGACGGCGTTTTCCTTAGAGAGTCGATGGCCGTCAATCACCGATTGGAGAATCATCCCGATCGACTTCATGGATCGTCCTCCATTTAACGAGGCCTAGGGCATCCAGTTTTTTCTGGAATTCCGTAATACCCTTGAGTTGTTCGGGTCCAAGATCGTACCTGATGTTATTGGTAAGGTAATCAAGGCAGTCAGCCTCGTTTTTTTTCAGAAGTCGGGATTCCCGGCGAGCGATTTCAGCAACTCGCTGCCTTCCCAATTCGAGAGATTTTTGAAAAGCGCCTAACGACGCTGTTGAAACCTTCAGGCCCGGGCGGACCGCCCACAGCGCGAAAACAAAGGGCAAACCGGTCAGTTCCAGCCATTCTTGGCCCAAGTCGATTTTCCATGGGTAACCGCGCAGCGATGGATCCATGGCCCTGTCACCGATGAGCAACACGGCGTCGGCATTGGATTTCGAGGGGGCGTCATTCATTGGCAGCGAATGGGTTGGCCCCGTGTTCCATCCTCGCTCGCGGAAAATCACTCGGGTCAAGGCGACACTTGTCCTGCTGCCCTCATCCATGGCCGTCGAATTCACTTGTTTCCAATCGACCTTGGAGTGGACGCAAACACTCCTGACGGGCCCGTTACAGCCTACGGCCATTCCCGGCAGATAACGGCAATCCTCCCAATTCAGGAATTCCACAAGCGGAATCAGTCCGATGTCGAATTCCCCGGATTTCATCCGATGGGCCAGACTCGATGGAGTATCAAATTCCAGAGTTGAACGGGGCAGGAAACGGTCAAGTTCTTCAACCAACGGCTTGGAATTGAGGTAGCTGACGGCACCAATCCGGAGCGAACTTAATAAAACTGATGAAGTCATACTACGAAACCGTGGAAATGTGAGTTTTTTCAACCGAAAGCCGGGAAAAGGCCAGCGGGGCCAATGATCCTGTGTTTCCAAGGCCCCAGGTCAAAGTTGATTGATTTCTTCGAGTCATTCCCCATGAGCCAATCGCTGGCCATGCCTGTTTCAAGATCGTGCTCCACCATCTTCAAATCACCAGACTCCAAGGCCAAACTTCCTTGGCTTTGAGCTGAAGAATAATTCACCACGGCCAACAGGGCTTGCGAACCATTCCCGATTTGCATGGCGATCAAGTTTCCATGGGACGGGTTGCCTTCCCATGCTTGACGGGGTTGCAGGAGTTTCCATGGTCTGTTGGCGGCCCATGAGGAAACCGTCAGCAAGCGCTTGTAAAAGGCGAGAGTTAGGGGATCACGGCGTTCATCCGCGGCCCTGGAAAGGTGAACCGAATCCTTGAGCTTGAAACCGTGTTCCTGTCCATGGTGGAAAAAGCGCAAACCGGGGGAAAGGTAGGTGACAACCGCCGCGGCATTCAGCCTTTCTTTGAAAACTTCGGTAGATCGGTCTTCGTCATGGTTTTCAAGGAAATGGGCGCACTTGTAAAGGAACCTTGGTTCCGCCATCAGGTGCCCTGAGACCTCATGGGAGTCACCATGCGCCAGCCGTTCATACAGGCGCTTGTCGTAGCAATAATCAAATCCCTGGCACATGAGATCCCATTCCCTGTCCCAATAGCATTCCGCGAGAAACTGGAATCCCGGGCTAATATCCCGGGCCGCCTTGATAATTCCGGGCCAATAATCAGATTGGTCGGCAGCGACTCCCGGAATGTCGATGCTTTCATGCCCCCAGGTCGTGAGGAAAACATCAGGGAGCGGCAGCATGGCCATGTCGCATCTCACCCCATCGCAGAGTGTGGCGATGGAGGCAATCACTTCCTGCTGGGCGGATCGAACCGCGGGGTGAAACAGGTTGAGCTGAAAGGTGTCGGGCCATGGGGGAAAGTAAGGGTCCTTGCCATGCTTCAGAAACGGGCCACCGGGGTGCGCGGCCTCGGCCTTGCCGGTCGAACTTGAGGCATCGCACCTGAAGAACCAATCGGGGTGGTTGGCGGCCCATGGGTTGTCGAGGCCGACATGGTTGGGGACGAAGTCGAGCATCAACTTCAGTCCATGGCGGGCCGCGTTTTCGCGAAACGAAAAAAGGCCTGCAAGGCCTCCCCAATCGAGATGAGGCACCCAAGCCTCGATGGCGAAAGGCGATCCACAGACATCGTTCTCCGTCCAATCAGGGAGATGGCTGGCATGGTCCGCGGAAATGATCGGATGCCTGAGGGAGACCTCCCGAGACCTCGGGCCGGTTTGCCAAGCGCCCAGCAGGTAGAGCCAGTCAAATCCCATGGTCTTGATGTTGGCGAACCAGCTTGATGGAACACCGCCAAGCCCCTTGGCCTCACGGCATTCGGTGGCGAACTCGGCGAGAAGTCGGCGCGGGTGGGCTTGATAAAGCATAGGCCACGACATGGGACAGGACTCCAGTCAACTCGCCGGGCCGGAATAATCCTGCCTGATGCGGTTGGTTTTGTAGGCTTGGGCTAATTGCTCAATGAGGGAGCACCGTTCCACAATCTCCTTGCCCGCCTCGGTATCGCCCACTTTTCTGACAGCACCCCAGTCCTTGACCGTGGTCACCTTGGGAATGATGTCCGTCCCCGAATGGACGGCGGCTGACACGGACTCGAAATGGTGATGCGTGGCCAGGAGCGTGCGGGCGGGTTCCAGCACGAGAGTGTAACCGTGGTCTCCGTAGGCTTCCGAGAACGCTCCGTCGATGGTGATGGCCTTTCCGGATTTCTTGATCGGTGATTCCCCTTTTTCGATCTTCACGGGCACATGGCCGTTCACCAGCAATCCGTTCCCGTCGGCAATGCCAAATTCCGCCAGTATCTTGTCGCAGAACCATGATTCGTGGATCAGCGAGAAGTAGGGATTTTTCGTCTCGACATGCGTGAGCGGGTCGGCGATGAAATCGTTTTGGAAGGTGCAAATCCGGTCCTTGCCGAACAAGGGGGACAGCGGGCCGCACCAAAGGTACCAGCACATGTCGAGGTCGGCCTGGGCCGGGTGATCGACAACACGGGCGATGACGGCATCCATGGCTTCGAGCAAAGGCCTGCCTTGGCGCATGGCGCCATCCACGGGAAAGGCGAGGAAGTCCCCATGGGAGTCCACGGGCACGCAACCGTGGAAAATGACATGCTTGTCCCTTGTGAGGTACATGCTGCCGCGGTTCCTGAGAAAGACGACATGCTGCCAGAGTTTCCTGCTTGCGAGGAAATGTTCGCGCATCCTGGCCATGCAGGCTTTTTCGGCGGGGTGCAATTCGTAGGGCGCATCGGTCCGAAGCGTGGGAAAATGCCGATCCCTGAGAGGATATTTAGTGTCGCCGATGGTTACTGTTCCTTCAACCGGATCAATGCCCCCGAGGATTTTCCACGAATCCAGGTCCCATTCGGGATGCCTTGAGATCATCTGTCCTTCGAGCTTGAACTGCATGATGGCCGCCGCCTTCTGCATGCGGGCCACAAGGGTGGCATCGTGCAGGTCGGTGCCTTTCGGCTTGAAGCATTCGACCGGATCGTTGGCATAGCATTCCTCAACGAGCAGCTGTAAGGGCAGAAGCGGAATCCCGTAGCCCTCCTCCAGTTGCGCCAGCCTCCTGTATCTCATTGACAACCTGAGAACATGGGCGATGCAGGCCTCATGGCCGAGGCAGGCACCCAGCCATGCCGTGTCGTGGTTGCCCCAGGTGAACGCCAGGTTCGGTTGCTGCATCAGGATGTCGACAACCCTGTCCCCGCGCGGGCCCCTGTCCCAGCAGTCACCGGCGATGATGATCTCATCGACAGCCAGATTGCGAACCAACCGAGCCATGACCCTCACGACATGGGAACACCTGTCGTGCCTCGCCAGGGTCTTGAGGGCGTTTTCCGCGAACCTCTCCGCGCTCGGATTGCCTGCACCCGTGGCGACAAGTTCCAACAGAAGGGGCCTGTATTCCGCCGGGCAGAGGGCCTTGAGCCGATCGACGGGCAATCCTCCAGCTATCTCCCTCACCAGTCGGAGCAGGTGCCCCAAGTGACCGAGCAGTTTCTGGTCGAAATCCTCTTCCGAGGGAAGCGTTTTCCGGAAATCCTCCATGGTTTCATGGGGATAAAACAGCAAGCTGAGGATCTCTTGGACGAGGCCCTTGTCGGCATGGTCGGAGAACAGTCGCTCCACGATGGGCCGCAGCGTGCCCGAAGCGTTGTTGATCACGTGGCGGAGCTTGACATCGTCGCCATGAATGTCGCTCATGACATGGATGACGCCCTTGGGCAGGTCGAGGCGCGCCGTCAGCCTTGCCAATTCCGCCAGGCAGTAGTCGAGGTTTGGCAATTCCCTCGCCAGGGTTTTGAGGATGGCGGTGTTGGGCGCGGGTTCCACGATTGACTCCCTAAGACAAGGAACTTGGTTAAACTATGACCATGGCGGGAAGGTGCTACTCCTTGTTTCGCGGAGATAATACATGAAGGGCGTGCTGGTCATCGATATCGGTGGGACCAATGTGAAGATGAAGCATTCCGAGGCGGATGAGATTCGCAAGTTTCCATCAGGCGCGGAGATGGGGCCCCCCGAGTTCACCCGGCAGGTTCTCGAACAGATTGGCGACTGGAATGTCGAAAAAGTTTCCGTCGGTTATCCCGGGCCGATCGTGAATGGCCGCATTCATTTGGAACCTGCCAACCTGGGGCGGGGTTGGGTCGGATTCGACTTTCGCAAGGCGATGGGCAGGCCGGTCAAGCTGATCAATGACGCCGCCATGCAGGCCCTGGGTAGTTATCAAGGCGGCAGGATGCTCTTTCTCGGATTGGGAACCGGCCTGGGCACCACCTTCATCGTGGATGGGGTCGTGGCTCCTTTGGAGGTCGGTCACCTTCCGTACCGAAAGAAGCAATCCTTTGAACAGTGGGTTGGCAATGCGGCCTTGCAGAAACTCGGGAAGAAACGATGGCAGAAAGTGGTGTTTGATGTCGTGCATCGCCTCCGAGACGCGTTCATCGCGGACTATGTCGTCCTGGGCGGGGGCAATGTGAAGAAACTTGATGAACTTCCCCCCGGGTGCCGGCAGGGCGACAACCGCAACGCGTTCGTCGGGGGTGAAAGGCTTTGGGCGTGATCCCATTCATGCTGGCGCCGATGGTTCCTTAAAGTTGGTGGCGAACCAGGCATTGATATGCAGGCTTGTCCAAAATTTCCTGACCGTCCCGAAACCCGCAAGGCGGATGAGTTCCTGTTCCCTGGTTGGATCGATGGAATTGAGCGAAGAGTTGCATTCCTCCTGAAACCGCCGATATCTCTCGGGGTCGGCGCCTTGCGTTCGGGCGAACATCCACCGGCAAGCCATCATATCCCGGAATGATTGTGAACTTTCATCGCAAGCATCGGCGACCACAAGCCTGCCACCGGGGGCCAACCGAGAACCGATTTCATGGAAAAGTTTTGTCTTTTCCTTTTCATCCCGGATGAAATGGCTCACCAGCATGCAGGTGGCCGCGTCGAATGATGGCGCCTTGGGCAAGTCGGAGATGGTTCCCTTGATCAGGGTTACCCTTTCGCCCATTCCGTTTGTTCCCAGCGCTGCCCTTGTCGATGTAATCATGGCCTCGGATGGATCAAGCCCGGTGAAAGTCCAACCAGGATGAATTTTGCCTAAAATCCTGATTTCTGAACCGGTGCCGCACCCGACAACCAAGACCCTTCCGCGAGGTCCGCAGGCAGGCTCCAACATGGCACCGGAAAGCGCGTGCATGGCCTCGTAGCCGGGAATCACTTGCTTGATGAATGTCTCATAGTTGGCGCCATAATCACCATCAAAGTCGAAAGCCTTGGCGCCCATGGGCTATTCACCAACCGGGTAGTGTACGGCCTTGGCCAGGACGCAGCCAAGGGAATCAAGCGACCTTACCGCGTCGAGGAATTTTCCCGCTGGGGCCAAATGGGTCATGATGACCATCTGAACCTGGGAGATATTCGGCTGGTCGATAGTTTCATGCTGGATCACCGAGGCGATCGAGATGGAGTGACTGGCCAAAACGCCTGATACCTCGGCCATCACTCCGGGCCTGTCCAAAACATGCAGCCTGAGGTAATAGCGTGAGCGCAGCTTGTCTTGGGGGAGCAGGGGAGGGGATGGGGAATCACGCCAGAGCCTTGAGGTGGCGGCCATGAATCCGTCGCGCGAGGATGCCAATTCGACAAGGTCGCTGACAACGGCGCTCGCGGTGGGCATGCGGCCGGCACCTGCCCCATAAAAAAGGGTTTCCCCCACAGCATCGCCTATGACCCGGACAGCATTGAAGCCTCCGCGAACCTGGGCCAATGGTGTTGTCTTGCGCAGCAACACCGGGCTTACATGAGAAATGATGCCGTCCGGATCGCACCATATTTCAGCAAGCAGCCTGATGGTGTATCCAAGTTCCCCGGCGAATCGGATGTCGAGGGGGTCGAGCTCGTCGATTCCGCGACGGCTGATGGAATCAACGCCAAGCGTGGTGTCCATCGCGAGGTGCGCCAGCACCGCCAGTTTGTGCGCGGCATCGGTACCGTTGACATCAAGCGTGGGATCGGCCTCGGCGAAACCGAGGTCCTGCGCACCTTTCAACGCGGTGGGATAATCCAAGTGGTCATCCGTCATCCGGGTAAGAATGTAATTGCATGTTCCATTGAGGATGCCTTGAATTCCTAAAATCCTATTGGCGGACAGGCCGCGCTGGATGGCGCCAATGATGGGAATTCCGCCACCCACGCTGGCTTCGAAAGCGACGCACCTCCCATGCGAGCGGGCAAAATCAAAAAGCTCCCCTCCTCGGGTGGCCAGCACGGCCTTGTTAGCGGTGACCACATCCTTTCCATTGGCAAGGGCCTGAGCCATGGCGTCAAAAGCCCAGCCGGTGCCTCCGACAACTTCGACCACGACATCAATGTCAGGGTCTCGTGTGATGTCTTCAACGCTTGAGGCTAATTTGAATCCGTGAATCGGCGTATCGCGTGTTTTGGATGGATTCTTGACAAGCACTTTTACCAGTTGCAACTCCCTGCCCGCGCGATGGGACAGGATGTGAGCCGAGTTTTGCAAAAGGACAGCGACACCCGTGCCAACGGTGCCCATTCCCAGCATCCCGATTCGCAAAGGTCTTGGCTTGGGCATGGTTTTCCGTTGATCCAGAGTGATTATTGGGCTCGAAAGCCGGGTGTTTGGTTGCAACTGCCAAGGCTAGAGTTCACAATAGAAGGATGTCATTCCGGTGCCATCGGCCGATAAGCGTCCGGAGGTTGTGATGATTCGTATCAGCTTGCTGGCATTGATGTTCCATTCGCTTTTGGTGGTTGGCCAAGCGATCGCTCAACCAAATTCCATGGGAAGCGGCATTGGAGGCGGTGGAATCGGAGGATCGAGCGGGATTGGTGGAGGGGGAATTGGTGGGGGAGGAATGTCGAGCGGGAACCAGTTCATTGGAAACCAATCCGGAGGTTTCGGCCTAGGATTCATGAAATTGGGAACGGCTTCTGGAAGAGCCGGATCGGCAAATTCCACCGGCTCGACATCATTCATGGGGCCTTACTATGCCACTCCCCAAGCGATTGGATACGGGCCCCTCAATTCTGGAAGCACCCAGGCCTACAGCCCGACAAGCAACCCTGCATTTGGTGTTGCCTTTGCCAACACGGGAAGTGCAGGCGCGAATTCGGGACGAGGAGGTACAGGTGGTTTGGGTGGGGTGGGGGCAATGGGGGCTCAAGGTGCGTCCAACCTCACGGGAAGCGTTGATTTTGTGCCTTTGAGCAGTTCGGGCGTTCGCAGAAACCTTCCCTATGCCGCCGAAGTGAATTTTGAAGGTAATCTGGCGACTATGGATGGGTCGGGCATGGCTGCCGCCGCTAGTGCCAAGTTGACAAGTGACCTGAATTCCGTCATCGCCCGCTCATCCAGGCTTCCTTCGGCGTCTGGAATTAATGTTTCCATGGATCAGGGTGTTGTCGTGCTCAAGGGTGCCGTCGCTTCCGAAAGGGAGCGACGAGTCCTAGAAGCGATGGTCAGGATGTCCCCGGGGGTCCGTGAGATCCGAAACGAGGTGAGGGTCGGCCCATAACAGGTTTGATGGTAGAATCATTGATTGATGGCCCGGCTTGGCCGGGCCGAATTGTTTTTGGGGCCATGCCATATGAATCAGCCCTCCGTTATCCTGCTTCGTCCCGAGGATGATGTCGCGGTTGCCACGCGCCGGCTGGAACCGGGTGAGGACATCGAGTTTCATGCCGATCGAATTCCCGTTCGCGATGTGGTTGCAATGGGACACAAGATTGCCCTCAGGCCGATTGCCAAGGGGGCTCCCGTTCGCAAATACGGCCAGGTGATCGGTTTCGCGACCAAGGCGATTTCCGCCGGTAGCCTTGTTCATGTCAGCAACCTTGAAGCTGGCAATTTCGAGAGGGATTACGCGTTTTCCAGCGAGGTGAAGCCGGTCGAATTCACCAAGGAAAAAAGAACCTTTCAAGGGTACGATCGTGGCGACGGTCGTTACGGTACCCGCAATTACATTGCCCTGGTCTCGACGGTGAACTGTTCGGCAAGCACCAGCCGATACATCGTCAGGCGCCTTGAGCAACTTGGAGTTCTCAAAGACTATCCCGGCGTGGATGGAGTTGTTGCTGTCACACACAAGGCCGGTTGTGCCATGCAGTACGGTGGCCCCGACCACTTGCAACTGGATCGCACACTGGCGGGATTCGCCCGTCATGCCAATGTCGCCGCTTATTTGATCATTGGGTTGGGATGCGAGACGGGGCAAGCGGCTCACCTCATTGAGGGGGAAAAGCTGCACCAGCTTGGTGGGGGCGTCTCGAGGCCGCCAACCGTCATCAACATTCAGGAACTAGGCGGCATTGCCAAGACGGTTGAGGCCGGGGTTCAGGCCGTGATCGGTCTGCTACCCAAGGCTTCCAGACATAAGCGCACGACCATTGGCGCCGACAAGCTTATTTTGGCGACCAATTGCGGCGGTTCTGACGGGAACAGCGGCGTGACGGCCAACCCGGCGCTTGGCGTTGCCAGTGACCTTCTCGTTGCCCAGGGTGGAACCTCGGTGCTTGCGGAAACAACCGAGATCTACGGGGCCGAACATTTGCTCACAAGGCGCGCCGTCACTCCCGCCGTGGGCCAAAAACTCATTGAACGGATCAAGTGGTGGGAGCGTTACACGGGCATGTTCGGAGCGGAAATCAACAACAACCCGTCACCTGGCAACAAGGAGGGCGGGCTTACCACCATTTACGAGAAGTCCCTGGGAGCCATCGCCAAGGCGGGATCGACTCCGCTTGTCGATGTGGTGATGTACGCCGAACCGGTGAAAGCCAAGGGTTTCGTGGTGATGGACACGCCCGGATATGACCCGACCAGCATGACGGGCCTTGTCGCCGGCGGCGCCAATGTGGGAGTATTCACGACAGGCAGGGGTTCTGTCTTTGGTTGCAAGCCCGCGCCATGCATCAAGGTGGCCACCAACACGCCGATGTTTCGTCGCATGGAGGCCGACATGGATATCGACGCCGGCACCATCCTCGCGGGAGTGCCCGTGGAAGAGGTGGGCAGGCTGATTTTTGAGGAAATCCTGGCCGTGGCTGGCGGGAAGAAGACCAAGAGCGAGGTTGCGGGTGTTGGCGAGGAGGAATTCGCCCCCTGGAGCATCGGCCCCACCCTTTGACGAAAAATGTCGCTGATGAAAGGCAACCAGATGGACGGCGGAGAATCCACGCGGCCGACACCGGGCGAGATGGGCCACCCAGACCAGGCGCTCTCGATATCCCAGAAAAAATGGGGCAAGGTGCTCGCTCCCGGAGATCCGGAATCCAAGCTGTTCCTGCAGGGGCCGCAGCGTCGACTCTCGGAGTTATGGCAAGCGTTCAGGATGTTCTTCGAGTACATCCAGGGATTCCGAAGGCTGCATTTCGTCGGTCCCTGTGTCACTGTGTTCGGTTCGGCGAGATTCCCAGAAACCAGCCCGCACTACCAGTTGGCCAGGGATGTTGGCGGCGCCATAGCCCGCGCGGGTTTCACCGTCATGACGGGCGGCGGCCCGGGCATCATGGAAGGCGCCAACCGGGGTGCCCGTGAAGCGGGGGGAAGGTCGATAGGCTGCAACATCCTGTTGCCGAAGGAGCAAGCGCCCAATCCCTATCTCGACGATTTCATCGATTTTGAATATTTCTCCATCCGCAAAACGATGCTCATCAAGTACTCCTACGCCTTTTTTGTCCTACCGGGCGGCTTGGGCACCCTTGATGAACTTTTCGAGATCACGACGCTCGTCCAGACGGGAAAAGTGAAGGATTTTCCTGTTGTACTGATGGGTGTTTCCTTCTGGCAGCCGTTGATTGATTTCATGCGCGAGACCCTGCTTGCCGAGGGCACCATCGACAGGTTGGACATCGACAGGCTGGTCATCACAGACGATATTGACTTTGCCGTGCGCGAAGTGACGCGCGTCGGCATGAACAGGTTCGGGCTTTCGTATGGGCCAAGAATCCGCAGGGCGTGGTGGTTGGGGGAGTGATGATGCTCCTCAGTCACCATACCTTCAATCCTCGGCTGGAGCACGAATGATGCGTCGGCTTCTTCCCCCCGTCATCGGAATCATTGTCATCATCGGCTGTGGCAAACCGCCGGTTCTTCCCGTCGCGGACTCCGAACCCGGCGTGAGTGTCAGCGAGGTTGTTTCCCGAATGGTCCAGGAAACCATAGACTTCACCGGTCGCATCGATTCACCCAATCCCGTCGACATCAGGGCCCGGGCAACCGGATACATCACCAGTACGCCATTCAAGGAAGGTGATATCGTCCAGAAGGACTCCATGCTTTTTGAAATCGACAAAAGGCCCTACAAGGCGAAGCTTGATGACGCTACGGGCCAGGTGAAGCTCTATCAGGCCAAGTTGAAGCTCGCGATCGCCGATAACCTGCGCGCCAAGGAGGTGGCCAAGACCCCGGGTGCCATCAGCAAGCAGGACCTCGACAAATATGTCGCCGCCGAGGAAGAAGCCAAGGCCGCCATGGAAGCTTCCCAGGCCTCCCTTGAGGTTCATCGGCTCAACCTTGAGTTCTGTCAGGTGACATCGCCAATCAACGGCCGGATCAGCCGCTACTTCGTGACGCTTGGCAACCTCGTTAACGCCGACCAGACCTTGTTGACAACCATCGTGAGCGAGGATCCTGTCTATGTTTTTTTTGATGTCGATGAGGCCTCGCTGATCCGGATCAAGAGGATGGTGCAGGAGAAAAAGATACCGACCCGTGAAAGCCAGCCAGACATCTTTGTGAATGTCTCGATCCAGGACGAATTGGATTATCCGCACAAGGCCCTCGTGAACTTCCTCAACAACAAGGTCGATCCGCTCACCGGCACGCTGACAGTGCGCGGGGCCCTTGCCAATCCTCCGATTTCACCGAGTACCCGCTTGTTCGTACCGGGGATGTTCTGCCGGGTGCGGGTTCCCGTCGGGGTCGCCCATCAGGGTCTTCTCGTCAGTGAGAAAGCGATTGGAACCGACCAGAGTGTCAAGTTTGTCTATGTGATCGGTCTGGACAACAAGGCCGAGTATCGCAAGGTGACGCTTGGCGCGACAGACCGCGACGGCCTGAGAGTGATTGAGGACGGACTCAAGCCCGGCGAGAAGGTGATCGTCAGCGGCATCCAGTTGGTGGCGCCGGGGCAGAAGGTCGTTCCCGAGACCATTCCCATGCCCATCCCGATGGGCGCCAAGACCGTTCCCGGGCCCTCGGCGCCCGGTGGCGCCGGCAAGTCCTGAGGAACCCCCTGGGCACCGAAGGACCGGATTGATGATCTCGCGATTTTTCATCGACAGGCCGGTTTTCGCCACGGTCACCTCCATCGTCGTAGTGATCGCTGGTACCTTGTCCATCTTGTTCCTTCCGATTTCGCAGTATCCGGATATTGTTCCGCCAACGGTGCAGGTGTCCGTCAATTACCCGGGCGCGAGCGCCCAGGTCGTTGCCGACACGGTGGCGGCACCGATCGAGCAGCAGGTCAACGGTGTTGACAACATGCTGTACATGGCCTCTACGAGCGACAACGCCGGCGCCTACAACCTCATCGTGACTTTCGCGATCGGAACCAACCTGAACGAGGCCCTTGTTGCCGTCCAGAACAGGGTCAACCTCGCGGTTCCTCAACTTCCGAAATCGGTGCAGAAACAGGGACTCACCATCAAGAAGAAGTCCCCGAGCATCCTCCTGTGCGTCAATTTCTATTCCCCCGACGGGCGCTATGACGACATCTACATGTCGAATTACGCTACCATCCATGTGAAGGATGAGTTGTTCAGGCTTGAGGGAATTGGCGATATTGTTTATCTGGGCCAGCGTGATTATTCGATCCGTGTCTGGCTCGATCCCCAAAGGCTGGCTTCCCTGGGCATGACGGTCCAGGAGGTCAACGACGCGATCAATTCTCAAAACTTGGCACTCAGTCCCGGGATGATCGGGCAGCAACCCTCCGGTGGAGGGCAGATGATTGAATTGCCGATAGATGCCTTGGGCCGCTTGTCCACGCCGGAGCAGTTTGGCGCCATCGTCGTGCGTTCTTCATCAGGTGGAAGCGATTCGCCAGCCGCCAAGGTCGTCAGGTTGCGGGATGTCGCCCGGGTTGAACTGGGAGCGAATCAGTACAACCAGATGGTTTCCCTGGGACTCAAGTCTTCGGTGGCGCTCGCCATCTTCCAGTTGCCGGGATCGAACGCCCTTGATGTCGGCGAGAGGGTGCGGAGGAAGATGGAGTCGTTGCGGAAGTATTTCCCCCCCGGCCTGGACTACAAAATCATTTATGACACGACACCTTTCATCCGTGAATCCGTCATGGATGTCGTGTCAACCTTGAGGGATGCCATCATCCTTGTCGGCGTGGTTGTTCTGGTTTTTCTACAGAATTGGCGCGCGACGCTGATTCCCCTCATCGCGGTTCCCGTCGCGGTCATCGGCACATTCACGGCCATGGCCATGCTGGGTTTCTCGATCAACAACATCTCACTCTTTGGGCTCGTGCTTGCCATCGGAATCGTCGTGGATGATGCCATCGTGGTGGTCGAGAATGTCGAGCGTCTCATTGAAAGCGGATTATCTCCCCGCGAGGCCGCCATCAAGGCGATGGAGGAAGTGACCGGGCCCGTCGTGGCTGTGGCCCTCGTCCTTTGCGCGGTCTTCATTCCCTGCGCCTTCATCAGTGGTATCACCGGGCAATTCTTCAGGCAGTTCGCGGTCACGGTTGCCGTTTCAACCGTGATCAGCGCCTTCAATTCCCTGACACTGTCTCCGGCGCTTGCGGCCATTCTCCTGAAGGCCCATGGATCCCGCGTCGATCCGTTGCAGTGGACCATCAACCTGGTTGCCGGCTGGTTCTTCCGCCTTTTCAACATGTTTTTCAGTTTTGCCGCTGCCGGATATGGTGGCATTGTTGGCATCCTGCTTCGGTTGTCGTTTCCCAGCCTGGTCATTTATGTCGTTCTGCTGGCTGGCACCGGTTGGCTCTTCCAGAAGATCCCAACCGGATTCATCCCTTCCCAGGACCAGGGATACCTGCTGGTGAATGTCCAATTGCCTGAATCCGCCAGCGTCCAGCGCACCCGCGAGGTGATGGACAGGCTCGAGAGGATCGTGCTTTATTCGGATCCACAAGCCGGAACCAAGCGGGAAGGGATTCTCGATACATTTGCCGTTTCGGGTTACAACATATTGCTCAGCATGTCCGGATCGAATTACGGGTCCATGTTCATTGTTCTGGAATCATTCGAAAAGCGCAGGGATCCGAAGCTTGTCGGCAATGCGATCATGGCCACTTTGCGGCAGGCCATGAAGGAGCAGGTGAGAGATGCGGCGATCATCGTGTTCGGCGCGCCACCGGTGCCCGGCCTTGGAACGGCTGGGGGATTCAAGACCATGGTGGAGGACCGTTCCGATTCCGGCGCCACAGAATTGGACCGCCAAACCCAAAGGTTCATCAGCGAGGGGAAGCAAAAGCCAGGAATTTTCGGGTTCTTCAGCATGTATAGCGCCGGGGCGCCGCAGCTTTTCGCCGACATCGACAGGGCCAAGGCCCGGGCTCTCCTCGTGGCGATCGGCGACCTGAACGCCGCCCTGCAAACCTGCATAGGTTCGGTTTACATCAACAATTTCAACGCCTTTGGGCGTTACTGGCAGGTGAACATCATGGCTGACCTGCCTTTTCGCGACCGGGTTCCCGATGTGAACCTGGTCCAGGTGCGCAACAGCGCGGGAAAAATGGTTCCGATGGGTTCGATGGTCACGATGAAGGACTCGACGGGGCCGGGAATGGTCATGCGCTACAACCTGTTTCGCGCCGCCCCGGTGAATGGGATCGCGTTGCCATGGATCCTGAGTTCCACCCAGGCCATGACCGTGATTGACGAGATCGCCGCCAAGACGCTGCCCAGAACCATGCAGACCGAATGGACGGAACTCAGCCTGCTCCAGAGAATGGAAGCTGGCGATTGGCGAAACAAGATTGTTTTCCCGCTTTCGATTGTTTTCGTTTTCCTGGTCCTTGCGGCCCTTTACGAAAGCTGGACACTACCCCTCGCGGTGATCCTCGTGGTGCCGCTTTGCCTGCTTTCGGCCCTTGTTGGCGTGGCCATCGAGCGGATGGACATCAATATCTTCACCCAGATTGGGCTGGTGGTGCTGGTGGGCCTTTCCAGCAAAAATGCGATACTTATTGTTGAATTTGCCAAGCAGCTTTCAGACGAGGGAATGGCCCTTTCACAGGCCACGATCGAGGCGTGCCGGCTTAGGCTGCGTCCCATCCTCATGACATCCCTGGCATTCATCTTCGGGGTCTTGCCGCTGGTGATCGCCAAGGGGGCGGGATCCGAAATGCGAAAGGCCCTCGGCGTCGCCGTATTCAGCGGCATGATTGGAGTCACGCTGTTCGGCCTCATGTTCACTCCCGTATTCTTCCGCGTCATCCAGGCGATGGGATCCCTGCCAGGTTTCAAGGGGCCCGTCGCTTCAAGCGTTGGCAGCTTCATGAGAATCTTGTTTGCGTTCTCAACGCTCGGGCTTTCTGTGGTCGCGCATCGGGCTGTTTCAAGGGAGCGGGGAACGATTGGGGAATCAGCCGGTTCGGCACATGGGGAAAAGCAGCCATGATCTCGTTTTTCTTCATCGACAGGCCAATCTTCGCCTCCGTGTTGTCGATTCTGATCACCATTGCGGGCCTGGTAGCGATTCCCTCGCTCCCCATCGCGCAGTATCCGGATATCACCCCGCCGACCGTGTTGGTCACGGCATCATACCCGGGAGCGAACGCCCAAACCGTCCTGGACACGGTCGCTGCGCCCATCGAACAGCAGGTTTCTGGGGTTGAAAACGCGCTTTACATGTCTTCGCAGTGCACAAACGACGGGAATTACACGCTGCTCGTGACATTCAAGGCGGGCATGGACGCGAACATGGCCCAGGTGCTTGTCCAGAACCGTGTTTCATTGGGCCTGCCCGTTGTTCCCGACCTTGTCCAGCGCCAAGGCGTTGCCGTCAAGAAGATATCCCCCAGCACGATGATGATCGTGAACCTTGTGTCCGACATAGACGAGAAGACAGGCAAGCCAAAGCGCGACAGCATCGAGCTGAGCAATTATGCCACAATACAGATTCGTGATGAGTTGCTCAGGCTTCCGGGAATCGCGAATGTGACCTTTCTCGGCGAGCGCGATTATTCCATGAGGGCTTGGCTGAACCCTGACAAGATGTCGCTTTTGGGGGTGACAAGCGACATGGTCGTCCAGGCCCTCAACGAGCAGAATGTGCAGGTTGCCGCCGGATCGATCGGTCAGCAGCCGGTTCCCAACGGCCAGCAATACCAATTGATCATCAACACGCTAGGCCGGCTGGTGCAACCCGAGCAGTTCGGGGATGTCATCATCAAGGTCGGCGCCGATTCCAGCAGCCAGACCAGCCAGGTTCCAGCCGTTGTCCGCCTTCGCGACCTGGCCAGGGTCGAGCTGGGCGCGCAGCAATACGACCAGACCTGCACGCTTGACGGGCAGTCATCGGTCGCCTTGTCGCTGTTCCAGCTCCCCGGTTCCAACGCCCTGCAGACCGCCGAGGGGGTTTATGCCAAGATGGCCGAGCTTGGCAGGAAGTTCCCCCCCGGCATCAATTACCGGATTGTCTATGACACGACTCCCTTCATCAAGGAATCGATCATTGAGGTTTTCAAGACACTGCGCGACGCGATCGTCCTTGTCGCGATCGTGGTCCTTCTGTTCCTGCAAAACTGGAGGGCGACGATCATTCCCCTGATTGCCGTGCCCGTCGCGGTGATCGGCACCTTCGCCGTGATGAGCGGCCTTGGGTTCAGCCTCAACAACCTGTCGCTTTTCGGCCTTGTTCTGGCGATCGGCATCGTCGTGGATGACGCGATCGTTGTGGTGGAGAATGTCGAGAGGTGGCTTGCCGAGGGATTGTCCCCGCGCGATGCGACAAGGAAGGCGATGGAGGAGGTCACGGGGCCTGTGATCGCCGTGGCTCTCGTCTTGTGCGCCGTTTTCGTGCCCTGCGCGTTCATCACGGGAATCACAGGCCAATTCTTCAGGCAGTTCGCGATCACCATCGCCGTTTCAACAGTCATTTCGGCATTCAATTCGTTGACGCTTTCCCCGGCCTTGGCCTCCATCCTGCTCCAACCCCACGGAGCCAAGAAAGACATCCCCGCCAGGATGCTGGATTTTTCGCTGGGGTGGTTCTTCAGGCTTTTCAACGGGTTCTTTGATATCGGGACAACCATCTACACGAGGATTGTCGGCCTATCCCTCAGACTCACGCTGCTCGTTCTGATCGTTTATGGGGGACTTCTTTACGCGACCTGGTGGGGATTCGCCAACACTCCCTCCGGCTTCATTCCCCAGCAGGACAAAGGCTACCTTCTTGTCAATGTCCAGCTACCCGATTCGGCGAGCGTCCAGCGCACCCAGGAGGTGATGGCCCAACTGCTTGACTTGGCCAAGGAAATCGAAGGCGTCGACCATGGCGTCACCGTTTCCGGGCAATCGTTGCTCATTGGAGCCAATTCCCCCAATTACGGATCGATGAACCTGATTCTCAAGCCGTTCGAGGAACGGAAAGGAAAATCGAGCGACATGGTCGCGGACGAATTGAGGGCCAAGGCCCGGCTCAAGGTCCGCGATGCCACGATTGGGGTTTTCGGGCCACCAGCCGTCGATGGCCTCGGTAACGCCGGCGGATTCAAGGTGATGATTGAAGACAGGGGCCCGCTTGGGATCAGCGCGCTGCAGGGGGTCAGTGACAGGGTCGTGGCGGCGGGCAACAAGACGGACGGCCTCACAGGGTTGTTCACCAGTTCTAGGGCTTACACGCCATGGCTTTATCTTGACATTGACAGGGACAAATGCATGGCGATGGGCGTGTCGATCGGGGATCTGTTCAATTCGTTGCAGGCTTTTTTTGGCTCTTATTATGTCAACAACTTCAATGAGTTCGGCCGCTCTTGGCAGGTCAATGTGATGGCCGATTCCCAGTTCCGATCCAGGGTCGATGATTTTCGCCATATCAAGGTGAAGAACAAGGAAGGGTCGATGGTTCCCATCGGAACGATGGTGACCACGCGTGATTCCCAGGGTCCCGTGATGTTGACCAGGTACAACATGTACTCCGCCTCGGCGATTTACGGCAACACCGAGCCCGGCACCAGTTCGGGAGATGCCGTCCGAAAAATGGAAGAAATCCTTGGCAAATCCCTTCCATCGGCGATGTCGCATGAGTGGACGGAGCTTTCCTACATGCAGCAGCAGGCCGGAAGCACGGCCATGGCTGTCTTCGCGCTCGCCGTGGTGTTTGTTTTCCTCGTGCTTGCGGCCCAGTACGAAAGCTGGAGCCTGCCGCTTGCCGTCATCCTTGTTGTTCCGATGTGCCTGCTTTGTTCGATCATCGGTGTTCGGTGGTCAGGCAACGATATCAACATCTTCACCCAGATCGGATTTGTGGTTTTGGTTGGGTTGGCCAGCAAGAACGCGATCCTGATCGTGGAATTCGCCAAGCAACAATCGGAAGCTGGAAAGGGCGCGCGGGAGGCCGTGCTGGAGGCTTGCCGCTTGCGGCTTCGCCCCATTCTCATGACTTCGTTTGCATTCATCCTCGGTGTCTTGCCCCTTGTCGTTGCCACTGGCGCGGGGGCGGAGATGAGAAGAACGCTGGGATTGGCCGTTTTCAGTGGAATGTTGGGTGTCACCCTGTTTGGGATATTCCTGACACCCGTTTTCTATTTTGTCATCGAAAACCTGATGGGCGGTCCCAATCAGGCCAAGAACGGGGCCTTGGCTGGCGATGGCATCCATGGCGGGCAATCACACCAAACACAGGCGAACCATGGCCACGGACCCGCTTAGGGCCTAGGCCTGAGTCCGAAAAAGCCCGGTGCCCTGCAACCGTCCGATGAGTTCGGGCCTGAAAGGTTATTCGCCCCGATCACAGGAAATGGTTTTCTGTCATAGCAGCCTGAAGTTTTGCGGCATTCAAGTGCAGGGGCCAGAATTGGCTTCGCCAAATAATTGTCAGGCAGACACGGCATGCATGGTGCCACCACCGGGACAGCCTTGGGACAGTAGGAGTCAGGTCCGGTTGGAATATGGCGGCCTGAAGGTGGCAACGGATTCCATGCCGCCATGGCCATCAACCAGTGCCAAGGAAGTGTCTGGGCCATCGTAATCCCCCATTTTTTTCAAGGCTTGGCCGGCTTCGGAGGGGCAGGGGCCGCTTCCGATTCCGGGTCGTCCCGTCTGGGCTTGGGCAGGTCGGAAGGTTGGGCAATTGAACCATTTTCCACGATGGGCGTCGGCTTACAGCCATCCAGGCGAATCTGCCATCCGCCACCAAGGGCCTTGTAAGTCATGACCAATCCGTCCGCCACTGCCCTCTGGGCATTGGCGAGGCTCAACTGACGATCAAGCAATTTTTCCTGAAGGAGCGACACCCTGTTGAAGTCGACGGTTCCTGCCTTGTATTGGGCCTGGGCGATGGTTGCCGCCTTCTTGGCGGCCTCAACAGCGGTTTCCAGTTCCTTGGCGCGCTCCTGACCCTTCAGGAAGCGGACCAAGCCATCTTCAACCTCGGCACCGGCCTTGACCACGACCTGCTGATAATTCGCGATGGCCGCCTGGAAGTTGGCATCCTGGAGTCGCACATGATTCACAAGTCTTCCGTAGTTGAAGATGTTCCAACGGAACGAGGGGCCAATGTTGCCGCCAAAGGCTTCAGGGGAGTACAGGTTTCCGTAATTGAGGGCGGACCATCCAAAGTTTCCGGCGATTGAAATGTGCGGATAAAGTTCACTGGTCGCGACGCCAATGTTGGCGCAGGCTTCGGCCGCCTGCCTTTCGGCTTGCCTCACATCAGGCCTTCTGGAGAGAAGTTCCGCGGGTATTCCCGTGACCACATCCTTGCCGGCCGATGGGATCGGGCCTTTCCCGAGCCGTTTTTCCAAGTCTTCGGGAGCGATCCCCAGGAGATTGCACAATCGGTTGTTCTCGATTCTGGCGAAGGCTTGGAAGTGGGGTATTTCCGCTTGTGTCTTGCTCAGGTCCGCTTGGGCTTGATCCACATCGACCTCGCTGGTGAGTCCTCCGCGAAACCTGGCTTGGGCGATGGTGAGCGATTCCTTTTGGAACTGGGCCACAGATGCCGCAATTTCAGCCTGATTCTCGAAAAACCGCATCCTCACATACGATTCGGCGACATCGCCAAGAAGGATGACCAACATGTTGTCGTAGCTTTCAACAGAAGCATCCAAGGCGCTGCTGGCCGCTTCGATCGCTCTTCGATACTTACCCCAGAAATCAAGTTCCCATGCCAGACCCGCACCGTAATTCCACAACGGGTAATACGCTTGCCCGATGAATTGCCTGTTGGCCACGGCCGTGCTCAACCCGTATTGCAGGAACCCGGCATTGGCAAACTGGCTCTGTGGAAAAAACTCGCCTACCACTATGCCCAACTTGGCCCGGGAAGCCAGGACCCTAAATCCCGCCTCGCGAAGGCTGAGGTTCTGTCCGGCGGCCATGCAGATGAGGCTGTCAAGATTGGGGTCCCTGAAAGATGTCCACCATTTTCGATGATCGTCTGTGTTGGGCGAGATCCTTTTGTCAGCGTTGTCGATCCATTGTTCGGCCACGGGCGCCGGTGGTTTGGCATATTGGGGCCCAACCTTGAAACCGTTATGAACATATTCCTTGAAGGTTGTGCATCCGATTGACAGTGGCAGAGCGAGGCCTAACAACCACGACCGGTATCGACGAGGCAGCGGTAGGCGCAATGTTTCCGAAATCACCATGGAATTCCGCTCCGCCGTCACGCATCCGTGAGGATGCGCGATTGATCTGGCGTAATTGTCGGCACAATTGGAGCGGACGGATTAATTAAACGGGTATTTTGGCAATCAATTCAATTTTTTCTGCATAAAGGCGATTGGGGTGGGAGTGGGCGCTACAGGATTCGAACCTGTGACTTCATCCGTGTGAAGAATGCACTCTACCGCTGAGTTAAGCGCCCATGAATTCTAATTTACTGAAATTCTTTCATTATTGGAAGTGTGAGGATTTCAAGCTTTTGGCGCGGGGCTGTCATCAAAACGAGGGGCGGTGGCCGCCACTTTCTGGGGAGGGCGGGGCGATTCAGTGGGCTGGCTTTCCACCCGCGTGATGGACGGTTCCATCTCATCCTCGATTCCCTTGATTCCTTTCTTGAATTCCACGATTCCCTTGCCGAGATACCTTCCCACTTCGGGCAGACGGCGACCAAAAATCATCACCCCAACAACGAGGAGGATGATCATTTCCATCGGGCCCAGGTTGAAAAAGCCTGCCAAAGCTGTCATGGGATCGTTCCTTGATGGCCGCTGTCAAAACTTTGCCAATGTCATAATACCATCAAATCGGTCGGTCCGGCAACCATGTCATTGGCCAGTTCGGTCCGTTGACCAAGTTCTGTTGCATTGAACGGTCTCCATCTATTATCCGGCCTTGAAAGACCAATCCCAGGTCTTGAGGAGGCCGTTGCATGACAGTTGCGTTCTACTGCAGGACAATCTCTACCCTCGCTTTCGGGATAGCGATCGGGGCGGCGGTGGCTTTGTGGCTTGCCAACGGACGAACCACCGCCGTATGGGCCGCCAATGACCGTCATGATGATTACATCATGACGACCGGAACAGTTCTGGTGAACCGCAGGGTTCCCACCGATGGCATCTGGATGCTTGATTACAGAACGGGCCGGTTGCTTGGCACAGTCATTGATCAGGCTTCTGGAACCATCACGGGCTGGGCTGAACTTGACCTTGTGCAGGAATTTGGAATCCCTCCCCGGCAGAATGTTCATTTCCTGATGACTACCGGGATGGTCAACGGTTACCAGAGCGCTCTCTACCTCGCTGAAACGGTAAGCGGAAAGTTTGGTGTTTACACGATGGGCTTGAGGTCGGATGGCAAATCCGGAATCGCGATCAGGCGCCAAGACCTTACGACATTCAGGCCCCAGGCGGCCGCTGGTCAGCCCGTGCCGGACCCTGCCGTGCCTCTTGGCGCGGTGATTCCTCCCGCCCCGGGTTCTTGACGGTTGGAACGATCCATCAACCATACGACCCATCGGCTCAGGGTGATGCCCAGGAAGGAAAGCACTGAAAGTATCACGAACAATGTGGCCAGCAGGCTCAAAATGCCCTGAAGCTGTCTCTTGGGGTCCCTGATCATGTCAGGAAAGCGATACCCCACCATCACGGTTCCGGCCGAGAGCGTCGTGCAAAGAACAAAAATCATCGGCAACACAACCACAGGCAGGTAAGCCGATCTCCCGGATCGGATAGACCAGGTCCCGACAACAGCCAGCGCCACGACGGCCAAAAGTTGGTTGGCGATGCCAAACATTGGCCAAATGGTGTCGATGGAACCTGTGGCTACAAGCCAACCCCAGGCACAGGTGATCAGGAGGCTGGAAAGAAGCGCGCTAGGCAACCAACCGGTCCTTCCCCACGCGGGGTGGAACTTCCCCATGTTTTCCTGAAGCAGAAATCGGGCGATTCGAGTGCCGGTGTCGATCGTGGTTAAAATGAATAGCGCTTCAAACATGATCGCAAAATGGAACCAGTATTTCCAATAAGGAGCGACGGCTTCCTCGCCCCAGCCGAGCCTTTCGAGCGGTTTCGTGAGGATTTGAGCCATGCCAACCGCGAGCGTCACGGCGCCTCCGGTTCGTCCGCGGAGCGTTTCCTCGACGCGCTGTTCCACAGTCCCAAGATCAAGATGCTCAAGATTTCCGGCCTGACCAAGCTCCCTGTGAAGCGCGTCGATTTGGGGTTGGAATTTTTCAACCAAACGCAAGTCGACATTCATGTCGTAATAAAGCCTCGGGTCGATTGAGGCCGCCGCGATAAGGGCAACGATGCCCACCACGCCCTCGAGTAGCATGGCGCCGTATCCGATGGGCCTGACATCGGTTTCCCGGTCGACCATCTTTGGAGTCGTGCCGCTGGAAACGAGCGAGTGGAACCCGGAGATGGCTCCACACATGACGCAGATGAAAACAAACGGGAAAAGCGTTCCCGGAAAAGTCGGGCCTCCGGAGGCAAATGTCGGCTCGATGGCCCTGTGGGCCAGCACAGGGTTGGCCAGGCATGTGCCAACAATCAAAAGCGCGATGGTGCCAATTTTAAGAAAACTTGAAATGTAGTCGCGAGGGCAAAGCAGCAGCCACACGGGCAGAACCGAGGCCACGAATCCATACCCGCACAAGGCCATCACCGTTGATGTGCGGTCAAGCTGAAACCAAGGCTCAAGCGAAGATCCGGGAACCAAGCTGCCACCCCATGTGGCGGCGAGCACCAAGGCCCCGCCGAGCAAGCTGGCCTCGACAACCCTGCCCGGCCTGAACAAGTACATGTATGCGCTCACGAGAAGGGCGATTGGAATGGTCGCGGCAATTGTGAACAGCCCCCAGGAGCTTCCCGCGATGATTTGCCTTCCTCCCTCCGGAAGAATCAAGGATGACCGGCCCGGATCCATGGCCTGGGCCGGAAGGGAATGTCCGGCTGGCAATTCCAACACAAAGGACTCGGGCCTTTTGAAAACTCCTCCGGAGTTTCCGGAAAGGCTGATTGTCGTGCCCGCGGGTACGCGGTAACGGGACTTGCCTTGGGGCGACTCGATTGCCTCAACTTGGGCACCCGGGGGAATCCCAAGACGCGTCATCGCGGGAATGGGAACTTCCTCCCCGCCCAGCGCCTTCACAACCACGAACCCGAGGCCAGCCAAGGCGATCACGACAATGAAGAGGATCGCGAAGGATATGGCGACATAAGCGCCATGGCCCAGGTCCTCCCTGGCGATTTCAGCCAAAGATTTGCCATGCCTGCGCACCGACGCTGCAAGAACCAGCATGTCTTGGACCGCTCCGGCCAGGCACACCCCTACAAGAAGCCATAACAATCCCGGAAGAAATCCATACTGCAGGGAAAGCACCGGCCCGATTAGCGGGCCGGCTCCGGAAATGGCGGCGAAGTGGTGTCCGAACAGAACCATTCGGCTGGTCGGGTGATAGTTTTGGCCATCCTCAAGCCTGTGGGCAGGGGTGATGTTCCCGTCGTTGAGACAGGCGACCCTGGCGGCCAGGAAAGCGCTGTAGTACCTATATGCGATCGCAATGATACAGATGGCCGCGATCAGGATCGGGGTGGCGTGGGGGAAGCCGATCAACTCGTTGAGCCATGCCATGAGAGGGACCCCGTTGACGAATCTCAGTTGCTCCTCGGCGTGGCCAAGGCTTTGCTGCCGATGTCCGCGCGAAACTGCATGCCGGTGAACTTGATCAGTTTTATGGCCTCATAGGCGTTTTTCCTGGCCAGTTCGATCGTGTCGCCCATCGCCGTTACCCCGAGGACCCTACCCCCGTCAGTCACCACTTCATCCCGGGCATTTCGCGCGGTTCCCGCATGGAAGACCTGGACATCGGGGAGTTTGGAAGCAGCCTCGAGGCCATGGATCGGGGTGCCCTTTTGGTATGAGCCGGGATAACCCTGCGCGGCCAGAACCACGCAAATGGCGGGCCTTGGATCCCAGGCAACCTTGTCCGCGAACTCCTCGAGCCTCTCATCCACGACGGCCTCAAGCAGGTCGAGGAGATCAGTTTTCAGCCGCATCAGCACGGGCTGGGTTTCCGGATCTCCCAGCCGGCAGTTGAATTCAAGGACTTTAGGCCCCTGGGGACAAAGCATCATGCCCGCGTAAAGGCAGCCCTTGTAGGGGCTTTTCCGGCGCTTCATCGCGTGGATGGTGGGAATGAAAACCTCCTCATCGATCTTTTCCAGGATTTCCGGGGTCGCGATGGGCGCGGGGCTGTAGGCTCCCATGCCTCCTGTGTTGGGGCCCTTGTCTCCATCGAAGGCCGCCTTGTGATCCTGGGCCGCTTCAAGGCGCATGACGCAGCGGCCCGATACCAAGGCCAGCACGCTTAACTCCTGACCCTGTAAACGGCGTTCGATCACGACCTGTCTGCCCACGCCTTTGCCAAATTCCTCGCGGACCATGATCCTGTCAACCGCCCGACGCGCCTGCTCGGCGTTATCGCAAACGATCACACCCTTGCCGGCGGCCAGTCCATCCGCCTTGATCACAAGGGGCTCAATTTGGCTGTCGATGTAGGTGCGCGCGATCTGGGGGTGGTCGCAGACCTGGAAGTCGGCCGTGGGCACCAGGGCTTCCCGCATCAGCGACTTCGAGAAAACCTTGCTGGCTTCCAGTTGCGCGGCCGCCTTGCTGGGGCCGAAGACGCGAATTTTTTCCGATTCCAGAGCATCGACGATTCCCGCCGCGAGCGGATCTTCCGGCCCGACAACAACCAGCCCAATCGACTCGGCCTTGCAGAAGGCGACACATGCCTGGAAATCGAGCGGATCCAGCTTCGCAGGAATGATCTTGCCCCCCGGGCCTCCGATCGTGCCCGCGTTGCCCGGTCCCACAAAAACCTTTTCAGCGCGACTTGAGCAGGCCAACTTCCACGCCAGGGCGTGCTCCCGCCCGCCCCTGCCGATGACCAGTAACTTCATGGAAACTCCCGTCAGGCGGTGGTGGCCAAAACCGACTTGACCTGTTCCTGGCCCAAGCGGTCGCAGAAATCGCCGAAGCTCTCCGAGGGAACCCGTTCCGCCTTGAATCGCATCAGGAGGGGTTTCAAGGTGCTCACGATTTCCGAGCGCGGAACTAGGTCCTTGGCCTGGAAGTTGAGGCGGTCACCCAGAATCCTTCCTCCGAGGAACATGAGGTATTTGTCCCCAGAACGGCCCACCAACCCGACATCGGAGGTGTAGGGGCGGACGCAGCCGTTGGGGCAGCCGGTCATTCGAATTGAGAATTTTTCCGATTGCAGTCCCAATTCCGTGAGCACGGCCTCCATTTCGTCGATCACTCCCGGCAGGGTTCGCTCCGATTCGCAGATCGCGAGACTGCAGGTGGGAATGGCGGGACAGGCGAGGCTATACCTCTGCACATTGGATATTTCACCGGGAAGCCTGATGCCATGCTCCCGGAGTGACTTCTCAATTTTCGGCAAGGCGGAGTGATCAAGGTCGCAAAGCAGGATGTCCTGCTGGGCCGTCAATCGCACCTCGCACCCGAGTTCGGAAATCAGCGTCCGCAAGGCTGTTCGCAGGCGGAACTCGTCCTGATCCTTGATTCTCCCGTTTTCGACGCTGATGCCGTACCAGAACTTTCCGTCTCCCTGGGCGTTCCAACCCAGGTGGGTCTCGTGACCGGTTACCGGCATGTTCTTTGGCAAGGTGAGTTCAAAGGGCAGGTAGCCCCTGAGGATCTCGCGAACCTTGTCGATGCCGAGGTCGGCGACCAGGTACTTGATCCGCGCCCTCTTCCTGTCCGACCGGTTTCCATGGTCGCGATAGAACTTCACGACGGCCTCCGCGGCGGCCAGCAATTGGGCGCGGGAACAATAAAGGATCCTCTGGCCCAAATGGGCGAAGGTGTCTGCCCGCCCATGAGTCCGCCCCATGCCTCCGCCGGCCATCAAGTCGTAGCCGACAATCTCGCCGTCGCGCACATCCGCGAGCAGTCCGAGATCCTGCGCGAAAATATCAATGCAGTTGTCGTCCGGGAGGGCGAAGCCGGTCTTGAATTTCCTGGGCAGATAAACCTTCCCGTAAATCGGCTCGAAATCCTCCGCGGGGGCGCCCTCCGACCGGCCGTTCACCCAGATTTCGTGGTAAGCGGAGGTTCTTGGGGCCAGATGCATGGCAAGGGCGTGGCAATCCGCCTGGAGTTGGTCGTGGACCTTGCTGTTGCGAATGGGGGCGGGGCACGCCATGACATTTCTGTTGACATCGCCGCAAGCCGCCAGAGTGCTCAGCATGCATTCATTGATGGCTGAGATGAGGGGCTTGAGGCCTTTCATCAGGATTCCGTAAAACTGCACGCTTTGCCGGCTAGTGAGTCTGAGAGTGTTGTTCGCATGATTGCTGGCCAATTCATCGAGCACCAAGTACTGCTTGGCAGTCAGTTTGCCCCCTGGAATGCGGCCCCGAACCATGAACATGTGGTACTTGCCGCCTTGGCCATCCTGCCGGTTGGCCTTGCGCGCATCCCTGTCTTCCTGCTGGTAACTTCCATGGAATTTCAGCAGCTGCTTTTCGGCCTCCTCGAAATGATCCGACCCTGAGGCCATCACGGCGGCGATTCCGCCCCTGAGAGCGTTGCTGGAGGCCTTGATGCCTTCAACCGGTGACGGTGCCGCTGGTCCTTTGGCTGGCTTCTCTTCCGACATCGATGGATTCCTTCGTGTCCCTTGGTCCTTCCCAGTGCTCATTTCACATTCTGTCAGGTGAGCGGTAGGATAGAAAGTGGCATTCCCAAGCTTACCCGACTGGGCCTTGCGTTTCTGAACCGGTGGCAGCTATGGGGTTTATGTCTAACAACCTCTTCTCAAATCCCGGGAGAACGCGGAGATGAAAGCCCTGATCCTGACGGCTGAAGGTTTCGAGGATCTGGAAGTTCACCTGACATGGTACCGCCTTCTGGAGGAGGGTATCCAAACCTCGCTGGCCAGTCCCACCGGCATGGTTGTGACGGGATTGCATGGCTACCGGATCGATCCCGATTTGTCCCTCAAGGAGATCAACCCCAATGATTTCGGCATCCTGGTCCTGCCGGGGGGCGCTGCTTCCGAAAGGCTGAGGCAGAGGGAAGAGGCCCTCGATTTGGCTCGAACCTTTCTCGATGAAGGCAAGCTGGTGATATCAATCGGCCGTGGCGCTCAGATTCTCATCAGCGCCGGAGCGATCAACAATCGCCGCGTGACCTGCTCGATAGCAATAAGGGATGATGTCAAGGCCGCCGGGGCTACCTACACGGATGACCCTGTTGTCGTTGACAACAATCTGGTGACCTGCGCCCATTCGGAAGACTTGCCCGGAATGTTCCGCGCCCTCATTCCTGTTCTCCCCGTCTCTTGACCGAAAGTCGTCTTGGAAGCCATGACGGCGCTAATGTGGTCTAGGCCCGGGAGATTGCCCGGGCCTTCTTCGTTCCAAGCGAAAATCATTTCCCAGCATGTCGATATTGCCTCAGTGGCTTCTGAATTCGGGAGCATAGGGGCACAGGATCTTGGGATGGCCGGCTTACTAAGCCGAGCGCCAAGGAAGGCCTGAATCAGTCGGCTTAGGTAACGGATTTATGTTTGAAGTAATTGATCACAACATTGGGGAGAATGCCGTCTTGATCACAGATAGCTTCTGACTCCCGAGATGATCGACTCCATGTCCCTCGGCCTTCTCCTTCCCATGGCGTTTGATTTCACGCCGTTGTTGAGGAGTTCATCGGGGTTTATTCGGGGCTGTATCCGGGGAAGTTGGTGAAGGCTGATTTTTCCGCTGTTCCGTTCCACCCAGTCCCTCACCGCATTGGAGCGGTAAATGGGATGTCCGTCCACGATGAGGAATACTTGCCTTCCCGCTTTCCCTGTTAGAGCGCTTTGCAAATAGGTTTACTGTCATATCCGCAATGCCTGAAGTAATTGGAGCATTCTTGGGACGAGAATTGTTCAATGAGTTGTCCGACAACATCCCAGAGGCCGGCGATGGTCCGCTTCCCCGCCGACTTGACCAATCCCTTGAGTTTTGAGAACGCGTTTTCAATCGGGTTGAGATTCGGGCTGTAGGGAGGCAGGTACCTGGTCCTGATCCCGTAGTCCTCCAGTGTCTTCCTGACCATCGCCGTCTTGTGGGAGGACAGGTTGTCAAGGACCACCAAGTCACCTGGCCTGATCACCGGGGCCAGCACCTGTTCGACATAAGCCTTGAATGAAGCGCCGTTGATGGGCCCGTCAAGCAGCATCGGGGCCACGATCCCAG
>Ga0194134_10000135_pt1 | contig 109412 bp, 85 predicted proteins | sample TA2KigOff0mmetaG_FD_148602 | JGI IMG/M metagenome (GOLD analysis project Ga0194134, IMG submission 148602) | Freshwater microbial communities from Lake Tanganyika, Tanzania - TA2015056 Kigoma Offshore 0m | ecosystem: Environmental > Aquatic > Freshwater > Lake | place: Tanzania: Lake...
GCGTGGCGTTGTACCCGTGAGCGAAGCCCTCCCTGGCCTTCGCCCGCTGAGTCTGCCGCCGCATCCATGCGGCGTGGCGTTGTACCCGTGAGCGAAGCCCTCCCTGGCCTTCGCCCGCTGAGTCTGCCGCCGCATCCATGCGGCGTGGCGTTGTACCCGTGAGCGAAGCCCTCCCTGGCCTTCGCCCGCTGAGTCTGCAGCCGCATCCATGCGGCGTGGCGTTGTACCTGCTCCCGACGGCTCCGCCGTCGACGAGCGTTCAGTCACGTGGCCGCCTGTGTCGGGTGACGTGCAACACGCGGCACGCGTGTGCCCTTGGGGTCGAGCGCGGCACGTCGACTTCGACCGCCGCGGGGCCCAGAGTTCCTACGTCGACGGTGTTCAGCATGCCTCTGGCCGCGTGGATCGGCGCGGCAAGGTACCGGAGCTCCTCCCCCTTCGTGTCGCAGGTGGCGAAGGCGAGGATCGGGGGCATGGGGTCGGGGGCTGAACGCGGGGCACGCATGGCGTTCGGCAAAACTGCCGAATTCGTCCGTTTTCACCTTTCCCGGCGTCGGCTCATCGTCCTCGTGGGAAAGCCGGTGGCCCGTCAGCGAAGTTCTCCGGAATCACCCGTCCGGTTGCGGCGTCTTTTTTCGCCTCTCTCAAGGGAGCAGCACGGCGTTCATCCCGTATCATCGGAGGGTCGATGGCGACGAACGAACACGAGTCCGCTCGGTTGTCGCTTCGACGAAGTCAAGCGCCGGTACTTTCTCGGTCAACCGAGTACATACGAGTCGAGCCCGCGGTCCTGCCTGGGCCAGCGACGAGACACCGACGCACACCCCGGTTGCTCCGACAGAAAAGTACCGCCGTCGGTACCGGACCGATCAATGATCCGTGCTGGGCGACGCTGGCGTCGGACGCGCGGTATCTCCTCGAGGCGGTGCCCTACCGGACCTGGGCCGGTCGTCGCGTGCGCTGGCGTGCGCCGCATCTGCACGCCCGTCGCCGGCTCCCGGCATACGCGGTCCTGCATCCGAGCGTGCGCGACAAACTCGCGGCTGATCCTGTATACCGCCCCGCCAATCTGCCGGCGAATCCAACGTACGCCGACTGCCGGAATCGACCCTGGATCCGTACCCTTCGACGGAGCACGACGATGCCCACCTACCAGATGATCGACGGGACCACCCGAGAGGGAAAGCGGACGATCGACGGGTGCCTCCGCCTGCGAAAGGCACTCAAGGAGGCGATCCCGGCTCGGTCGCTCGGCCGGACGTTGCTGCTGGCGTCATGGAACATCCGCCAGTTCGGCGGCGGCGGCCAGGCGGAGCGCGACCACGAGGCGATGTTCTATCTCGCCCAGGTGATCGACAAGTTCGACATGGTCGCCATTCAGGAGGTGAAAAGTGACCTCACGCAGCTCGATGAATTGGTGACCACGCTCGGAGGGTGGTGGCGATACCTCGTCTCCGACGTCTGCGCCGGGGATACCGGCAACTCGGAGCGAATGGCATTCGTCTACGACAGCCGGAAGCTGTCGTTCGGCGGCCTCGCCGGGGAATTCGAGTCGCCGGGGTCGATGCGCGGAAGCGACAAGAAGAAGGGGAAGCTCAAGGGTGGGGAGGCGACGTCACGATCGCCCTATTTCGCCGGTTTTCGCGCCGGGTGGTTCAAGTTCACGATCTGCACCATGCATGCGTACTACGGATCGGCCAGCGCGGACATCGCACAACGCACGCAGGATGCCAGGCTGACTGCCGAGCGGTTGCACGAGCGGATGAAGCAGAAGGATCGCTGGGCACGAAATGCGATCTTGCTCGGCGACTTCAACATCTTCGCCGACGACGACAAGACCGCCCGGAGCCTCGAGCAACGGGGATTCGCGTCTCCCCATCAGCTCCGCGGGCAGGCGACCAACGTCAGCGAGGACCGGCCCTTCGACCGGCTGCTGTTCATCGCGCCGGACGTGTCGCTCCAACTCAAGGAGATGCACGCCGGGGTGTTTCCGGTGTTCGACCACGTCTATCGCGCCGGCGATCACGGCGAGTACGGCAAGACCGCCAAGGCTTTTTCCCAATGGCGGACCTACCGGATGTCGGATCACAACCCCGTGTGGTGTGAGATCGACATCGATTTCACCGAGCCATACCTGGAGAGCCGGCGCGGCAAGAAGCCCGAGACCTCACGGCCACGATGACGGGCCGCGGTGCGACTGTCGCCGCAGACTCACGGCCGCTGCGGTCCGACCTCGACCACCAGCGACATCAATCCCGGATCGTCAGGGGCGACGAGCAGCCCGGCAGACGACGATGCCCCGGTGGCGCTTGTCGGCGACTGTGGAGGGCCGACCACGACCCGGTACGGTCCGGGAGCGACGCCGGGCAGATCACCGGTCGCGATGGGCGTCACGCGCCCTGAAGCGTCGGTCCGGCCCTTCGCCGTCGGCAGCACGGAGAACTCGGGCTCCGGAACGAGCTCGACGTTGACGTTGGCCAGTGGCCGGCCGGCGCGCGTGACCACGAAACTGCAGGCCACGCGCCCGACGCGAAGGGCCTGCCACTGGCCGATCCGCGCGGCACATTCATCGGCCGAAAGTTCACCGTCGGCGTTGACGTCGATGGCGGCCGCGACGCGGAGAAGACCCGGTGCGGCAGTCAGTTCGGGAGTCGACAGGCGACCGCTTTTGTCGGTGTCGACGCGGGCGACCAGTGCCGCCGCCACGGCCGCCGGATCGAGCGGCGGCGCGACGACACGCCCAGGGCGCGCCTGGCAGCCCGTGACCAGGACGATGAGAGCGGCATGGCCGACAACGCCGACTGGGAAGCGTGGCGGGGTGGTCCACACGCTCATGCGGTCACTCCGGGATGGCGACGGCCTGGTTGTCGCACCGATTGCCCAGCAGGCGGTGGACCGTCGCATCGACGTCGAACGTCACGGTCCGCACACTGCCGTCGCAGAACGCCACCTGGAACCCGGCCGGATGATTGCTCCCGAATCGCCAAAAATCGGCGAGGCCAGGGCGATCCTGGAGCGGCGGCTGGTTGGTCCATCCATGCATGTCGAAATCGTCGCCGACGAAGAAGCTGTGATCGTCTCCGTAGTCGAGACCGGTTTCATAATTGTCGGGGTTGAGGTACTTCTCGCCGACGAGATAGGTCTTCGACGTGCCGTCGATGACGGCGGCCACGCGGACCGTGCTCCGTTGGAAGCAGATGCCGGTGGCGGCATCCATGTTCGCGAAGCCGTTGCCCGCGAACGCCGTCGTCGGGTCCGGGCCGCTGCCCCAGAACACGAGCGCGTCGCCGCTGTTGGCCACGTAATCGGCGCGATTCGTCGTCTCCACCGGATCAGCGTTCCAGGCGTGCCCACCAGGGACTGCTGCCGCGATCGCGCGACGATACAGGGCCGCCGAGCGCCGCGACGGGCAGATGAAGCCGCCGATGATCGTCTGCGACATCCGCGCGGCAGCCGCCTTCTGCTGCGGTGTGATGATGTCCGGTTGACCGTCCCCGGCCATGGCATGGGTCGTGGTCTGTTCCATGAACGGCAGGAGGGAATACCCCAGCTCCCCGGCTGCTTGACGCCGGATCCGCGATCGGGATCACCGATCCAGTACCAGCCCCACCCGCCAGACGGATACGCCTGCCTGGCGTCGTGGTGGTTTTGGAATGCCAAGCCGATCTGCTTGAGCTGGTTGGTGCACTTCGCCCGGCGCGCCGCTTCGCGCGCCGCCTGTACGGCCGGTAGCAACAGCCCCACCAGCACGCCGATGATGGCGATCACCACCAGCAGTTCGACGAGCGTGAATGCGACGCGTTGTCTGCTCGAATTCATCGCGGTTTCCTCCACGTTCGACATCGCCACGTCAAGCATGACGCCACGTTCGGCGGTCGTTACTCCCCCCGCCCGCGATTGTATCGAGACGACTCTGCTGTGGCGAAGCCGAGGCACGCGTCGCGGGAGCTTCGACGGTGTCTTTCCGGCCTCGAGTTGAGCTGCCGCCGGGCCGCAGTGGCGGCGCTTCATTCTGCCGCGGGAACGAATGCCAACCGCCCCGTCGCGAGCCCGACTTCGGCCGCACGGTCGGCCAACGTTTCCAGCGCCCGGCGGCCGGTCGGGCCGAGGTCGATCGTCCACCCGTTGACGTACGTCTCGACGTGCTGCATCAGCACTCGATCGTCGTATTCCTGCGCGTGGCGGCGCATCGTCGGCAGCGCCGCGGCCGGATCGGCCAGCGCCTGACGCAGCGAATCGTGGATCACCTCCTGCACCGTGGCGATCGTCGCGGCGGGGAGGCGCCGGTCGGCGACGATTCCCCCGAGGGGGAGCGGGCTTGTGGTCTCGCGTTCCCAACGCTCGCCGAGATCCTCGACGAGCGACAGCCCCTGGTCCTGCCACGTGAAACGCCCCTCGTGGATGCAGACGCCGAAGTCGGCGGTGCCGGCGCGGAGCCGCGGCATGATCTCCGAGAACACCACCTGCTCGACGCGCGACGACCCGGCATGGAACAGCGAGAACAACAGCGTGGCGGTTGTCAGCGTGCCGGGGCAGAGAGTGAGCCGCGCCGGGTCGGAGGGCGCCGTCCCCGGCCGCGCCGCCAGCAGCAACGGCCCGACGCCGAACCCCAGCGCCGATCCACTGGGGAGGACGACGAGCCGGTCGGCCGCGACCAGGGCGGCGGCGAAGCTCACCTTGCTGACGTCGAAGTCGCCGGCGAGGACCCGGCGGTTGAGGTGTTCGATGTCGTGGAGCTCGACGGCGAAATCGAGCCCGCGCCAGTCGACCGTGCGCGACATCAGGCCGTGGAAGGCGAACGTGTCGTTGGGGCAGGTCGAGATCGCGAGGCGGATCGGATGGCTCATCGGTCGATCGTGAGGAGGCTGTTGACCAGCGCGGCGGCCGACTCGAGGGCAAGGCGCGACTGCCAGCGGGCATGATCGCGATCGCCGGCGTCGTTGGCGATGCCGCGGACGATCGTGCACGGGACGGCGGCCAGCGTGCAGGCCAGCGCGACCGCGAACCCCTCCATGTCCTCGGCGGTGGCGGTGGGATGGGCCGAGCGACGGAAAGCCGCTTCCGCGCCCGTCGCCGAGCCGGCGGCGACGGTGAGGAGCAGGCCACCCGCGGGAGCGCGGGTGAGCTCGACGGGGGCCAGAGTGATCGCGTCGCCGATCGGGGCGGATGGCGGCGGCCCCGGCTCGCCGGGCCACTGCGGCCAGCCGATCCGAGCCGCCGGCAGGTGCGTTGCTCCCGCTCCGACCCCGATACCGTCGCAGACAACCTCGGTGAACAGCGCGGCACCGCCGAGCGGGAGCTTGTCGGACAACCGGCCGGCGATGCCGACGAGGACCACGCGGCGCGGGCGCGCCCCGGCGACGAGCATCGCCGCGCGGGCCGCGGCGGCGACGACCCCGAATCCGCACAGCGCGATCTGATCGGCCGGGGCGACGCGCAGCAGCGGCTCGACGACGCGCCGTTCGGAATCGGTGGGAACGAGGATCAGGTCACGGATCATGGAGCTGGCTACGGGGAGGTTGCTTCAGCCTACCGCACCGCGCGGCGCCGGGCGGCACCGGACACCGCAGCGCTCAGGCCCGACCGCCGGTGGCCAGCGAGTCGAGAAGGTGCTGCATCCGCCGGTCGCCGTCGGGACTGCCGGCGAGGGTCGCCAGGTCGTCGCGCACTCGGGCCAGGCCCGCAAGCGACTGCGGCGTGAATCGTTCCACGGGCGCCAGTTCGATTTCCGCCACCTCGACGCCGAGCGACCGCGCGTCGGCGGCGTCCGGCGGCGCTGCCGTTTCCCCGCAGTCGATCGCGAGGCGCAGCAGGGGACCGGCGTCAGGATTCTCGGGGATCGTCGTCTCGAAGAAGTGGTCGAACGGCGGCAGCACCCAATGGTCGACGCTACACGCGGCACCGTCGGCCGTGATCCGCAACCCGTCGACCTGCGACGAGCGGAGATGGTTGCCGACACGGAGGCGGAGCGCGAGCGGCCGCCGCCGTTCGATGCGGAGGTCGAGCGTCGCCGTCGGACCGGGGCCGATCCAGCGGGTCCGACGCCGGCCGTTGACTTCGGCGGGGTGCCAGCCGGTGCCGATCAGCCCGTCTCCCATGTCGACGAGCAACGCACCGGGAGGATCGAGAACGCGCGCCAGGCTGCGGGAGGCTGCTACCGCGAGTCGGTCGGTGGCGGCGGGGCGGGCCGCGGCCCGGGCCCGCGCTGCGGCGACCAGGCGGCGGTCGAGGGCCGCCACTCCGACCACAGCCGCTCGACCGGATCGCGGAGGAAGATCACGTCGACGGTATTGCCGAGGAGCCCTTTCCAGTCATGGACGCCGAACGGGTCGTGGATGAGCTCGGCACGGAGCAACGCCGCGATCCGGTCAGCCCTGGTCGGGTCGGGATCGCCGACGAGGCGTTCGATCGCGGCGGTGCGCTGCGGCGACGTCGTCCCCTCGAGGAACTTGAGGATCGTCGTGCCGGCGCACTTGTGGACGTGGTGAAACACCACCCTGGGCAGCATCGCTCGATCGCCTCCGTCGCACCGGATTCCGACGGCCGAGAATAGCGGGAGCCCCGTCGTGGCCGCGAGGGTCGGCCCCGGTCGCGTCGTCGGGGGCTGCTGCCGACGGGTCAGCGCGCAGGCGGGGTGGCGAGGAACTCGTCGAGGTCGGCACGCACGATCGCGATCGCCGCGTAGGCCCAGGGGCGGTCGCTCCCGTCTTGTTGCCCGACGCCGGGGAGACCCGTTTCCAGCACGCAGAGGATGGTGCCGTCGGGGAGGACCGCCAGGTCGCTGTACGCCGAAGGCCCCGCCCGGAGCAGCCGGCGCGTCGGCCATGTGGCGCCGTCGTCGCGGCTGATCCACAGCGAGACGTCGCGCCGGGCCCGGTGGACGCGCTGGCCGGTGTCGGGAGCCGAGTGGAGCAGCCACGGTCCGGGATGCCGCGCGGTCCCCGGGTGCCGGACCAGGCCGGCGCTGCAGCCCCACTCCGGGAGATCGTCGATGAAAAAGGAGACCGACCAGTCCCGGGCACCGTCCGGGCTCGTGGCCGCGAGGCGGCGGTTGCGCGGGCCCGTGTTCCGAGCCGTGAGGAGCACCCGGCCCGACGACAGCTCGACGACGGCGGCTTCGTTGCCACCCGGAATCGCCAGGTCACCCCCCTGCCACGTCGCGCCGCGGTCGTCGCTGACGATCGTCGCCGCCCCCTTGGCGACGGTGCGGTCTCCCTTCACGAAGCCGTAGTCGGCCAGCCACAGCGGCACCACGACCCGCCCGGCGGACGTCTCGATCCCGTGACCGGGGCCGGTCGCCACCGCCTGCCAGTCGATCCGTGGGCGCAGCGTTGCCGCCGCGATGGTGATCTCGACGGGCACCGACCAGGTCACCCCGTCGTCGTCGCTGGTGATCACGAACACGCGGGCGTATTCGACGCAGTACACCAGGAGCACCCGGCCGTCGCGCAGCGCCACGCCGACGGCGTTGTTCACCGTCTGCTCGTCGGGGCCACCGAGGTCTTTGCCGATTTTTCCAGCCGGTAGATGGGGGTTGCGCGGCAGCCGAGGTCCGCGGTGGGCCACCTGCCGCGGGGGGGAAAACGAGCGCCCCCCGTCGGTGCTGCGGCGGATGTGGATCTCGATCTCGCCGCGGTCCGCGGCCCGCAGCCGCCGCGCCTCGCACCACACCAGGACCGTGCCACGGGCGGTGACGGCCACGCCCGGGATCCGGAACGTGTGGACCCCGTCGGTCGCCTGTCGGAAGAGGACGAGGGGTTCGTCCGCCGCGGCGCGAACGCCGTTGACGCCAACGGCGACGAGCAGTGCCAGCCCCGCGATCCGGCCGATCGGGTGGACGATCGCGGCACGTGGCGAAGGTGGCGGGCGGCTCACGCGGGGTTCCGGAAACGACACGGTCGGCACCTGCCCCTCCAGTGGATCGGAGTCGTTGGGAAGACGCCGTACGATCGTACGCGCCGGCTCGCCGGGCGCCGACGTGACGACGGCTGCGGACGAACCTGTGATAGATTCCCGCCGGCGCACTCCTGCCGCGACGTCGTCGGTCGCGTGACCCGAGCGCCGAACGGAGCGTTCCCCGATGAAGATCTTTCGCTGCCCGCCTGCTGCGGTCCGGTGCGTCGTGGTGGTGGTGGCGCTCGCCGCCGGCGTCGGGGCCGTGGCGAGCGACCCGCCACCGGTGCGACGCGAGTTCCGCGCCGCCTGGATCGCCACCGTGGCCAACATCGACTGGCCGTCGCGCCCGGGGCTCCCCGCCGACGTCCAGCGCGGGGAATTGGTCCGCCTGCTCGACCGGGCGGTCGCCACGGGACTCAACGCCGTCATCCTCCAGATCCGGCCCTGCGCCGACGCCCTCTACCCGTCGCCGCTCGAGCCCTGGTCGCCGTACCTCACCGGGGCGATGGGGCGGCCGCCGGAGCCGGTCTACGACCCCCTCGCCTTCGCGATCACCGAGGCCCACGGACGCGGCCTCGAGCTGCACGTCTGGTTCAATCCCTACCGCGTCGAACACGCCGAGCCGATCGGGCCCGCGTCCTCGGCGCACGCCAGCGTGGCGATGCCCGAGGTGGTGCGCCGCTATGGCAAGTTCCTCTGGTTCGACCCCGGCGAGCCGGCCGCGGCCGACCGGTTCCTGGCCGTCGTCCGCGACGTCGTCGATCGCTACGACATCGACGGCGTCCACATCGACGACTACTTCTACCCCTACCCGGTCGCGGAGCAGGGGCGTGAGCTCCCGTTTCCCGACGACGACAGCCACGCGCGTGCGCTGGCTGCGGGAGCTCCTGCCGACCGCTCCGCATGGCGCCGCGACAACGTCGATCGGCTGGTCGAGCGGCTGTGGCGTGAGGTGAAGACGGCCAAGCCCCATGTTCTCGTGGGGATCAGCCCGTTCGGCATCTGGCGGCCCGGCCACCCACCCGGCATCAAAGGGCTCGATCAGGTGGCGGCGCTCAACGCCGACCCGCGGCGCTGGCTCCACGAGGGCTGGCTCGATTACCTCGCCCCGCAACTCTACTGGCGGATCGACGCGCCCGAGCAGGGGTTCGAGCCACTCCTCGACTGGTGGATCGGGGAAAACGTCCATGGCCGCGGCCTCTGGCCGGGGGTGACGGCGGCGCGGGTCCGCCGCGATCCCGCCGCGCCGATCACAAAGACCGTCTGGGACGCCGAGGAGATCCTCCGCCAGGTGGCGTGCACGCGCGCCCGGCCGGGTGCCGGGGGAACAATCTATTTCAGCATGAAGGCCCTCGCCGACGACGCCGATGGCGTGGCGAGCAAGCTCCGCGCGGGGCCCTATGCCGAACCGGCCCTCGTGCCGATCGTCCGTGCCGCCGTGGGGTCTGTTCCGGAACCGCCGATGGTCGTTTCCAAGGCCGGCGCGATCGGATTGTCGTTGCCCGGCGGAGACCGCCCCTGGCTGTGGGTGGTCCGCGCACGCACGGCTGATTCTTGGCAGACGGTCGTCGTGCCGGGCTCGGCGACGCGTCATCCGGTCATCGACGGGGCCGCCGAGGTCGTGGTGTCGGCGGTGGCGCGCGACGGCCGCGAGGGTCCGCTCGTGCGACTCTCGATTGAGTGAGCGGTGGCATCGTTACCGATGACGTCGATGCGCGTTGCGGCGAACGTACGCTGGCACCGCTCAGGCTTCGTGACGCGATGTCGCACCACGGTCAGCGGGCGACGGCGAAGGCACCTGCTCCCGGAGCAAAGCCAGGGTGCAGATGATCCAGACCACCACCCGCAGCATCTCGCCTGACGGAAGGCGTTCGACAAGGACCTGCGGCACCCAGAGGCTCAGGCCCATCGCCACCGCAAGCGCGAGCGAGCGTGTCGACGGACGGGCCACCACCGAGGTGAGCATCGCGAACATCAGCGGGAATAGCATCACGTTGTCGTAGAACCGGTGATACAGCACCAGGCGACCGATCGGCGCCGCGATCGCGGCGGCGAAAAGCGGTTCGGCTCGAACGCTGTCCAGCAGTCGCCGGGGAATCAGAACCGGTATGGCAACCATCAGGGCTGCGAAGGACAGATGGAACCACCTGGCCGGGACGCCCAGGGCGCTGGCCAATGTGTCGGCAAGCGATGTGGTGTCGACAAAACGCATGCCCATCTTTGCCAACCAATACTTCGCGATCGCCAGCGGCGAGATGCCGGTCCACAGACACGCGCCGAGCGAGAGCCCGGCGAGGATTCCGATACCCGTCGCCAAGCCGCGCCACTCGCGTCGCACGAGAAACAGCACGATGAACGGCAGCCCCATCTGTGGTTTGAGCATCGCCAACGCCCACCATGCCCCGGCCGCGATCGGGCGGCCGCGTTCGAGGGCGATGATTTGCATCAGCACCGCTCCGCACAGCATGATCGAAGACTGTCCCAGCGCGATGGCATTGCTGTTTCCCGAGATCGCAGCTGCCGCAACCGCTCCGAGTGCCGCGACGGCGGGCCCTCCGTCACGAAGCAGATGGCGGCCGTAGGCCCCGATGGCGACCAGTGCCACGAGAGACGTCAACTGGATGAACAGCCTGCCCTGGATCCGCCCGAAGGGCTCGAAGAACATCGCGAACATGGCGAGTGAGTACGGCGGATACACGGAGTACGGAACCTTGAAATCGGCCGGGATCTCTTTTTCGACGAAGCGGTTTGGATAGATTCCCCGCCGGAACGAGGAGTACTCCACGTACCGCGCGTCCATGTCGATCTCGCCGCCGATCATCCAGGTCGACCAGACCCCCTTCGCGGCCATTGCCAGCGCCAGCAGCAGCAGGCCCGCAGTCGCGAGACGAATGACTTCGGGATGGGCCGCGAACACCGGCCGCTGCTCGGGACCGGGGGCCGTCATATGAGGTGCCCTGGTGCCGAAGCGACGTCAAAGGCCCGCCTGACGGAAGCCGCCATCCCCCTTCGAACACCCGCGACCGTACCGACGCGAACGCCTGGGGCCGTACACTGGTTCTCGAACGCCAGGCCGTCGGATGCAGTGGTGACCCACGTGTTCCTGTCGACGATAGCTCCCGTCAGGCCGTTCACGAAGGCATTCGGCCGACGATGACATCGACGCACCAGCACGATGAAGGAACCGAGTCGACCGCCGGCGCGTTTCTGCCGATCACCGTCGTCATGCCGACGATCGGATTCGAGGAGCCGTTCATACGGTGCGCCGGTCGTGTCCTCGAGGTCATGCGGCTGGACCGCGGAGACGAGGTCATCGTAGTGTTCGACGGTATCGCGCCGCCGCCACCCGCCTGGCTTGTCGAATCCGGTGCAGCGCCGCTGTCGACCGGCCGCCGGTCGGGGCCGGCAGCGGCGCGTAACCTCGCCGCTGCCGCCGCACACGGCGACGTGATCCTGTTCGTCGATGCCGACGTGGAGCTGGCCCGGGACGCCGTTGAGCGGGTGCGGGCGCGGTTCGTCGATGATCCGGGCCTGTGCGCCGTGTTCGGCGCCTACGACGATCGCCCGGCCGCTCCTGGGCTGGTAAGCCGGTTCCGCAACTTGCTCCACCACCACGTCCACGTGCTCCACGCCGGGCCGGCCGAGACGTTTTGGGCAGGGTGTGGTGCGATGAAGGCCGATGTCTTCCGTGCTCTCGGAGGCTTCGACGTCCACTACACGACTCCATCGATCGAAGACATCGAGCTCGGCGCTCGAGCGGCAGCCGCCGGTGGCCGGCTGCTGCTCGATCCAGGCATCTCGTGCACGCACCACAAACGGTGGACCCTCCGATCGATGATCGTCACGGACGTGTTCCAGCGGGCGATACCCTGGACTCGGCAAATGCTGGCGTCGGGCCACGTCTCGAGGCGCTTGAATCTCGACTGGAAGTCGCGCGTTAGCGGCGTGGCGGCGGTGGTTGCGGCGGCGGCGACCGTGGCGGCGGCAGGGCATCCCGGTGCCATGGTGGTCATGCTGGCCGGCGTCGTCGTGCTCCTTGTGGTCAATCGTGGCTTTTACGCGTTGTGCCTGCGGCGAGGTGGACCCGCGTTCGCAGCCGGGTGTTTTTTGCTCCACTGGCTGTACTTCGTCTACGCGACGGTGGCGTTTGCCGTCGTCACGGTATCGTTCCGAATCCTCGGCCGCTGACCGTTTTCGGAGACAGTCGACAGGGTTGTGCCGCTCGGCCGGCGGTGGGCCGGGGAATCGGTCAGGCGAGGCCGGCAGGGATCCCTGGCACGGTTACCTCCTCTCATGCGGCGGTGCTTTCTCGGCGACCAGGATATCGGTCCCTGTCTTCCTGTCGTCCGGCGTCAGGACCTGCTCCTCGTAGTAAGACCGCTCCGTGTTGACCTCCCACGGGTCGAGCTCGGGGCGGCCGAGGAGTCGCAGGGCGGCGTGGTGTCCGGCGAGCATCGAGTGGTCTTGGTTGTTGTAGCGGTGCATGCCGTTGCGACCGACGGTCTGCAGGTTCGAGAATCCATGGAAATAGGCCCGCAGCGAATCGACGTGGCGACGGTAGTCGGCGTCGTAGACCGGATACGCGTTGAGCTCGCGGATCACGTGGCCCTCGGTGCCGAGGTCGGCTTCGTCGACCAGTCCGAGCGAGGCGATTTCACGCCTGGACTGGGCCACGAGGTCGGCATCCGACATTGTCCACAAGTCTTCGCCTCGGGAGCAGAAATACTCCATTCCGAGCGTAGCCCCCGTGCCGGGGGCCACCATGTCGGCAGACCAATTGCGGAAGTTCTGGATCCGCCCGACCCGGACGTCGGGGGAATGGATGTAGATCCAGTTGTCGGGAAAGATGTCAGGAATCCGGCAGGACAAGGCGACGATGAGGAAGTCGCGGTAGGAAAGACCGTCGGCGGCTTCGCGGACCATCGGCGGCACTGCGGGGGTGAGGATCTTGACCAGCGTCGACAACGGCATCGACGAAATCACCTGGTCGCAGCGGATGTCCTTCGTGACGCCGGCGTGCTCGACGACGACCGCGGTGGCTCGCCCGTCGGCGTGGCGAATGCCGACGACGCGGGCTTCGGTGACGACCCGGCCACCCAGCGACTCGATCTTGCGGGCTGCAGACTCCCAGAGCATGCCGGGACCGAGCCGCGGATAGTCGAACTTCGTGATCAGCGTCTTCACACGACCGCTGTTGCGGATCGCGTTGAGCACCGCGCTGACAAACGTCAGCCCATGGATGCGCTGGGCGGCCCAGTCGGCGCGAATCTCCCGACAGGAGATTCCCCACACCTTCTCGGTGTAGGTCTTGAAGAACGTCCGGTAGAGTCGATCACCGAATCGGTTTCGCACCCAGTCTTCGAACGAGTCCTCGGGACGCCTCGGAAAGCAGCGTGCCCAGAGGTAGCTGACAAATATCCGCGTGCTCTCGACGATGCCGAGATTGCGGAGAGTGTCGAAGATCTGCAGCGGGTAGCGGTAGAACTGCCCGCGGTAGAAGATCCGCGACAGACGCGGCACCTGGAGCATCGGTTCGTCCATCATCTCGGCCCACAGCCGCTTGACATCCTCGCTCTTGGTGAAGAACCGGTGCCCGCCGATGTCGATCCGATTGCCCCCCCAGACGTGCGTGCGTGCGATCCCGCCGAGCCACGGCGACGCTTCGAGGACGAGCGGTTTTTTACCAGACCGAGCGAGTTCGAATGCGGCGGTCAGACCGGCGGGGCCGGCACCGATCACCACGTGGCTGGCTTGCTCGGGAAGCGGAGTCATCGGCACGAGACCCAGTCGGTGTCGGGAGCAGAGGTGGGTGGCGACACAGACGACGGATGGATATTTTGGGTTCTTCCGGGAATTTCGTGGCAAGGGGGCCTGGATCCCGGAAAATCATCGGTTTTACTCCAGGGAACGTGCTGGTCCCGGCCCCCGCGGCGCCCCCTCTCCTCCAAGCTGGGCCCACAAGCCCGATGGGCGGAAAACACCGGGGAAAAGCGCCTTTGAGGGTGAATGCAGTGGGTTTCGGCCCCACTGATCACGCCGTCCGCCATGCACTTCCCCATTCTTGAACCTGTACGCCCGTCGACACTCTTCAGCCACGGAAATCCCCGAAGAGCCTCGCCGTGACCTCCCCCTCGAGCGTTCCGCAGGGCCCTCGACGGCTGCCGGCCGTGGGCCATGCCATGGCGTTCCTGCGCGACAAGCCCGGGTACTTGCTTCGCTGTCACGAGCGTTACGGGGAGACCGTCCGGCTGTCTCTGGGGGGACCGACTCTGTTGATCACGGCCCCGGAGGACGTGCGGCACGTGCTCGTCTCCGCCGCGGGACGGTATGGAAAGAGCCCGCGACTGGTCAGCGAGACGGCCCGGCGCCGACTGGGCACGAGCCTGTTCACCGTCGCCGATGCCGACCATGCCCGCCTCCGCGCGCACTCGATCCGCTGTTTCCATCCGCAACGCCTCGCCGATCGCCAGTGGCTGCTGGATCGGCACTGCGAGGAATTCGCCGCCGCCGCCGTGCGCCACGGGACGGTCGACACCGACCGGCACCTGGCGCCGTTCGTGGCCGCGTGCATCGTCGAGGTGCTGCTCGGTACCGACAGTGCGCGGCGCCGGCCCGGGTGGAGCGCCGCGCTCGAGGAGCGCAGGCGCGCCGACGAGGCCGCGTTCGCGGTCGTGCCGCTGGCGAGGATCCGGTCCGGATCACGGCGCCGGTCGCTGTCGCGACTGGTCGCCGAGGCGATCGTGGACGGCACCGACCCCGACGCGATCCTGCACGGCCTGCTCGACGATCCGGACGCCGATGCTGCACGGACCCTCGCACCGGGTGTCGAGCAGATCCTGCTGGCGGCTTACGAGACCACGACGATGATGCTCGCGTGGACGATCGAACTTCTCGCCCGCGCTCCCGACTGGATGGATCGATGCGGCGAGGAGTCGGTGGCGGAGCGGGTGATCTCCGAAGCGCTGCGGCTCTACCCGCCGACCTGGCTCTTCGTCCGGGTCGCCACCGCCATGGACCGGCTGCCCGGGGGTATCGCGGTGCCGACAGGCACGAAGGTCTACCTGTCGCCGTACGTGAGTCAACGCTCCTCCGCGGCCTTCGTCGAGGCCGCGCGGTTCGATCCCGACCGGTTTCTCGCCGATCGCACCGTCGATCCGTGGCGCTATTTCCCGTTCGGTGCCGGCACGAGGAGTTGCCTTGGTGAGCGGCTCGCCCGCCGGCTCGGCGCGACGTTCCTCACCGCCCTCGCGCGGCGGGCCCGTCTCGCTCCGCTCAACCGCCATTCACCACGGCCGCTCGGGCGCGTGACGCTCCGCCCGGCGCACCCGATCCGCGTGGCGGTGGCGGAGCGCACAGGTCGCGTGGGCCGGTGACGACTCTCCCCGCCGCCGACCCGCAGCGCGACCAGCCGAAGCGGCCGGCCCAGCGCGCACGGCCTTGAATCACGAGGACCGACTCAGTCTTCCGAGGAGAGAGGCCCGGGGCCGAAGCGCGCGGCGGACTCGGCGATCCGCCGCTGGACACCCGCGACGATCGACCGGATCTCTGCCAGATCGGTGTCCGGAAGATGGTGGGCCAGTTCCGCGAGGATCGGCTCCATCTCCGGCCGATGGGCGCGAAGCAGCACGGCGATGTCGTGCTCGTAGTCCTCGACCCGCGCGAACCGCCCTTGGCGGTAGAGCGACGGCAGTGCGAACAGCTTGAGCAACAGCAACCCTTCGACCGTGGCGCAGACGACGGACCGTTCGACGAACCGCTCCCGTCGGGCATGCTCCCGTCGGACGATCTCGAACAGGGCGTGATCGGCGAGCAGGATGTCGATCTGAAGACCATCGAACTCCGCCCGCGCGAAGCTGTCGTTGCGCTCGACGACGCGCACTTCGGGAATCCGCGGGATCTGGTCAGCAGGAATGATCAGATCGATGTCCTGGGTATTCCGGCCCGGCGCATGGACCCGCATCGCGATCCCGCCGACCAGCACGTAGCCCACTCCGCGCTCCTCGAGGAGATCGAAGAGCGCCGGGATCGCAGCCAGCAACCGGTCGAGATCCATGGCCGACAATCCCACCGGAGAGCGGGGATTGAAAACGATCGCCTGGGCGATCATGTCGCCAATGCACAGCGGAGACGACTGCATCAAATCATTTTACACGGCCGCGCGGTCGAATCCTGAATCACTTCGCGGCCGGTAACGAGCGCTCCGCGACTCGCCCGGCCGCCGTCAGGGCGCCGCCGGCGCCGGGGCGCTCCCCGCCGCAGGTGCCGCCGGCGGCGCGGGGGGCGCGACGCGCTCCTTCACCCGGCGGTCGACACCCTCGAGCTCCGCGCGCAGCTTCCGCTGCTCGTCGGCGACACGCGACAGCTCGCCGCGCAGCTCCTTCACCTCCTGCGGCACCGCCGGCTGGCGCTGGCGGAGCTTCTCCAGGGCCTCGGTCGCCACCTTGCCGACGCGGTCGTCGGCGCCGAGCTGCGCGAACCCCTCGAGCACCGGCCGGGCGCGCGGATCGCCGAGCTCGCCCAGTGCCGCCAGCGCCGCCGAGCGGACCGGGATGCGCTGGTCGGCGGTGTGGGCGAGGAGAAACTCGCGGACGGTCTCCTTCTCGGTCCGCTCGCTGCCGAGCCGGCCGGCCGTCTCCAGCGCCCGGGCGAGGACCCGCGGCGGGAAAGCGTCGCCCCGGGCCTTGACCGTGCGCACCAGCGCCTCGAGGAGCGACTCGTCGTGGGTCGCGGCGAGGGCCGCGATCGCTCCGGCGGCCACCTCCTGACGGAACGACTCGCTCCGCAGCCCGTCGAGGAGGGCGTCTCGCGCCTGCCCGTCGCCGTACTTGGCCAGGCCCTCGAGCGCCGCGGCGCGGATCGCCGGATTGGGTTCGTCGCGGGCGACGGCGACGAGCCGCTCCATCACCTGCGGCCGGTAATAACCCGCCAGCGCCTCGACGACGCGGCGGCGGACGCGGGCGTCGGGCTGCGCGAGCGAGCGCGAAAGCTCGTCGAGCGCCTCGTCGCTGCCAGCCGCCTGCAGCGCCGCCGCGGCCTGCTCGCGGACGCCGCGGAACGGATCCTCACGGAGCACCCGGCCGAGCCGCTCGACTGCCCCGCGCGTCTTCTTCGCGGCCAGTGCCTTGACGGCGCGGATCCGCCCGATCGGATCGTCGGCGCTTTCGAGCTGCACCAGGTGCATCGCCTCGGGGAGATCGAAATCGACGCGCGCAAGCAGCGTGTATTCCGGATCGAATCGCACCAACACCGGCTGCGCGGAGAGCGCGAAGTCGAACTCGTGGGCCGCGCCGTCGACGGCCACGGTCCGGTCGACGACCGTGCCGTCGGGGAGCACGAACCGGAACGTCGCCGGGAAGGCGAACAGGAGGACGTCAGCCGACACCGGCTGCGTCTGCCGGATGGTGACGTGGGCCAGCTTCTCCTCCGGCTGCCAGCGGTAGTCGATCTCCAGGTCGGGGTGGCGGCCGTGGTACAGCCACTGGTCGAAGAACCGGTCGAGCGGCCGGCCGCTGGTCTCCTCGAGGACCTGGCGGAAGTCGTCGCTGGTCACCGTGCCGTAGGCGTGGCGCTCGAGGTAGGTGCGGACCGCCTGGCGGTAGAGATCGGCTCCGAGCTGGTGGCGGAGCATGTGGAGGACCCAGCTCCCCTTGGGGTAGGCCCGCCAGTCGAACTGCTCCCGCGCGTCGCGGTAGCCCTTGAAGACGATCGGCCGCGGGTCGGCGGCGTTGGGGAGGATCTTGTTTTCGGCGTCGAGCCACAGGCCGTAGAGCAGCTCCTCGGTGCCGAGGAGATGGCCGGCGTGGAGGTGGGAGTAGTAGGTGGCGAAACCCTCGTTGAGCCACAGGTGGCTCCAGTCCTTGCAGGTCACCAGGTCACCGAACCACTGGTGAGCCATCTCGTGGGCGTCGAGCGACCGGGTGGTGCGGATGTTCTCGGTCTCGCCGGAGAACAGCGTCTGGTCGGTGAGCGTGGTGAGGCTCGTGTTTTCCATCCCGCCGGCGACGAAATCCTGGATCGTCACCTGGTCGTACTTGACCCACGGGAAGGGGACGCCGATCTCGTCCTCGAAGTAGGCCATGATCCCGGGGGTGTCGCGGAACGAGTTGGCGGCGACGGCGGCCGTCGACGGTTGCGTCCAGAACGCCAGCGGCACGTCGCGGTGCTTCCCCTCGAGCTTCACAAGGTGCCCGGCCACGAGGCACACCAGATAGCTGACGTGCGGCTTGTCCTGGAGCCAGCGCACCGCCTTGAGCCCGGTGGCGGGGTCGGTCTCCTCGCCGACGAGCCGGCCGTTGGAGAGCACGGTCATCGCCGGCGGGACGTGGCAGATCATCTCGGTGGTGCACTTCTCGTTGGGATAGTCGTGGCACGGAAACCAGTGGCGCGCCTCGTGCGACTCCCCCTGTGTCCAGACATGCGTGTCGCCGGCGGGATAGCCCATGTCGGGCGTGCGGAAGTACAGGCCACGCCGCGGCTCGGCGGAATGGTCGACGTGGAGCGTGACTTCGCGGCCGGGGGCGATCGGCTCGGGGAAGGCGACGGTGATCGAGTCGCGCGCCACGACGACGTCGCCGACGGGCACGGCAGCACCGGCCGCCTCGGCGCGGACGGAATGGACGGTCAGGTCGACCGCGTCGAGGCGCAGCGTCGACAGCGGCCGGGCGATCGGCTTGAACGACAGCGACGTCGTCGCCCGGACCGAGTGGCGGGCGAAGTCGGGGGTGCAGTCGATCTTGATGTGGAGCATGTCGACGGCACGGTCGGGGGCGTATTGCCGCGCCGCCGGCTCCCCCGCGGCCGCCGCGGCGGCGCCATGGTCGGCATGGCCATGGAGGTCGCCGTGGTGACAACGGCAGAGGATCTCCTCCTCGGCGGCGCCGAGCAGGCCTGCGGCCGGCAGGCCCACTGCCAGGAGGACGACTGCGACCAACGACGACGGGCGAACGGACCGGAACATGCCTGCCTCCCGCGGGAAACCACCATGGCCGAACCGCGCAAGTATAGTTCGCGCTTTCTGGCCGTTCCCGGGGGAGGCGCGGTGGCCGGCACGGTGCGCGAGACCCCCGTTTTCCCGGTACCATCCGGGGATGGATCTGCTGCGGGAATCGATCGCCGAGCGGGCAGCCGACTGCGAGCGGGAGCGGCTCCGGGTGCGCGAGCGACTCGCGGCCGGGCTGGCAGCCTGTCTGCCGCAGGGGAGCCGGGTCTGGGTCTACGGCTCCCTGACCGAGCCTGCTCGATTCCGCGAGTGGTCCGACGTGGATCTGGCGCTCGAGCAGGACCCGCCCGCGATGAGCATCCATCTCCTGGCGAGTCTGCTCTCGGAGCGGTGTCAACGCCCCGTCGATGTCTGCCTGATCGGCGAGACGAGACTCGAGCCGCAGATCCGACGGCATGGTGAACCATGGACCGTATAGGACTGTCGATTCTCGAGCAGGAGCTCGCTGCCGACGCCGCCGTGATGGCGGAAGCGGCACGACTGGCGGCAGAACGACTGGCCGACGAACATCCCGGGCACCTGTCGGCCTGTGGGTACGAGCTCAACCGGTTATACAACGTGCTGGAGAAGAGCTTCGAACGGCTCTGCACGGCGTTCGAGAACCACTTCGAGAAATCGGGGGACTACCACGAGCGGCTGCTCGAACGGGTGTCGCTCGACCTTCCGGGAATCCGACCGCGGTTCGTGCCGGCCGATCACAGGTCACCGCTGCGCGAGCTGAAAAGTTTCCGGCACTTCTTCCGGCACGCCTACGAGGCGACCCTCAGAGGCGACCGCCTCGCGGAGCTTGTCGGTCACGCGCGGAGCGTGGCCGCGGCGTTTCCGGACTGGAGTCGCCGCTTCTGCGCGGCGATCCGCGCGGACCTGGGCCATTGACTGTCGCGCGGTCGCCCCGCGCCGGCTCCCCGCACAGGACACCGGCGGGGCGGCGCTGCTCCGCCGGGGAGCCCCGCCCGCTGACGGCGCCGCCCTGGCACCCGCGGCGGGCAGGTATCATGGCCGCGACACCGGGACGGTCGCGCGGCTGCCGCGCACGGCCCTTTTCCCCCGAGGACTCGGTTGCGATGCGCGTCTCTTCCCTCGCCGTGGTTGCCTGGCTGATGACCACCCTCGCCGCCGCGGCCCAGGCTCCCGCGCGCTACGAACAACCCGCCGAACGGATGCCGACCGCACCCCAGGCCAGCAGCGAGACGGCGCCGTTCGCCGTGCCGGCAGGGTTTACCGTCGAACGGCTGTTCGTCGTCCCCAAGGACGAATTGGGCAGTTGGGTCTGCCTCGGCACCGACGGCCAGGGGCGGCTCGTCGCCAGCGACCAGGGTGACAAGGGTCTGGTGCGGATCACCCCCGCGCCCCTCGACGGCTCGCGGCCGACGGTCGTCGAGAAGATCCCCGTGCCGCTCAGCGGTGCCCAGGGGCTGCTGTGGGCGTTCGACAGCTTGTATGTCGTCTGCAATGGCGGGCCCGGCAGCGGCCTGTACCGGGTGCGCGACAGCGACGGCGACGACACCCTCGACGCGGTCGAGAAGCTCCGCGCGTTCGACGGCGGCGGCGAGCATGGCCCGCACGCGATCCGCCTGTCGCCCGACGGCACGCGGCTGTTCATCGTCTGCGGCAACCATACGAAGGTGCCGTTCGAAATGACCGATGTCACCCCGCCGCAGACCATGGGGGGCATCCGCCCCAACCAGCGCCGCGTCACGCTCCCGCGCGAGGCGAGCAGCCGGCTGCCCGCCAACTGGGACGAAGACGTCGTCATCCCGCGGATGTGGGATGCCAACGGCCACGCCACCGGGATCCTCGCGCCGGGTGGGTACGTCGTCAGCACCGACCGCGACGGCAAGGAGTGGGAAGTGTGGACGGCCGGCTATCGCAACGCCTACGACTTCGACTTCAACGCCGACGGCGAGATGTTCGTCTACGACTCCGACATGGAATGGGACTTCGGCACGCCGTGGTACCGCCCGACGCGTGTCAGCCATGCCACCAGCGGCAGCGAATTCGGCTGGCGGAGCGGGTCGTCGAACTGGCCCGCCTGGTATCCCGACAGCCTTCCAGCCGCCGTCGACATCGGCCCCGGTTCGCCGGTCGGGGTGACGTTCGGCACGGGGGCGAAGTTCCCGGCGGCGTACCAGAAGGCGCTGTTCATCTGCGACTGGACGTTCGGAACGATCTACACGATCCACCTCGAACCGCAGGGCTCAACCTACGCCGGGGTGAAGGAGGAATTTCTCTCGCGCACGCCGCTGCCGCTGACCGACGTCACGATTCTCCGCGACGGGGCGATGTACTTCACCGTCGGCGGCCGTGGCGGGCAGTCGGAACTGTACCGCGTCAGCTACGCCGGGCCCGAGCCGACGGCGCCGGTCGACGCGCGCGACCCTCGCGACGCCGACGCGCGCGCCCTGCGCCGCTCGCTCGAGGCGTTCCACCGGCCGGGCGACGATGCGGCGGCGGTGGCGGCGGCCCTGCCCCACCTGGCCAGCCCCGACCGGTTCGTCCGCGCGGCGGCGCGCGTCGCGCTCGAGCACCGTCCGATCGGCCTCTGGCAGGGGAAGGTGCTCGGCGCCGCCGACGCGACGGCCGTGATCCAGGGGGCGATCGCGGTCGCCCGGCAGGCCGACCCGCCGGCGCAGCCCGCCGTCCTCGCCGCCCTCGACGCGCTCGACCCGGCCCGGCTCGTGACGGCGGACAAACTCGACCTGGCGCGGGCCTACGAATTGACGCTCGTGCGCCTGGGCGCCCCTGACGACGCGGCCGCGGCGCGGATCGCCGCCCGCCTCGGGCCGCTGTTCCCGTCGGGCGACTACGATCTCGACCGCCAGCTGGCCAGCGTCCTGGTGGCGGTCCGGGCGCCGGGGATCGTGGGCAAACTGGTGGCGGCGTTGGCGGCGCCGACCGGCTCGGCAGCGACCACCAACCTCGCGCCGCGCGAGGCCGACCTGGATCGGCTCATCGAGCGCAACGCCTCCTACGGCGGCGCCGTCCGCTCGGCGCTCGAGAAGCGCAGCGATCTCCTCCAGATCCACTACGCCTACGTCCTCCGCGCGGCCGACGCGTCGGCCTGGACCACGGCCGACCGCAAGGGCTACTACGAATGGTTCGGCCGGGCACGGCAGTGGGCCGGCGGCAACAGCTTCCGGAAGTTCCTCACCAACATCGAGGCGGAGAGTCTGGCGCGACTGACTGAAAACGAGAAGCTGGCGCTCGAGACCCTCGGCGTCCGCAAGCCGTGGGTGGCCCCACCGCTGCCGGCGCCCGAGGGCCCGGGGCGGCAGTGGACCACCGCGGCGGTGCTCGCCGCCGCGTCCGACAAGCTCGACACCGGCCGCGATTTCGAGCACGGCAAGCGTGCCTTCGCGGCGGCGCGGTGCATCGTCTGCCACCGCTTCGGCGAGGAGGGGGGCGCCACCGGGCCCGACCTCACCCAGGCCGCCGGCCGGTTCCAGGTCAAGGACCTCGTCGAGGCTCTCGTCGAGCCGAGCAAGGTGATCTCCGACCAGTACAAGGCGAGCATCGTGCTGACCGCCGACGGCAAGGCCTACACCGGCCGGATCGTCGCCGAGTCGGCCGACTCGCTGACGGTCGTCACCGATCCCGAGGACGCCACCAAGGCGGTCACGATCCCGCGCAGCGACGTCACCGAGATCCAGACCTCGTCGCAGTCGCTGATGCCCAAGGGGCTCCTCGACACGCTCAACGAGGAGGAGGTGCTCGACCTGGTGGCCTACACGCTGTCGCGCGACAAGGGGAATGGTGGGCGGTTCAAGAAGAAGAAATGACGGTGACTTCCCGGGGCGTGCCCGGTCGGTGGATCGGCGGATGAAGCCTCGCTCGGGCTCGACAGAGGGGGGCGCCCCTCGCGCCTCTGCCCTCGCATCGACCCGCAGCACGGGGCGACGGGCCGATGCGAGGGCGACGGCGGAGGGGCTTCGCGGGTCCCTGGAACACGGTGGTCGTTCTGGCGTGGATCGTTTCGTCCGCGGACAAGCGGGATCAACCATGCCCATTCGCACTGGCTCGCGGTCGTGGGCCGCGCTCGTGGTCGGCGTGGCGGCCGCGCTGGTCACGCCGGGCGCCGGTGCCGACGGTGGCGCGGGCGTCGACTTCGCCCACGAGGTCGTGCCGATCCTGCGGAAGCACTGCGCGAAGTGCCACACCGGCAGCGCTCGGCAGGGGGGCTGGTCGTTCACCGACCGGGAGGTGGCGCTGGCCGGCGGTGATTCGGGGCAGCCGGCGATCGTCCCGGGCAAGCCGGCCGACAGCGAGCTATTCCTCCGGGTCACGAGCACCGATCCCGAGCTGCGGATGCCGAAGGAGGGTGAGGCGCTCCCCGCCGCCGCGGTCGACGTCCTGCGCCGCTGGATCGCCGACGGGGCCGCGTGGGAGGAGGGCTTCTCGTTCGGCGGAGCGGTGCACGAGGCGCCGCTCGAGCTCGTGCCGGTCGTGCTGCCGGAGCCGCACGACGGCCGCGTTCATCCGATCGACAGGCTCGTCGACGCCCGGCTGACTGCCGACGGGATCCCGATCCTGCCGCGCTGCGACGACGCCACGTTCATCCGCCGCGCCAGCCTCGACCTGGTCGGCCTGCTCCCCGAGCCCGCGGCCGTGGCGGCGTTCGTCGCCGACGCCGATCTCGGCAAGCGGGCGCGGCTGGTGCGCGACCTGCTCGCCGACGACCTCGCCCGGGCCGAGCACTGGATGACGTTCTGGAACGACCTGCTGCGCAACGACTACACCGGCACCGGGTTCATCACCGGCGGCCGGCGGCAGATCACCCCCTGGCTGCACCGGGCGCTGGTCGACAACATGCCGTTCGACCGGTTCGTCCGCGAGCTGGTCGCCCCCGGCGAGGAATCGCGCGGATTCGCCGACGGGATCGTGTGGCGCGGCACGGTGAACGCCAGCCAGACGGTGCCGATCCAGTTCGCCCAGAACGTGGGGCAGACGTTCTTGGGGATCAACCTCAAGTGCGCCAGCTGCCACGACAGCTTCGTCGACCGCTGGACGCTCAGGCAGACCTACGACCTGGCGGCGATCGTCTCCGCCGACCCCCTCGAACTGGAGCGCTGCGACGCCAAGACCGGCGCCGTGGCCACGCCGGCCTGGCCGTTTCCCGAGCTCGGCCAGGTCGATCCCGCCGCCCCGCCCGCCGAGCGCCGCCGGCAGCTGGCGGCGCTCCTCACCCTGCCCCGCAATGGCTGGCTGTCGCGGACGCTGGTCAACCGCCTCTGGCAGCGCCTCTTCGGCCGCGGCATCGTCCATCCGGTCGACAGTCTGCGCGCCAAGCCGTTCAGCCCCGAATTGCTCGACTGGCTCGCGGCCGACTTCGTCGCCGGGGGCTGGGACGTGCGCCACGTGCTCGAGACGATCTGCACGTCGGAGGCCTACGGCGCCGCCACGCCCCCGGTCGCCGGCCTCCCGGCCGCCGCCACGCCGTTCCGTGGGCCGCTGCCGCGGCGGCTGACCGCCGAGCAGTTCGTCGACGCCCTGTGGCAGCTCACCGGCGCCGCCCCCGACCGGCCCGATGCCGACGTGACCCGCCAGCGGCCCGATGCCTCGGCCCCGCTGCCGATGGTCCGGGCGGTGCTCGTCAAGTGCACGCCGCTGCAAACCGCGCTCGGCCGCCCCAACCGCGACCAGGTGGTTACCTCGCGCCCCGGCGACCTGTCGACGCTCGAAGCGATCCAACTGGCCAACGACCAGTCGCTCGCCGACATGCTCCGCAGCGGTGCCGGCCGGATCCGCGCCGCGTGCGGCGACGACCCGGCGGCGATCGCCGACGCGATCTTCACCGCAGCGCTGGCGCGGCCCCCCTCGGCCGCCGAGTCGGTGGCGGTGCGCGACCTGCTCGGCACGGAACCGACCGACGCGTCGGTCGCCGACTGCCTGTGGTCGGTGATGATGCTGCCGGAGTTCCTGTTCGTGCGGTAGCGCGCTGTACGAAGGCTCTCGTCGGCCCGGCCCGCGCGCGGGGAGCGTCAGTCGCCCGCCGGCCGGCCGGTGACGATCTCGACCACGCGCCAGTCGAGCCAGCGCGTGTCGGGGTCGGGCCCGCGCCGGCCGACGAAGCCGACGTGGCCGCCATGGTCGGTGGCCACGAGCCGGACGCAGTCGGGGTAGGCGACGCGGTCGGCCGCGAACATCGAAAACGGCACGAGCGGATCGTCGCGCGACGTGATGATCGTCGTCGGGATCGCGATCGCGGGGATGAACCGCGCGGCGCTGGCGTGACGGTAGTAGTCGAGGGCATCGCGGCGGCCGATCGCCGGGGCGGTGAACCAGTCGTCGAACTCGCGCAGCGTCCGCGGGCGCGTCGGGTTGGTCGGCTTGACGGCGTCGGGGCGCGTCTCCCACCACGCCTCGAGGTGCTTGACGAGGACGCCGGTGAAGTGGCGGTCGTAGACCCGGTTGGCACGGCTGGCGATCGACTCGACGCCGGCGACCAGATCGATCGGCGGGTTGACGGCGATCGCCCGGCGCACCGCGACGGGCACGCGCGCCGGCGCCTCGCCGAGGTACTTGAGGAGGACGTTGCCCGACAGCGAGACGCCGAACAGCGTCAGGTCGGGGTCGACACCCGTCGCCCCGCGGCAGCGCTCGACGACGGCGGCGACGACCGCCGCCAGATCGGGGGAGCAGCCGGCGTGGTAGGGCAACCGCGCCCAGGCCATGCCGGCGCCGCAGCCACGCATGTCCCAGCGGAAGACGCGGACGCCGCGGGCACCGAGCTTGGCGACGAGGCGCACGAGCAAGGGCGTGCGGTGATGGTCGGCCAGGCCGTGGGAGAGAAGGGCGACCTGGCCACCGGGCGCCCAACCGGCGGGGAGGTCGTCGTGGAGGGCCAGCGCGTCGCCGTCGGGCAATTCGACGCGGGACAGCGCCGCAGTGTGGGGCTGGTCAGGAGGGGGAAAGAACGTCGGCAGGATCGTCTGGGCGTGGCGATTGCGCAGCCACCAGGGGGGCGCGAAAGGGGGTTCGCCGCCGGGGGATGAGTCAGCGGGATGGTTACCGGGCGGCATCGATCGGTGTCTTGCGGTGTCGGGCCACGACCGTGGTTTCAGGGGCCGTGCGGGGTCAAGCCTCGGCTCGGGATCTGCAGAGGGGGAAACGTGGGTGAAGCCGGTGAGTCGCGAGCGGGCCGATTCCGCGTCGGCCTCTCCCGGGATCAGACTCTACAGTAGAGGATGTCGAGATGTGGGGTCCGGTGTGGACAGGCCGATCGCGAGACACCCCCCGGGAGACCGACCGATGGCACGCCGTCCGAGCCGCGATCCGTCGCAGGCCGCTACGCGGCGCGAGTTCGTCGGCGCGCTGGCCGCCGCCGCCGGCGCGACGCTCGCGCTGCCCGAACCGCGCCGGCTGCTCGGCGCCGCACCGGTGCCGGCGGCCCGTGCCGACGCGATCATCGTCCTGTGGATGGCCGGCGGGATGGCCGCCCCCGACACGTTCGACCCGAAGCGCTACAAGCCGTTCGAGCCCGGTTTGGCGGTCGCCGACGTGATCAGCACGTTCCCGTCGATCCCCACGGCGATCGACGGCGTGCGGATCTGCCAAGGGCTCGGCGAGATCGCCTCGGTCCTCGACCGCGGCACGCTCGTCCGCTCCCACGTCCAGCCCGACCTGGGAAGCATCCTCCACTCGCGCCACCAGTACCACTGGCACACCGGCTACGTCCCGCCGCAGACGGTCGCCTGCCCGCACCTGGGCGCGTGGATGGCGCGCGTCCTCGGACCGCGCAATGCCACCATGCCCCCGTTCGTCACCATCGGCCAGCGGCTCGAGGGGATCGGCGAGAACGAGGAGATCAAGGCGTTCACCACCGGTGGGTTCTTCGGCAGCGAATTCTCCCCGCTCAACCTCCCCTTCCCCGAGGAGGCGGCGCTGGCCGTGCGCCCCCCGCAGGGCATGGACGGCGACCGGTTCGCCGCCCGCGAGCGGCACTTCAAGAAGCTCTTCGCCGCCTCACCCCGGCGCGAGTTCACCAGCGACTACCACCAGGAATCGCTCCTCCGCAGCGTCGACAACGCCCACCGTCTGCTGTCGTCGCGGGAGCGCGAGGCGTTCGACATCACGCTCGAGCCGAAAGAGGTCGTCGAGCGCTACGACACCGGCCGGTTCGGCCGCGGCTGCCTCCTCGCCCGGCGCCTCGTCGAGCAGGGGGCGCGATACGTCGAGGTGACGACCGAATACGTCCCGTTCCTCCACTGGGACACCCACGAGCGCGGCCACGAGACGGTGGCGCGGATGCACGGGGAGATCGATCGGCCGATCGCGGCGCTGGTCCGTGACCTCGAGGCCCGCGGCCTCCTCGACCGAACGCTGGTGGTGATCGCCAGTGAGTTCAGCCGCGACATGATCACCGAGGGGCGGCCCGGCTCGACGGCCACCGACCAGGCCAAGAGCCCCAAGGACTTCCTCCTCGAGCCGGCCCACTACGGCCAGCACCGCCACTTCACCGGCGGTTCGACGGTCGTCCTGTTCGGCGGCGGCGTGAAACGCGGCAGCGTCTACGGCCGGACCGCCGACGAGCGCCCCTGCCTGGCGGTCGAGAATCCGGTGACCATCGCCGATCTCCACGCCACGCTGTTTTCCGCGCTCGGCGTCGATCCCGCCACCGCCTTCGAGATCGAGGGGCGGCCGTTCTACGCCACCGAGGACGGCAAGGGGCGCCCCGTCGACGATCTGTTCGCCTGACCGATCCGCTCAGGCGGCGCGGAGCCGTCCCGGCCGGCCGGCGGTGACGGCGGCGATGAGCCTGTCGCAGACGTCGTGGACGTCGGCGTCGGACAGGAGCGTGTGGGTCGGGAGCATCAGCCCGTCGCTTCCCAGCCGCGCCGTGACCGGCAGTTCGCCGCCGCGCCGGGCATGGTCGACGCGGTACGGCGGCAGCGTGTGGATCGGCACGAACAGCGGCCGGGTCTCGACCCCCTCCGCCGCCAGGCGGCGGGCGACTCCGTCGCGGTCGATGCCCGGTGCCGGATCGACCAGCGCCGAGAACATCCACGGCGACGTCACCGCCCAGGGGGCGTCGGCGCGGAGCGTGATCCCCGCCACGCCACGGAGCCGCGACTCGTAGAGGGCGACGATCTCGCGGCGGCGGCCGACGATCGCCTCGCGGCGCTCCAGCTGCGCGCAGAGGATCGCGGCGGCGACGTTGGTGAGGCGGTAGTTGAAGCCGACGATCGGAAAGTAGTAGCGGCGGCGTGGATCCATCCCCTGGCCGCGCAGCATCCGCAACCGCGTCGCCAGCGACCGGTCCTGGAACGTCACCGCCCCCCCCTCGCCGCAGGTCAGGACCTTGTTGCCGTAGAACGAGAAGGTCCCGATTCGTCCCAGGCTTCCCGTCGTCCGCCCCTTGTAGGTCGCGAACGTCGCCTCGGCCGCGTCCTCCACCACCCACAGCCCGTGGACCGCGGCGAGGTCGAGGAGCGGGTCCATGTCGGCCGGATGGCCGAGGAGGTGGACGGCGATGATCCCCTTCGTCCGCGGCGTGATCGCCTCCTCGACGCGCACCGGGTCGAGGCACCACGTCGACGGCTCGACGTCGACGAACACCGGCTCGGCGCCGCAGTAGCGGACCGCATTGGCGGTGGCGATGTAGGTCATCGACGGGACGATCACCTCGTCGCCGGGACCGACGTTGAGCGCTTCGAGCGCCAGGTGGAGCGCCGTGGTGCCGTTGCTGACCCCGATCGCCTCGCCGCCGCCGCAGGCCGCGGCGAACTCGCGCTCGAAGCGGTCGAGGAACTCGCCGGTCGAGGAGATCCAGCGGCTGCGGATCGCCGCCAGCGCGTACTCCTCCTCGAGGGCCGACAGATCCGGTTCGGCGATCGCGATCCGCCCCTTCATGCCGCCTGCTCCTCCGCACGGTGTTCGAGATCGACGACGCCGACGAGGCGCCGCTCGTCGAGGGCTTCGAGCCGGTAGCCGAGCGACTCGTACAGCGCCAGTGCCGGCCGGTTGCCGCGGACGACGGTGAGCCGCACCCGGTTCGCCCCGCGGCGGCGCGCGACAGCGTGGAGATGGGCCATCATCCGCCGCGCCACGCCCGCCCCGCGCGCCTGTGGGTGGACGGCCAGGCCCAGGCTCGGCACGGCGAACCCTTCGCCCCAACCGCGGAGCAGCCCATAGGCCACGACCCGGCTCCGCGTGACCGCGACGTGGTACTCGTCTCCCGCCGGCGTGGCGATGGCGAGCCGGCGGAGCGTGGCGTGATCGAACGGATGGGGGTGGAAAAAGCGCTCCTCGCCGGCGGCGACGAGCGCCTCGAGGAGGTCGGCGACGCCCGCGACCCACGCTGGCGAGAGGGTCTGGCACACCGGCACCGCGGTGCCTGCCCGTCCCGTTTCCACCGGCAACGTCATCACGATCTCTCCGACCGGCCGAGACCCCGCGGACTCCCGCCCCGACCCAGGAGTGGTCTTCGGCAGACTCCCGCGCGGTTGTCCACGCCCCACAACGTGTCCGCTACCTCCCCACCAACCGTCTCCACCCCATCGGCCTCTCCCGACGCGCCGTCGCGGTAGGCTGTCGGTCGAGGCATCGTTCCCGTCGGAAGGCACCCGTGGACCACGAGCGATTATCGCGACGCCGCGCCACCGCCGGCTGCCTGGCGGCCCTGCCCCTGCCGGTCGTGGGCGGGTGCGGACGCCCCCGCGCGCCCGCCGTCGTGGCGATCGACCTGACGACGATCGACGACGAGGGCCTGCGCGGCACCGGCGCCGGGCGCGTGGCGGTGTCGTACGAATTCGCGATCCCCGACACCGCCGCCACCCGCGATGCGATCCGCCGCATCGACCGGTCGGTGGAGTTCATGCCCGGGTCGCGCGGACGCGTCGGCGCCACGGCCGGCGAGTGCCTGTGCATCGGGAGCACCCACCAGCCCGGCTGGCGCGACGTGCTGGCGCGCCTCGCCGAGTTTCCCGGGGTCGAGCGGATCGTCGAGTGCCACCACGAGTGACCGGCGCGGCGCAACTGTCTTGCCGCGGCGCGCGACGGCGGCACGGGTTGTTGCCGCGGGCGCGGTCCGCGCCGATCGTGGAGGGGGATCGGCCACACCCCCGGCCGACCGGGCATGGTCGCCGCGCGTCTCCGGAGACCCGTCGATGGCCGTCGTCCCAGCCCCTCCGCTCTCCGTTCCCGGCCCCGGTGGCGTGACCGTGCCCGGTGTCTCGTTCGCGGCGCTGTCGGCCGCGACGCTGCGCCCCCTCCTCCTCCCCTGGCGGCCTCCCTGCCTGTCGCTGGCGCTGCCGACCCACCGTCGCGTGCCGGGAAACCGCGTCGACCTGCCGCGCTTCCGCCATCTCGTCACGGCGCTGCGCACGGCGCTCGAGGCCACCCAGCCGCCCGCCGAGGTGGCGCGGCGTTCACTCCCGGGGCGGCCGTACCCCGCCGGCGAGGCGCACGAGGTCGAGAAATTCCGCGCGCAGCCCGCCGGGATCGGCACCGATCGCCCCCCCGGCGATCTCGGCCACGCGCGGCAGCGTGGCGTCGCCGGCATGGGCGCTGTCGCGGAGGAGCATCCCGAACGCGGCGACGGCCGACGCGAAGCGCAGGTCGTCGGACGCCGAGTCGAACGACCCGCCGGCATCGACGAGGGGAAACTCCCGTTCGACGCTGTCGCGCCCCTCCGGCTGCTTGTAGCGCAGCTTCACCGTCAGCAGCTCCCGCGACGCCGGCCCCTCGGCCTCCGGGCGGGGGCGGACCGGCAGCCGCGGGCCGTATTTCAGCTCCGCCGGCTGGCCGGCATCGGCTCCGGCCGGGACATATTCGTACAGCGCCGTCACGCCGTGGCCGGCCCCGATCTCGCCGGCGTCCTTGGTGTCGTCGGCGAAGTCGCGCGTTGCCATGACGCGGTTCTCGTAGCCGAGCAGCCGGTACGACGCGACCAGCGCCGGGTTGAACTCGACCTGGATCTTCACGTCCTTGGCGATCGTCACCGTCGAGCCGGTGAGCTGCTCGACGAGCACCTTCCGCGCCTCGCGCACCGAGTCGACGTAGGCGTACAGGCCGTTGCCGTTGTCGGCGAGCTTCTCCATCTTCTCGTCCTGGAGATTTCCCTGGCCGAACCCGAGGACGGTGAGAAACGTCCCTTCGGCAGCCTTCGCCCGGATCAGCTTCACCAGCGCCGCGTCGTCGGTGATGCCGACGTTGAGGTCGCCGTCGGTGCAGAGGATCACCCGGTTGGCACCGCCGGGGACGAAGTGCCGCTTCGCCTCCTCGTAGGCCAGTTCGATGCCGGCGCTGCCGTGCGTCGAGCCGCCGGCATCGAGCGACCGGATCACGCCGCGGATCGCCTCCGGCCGGTCGCCACCGGTGGCCGGGAGCTTGAGACCGGCGTCGCCGGCGTAGGTGACGATCGACACCCGGTCCTCCTCGCGGAGCTGGTCGACGAGCAACAGCAGCGCCTGCTTCACCAGCGGCAGCTTGTCAGGGTCGCGCATCGAGCCGGAGACGTCGACGAGAAACACGAGGTTGCCCGCGGGGCGCGTCGCGGCGGCGATCTCGCGCCCCTTGAGGGCGACGCGGACGAGGCGGTGCTCGGGGCGCCATGGGCTGGCGGCCGTCTCGAGGCGGACGGCGAACGGGTCGCCGCCGGCCGGCGGCGGGGGATCGGCGTAGCGGAAGTAATTGACCAGCTCCTCGAGCCGGACCGCGTCGGCCGGCGGGCGCTGCCCGGCGGCGAGGAACCGGCGGACGATCGTGTAGGAGGCGGTGTCGACGTCGATCGAGAACGTCGACAGCGGAGCGGTCTGCGGATCCTGGAACGGATTCTCGACGAACCGGGCGAAACGCTCACCTGCCGGCATCGGCCGGCCCCGCCGGAACAAACCCGCCTCGGCGAATTCCTCGGCCTCCCTGCCACCGTGACCGGGTGCTTCGAGGCGCGCCGCCCCGCCGAGCCCGGTTCCAAAATACCCAGGCGTCGCAACGCCGGAACCGACCCCCCCGCCCGGGGCCCCGGAACGTGCCGGGAACGTCGCCATCGGCCGTGCCGACTCGGCCTGCGCCGCGAGACCGGGAGCATCGGCCGGGGCGAACGCGAATGATTCGAGTCGCTTGCCGTGCACCTGGCTCTCGCGGTCGACGGGAGCCGCCGCGGCCTTCTCGTCGACTTCGGTCACCGGCGTGGCGGCCACGACCGCGGCGCCCGATTGACGCCGTTCACCGCCGGTCGGTTCCGGGGCCGCGGCTGGCGCCGGCGCTCCATCGCTCGCGGTGACCGGCTCGGGCTCGCGCCCGAGCCACGCCACCTGCCGCTCGCCCGCGACGCGCCCCGGCAGGGCGATCACCACGACCACGCTCGCCGCGACTGCACCGAGAGCGAGGAGCCACGGCCACGCGGACCGCGGTGACCGGGACCGCTTCGTCGCTGGCGCCTCCCCCAGCGCCGCCACCACCGCCGCGCGGAGCACGGCACTCGGCTCCCCGGCGGGTGCCGAGCCGCGCAGCGCCCGGCCGATCGCCCGCAGTTCGTCGAGCGCGATTCGGTCGGCGGCGCTGACCGCCAGACGGGCCTCGATGCGGGCGCGCTCGGCGGAAGTGAGCTCGTCGAGGGCGAGCGCCGACAGCAGGCTCTCCTCGACCTCGCGCGGGTCGGGGAGCGGGGCGGCGGTCCGGGGATCGTCGGCACTCATCGGTGCACCTCAGGAGCGACGGGGGTGGGGAGCAGGTCGCGGACGAGCGGATTGGCGCGCAGCGCCGCCAGGCCGCGGTGGGCCAGCACGCGGACGTGGCCCTCGGTCTTCCCGGTGACGGCGGCGATCTCGCGGTACGAGAGACCGGCCGCCCAGAGATCGAGGGTCTCGGCCTGGAGGTGCGGCAGCGTGGCGAGGAGCCCGCGGAGAACCCCGGCCAGGTCGGCGGTCTCGGCACTGGCCGCCGGGTCGGTTTCGCGCGCGGTCGGTTGGGCGGATGGCGGCATGGCGGTGGACTCCGTGGGGAGGTCGGCGAAGGAGCGCTCGCGGCCGGCGCGGCGGAGGTGGTCGATCGCGCGGTTGCGGCAGACACGAAACAGCCAGGGCACGGCGCGGTCGCCGAGCGTCGCAGGCGACTGGGCGCAGAGTTGGACGAAGGCGTGCTGAACGGCGTCGCGGGCCGCGTCGGCATCGCCGAGCAGCCGGCAGGCATGGCGAAGGAGCGCCTGCTCGTGCGCGGCGAGCAGCGCCAATACCCAGCGTTGCCGGTCGTCGGGCGATTCCATCGGCTCGTCCTCGGGGCCGATCCGGGGGCTTCACGTCCCCCGGCCGACAGGATCACGGCGGGGGTGGTGATCTGTTACAAGGGATCCTGCAACGATCGATTGTCGGTGATTCACCAGCCGTCCGCGCCCTGCCTGCCCCCTCGCACCCGATGACCGACCCCGCCTTCGCCGACTGCCCCGACCGCCGCGGCACCGGGTCCGAGAAGTGGGATCGCTGGCCCGGCGACATCCTGCCGGTCTGGGTGGCCGACATGGACTTCCGCACCGACCCGGCGGTGCTCGAGGCGCTCCACCGGCGCGTCGACCACGGTGTCTTCGGATACACCGCCGATCCCCCGGGGTTCGCCCCGAGCCTCGCCGGGCATCTCGAGCGCCGCTTCGGCTGGGTGATCGACCCGGCCCACGTGATCGGCATCACCGGTGTCGTGTCCGGCCTGGCGGTGGCGGCGCGGCTGCTGGCCGCGGCCGACGACGAGATCATCTCGTTCACGCCGGTCTATCCGCCGTTCCTCTCGCTTCCCGGCCGCGCCGGCCGGAGGCTTTTGCGCGTGCCGCTGGCGAGCGACGGCCACGGCTGGTCGATCGACCACGCCGCCCTCGCCGCCGCGGTTTCGCCGCGGACCAGGCTGGTGTGGCTGTGCCATCCACACAATCCCACCGGCACGGTGTTTCCGGCTGCCGAGCTCGTGAAGATCGCCGACCTCGCCGAACGTCACGGCCTCACGGTCGTCAGCGACGAGATCTGGTCCGACCTGCTCCTCGACGACGATGCCGGCGGCCCCGTCCACGTGCCGTTCGCGAGCCTCGACCACCCGGCCGCGCGCCGCGCGGTGACGCTCGTCGCTCCGTCGAAGACCTGGAACATCGCCGGATTGTGCTGCGCCGCGGCGATCGTGCCGGATGACGCGGCACGCCGCGGGTGGCGGGCCGCCGGTAGCGGACTGTTGCCGATGGTCAATCCCCTCGGCTACGCCGCCGCCGAGGCGGCCTGGAACCATGGCGAGCCATGGCGGCGCCGGCTGGTGGCCCTGCTTCGCGACCATCGCCGGAGGGTGGTCGAGGCGGTGGCCGCGATCCCCGGTCTGGCGTGCATCCCCCCGCAGGCCACCTACCTGGCCTGGATCGACTGCCGCGCCAGCGCCGTCGCCGATCCCCAGGCCGCCTGCGAGGCTGCGGGCCTGGGCACCTCCGACGGGCACGAATTCGGCGCCCCGGGATTCATACGGCTCAACATGGCCTGCCCCACGCCACGGCTGGACGAGGCTCTCCTCCGGCTGCGCCAGGCGTTTGTGCCGGGAAAACCGGCTTGAGTGCCGGCGGCCGAGGCCTGAAGATGCACTTCTGGCCGGCCGTCGCTACCTGGAGCCGGGTGGCACGTTCTGTTTGAGTGGGCCCGAGCGGCCACCACCCCGAGGATCAACCGATGCTGCACGTGACTTTCCTGGCTGTCCTTCTCGGCTGTGCCGCGGTGTCCCTGCCGGCGCTTGCCCAGGACAAAAAGGCCCCTGACCCCGAGAAAACGTTCAAGCGCAAGGACAGCAATGGCGACGGATTCCTGTCGCTCGACGAATTCAAGGCGAAGCTCAAGGACAAGCAGCTCGAGAACGCCGACCGGCGGTTCGGGCGGCTCGACACCAACTCCGACAAGAAGCTCTCGCTCGAGGAGTTCAAGGCCGGCATCAAGCCGAAGCCCTGACCGCGCCGAATTCTGCCGAGACGGGGTGCGCGGCCCGGCCGGCCCCATGGCTTCCCCGTGGAACCGACACGATGACCTCTCGTCCCTTGCCACCTGACCGCGCTCCGATCGCCCGCCCCGGTGTGCTGCCGTGGCTGGCGGCCATGGCCATGGTCGGCACGGTCGCCGCGGGGCTGGCTGGCGCCGCGGAACGAAAACCCGTTCCCCGGCGCCAGGCCGTGCCCCCGTCGCGCCTGCCCAAGGCGGTCACCGACGAGCCGCGCGGGACGGTCCTCGACATCGCCCCGGTCGACCGCTCTCGGCGGGCGGCGGTGGCCGCTGCCGCGGCGCGGATCGACGAGTTGGTCGCTGCCGGCTGGCAGGCGCGCGGCGTCGAAGGAAGCCGGCCGCTCGACGACGCGCGCTACGTGCGGCGGATCTACCTCGAGCTCGGGGGCCGGATCCCGACCCACGACGAGACCGTCGCCTTCCTCGCCGACGACGACAAGGCGAAACGCGCCCGGCTGGTCGAGGATCTCCTCGGGAGCCCCGACTACGTCAGCCACTTCTACAACTACTGGGCCGACATCCTCCGGCTCACCGAGCGGCCGCAGCGCGCCTTGTTCTGCGAGCCCTACCTCGACTGGGTGAAGCGTTCGATCGCCGCCAACCGGCCGTTCGACCAGTGGGTCCACGAGATGCTCACCGCCGACGGCAAGGTGTGGGACAACCCCGCCGTCGGCTTCCAGCTCCGTGACCTGGGGATGCCGTTGCCGTATGTCGACAACACGGTGCGGGTGTTCCTCGGCACGCAGATCGGCTGCGCCCAGTGCCACGACCATCCGTTCGATTCCTGGACGCAGCACCAGTTCTACGAGTTGGCGGCGTTCACCGCCGGGACGCGCGGCGGGTTCGGCGGCAAGCTGCCCAAGGAGCAGCGCCAGGCGCTGCGCACCGACGCCACCGCCAAGGCGATCCGCGGCCTGGTCCTCGCGGCGCGGCGCGAGGCGCGCGATGGCAAGGTCGACAACGGGTTCATCCAGTTCCTCCAGGCCAACGGCGCGATCGTCAGCCACCACGACCAGCCGCTGCGTCTCCCCCACGACTACAAGTACGACGACGCGGCACCGAACGACACCGTCGCGCCGAAGGTCCTGTGGGGCGAGGTGCCGAGTGCCGCCGAGGGCGCCGACGGCCGCGAGCGCTTCGCCGCCTGGGTCACGGACCACGACAATCGCCAATTCGCCCGGACGATCGCCAACCGGCTGTGGAAGAAGGTGATGGGGGTCGGGCTCGTCGAGCCGGTCGACGACTTCCGCGCCGCCAATCCCCCCTCCCACCCCGAATTGCTCGAGCACCTCACCGACCTCGTGCTCGAGCTCGACTTCGACCTCCGTGAATTCGTCCGCGTGCTGGTCTCGACCGGAACGTTCGCCCGGCGCGCCGTCGTCCACGATCCTGCCGCCGGCACGCCGTTCGCCTTTCCCGGCCCGGCCCTGAAGCGGATGACGGCCGAGCAGCTCTGGGACTCGATCCTGACGCTCGTCGCCGCCGACCCGTGGGACTACCAGCGGCCCACGGCCGACGCATTCGCCGCTGCCGCCGATCTCGACCTCGCCCATGGGAAGGTCTCGCTCGACGACGCCGAACGGGCCTACCGCCGCTACCTGTCGGCCTATGGTCCCCGGCAGACCAAGCTCCAGCTCCAGAAGCAGTATGGCTACCAGGGGCAGGTGCTGGCCCGCGCCAGCGAGCTGCCGACGCCGCTGCCGCTGGGGCATTTCCTCCGGCAGTTCGGCCAGAGCGACCGGGAGAGCATCGAGGGGGGACGGACCGTGGCGACGATCCCGCAGATGCTCGCGATGTTCAACGGCCCGATCACCCATGCCATGCTCGAGCGCGGCAGCGTGATCCACGGCGAGATCGTCGCCGGGGATCCGCGCGCGGCGGTCGACGTGATCTTCCTGTCGGTCCTCTCGCGGACCCCCGACGCCGAGGACCGCCGCCTGGCGATCGCCGAGATCACGTCCGCCGACAATCCCGCGACGGGCGTGGGAAACGTCATCTGGGCACTGCTCAACACGCGCGAGTTCCTGTTCATCCAGTAGTGACCGTCGCTGTCGGTGGACGAAGCCGGCCATGGCCTTCGTCCACCCGGGCGCGCCGGGGAAACGCCGCAGATTTCACCGTCCGCCGGCATCCGCACCCCCCGGCCAACCACCGTGTCCACGGCCCTTCCCACCGCGAGCCATCTCCGATGACCGACCGCTCGATCCGCAGCCGCTCGTTCGACGACCGCTCCACCCGGCGCCGGGTCCTGGCCCACGCCGCACGCGCCGCGCTCGGCGTCGGATTCCTCGACACCGTGGCCGGGGCGACGCGCGGAGCGGTAGCGGCCGGGGGGAAGCCCGCCCACGCCAACGTCATCTGCCTGTTCATGAAGGGGGCGATGAGCCACATCGACACCTTCGATCCCAAGCCGGGGCGCGAGGAGCAGGGGGAGACGCGGACGATCGGCACGGCGGTTCCCGGGGTGAGTTTCGGCGCCGGCCTGCCGCGCCTCGCCGCGCTCGCCGACCGGCTGGCGATCGTCCGCAGCCTGTCGACCGAGACCGGCGCCCACGAGCCGGGCGTGTACACGATGCGCACCGCCTACGCGCCGCTGGGGAGCATCCAGCACCCCGCGCTTGGCGCCTGGGCGCTGCACGCCGCCGGAAAGCGCGCCGGCGACCTGCCGGGGTACGTCTTGGTGGGCAACGGCAACGAGCATCCCGGCGCCGGCTTCCTCGACCCCAAGCTCGCCCCGGTCCCCGTTGCCGACCCGAAGCTCGGCCTCGAGAACACGCGCCGGCCCGGCTACCTGTCGGAGAAGAACTTCGAGCGCCGGCTGGCGCTCGCCGACCGCATCGACCGCGACTTCCGCCGCGCCTACGCCGGCCCGCAGGTCGAGGCCTACAACCAGATGGTCCGCGAGGCCGTCCGCCTCCTCGGCAGCGACGACCTCGGCGCCTTCGACCTGTCGCGCGAGCCGGAGGGGATCCGCGAGCGCTACGGCGCCAGTGCCTTCGCCCAGGGCTGCCTTCTCGCCCGGCGACTCGTCGAGGCGGGCGTGCGGTTCGTGGAGGTCGAGTTCGGCGGCTGGGACATGCACCGTGAGCTGTTCGACGAGCTCCCCGCCAAGGCGGCGCAGCTTGACGGCGCGATGGCGACGCTGCTGACCGATCTCGAGGAGCGCGGCCTGGCCGCCGGGACGCTGGTGGTGCTGGTCTCGGAGTTCGGCCGGACGCCACGGATCAACGAGAACGCCGGCCGCGACCACCATCCGGGCGTGTTCTCCGCGGTCCTCGCCGGCCACGGGATCCGCGGCGGGGTCGTCCACGGGGCCAGCGACGAGCGCGGCCACTCGCCGGCGGCCGACGGCGTCAGCGTGGCCGATCTCAACACGACGATCGCTGCGGCGGCGGGGCTGCCCTTCGACCGCGAGTTCATCGCCCCCAATGGCCGCCCGTTCAAGATCGGCGGCGGCGGTAAGCCGATCGCGACCGTGCTGGCGTAGCCGGCCCGGGACTGCGGCGGAATCTGGGCAAAAGACCGCTGGCTTTGCCGGCGCCTCTCGTGGTAGAGCGTGCGGTCGCGGTCGCCCGTCTCTCAATCCGTACCGGGATGCGGCCGATCCAACCACCGGACGAGTCCCCAGGGAGAGACCTGATGGCCAGCCGCAAGTCGTCGAAGAAGTCGATCACCCAGCAGGCCGTCGGTCTGGCCACGATGGGAATGCCGGCACCGGTCCAGAAGGTCGCCACCAGCCGCTGGGGGACGCGGCTCCTGATCCTGGCGATCCCGATCCTCCTTGCCACTGGCGTGCTCTCGATCCGCTGGGTCAACGGGCTGCCCAGCTTCTCCTTCAACGCCGACCGCGCCGCGGTCGTCGGCCAGCAGGTGGAATCCGAGGCCCGTCGCGCCGCGGCCCAGTTTGCCTCCCGACAAGGCTACGCCCAGCCGGGCGTGCCGCAGCAGTCCTTCGCGCCACCGGCGCAGTACCAGACCTACCAACCGGCACCGGCGCCGCAGCAGGCCTACCCTGTCTACCAGGCCACTCCTCAGCCACAGGCAACGCAGCAGTATTACCCTGCCTACCGCTGATCTAGCTTTCCGTGGACAAAGCCATCCCTGGCCTTTGTCCACTCAGGCGACCGCGGGAAACGCCAAGGGTTTCCCGGGTCGCCGTCGGCCGCATCCCGCGGCCGATCCTCGCTGTCCATGGACAAAGCCATCTGAGGCCAGTGTCCACTCAGGCGACCGCGGGAAACGCCAAGGGCGATGGGCTACGATCTCACCAGCGGGGTGAGGGAATCCCCGCGCGACACGACGGGGGGCCCGCCATGCGGCACGCACCGATCGACGCCGCGCTGTTCTGCGTCAACCGCGACCGGCTGCGGGCCCTGCTCCCGCCGCGGAGCGTGGTGGTCGTCCACGCCGCCGACGTGCTGCCGACCAACGGCGACGGCACGCTCCGCCTCGCCCCCGCCGCCGATCTGTTCTGGCTGACGGGCATCGAGCAGGAGGAGAGCGTGCTGGTGCTCGCGCCCGACGCGATCGATCCGGCCCAGCGCCAGATCCTGTTCATCCGCCAGCCCAACGAACTGCTGGCGACGTGGGAGGGGGAAAAACTCTCCAAGGAGAAGGCCACGGCGATCTCCGCGATCGCCAAGGTGCGCTGGCTGACCGAGCTGCCGACCGTGCTCCACGGATTGCTCTGCGACTGCGACCGGGTGTGGATCGATTCCAACGAGCACGAGCGCTCGAGCACCGAGATCGAACCGCGCGACCTGCGGCTGGCGCGGGATCTGATGCACCGCTACCCGCTTCACCGCTACGAGCGGCTTCAGCCCGTGATGCGCGGCTTGCGCGCGGCGAAGTCCGACATCGAGATCGACCTCGTGCGCCAGGCGATCGATATCACCGCCGCCGGGCTGTCGCGCGTCCTCGCAGCGCTCCGCCCCGGCGTGATGGAATACGAACTGGAGGCGGAGCTCGTCGGCGAGTTCACCCGGCGGCGAGCGCGGATGGCCTACGAGCCGATCATCGGGTCGGGGAAGAACGCCTGCGTGCTCCACTACCTCGACAACGACCAGGAGTGCCGCTCCGGCGACCTGGTGCTGATCGACGTCGGCGCCAACTACGGCAATTACGCCGCCGACCTGACGCGCACCTATCCGGTCAGTGGCCGATTCACCGCGCGGCAGCGCGCCGTCTACGACGCCGTGAAGCGGGTCTTCGACCGGGCCGTCGCCCGGACCACCGTCGGCACGCGGATTCGCGACTGGAAGCGCGCCGCCCAGATCGACATGGCCGACGAACTGGTCGGGCTGGGGCTGATCACGGCCGAGGAGCGCGCCGGCGACTCGGCCGAGGAGCCCGCCTGCCGCCGCTATTTCATGCACGGCCTGGGCCACTCGCTCGGCCTCGGTGTCCACGACCTCGCCCCGCAGGACGGCCCGCTGGCCGCCGGCTGGATCATGACGGTCGAGCCGGGGCTGTACATTCCCGAGGAGGGGATCGGCGTCCGCCTCGAGAACGACATCCTCGTCACCGAGCAGGGCCCGATCGATCTCTGCAGCCACGTGCCGATGGACGCCGACGAGATCGAGCGCCTCCTCGCGGCCCGCTGATGGCCGCCGGGCCCGGCGCACCGCGTCGCCACACGGCAGTGCCGATCGCTATACTCGCCACCGGCTGGGAGGGCCCCGTCGGGGTCGGTCACCGGCCGCCCCCGTGGAGCCCTTTCCGATGCGCTTCGCCGCCTCCCTCCTGCTCGCCTCCCTGCTCCTCTTCCCGGAGACCGCCGTGCACGCCGCCGACGCCGAAGTTCCCCATCCGTCGCTGCCCGAAGGCGCCGGGAAGATCGATGCCGACGCCCTCAAGACCTTCACCGCGACTCCGTCCGGTCTGCAATACCGCGTCCTCCGCAAGGGAACCGGGATTTCTCCGAAGTCGAGCAGCACCGTCAAGGTCCACTACCACGGCTGGCTCGACGACGGGAAGGTGTTCGACAGCTCCTACAAGCGCCGCGAGTCGATCGAGTTCCCGCTCTCCGGCGTGATCCCTGGGTGGACCGAGGGGATGCAGCTTGTCGGTAAGGGGGGCATGATCGAGCTGCTCATCCCGGCGAAGCTCGGCTACGGCAAGCGCGGCGCCCCGCCGGTGATCCCGCCCGACGCCACGCTCCACTTCCTCGTCGAGTTGCTCGAAGTCAGGTGATTCGGCCGCCGTCCGGCGGGACACGTCACGGCGATTCGACCGTGATAGCGATCACGATCGGCGCCGTGCCGTCGGGACCCTTGAGCAGTTCCAACCGGGCCACGGGCTCCGCCCGCTTCGGTTCGACGCGCACCGTGCGCACCTGGCGTCCGCCGAGGTCGGCGGCGAACGTGCTCTGCGGCACGTCGACGCGGCGGATGTAGTCGGCGACGTGCTCGCCGTTGACCAGCGGATGGTCCTCGGTCGCCCCGTCGTCGTAGACGATCCGCACGATCATGCTCGTCGAGCCCGTGCCGATCGCGGGGAATCCCCAGCCGGCGATCCCGCCGAGCAGATGAATCGCCCGCGCCGGCCCACCGACGGGCACCGTCACGCTCCGCGGCATCTTCGGCGGCAGGTAGCCCTGCGGACCATTGAGCATGACGACGTTGGGGAGCGTGTCCCCCTGCGGGTCGACGAGGTGAAACGGGACGCCGCCGTAGGTCTTCGGCGCCCAGTCGGGAAACACGAGCCGCTCGACCGGGTTCTCCGAGGCGTAGAACAGCCCCCGGGTGCTGACCGCCGTCGCCACGGGCCCCAACGGCAGTGGCACGAATTTCCCGCGCGCGGTGAGGAACGCCAGCAAATCGGCGATCCCGGCGGCCGGGATCTGTTTCTCGAACCCGACGGGCATCAGGGAATTGGGCGACGGCTGAAAGGCCTCGATCTCGTCGCGCTGGATCGGGTGCCGCTTCCCCTCGGCGTCGACGATCTCGATCGCCGTCCGGCTCTCGGCGGCAAGTAACCCCGTCACCACGCGACCGTCGTCGGTGGCGACGGTGTAGGCGCGGAAGTTGCCCTCCACCGAACGGTTCGGATCGAGGAGGTGGACGAGCAGCTCCTGCGGTGGATGGACGGCCATCCCGGTGAGGTCGGGTCCCACCTGGCCCCCTTCCCCCGAATGCCTGTGGCACTTGGCACACTGCTGCGCGAAGACTCCCTTGCCGCGCGCGACGTCGCCCCCCGCGAGCACCACCGGCAGCACCTCGTCGATCACCTTCTGCCGGTCGGCGTCGGCCAGGCCACCCGCCTTGGCAAGCGCCTTCCGCGCCCGGTCGCGGAAGCGCCGGTCGGGGTTTTCCGAGAGCGTGCTGCGCTCGACCAAGGGGATGTCGCCGGCGGCGAGCTTGCCTCCCTCCATCCGTTCGACGATCCGCTGGGCGCCGTCGCGGGCCGCGAGCACCCCGCGCACCGCCGCTTCCCGGACCGCGGGGGTGAAGCCGCCGAGACGGTCGAGGAGCGCGGGGATCGCCTCCGGAGCCTGCGACCGCGCCGCCGCGGTCACCAGCAGCGCCGCCAACTGGGGGCTCGTGCGCCCGCCGGTGCGCGTGAGCAGCTCCTCGACGACCGCCGCGTCGGCCGGGCGCAGCGCGACCAGCCGTTCGGCCGCGTCGCCACGGTCGGCGTCGCTCCCCGATCCGTCGATCACCGCGACCAGCGCCCGGCTGATCGACTCGACGTGGGCGTCGAGGACGTCGCTGCCGGTGCGCTGCACGAACGTCACCAGCTGCCCCTGTGCCGCCGGCGGCAGGCGCTCGACGAGCCGGGCGATCGCGGCGCTGGCGGCGGCGTCGAAGGCGAGCCCCGTGCCCCGCGGCCAACCGCGCGCGAGCCCGGCCAGGCAGGCCCCGGCCTCGTCGGCCGGCGCCTGCTCGAGGCCGATGACGATCCGGTTGACCAAGGCGCCGTCACCCCCGCGGGCGACATGTTCACTGACGCGCTCGACCAGCGCGAGCTTCCGCGGCGACGGCGCGACGGCCGGCTCGTCGGCGACGACCGCCGCCAGGGCGGCCACGGCGGCGGCCGCGGGCAGATGCGCCGCCTTGGGCACCGTGCCGAGCAGCCACGGGAGGACGTCGCCGGCATGCACGGCCGCCGCAGCGGTCGCCGCATCGGCGAGGACCGGATCGGCGAGCGTGCCTGGTTGGGCGAGAAGCCGGCGCACCAGCTCCCCGGCCAGCGGCGACGACGGGCACTCCGAGAGCATCTCGAGCAGCGCCAGACGCACCAGCGGCGTGCGATCGGCGCCGACTTCGGCCCGGTCGACCGCCACGAGCGTCGCCTCGTCGCGCGGCAGCACGCGAAGGGCGGTGGCCCGCACCCCGGCCGACGGATGCCCCAGCGCCCCACGGGCGGCGTCGAGAGCGCCCAGATCGGTGCCGGGGCCGGCGAGCACACCGAGCGATGACATCGTCCACAGGGCGTGAATCGCCGCCGGATCGAGGCCGATCGCGTCGATCGAGCGCGCCTGGACCAACCCGATCAGGGCCGGCACGGCGGTGGCGGCGTCGCTGCGGGTCACCAAGGCCCGCTGCGCGCGCTCGCGCCAAAACATGTTGTCGTCGCGGAGCCCGGCGACGAGCGCCGCGACGTCTGGCCGCACCGGTGGTGCCGCCGGCGGCTGGCCGACGAGCCGCGCGGGGCCGACGCGCCAGATCCGCCCGTGCGTCTTGTCGCGGAGCGGCGTCTGGTAGGCGTTGCCCTTGCCGTTCTCGAAGCCGGCGGGCGTGGGATTGTGCTGGACGATGTAGTTGTACCAGTCGATCACCCACACGACCCCGTCGGGACCGACCTCGGCCTGGATCGGCGCCGACCATTCGTCGTCGCTGGCGACGAGGTTCCAGGCCATCCGGCTGCGGAAGCCGGCACCGACGGGCTGGAGCTGGAACGTGGCGACGACATGGCCGGTCGGCTCGCAGACGAACGCCGCGCGGTTCCAAAACTCCGCGGGGAAGGCGCGCGCCGTATAGAGCCGATGCCCGGCGGCGGCGGTGAACCGGCCATGGTGGTCGACCTGACGGATCGGCGCCACGCCGTCGCCGCGCGGGGCGAGCTCCATCTTCGGCGTCCCGGCGATCCCGCCGAGCGTCGTCGCGCTCCAGCCGCGGACGCGCTCGTAGACCCGCGCCGGGAGCGGCATGTGCTCGCTGGGGTTGCCGTTGGCCGTCGAGCCGAAGACAAGTCCCTCCTCGCTGAAACCGAAACCCCAGGAGTTGTTGTTGGTGCTGCGGAGGAACTCGAGCTTCGACCCGTCGGGCAGGAACCGGAAGAACCCCTGCCCGAAGCGCAGCTTCTCCCCGCCGACCTCCCCCTCGAAGCCGGAGTAGCCGACCATCCCGTAGACCCAGCCGTCGAAGCCCCAGGTGAGGTTGCTGGGGCCGGAGTGGGTGTCGCGCGTGCCCCAGCCGGTGAACAGCTCGCGGCGGATCTCGGCGCGGCCGTCGCCGTCGCCGTCCTCGAGATACAGCATCGACGGCACCTGGGCGACGATGAAGCCACGGCCGTGGTGGAGCAGACTGGTGGGGATCGACAGCCCCTCGGCATAGACCGTGCGGGCATCGGCGCGGCCGTCGCCATCGGTGTCGGTGAGCATCACGATCCGGTCGCGCCCGACGCCCTCGCCGGGCAGGACGATGTCGTTGGGGTAGTCGACGCTCTCGATGACCATCAGCCGCCCCGTCGTGTCGAACGCCAGCGCCAGCGGCTTGGCGGCGAGGAGCGGCTCGGCGGCGTACAGGCCGACGGCAAAGCCCTCGGGGGTGATCGCGTGGCGGCGCGATTCCTCGGGGTCGAGCGCCTGCTGCATCGTGGTCTTCGGCTCGAGCTGCTTGCCCCACTGCGAGGCATCGGGGTCGTAGAACGGCACCTTGGCCGACTCATAGGTGAACGGCGCCAGCCCGGCGGCGGCACGGGTCACCACCGGATGGTCGACATACGGCCCCGCCGCCGCCGGATCGGTGCCGGCGGCGAAACGGATCCCGCGCTCGACGAGGTTGTGGAACCCGGGGTGGCTCCAGGTGCGCTCGTCGTGGCCCCAGGCGGTGTAGAACACGCGCCCCTTGCCTTCGGTGCGGACCCACGTCCACGGCTCGCGGTGATCCCCCTCGACGCGCTCCTCGAGGACGGTGCAGCCGCGCGGGTTGTGGCGCGTGTGGACGTAGGTCTCGTCGAAGCTCGAGAACCCCTGGAAGCCCTTCATGATCGGGTGGTCGGGGGCGACCGACTCGGTGCGAAACTCGGTCGCGCCGTGCTTTTGGAATTGCGCCCCGACGAGGTCGACCCAGGCTGGCGAGTTGCGGAAGCAGTAGCTGGCGCAGTGGAGCGGCACGAGCCCCTTGCCGTCGCGGACGAAGTCGAGCAGCGCCGCTTCGCGGGCCGGGGGAAGCTCGTCGATGTTGGCGTACACGGCGAGGACGTCGTAGGCCGCGAGCGTCGCCGGCGCGAGGTCGTCGAGGTTTTCGGTGTAGACCAGCTCAATCCCACGCGCGGCGAGAACCGGCTCGAGCTGGGCATGGCGCTCGGTGGGCGCGTGGTGCCCCTGGTCGCCGAGGAACAACACGCGGATCGGCGCTGCCGGGGCGGCGCCGGCGCTGCCGGCGGGCCCTGCGACGAGGGCCAGCGTGGCGGCAAGCGCTCCGATCACGGACGACGTGGCACGGGGGGGGGAGACGGGCATGCGCTCTGGCTCCGGGGCCCGTGGACCCACGGGCCGAGCCGGCGATAATACCAGGACGATCTCCTCCCTCCGGCCTCGCGACCGCGGCAGCACGTGGCGGAGGGCATGCCCACGTCCCATGTGCTATTCTCTCCGCCGGCGTCACGGGCCCGACTCGAATCCCGAACACCGGAGCCAATCATGCGCCGTTGCGTGATCGCACTCGCCCTGGCCCTCACGGCCACGCTTGTCCGCGGCGACGACTGGACGCCGCCGGAGAATCCCGACCCGACCGCGATCCTCCGCGAAGCCGAAGCCGACACCCGCGCGAAGCGCTACGACCGCGCCTTGGCGAAGCACGTTTGGTACCACGACCACGCGCTCGAGTTCGATCAAGGCCAGACCGGGGTCAGGCTGTCGTTCGCGTTGTCGAGTTGGCTGACCTTGGCCGAGCAGTACCCACCGGCGCTGGTGACGCTCCGGCAGGCCCGCGATGCGGCCGGGCAACGGGCGGTCGCCGGGGGGGAGCGACTGGGGGCATTCGCCGCGTTTCAGGAGTTTGCGGCGCTCAACGACAAGCTCGACGAACGGGCCGAGACGCGGAAGCTGTTCGAGACGCTCGACCAACTCGCTCCCGAGCAGGCGGCCGCGGTGTTCGGGATTGCCCGGCGGTCACTGATCGACGCCAAGGCCCACGCGCTCCTCGCCAAATACGTCTCGCCGAAAAGCGACGTCGCGCAGATGAAGCAGATGCTCGCGCTCAACCAAAAAATGGCCAAGGAGAACAATCAGTTCGGCCCGGAGCTCGTGCGGTTCGCGAGGCAGACCTTCATCAGCGACGCGGCCACGCTGGTCGCGATCCTCGCCGTCAATGGACGCAAGGCCGAAGCCGAGGAGGTGGCGGAGAGCGTGCGTGGTTCGCTCGACGACCGCGCGTTCCACGGCGCTCTCGACAAGGCACTCGAAGGGACGTTCCCGCCCGAGTTTCCTGCGCGTTCCTGAAGCGGCGGTCAGCTCAGGAACTGAGCGTCCACTCCGGGAGTTTCTTGATCACGCCACCGGCCATGGCCGACTCGTGTGCCAACAGCCCGGTGCAGGTCCAGTTGGCGCTCTGGCGGTGATCGGGATAGGGCGCGCGCCCCTCGACCAGCGCCGTCACGAACTCGTGGACGAGATGCGGATGGCTGCCGCCATGTCCGCCCCCCTGCGTGAACGACAGGTGCTGGTGGTCGTCGGCGTCGTACACCCCGCCGGTCGTGAACCGGCGGATCGGCTCGGGCAGCAGGTGGGCAAAATCGGGCACCGGCACCCGGGCGGGGATCTCCGGCTCCGGTTTCTTGGCGGTGTGGAGAACCGGCTCCTCCCCCTCGACCAACTGCCACTCGAAGCTCTTCTTCGAGCCGTAGACGTCGAAGCTCTCGCGGTACTGCCGCGCCGTGTCGAACAGCGAGCGGATGATCCGGGCGACGACGTCGCTGCGGTGCAGCTTGACATGGGCGCTTTCGATCGCGAACGGCGAGCCATAGCGGCCGATCAGCTCGTCGCGGATCCGCCCCGAACCGAAGCAGCTCACCTCGGCGGCATCCTTGCGCTCCAGTGCCAGGCACGGCCCGACGCAGTGCGTCGCGTAATGCATCGGCGGCAGGCCGGGCCAGTAGTCGGGCCAGCCGTCCATGTCCTGCTGGTGGCTCGCCTGGAGGAACTGGATCTTCCCCAGCTCGCCACGGTCGGCCAGCTCCTTGATGAACAGGAACTCACGGGCGTAGACGACCGTCTCGGCCATCATGTAGCGGAGCCCGGTCCGTTCGCAGAGGTCGACGATCTTCTTGCAGTCGTCGACGCTCGTCGCCATCGGCACGGTGCACATCACGTGCTTGCCCGCCTCGAGGGCGGCGATCGACATCGGCGCGTGGTCGGGGATCGGCGAATTGATGTGGACGGCGTCGACCTCGGAGTCGCGGAGGACGTCGGCATATGACGTGTAGCGGCGCTCGATGCCAAACGCCATGCCGATCTGGTCGAGCTTGTCGCGCGAGCGCTGGCAGATCGCCGTCAGCTTGACATGCGGGTGGCGCTGGTGGATCGGGATGAACTCGGCGCCGAAGCCGAGGCCGACGACCGCGATGCGGACGGGACGGTCGCCAAACGGGGCGGTGGAGGGCATCGTGATGGCTCCGCAAACTGGGAAATGACCGGGTCCGTGGTGGGTTGCTCCCTCGGTGCGGTGCCGGCTTGACTGCGCCGGGAACCACGAGGGTTCCGTGAGGCTCTCACCGAATCCTGACTGAATTCATACACAACGCTCGCGCCCTCCTCACGAGTATTCCATCGAGGGCGCCTAGTCTGACCGCGTCGCGGGAAGGAGCCAAGTCCGGCACCGCGACCGGCGACGATTGTCCCTCACCCATCCGAGGTTATCCATGCGTCATTCGGTTTCACGGCGGGCGTTCACGCTCGTCGAACTGCTGGTCGTGATCGCGATCATCGGCACCCTCGTCGGACTGCTCCTCCCGGCCGTCCAGGCCGCGCGGGAAGCGGCCCGGCGCAGCCAGTGCACCAACAACATGAAGCAGATCGGCCTTGGTGTCCACAACTACGAGTCGGGCATGAAGCGGCTTCCACACCCCGGTCAGTGCGATTCGACCGGTGCCTCGTCGACGACGTACATGATCCACTCCACGCCGACATTGCTTCTGCCCTACATCGAGCAGACGAGTGTCTACAACCTGCTCGACCACTCGACGCTGCCGACCGCTCTCGGGGCCACGCTCCATTCCAGCGGCCAGTATTTCCTGATGGGAACCGCCCAGATCCATCCGACCGCCAAGGGGCGTCCGTATGACGATCCCTCCAACGTCAATTTCCAGCGCGCCGGCAAGACGAAGATCGACACGTTCGTCTGTCCGTCGACGCCGCTGGGCAACGACGGTCGCGACCCGGTTCATGGCTACGGTGGCATCGACTACATGTTCATCGCGATCTCCGACGTCAACAGCACCCCCGGCGACCCGCTGTACGGGCAGCGCACCGTGCCAACTGGCTCCACCGCATGGCTGGCGCAGGTCGTCGGCGGCTGTCTGTCGTGCGACGGTGGCGGCGGGAAGATGTCGCGGATCAGCGACGGAACCGCCAACACGTTCCTCTGCATCGAGGATGCGGGGCGGGCCCACCCGAGCGTGGCGAAGTTCGGCGCGCTGTCGTCGCGGATCTCGCCGATGGGCACCGGGCAAGCCGATCCGGTGAACTTCGGCTCTGCCCTGCCCGGATCCGCCGGCGGCCGTCGTGTGTACGCCTGGATCGATCCTGACGCGGCGACAAACGGCTACTCCGGGCCGAGCAACGCGATCGCGCCGGGCTCGCGGGCGGCGAAGATCAACAACTACGCCAACCCGATCGGCGGCCCGGTGGAATGTCCCTGGTCGACCAACAACTGCGGCCCCAACGACGAGCCGTTCTCGTTCCATCCGGGTGGTGTCGTGGCGGTCATGGGTGACGCTTCGGTGCGGTTCGTCGCCGACACCATCGACGGCGTCGTGGTGAAGTGGCTCGTCGGAGCCAACGACGGCGTCCAGGCATCGGCTGACTGAGCTCACAACAGGACGTGCCGGCCGGTACGGCCCCATCTGCCGTACCGGCCGGCATCTTTCTTCCGCACGGTCTGTCTTCCATCGACCCGCGCAGGGTCGTGTCACCCGAGGGTCTTTCGTGATGCGCGGTCCTGTCTCCGGCAACGTCGTGGCCACCGTCATGATCCTGGTGGTGACGGCCGTGGCCGGATGCTCCGGCAATCCCGGTACCGTCCCAGCGGGCAAACCGTTCAGCGGCACCGTGAAGACTTCCGCCGGCAAGCCCGTCGGCAACGTGATGGTCCACTTCCATCCCCTCAAACCCGGATTCTCCTACGGTACCGAGGTGGCGGGCGACGGCACGTTTTCAAGCGAAGCCCCTCCGGGCGACTATGCGTGGTCGCTGCGCCGTTCCGAGAAGGCCAAGGCGGCGGACGCAGATGCCGGCTACAAGGCCGTCCCGGCGGCGTTTCAGGAGACCGATCTCAAGCGGAAGGTGCGGATCGACGCCGGCGGCACGGTCAACATCGTCGTCGAATGACGATCTGCCCCAGTGAGCTGGCCTTGCCGTCCGAGCCAGCGGCCTGCGGGCCAGGATTCGCGTGATCTCGTTCATGAGGCCTCGTTCCTGAGGCCTCAGTCTCGTCGCCCGGGTCTCGTGGCCATCGTCTCGAAGCGAGCATGCTCCGCTCCCTCGCTGCGGCTGGTGCCGGCATGAAGTCGGCTGGTTGCGGTGAGTTGTCGGTTTCTCCTCGAGGGCATCGGTCGCGCCATGGCGGCGCCACGGCACGAAGACTCACCTCGCACGATTCCTGACGTGCTTCATCGAGGGGATGTCATCTCTCTGGCCAAGGACTTTCGGCAAACCGATCACGTGGTCGCCATTGACCGCAACCCATCCACCTCGAAATCGACAATCTTCCGACGAAACCTCGAAACCGGGAAGCTGGGTGAAATCCGCTGATTTCGTCGGCGGTCGTGGATGGCCACCACGATGGAGGCCGATGACGGGCTGCCCTTTTGGCACACGTGGTGTTCGTACTCAGTGGCACATACCTGCTGTTTTCTTTGTTTCTCAATACACATCAACAGAAGGAGAACCCGCTGGATTTGCGGCTCCCGCAAGGGTTTTTCGCCGACCCGCGACCAGGTACAATGAGCGTTTTCCCATCGACCCCGTCCTGGTGGACGTAGACCCTTCATTCGGGGTATCTGCATTCGGGGTATCCGGAGAGGACGCCTGTCGGCATGAACGTCCGTTGTGTTCGTGAGCCGTTGCTGGCCGCCCTGCAGAGCGCCGCGGCTGTGGTTCCGAGTCGCTCCCCCAAACCGGTCCTCACCAACGTCAAGCTCGAGGCGGACGGTGGCCAGGCAGTGGTTTCGGCCACCGATCTGGAGATGGGGATCCGCGTGACGCTCGACGGCGTCGAGACGCGAGCCGCCGGGGCCGTGCTGCTCCCGGCCGGCCGGGTGATGGCGATCGTCCGCGAAAGCCCGCCGGGGACGACGTTCGACATCGAGTCCGACGGAACTGCCGTGATCGTCAAGGCACCGCGGTCCCAGTTTCGGCTTCCGGCCGAGGATCCGCTCGAGTTCCCCGCCGTGGCGACGTTTCCCGGTGAACCGTGCTACGAGCTCACGACGGCTCTTGCGCGCGAGATCGTCCGCCGCACGGTGTTCGCCACCGACAGCGAATCGAGCCGGTATGCCCTCGGTGGCGTGCTGGTCGAGCTGGCCGCCGGCAGCGGCCCGGCCGGCAGTGTGATCGCCGTCGGCACCGACGGCCGGCGGTTGGCAAAGATGGAGGGTCCGGTCACCGTGGCCGGTGGTCGACCGGCCGACGGTCAGCCGATCGTGCCGGCCCGGGCATTGCAACTGGTCGAGCGCTGTTTGGGAGCTGCCGATCAGCCGGTCCACTTCGCCGTGCGTCCCGCCGAGATTCTCGTCCGCAGCGGAGCGACCACGATCTCGGCGCGGCTTGTCGAAGGTCGTTTCCCGCGCTGGCGCGATGTCCTCCCGGAACGGACCGACGCGACGCGGGTCACGGTCGCCGTCGGTCCGCTGCTGGCGGCCGTCCGCCAGGCGGCGATCGTCACCAACGAGCAGTCGAAGGGAGTGGAGTTCGCGTTCGAGCCCGGTCAACTGGTGCTCACCGGCCGGTCCGCGGAGAGTGGCGAGAGCCGGATCGAACTGCCGATCGACCACTCGGGCACGACGGTGCGGATCAAGCTCGATCCACGGTTCGTCGGCGACTTCCTCCGCGTGCTCGATCCGACCGCGACGGTCACGGTCGAGCTCACCGACGCCCAGAGTGCCTGCGTCTGCCGCACCACCGACGGGTATGGCTACGTGATCATGCCCCTGGCGGCCGACTAGACGATGGCCACCCCGGGGCGCGAGCGGTTCCCGTTTCCCTCCCGGTCGGCGGGAGCCCTCGCGCGGTTCCAGACGCGACCCCCCGACTCGGTGACACGATGAGCGACGCTTCCGACGCCCAGGGCCGCTCGCGCCGCGACCGTGGCCCGCGTCCCGTCGGCGACCTGCTCGCCCGGCTGCTGGCTCGGACCGGCTACGACCGCGAGCAGGCGCCGCGCCAGCTCGACGCCGCCTGGCCCCTGGCGGTGCCCCAAACGCTGCTCGGGCTGGTCGTGCCGGGGCGCGTCCGCAAGGGGGTGCTCGAGGTGCTCGTCAGCCACTCCGCCGCCGCACAGGAATTGGGGTTCCACAAGGCGGAGATCATCGGGCGCTTGGCGGCGGTGCTGCCCGACGAGCCGATCACCGACATCCGCTGCCGGCTGTCGGCGTTCGTCGCCCCCCGCCCCGCCGGGACCGGCGACGGCCCGAGCCGCGACGCAGTTTGAGCACGATGGCACGAGGATCCCACCATGGCCGATGACGCAGCCACCACACCCGGTTACACCTCCGCCGATCTCCTCCATCTCTCCGATCGCGAGCATGTCCGCGAGCGGTTCGGGATGTACATCGGCGACAACACCGCGCGCGGGCTGCATCACCTCGTCTACGAGGTGGTCGACAACTCGATCGACGAGTGCATGGCGGGCCACGCCCGGACCGTGAGCGTGATGATCAACGTCGACGGCAGCGTCACCGTCGAGGACGACGGCCGCGGCATCCCCGTCGAGCGCCACGCCCAACTCTCCGAGGAGATGGACCGCGACGTGTCGACCCTCGAAGGGGTGATGACGGTCCTCAAGTTCGGCGGCAAGTTCCAGAAGGGCGCCTACCAGACCTCCGGCGGGCTCCATGGCGTCGGTGTGACGGTCGTCAACTTCCTCTCGGAGTGGTGCGAGGTCGAGGTCTCGCGCGACGGCCACCTCTGGCAGCAGGAGTACCAGCGCGGCGAACCGACCGCCCCGGTGCGCTCGATCGGCACCACCACGCGGACCGGCACCAAGACGACGTTCAAGCCCGACCCACAGATCTTCCCGGCGACGAAGTTTTCCTGGGACATCCTCGCGCGCCGCCTCCAGGAACTGGCGTTCCTCAATTCGGGCGTGCGGATCGTGTTCGCCGACGCCGCCGGCGGGCAGAAGGAGGAATACCGCTACGAGCGCGGGATCGTCGAGTTCGTCGAATGGCTCAACCGCTCGAGCGACGCCGTCCACCCCGACGTGATCGCGCTGACCGGCGAGCAGGACGGCGTCGGCTTCGACATCGCCCTGCAATACACCGGCGAATACACCGAGAACCTCCACAGCTACGTCAACAACATCTCGACGACCGAGGGGGGAACCCACGTCTCCGGGTTCCGCGCCGCCCTGACGCGTTCGCTCAACGCCTACGGCAAGAAGACGGGGCTGTTCAAGGATCTCGTCCCCACCGGCGAGGACATCCGCGAGGGACTGACCGCGGTCGTTGCCGTCCGCGTGCCCCATCCGCAGTTCGAGGGGCAGACGAAGACGAAGCTCGGCAACGGCGAGGTCGAGGGGATCATCAATTCGGCCGTCGGCGACTTCCTCACCCGGTACCTCGAAGAGAATCCGAAGAACGCCAAGGCGATCGTCCAGAAGGGGGTGCTGGCTGCCGAGGCACGCGAGGCGGCCAAGAAGGCCAAGCAGCTCCTCCGCGAGCGCAAGGGGGCGCTGTCGGGCGGCGGCCTGCCCGGCAAGCTCCGTGACTGCACCAGCCGCGACGTCGCCCGCTGCGAGCTGTATCTCGTCGAGGGGGACAGCGCCGGCGGCAGCGCCGAGGGGGGGCGGCACCGCGAGTACCAGGCGATCCTTCCGCTCCGCGGCAAGATCATCAACGCCTACAAGAGCCGTGACGACAAGGTGCTGGCCAACGAGGAGGTGCGCAGCGTGATCTCGGCGATCGGCGTCGGGATCGGCGCCGAGAGCGACCTCACGAAGCGGCGCTACGACAAGGTCGTGATCATGACCGACGCCGACGTCGACGGCTCCCACATCCGCACGCTGCTGCTGACGTTCTTCTACCGGCAGATGTACCAATTGGTCGCGGCCGGCCACGTCTACGTCGCCCAGCCGCCGCTGTTCCGCGTCCGGGCGAAAAAGCAGGTGTACTACGTCCAGACGGAAGAGGAGATGAAGACCCAGCTCCTCGACCAGGGGCTCGGCGAGGGTGTGTTCCTCCCCGGCGACGGCCGGGAGATCGCCGGCGAGGAGATGCACAAGCTGTGCCGCACGCTGTCGGGCCTCGAGGACGCGCTGGTGGCGCTGGAGCGCCGCGGCGTCAGCCTCCGTGACCATGCCGCACGGCGCGACCCCGAGACCGGGCGGCTGCCGATGTTCCACGTCTACTACGGCGCCGAGGAGCGCTGGTTCTCGTCGCGCGACCAGCTCCAGGCGTTCGTCAAAAGCAAGGAGGAGGCCGCCGGTGGCGAGCTGGCGGTCGGGCGCGAGGACGACGCCGGCAAGGGAGCGCGGGGCGGCGACCAGCTGGTGATCGTCGACCTCCACGAGGTGCGGAGCATCAATTCGGCGCTCGCCGACCTGGCGGCGATGGGGTTCGGCATCGACGCGCTCCTCCCCCAGGACCGGACTGGGACCGAGGAGCCACGCTACACGCTGCGGCGTGGCGAGAACACGATCGGCCTGGAGGACCTGCGCAGCCTCCTCTCGGCGGTCCGCCGCGCAGGCGAGAAGGGGCTGTCGATCACCCGCTTCAAGGGCCTCGGCGAGATGAACGCCGAGGAGCTGCGCGACACGACGCTCGATCCGGCCAACCGGACGCTGCTCCGCGTGACGATGTCGGACGCTGCGGCGGCCGACGACCTGTTTCGCGTGCTGATGGGGGAAAAGGTCGAACCGCGGCGCGACTTCATCGAGAAGCACGCCCTCGACGTCAAGAATCTCGACGTCTGACCGGCGCCCCGCGGAGCCTCTTGCCATGCGCGTCCTCCCGCGGCTGTCGTTCGGCGTCGGCGACCGCTTCGCCCACCAGGCCGAAGCCCAGTTGGCGGCGTTCGAGTCCCTCGCCGCCGCCGGCGTCGTCGTCGCCCCGGTGTGGAACAAGTCGAACCGCGAGCACACCTTCCTCGGCACCGAGCCGGAGAGCGTCCGGGCCGCCGCCGCCGCCGCGGTGGTCGCGCGGCGCTGGCCGCACCCCTGGTTCGTCGACGCCGACCACGTCCGCCTCGACACCGTCGAGCGGTTCCTGGCGTCGAGCGACTTTTTTACGATCGACGTCGCCGACGCGATCGGGCGACCGGCGCCCGCGGCCGACGTCGCCGCGTTCCTCGCCCGTCACCCGGAGCTGTGCCGGCCGGTGGCGGTGGCCGGGATCGCCGCGCCGCTCGACCTCGACGGTGACCGGGCGGCGGCGATCGTCGGGGCGTTCCTCGAGGCCTGCCGGGAGGCGGGGGCGATCTGGGCCCGGATCCGCGCCGCCAAGGGAGACGACGTCGTCATCGAAGTCAGCATGGACGAGACCGACGCGCCGCAGACGCCGCCGGACCTACTCGTGATCCTCGCCCTGCTGGCCGATCAGGGCGTGCCCCTGCAAACGATCGCCCCGAAGTTCACCGGCCGGTTCAACAAGGGTGTCGACTACGTCGGCAACGTGGCCGCGTTCGAGCGCGAGTTCACCACCGACGTGGCTGTGCTCGCCCATGCCCGCGAGGCGTACGGCCTGCCCGAAGGCCTCAAGCTCTCGGTCCACTCCGGGAGCGACAAGTTCACGCTCTACCCGGTGATCCGTCGCGTCCTGGCCACGACCAACGCCGGCGTCCACGTCAAGACCGCTGGCACGACGTGGCTCGAGGAGATCATCGGCCTGGCCGAGGCGGGGGGCGCGGGGCTGGCACTGGCCAAGGAGATCTACGCCTACGCCCGCGACCACGTCGACGAGCTGTGCGCACCCTATGCGTCGGTGATCGACATCGACGTGGCGCGTCTGCCGACCGCCGCCGAGGTCGCCGGCTGGAGCGGCGCGCGGATGGCGGCGGCGGTGCGCCATGTTCCCGGCAGTCCCGCTTTCAATCCGCACGTCCGCCAGTTGCTCCACGTGTCGTTCAAGGTCGCCGGTGCCCAGGGATCGCGGTACACCGACCTGCTGGTCGCCAATCGCGCCGTCGTCGGCCGCGAGGTCACCACCAACCTCCTCGACCGTCACCTGAAGCCGCTGTTTCTCGCCTGAGGTTCGGATGCCACCGTCGAGCGCGATCACGGTCTGTCTGGTCGAGGAAGCCCGCCACGGGCCGTTCGTCCTCCACGAGCCGCCGTCGGCGGCCGGTGCCGAGGCGGCGGTCGCGACGGCGGCGGCAGCGGGATTCGACGCGATCGAGATCTTCCCGCCGTCGGCCGCGGAGGTTCCGCCCGGGCTCGGGCGTCTGGTCGCCGCCACCGGCCTGCGCGTGGCCGCGGTCGGCACGGGGGCCGGCTGGGTGCGGCACCGGATCCACCTCTGCCATCCCGACGAGGCGGTCCGGCGTGCCGCCGAGGAGTTCATCGCCGGGATCGTCGACGTGGCCGCGGGTCTCGGGGCCCCGGCGATCGTCGGCTCGCTCCAGGGCTCGAGCGGGCCGGAGGTGCCGCGCGGCGAGGCGCTGTCGCACCTCGCCGACGCGCTCGGGAGGCTCTCCGCCCGGGCGCGGAGTCACGGCCAGGTCCTCCTCTACGAGCCCCTCAACCGCTACGAGAGCAATCTTCTCAACCGCCAGGCCGACGCGGCGGCGTTCCTGGCCGAACACACGCTGGGCGACGTCCGGCTGCTGTGCGACCTGTTCCACATGAACATCGAGGAGCCCGACATCGGTGCGGCGCTGCACGCCTGCGGCCGGCTCGTCGGCCATGTCCATTTCGCCGACTCCAACCGCCGCGCGCCGGGGATGGGGCACACCCCGATGGAGCCGGTGATGGGCGCGCTGAAGGCGATCGGGTACGACGGCTACCTCTCCGCCGAGATCCTGCCGCTGCCCGACGGACCGACCGCCGCCCGGACCACGATCGAGAGCTTCCGCCGCCTCGTCACCGCCTGATGCCCGTGGGAGCCCCGCGATGCTCGACACCCCCCTGCTCCACCCCGAGATCCTCCGGGTCCTCGCCCGTGCCGGGCACCATTCCAAGGTGCTGATCGCCGACGGCAACTATCCGGCCGACAACGCCCGTGGTCCGCGCGCCGAGCTGGTGTCGCTGCAACTCTCCCCCGGCATCCCGACTGTCGCGCAGGTGCTCGCCGCCGTACTGGCGACGGTCCGCGTCGACGAGGTGTTCACGATGGGGGTCGACCGTGCCGATTCCTACGCCGCCGCGACGCCCGGGGATCCGCCGGTGTGGGCCGAGTACCGGCGGATCCTCGCGGCCTCGGGGAGCGCCGTCGCGCTGGAGCCGATCGTCAAGTGGGATTTCTACAAGGCGGTCGCGTCGTCCAACCACGTGCTCACGATCCAGACCGCCGACACGATGCCCTGGGCGAATCTCCTCCTCTCGCTCGGCTGCCGGACGTTCTGAGTCGTCGCGCCAACCTCCCAGGTCGATCCCGCCATGCAATCCCGTCCGCTCGGCCGCACCGGCCTCGAGGTGCCGATCCTCGCCTTCGGGGCCAGTTCGTTGGGGGCGGAGTTCCGCAGCGTCACGCTCGACGAGGCCCTGGCGAGCGTCCGCGCCGCGCTCGACTGTGGCCTGACGCTCATCGACACCAGCCCGTTCTACGGCCGCGGGATGAGCGAGGTCCTCCTCGGCATCGCGCTGGAGGGGGTGCCGCGCGACGCCTACCTGCTGTGCACGAAGCTCGGCCGCTACGACCTGGCGCACTTCGACTTCTCCGCCCGGCGCGTCGCCGAGAGCGTCGACGTCTCGCTCCACAGGCTGCGGACCGACCATCTCGACATCGTGCTGTGCCACGACGTCGAGTTCGTGCCGCTCGGGCAGATCGTCGAGGAGACGCTGCCGGCGCTGCGGAAGGTGCGCGACGCGGGCAAGGTCCGGTTCATCGGCTTCAGCGGCTACCCGCAGAAGATCTTCCGCTCGATCTGCGACCGGACCGACGTCGACTGCGTCCTCAGCTACAACCAGTACACGCTCCAGAACACGCGCTTCGCCACCGAGACGCTCCCCTGGCTGACGGAACGGGGCATCGGGGCGATGAACGCCGGTCCGTTCTCGGCCCGGCTGCTCACCGACGCGCCGTTGCCGGCGTGGCTCAAGGAGCCGGAGCCGGTGAAGGCGGCGGCGCGCGAGGCGGCGGCGCTGTGCCGCTCCCGGGGCACGCCGCTCGCCAAGCTCGCGCTGCAGTTCGCGCTGGCCGATCCGGCGATCGCCACGACGATCGCCGGCAGCGCCAATCCGGCCAACGTCCGCGCCTGGGCGCGGTGGGCCGCCGAGCCGCTCGACGACGACCTGCTCCGCGACGTGCAGGCGCTGTTCGAGCCGGTGCGCGACATCGGCCACGTCGAGGGGCTGCCGGAGAACAACTGACATGCGCCTCGACGCCCACCAGCATTTCTGGCGCTACCGGCCGGAGGAGTATCCCTGGATCGGCGCCGGCATGGAGCGGCTGGCGCGGGATCACCTGCCCGCCGACCTCGCTCCGCTGGCCGCGGCGGCCGGGATCAGCGGCACCGTGGCGGTGCAGGCGCGGCAGTCGCTCGCCGAGACCGAATGGCTCCTCGACTTGGCGGAGACGTCGGCGCTGGTTCGCGGCGTCGTCGGTTGGGTCGACCTCCGATCCGCGACCGTCGCCGACGACCTCGCGCGGCTCGCGCGGCGGCCGGCGCTGGTCGGCGTCCGCCACGTCGTCCAGGACGAGCCCGACCCGCGGTTCCTCCTCGGCGCGGCATTCGTCCGCGGGATTGGCCAGCTGGCGGCGCATGGACTGGCCTACGACCTTCTCGTCTACCCCCACCAGCTCGCCGCCGCGGAGGAGCTGGTGGCCCACTTCCCGGGACAGCGTTTCGTGCTCGACCACCTCGGCAAGCCGGCGGTCAAGCGCGGGGAGGTGGCGCCGTGGCGCGACGACATCGGCCGCCTCGCCCGCCACGCCCACTGCTGGTGCAAACTCTCCGGATTGGTCACCGAGGCTGCCTGGCAGGAGTGGTCGCGCGCGCAGTTCACGCCGTACCTCGAGGTGGCGCTCGAGGCCTTCTCGCCGGCGCGGCTGTTGTTCGGGAGCGATTGGCCGGTGTGCACGCTCGCCGCCCCGTACGCCGACGTGGTGGGGATCGTCGAGGATTTCGTCGCGCGGCTCGCGCCCGGGGAACGGGAGGCGATCATGGGCGGCTCCTGCGCGGCGTTCTACCGGCTGCCGGAGGCCGACAGCCCGACGGAGCGCCGGCGATGAACGCCTGGGTCCTCGAAGAGCCACGCCGGTGGCGCCTGGCCGACGTCGCCGAACCGCCCCCGCCGGGGGACGGCGAGGCGGTGATCCGCGTCCGCGCCGTGGGGATCTGCGGCACCGATGTCGGTGGCTACCTGGGGAAGATGCCGTTCTTCAGCTACCCGCGGATCCCGGGGCACGAGCTGGGCGTCGAGGTCGTCGCGGTCGGCGCGGGGGTGGCGAACGTTCGCCCCGGCGACCGCTGCTGCGTCGAGCCGTACATCAACTGCCAGGACTGTTTCTCCTGCCGCCGCGGTCTGACCAATTGCTGCGAGCACCACCGCACGCTCGGCGTCCACTGCGACGGCGGGCTGCGGCCGCTGTTCACCGTGCCGGCCCGCAAGCTCCATCCGGCGCCTGGCCTCGCGCCGGAGCAGTGCGCCCTGGTCGAGACGCTGGCGATCGGCTGCCACGCCATCGACCGTGCCCGCGCGGTCGCCGGCGAGACGGTGCTCGTGATCGGGGCCGGGCCGATCGGCCTGTCGGCGGTCGTGTTCGCCCGCCTCGCCGGCTGCCGTGTGATCGTCGTCGACGTCGCGGCGTCGCGTCTGGCCTTCGTCCGCGAGCGCCTCGGCATCCCCGACACGCTCCCGGCCGGCGGCACCGAAGCCACCGCCGCGGCGCTCCGCGAGCTCACCGCCGGGCGGGGCTGCGAGGTGGTGATCGACGCCACCGGCAGTCCGGCGAGCATGGCCGCGGCGCTCGAATACTGTGCGTTCGGCGGTCGCCTCGTCTACGTGGGTATCACGCAGTCGGAGATCGCCTTCCCGCACGCCCCGATCCTTCACCGCCGCGAACTGTCGATCCTCGCCAGCCGCAACGCCCTGTCGCGCGACTTCACCAGGATCATCGGGCTGGTCGACGAGGGGCGGATCGACACCCGTCCCTGGATCACCCACCAGGTCGCGTTCGCCGACGTCGGCACGGCGTTTCCCCGGCTCATCGAGCCGGGATCGGGGATGGTCAAGGCGGTGGTGACGATGCCCGACTGAGCCGCCCCCGGGCCCCGCTTGCGGCCGCGGGCGGCGCCGGTTTGAATAGCCCCCCCGTTCTCCCCTCACAGGACCCAGCCATGGCCAAGAAGACCGTCGCCGACATCGACCCGCGTGGCAAGGCGGTGCTCGTGCGCGTCGATTTCAACGTGCCCCAGGACGATGCCGGCGCGATCACCGACGACCGGCGGATCCGGATGGCGCTGCCGACGATCCGCTCGATCCTCGATCGGGGTGGCAAGGCGATCCTCATGAGCCACCTCGGCCGCCCTACGGGCAAAGGTCCGGAGCCCGAGTTCTCGCTCGCGCCGGTGGCGGCGCGGCTCGGCGAGTTGCTCGGCCGGCCGGTAGTCCTCGCCGCCGACACCGGCGGTCCCGACTCGGTCGCCAAGGCCAAGGCGCTGCGGCCGGGAGAGGTGCTCCTCCTGGAGAACGTCCGGTTCAACAAAGGGGAAAAGAAGGGTGACGACGCCGCCTACGTCGCCGGCGTGGCGGGGCTCGCCGATGCCTACGTCAACGACGCCTTCGGCACCTGCCATCGCACCGAGGCGAGCATGCACGCCGTGCCGGTGGCGATGAAACAGGCAGGTCGACCGGCGGTCGTCGGGTTCCTCGTGGAAAAGGAGGTCCGCTACCTCGCCGACGCGATCGCCCACCCGAAGCGCCCGTTCGTGGCGATCCTCGGCGGCAAGAAGGTCTCCGACAAGATCGCGGTGATCACCAACCTCCTCCACGTCTGCGACCACGTCCTCATCGGCGGAGCGATGGCCTACACGTTCTCGCTCGCCGAGGGAGGTGCCGTCGGCAAGTCGCTCGTCGAGCCCGACAGGCTCGAGCTGGCCAAGCAGTTGCTCGCCACGGCGGCCGGCAAGCTCGTCCTCCCCGTCGACACGCACTGCGCCGACGACTTTTCATCGGCGGCCGCGAAGCGGATCGTGCCCGCCGGGAAGATCCCCGACGGCTTCGAGGGCCTCGACATCGGGCCGGAGACGGCGCGGAAGTACGCCGCGATTATCGCCGCTGCCGGGACGGTCGTCTGGAACGGCCCGATGGGGGTCTTCGAGATGCCGCCGTTCGACGCCGGGACCCGGGCCGTGGCCGACGCCGTCGCCGCCGCCACGGCGCAGGGAGCCGTGACGATCATCGGCGGCGGCGACTCGGCGGCGGCCGTCGAGCAGCTCGGCTATGCCGACCGCGTCAGTCACATCTCCACCGGTGGCGGGGCGTCGCTGGAGATGCTCGAGGGCAAGGCGTTCGCGACGGTGGCCGTCCTCGACGACGCCTGACGGCATCGGGAAAAACAACGGGGGCCGTGACGACGCATGGTCGCCACGGCCCCTCGGTGAACTGATGCGCTGTCTGCGAACGGGGAGAGCACTGCGAGACTGACGCGGATCAGGGACGGCCGGAGCCTGTCCCGGTCGGGGATCCTGGTCAACGCGGTTTGGTTTGGCACCTCCGTCGGGACGCGATCTGTTCGCTGGCGCCGGCTCGCACCGGCGGCGGCGTGACCGGGCCGTGGCGTTACCACGGGCCACGGACAGAAACAGCTTCGGCGCGCCGGTCCGGACGGCTCCACATCCGTGTCGGCGGCGCGGTACAACCCGAACCAACCGTCCGCACCGCGCGGTGCGGCCGCTGCACCGGCGAGAACCTGAACCGGAGGCCGTGTCGATGGTCCCGAGTCCTACCGTCCCGCGCCCTCGCCCCACCGGGTGCCGTCCGCTCGTGCCGGCAGCGCTGATCACCGCCCTTGCCCTCGCGGTGCCCGATGCCGGCGCCGACACCCCCGCCGTCGATCCGGGGCTCGGCGCGGCGGCGGTGCGGCTGCGCGAGTTCGTCTGCCCGCGCGGCTCCCCGACGCGTTCCTGCCACGCCAGCACGATCGAGGTGGCGGCCGACGGCACACTCGTTGCTTCCTGGTTCGGTGGCAGCGACGAGGGAGAGCCGGACGTCGGCATCTGGGTGTCGCGGCGCGGGGCAGCGGGCTGGAGCGTGCCGACGCGCGTCATCGACGGCACGCAGCGGGACGGCACGCGCCACCCGTGCTGGAATCCCGTCCTCTTCCAGTCGCCGGGCGGACCGCTGCTGCTCTACGCCAAGGTCGGGCCGTCGCCGAGCACGTGGTGGGGGGTGGTCTGCGAGAGCACCGACGGCGGCCGCTCGTGGGGGGCGCTGCGGCGCCTCGGCGACGGGATCGTCGGTCCGGTGAAGAACAAGCCGGTGGTCCTCGCCGACGGCGTCGTGCTCGCCGGCAGTTCGAGTGAGGACGACGGCTGGCGCGTCCACTTCGAGCGCTCGACCGACGGCGGGAGGAGCTTCACGCGCCTCCCCGCGGTCAATGACGGCCGCGCGGTGATGGCGATCCAGCCGAGCATCCTCCTCCTCGGCGGCGGCAGGCTGCTGGCCCTGGGACGGACGCGGAGCGGCAAGCTGTTCGAGGTCGAATCGGGCGATGCCGGGAGGAGTTGGTCGGCGCTCGGCCTCGGGACGATTCTCAATCCCAGTTCCGGGACCGACGCGGTTTCGCTCGCCGACGGCCGCCACCTGCTGGTCTGCAACCCCGTCGCCGCGGGGCGAACGCCGCTGGTGGTGGCGGAGAGCGGTGACGGCCGGGCGTGGCGCGACGTCGTGGCGCTGGAGACGTTTCCCGGGGAGTACTCCTACCCGGCGATCATCCAGGCGCCCGACGGGCTCGTGCACGTCACCTACACCTTCCTCCGCGAGGCGATCGTCCACGTCGTCATCGACCCGGCCGCACTCGGCAAGGACGCGCCGTGAACGGCCGGCCGCGGCAGGTCACCGCCGCGCCGCACGGCCATGTCCTCACCAACGCCGCCGTCTGGTCTGCCGACTCGCGCTGGATCGTGTACGACGTCCGCAGCGATCCTGCCGGGAGCCGGTTCGATGGCACCGCGATCGAACGCGTCGATGCCGACACCGGCCGGGTCGAGCGCCTGTACACAGCGACGGGCGGCGCGTGCTGCGGCGTCGTCACCGCCAGCCCCGTCGACGACCGCGTGGTGTTCATCCACGGTCCTGAGCGCCCCACCCCGGACTGGGCGTATGGCCCGGCGCGGCGGCAGGGGGTGGTGGTGCGTGGCGCCGCACCGGGCCGGGCAGAAGCGCTCGACGCCCGCGACCTGGTGCCGCCGTTCACCCCGGGCGCCCTCCGCGGCGGCACGCACGTCCATGTCTTCTCCCCCGACGGTGCCCTGGTGAGCTTCACCTACGAGGATGCCGTGCTTCCCGAGCGGCCGCCACCGGGTGGCGAGGGGAACCTCCGGGGGGTCGGTGTCGCCGTCTGCGGCCGGCCGGTGACGGTGCCGCGGACGCACGCGCGCAACCACGACGGCAGCGCGTGGAGCGTGCTGGTGACGACGCTCGCCGACGTGCCGCGACCGGGCAGCGACGAGATCTCGCGCGCCTACGAAGAAGCCTGGGTGGGAAGCCGTGGCTACCGGCGCGCCGACGGCTCGTGGCAGCGCTACGCACTGGCCTTCCAGGGGCAGGTGCGCTCGGCGGCCGGTGAGCCGTTCGCCGAGGCGTTTCTCGTCGACCTGCCCGACGATCCGGCGGCGTGGACCGCGCCCGGTGCGGGGCCGCTGGCGGGAACGCCGACGACGCGTCCCGCGCCTCCCCGCGGCGTGGTCCAGCGCCGGCTGACGTTCACCACCGACCGCCGCCATCCCGGGATCCAGGGACCGCGCCATTGGCTGCGGTCGAGCCCCGACGGCGAGCGGATCGGCCTGCTCATGAAGGACGATGCGGGAATCGACCAGCTGTGGACGGTGTCGCCGCGGGGGGAGCTCACCCAGCTCAGCCGCTCCCCGGCGCCGATCGCCAGCGCCTTCAGCTGGAGCCCTTCCGGTGCCGCCGTCGCCTGTATCGTCGACGGCAGCGTGTGCCTCGTGGACGCGGCCGACGGCCGGGTCCGCGGGCTCACCGAACCGATCCGGGGCACCAGCGCGCCGCGCCCCGAGGCCTGTGTCTTCTCCCCCGACGGCAGGCGGATCGCCTTCGTCCGGACCGTCCCCACGCCACTCCCTGGCGGCGCGCGCCGCGACTGCAACCAGATCTTCGTGGTCGACGTCGGTTAGCAGCCCGTGGGCACGATGGCCCGCGGCGCCGATCACCCGGCCATCAGGTAGGCGATCAGGTCGCGGACCTCGTCGTCGGTGAGGCCGTCGAGGAGCCCCTCGGGCATCAGCGACACGCCGGCGTCGCGCAGCTCCTCGATCTCGTCGGCCGGCAACGTCTCGCGCCCGGCCGCGGTGCGGAGGACGACCGCGTCGGCAGTCCGCCGTTCGAGGAGGCCGGCGACGACACGCCCGTCGTCGAGGATGGCTTGACGGAGGCGGTAGTCGGGTGAGACGACCGCCGATGGGGTGACGACGTTGGCCAGCAGGTAGTCGAGATCGTGGCGGCCCGCCCCGGTGAGGTCGGGGCCGAGCGCTTCCCCGTCGCCGTGGAGCCGGTGGCAGGTCGCGCACAGCCGTTCCCACAGCCGCCGCCCCGCAGCGGAGTCGGCGGCGGCCAGCACCGCGGGCGTGAGCCGGGCGCGGCGGGTGTCGATCGAGACGCGGCCGCTCGCGGAAGGGCGCGCGGCGACTGCCGCTTCGAGCCGCCGCGCGAGCGCCCCGTCGCGGAGGGCGCGCACCTGGCGGACGACGTCGGGCCCGACGTCGGCGGCGGCGATCCGCCCCGTCTCCACGGCACTGGCAAGCGCAGCGGCCCACTCGCGCCGTGACACCAGCGCCATCAGGGCGCCAGCGCGGGTCACGGGGTCGAGCCGGGCATACTCGGCCACGATCCGCTCCGCCCCCGCTGGTTCGCCGGCCACGGCCAGACCGCGGAGGGCCGCCGCCCCGAGCCCCGGGACCGTGAGCACCGCCGCGCTGGTGGCCGAAAGCCCCGCGCCGCGGCTGTCGGTGAGTGCCGCGAGCGCCGCCGCGCGCCGTGCGGCGGGCAACGAGTCGTCGAGGACAAGCCGGCCGAGCCGCCCATCGGCGCCGGGCAGGCCGAACAGCGCCTCGAGGGCGGCGACATTCTCGCCGATCGGCACGGCCAGGGGCTCGTCGGCGTCCGCCGCTGCCGCGACGGCAGCGGCGTGGAAGCGCTCCCACCCCGCCGGCGGGAGGGCGCGGCGCCTCCCCGTCCACCCGGCCCGCAGGCCGGTAAGGCAATCGTCGATCCCGGCTGGTCCTTCGTCGGCTGCGGCGGCGAGAAGCGCGCTGAGTGTCGCGGCAGCATCGCCGCCGGTCGCCCGGCGGACGATGTCGCGGCGCAGCCCAGGCCAATGGGCCCGGTCCGCCCACGGCACCGCGGCGGCCTTCCAGACGGCGACCGCGCCGCCCGGGTCTGCGGGGATCGCGGGCAGCAATCCGAACCAGACCATCGCCCCGAGATCGTGATGGTCGGCCCCTGGCCCGTGGAAAAAGTGATCGGCCGCTGGATGCGGCCGACGGCGCCCCGGGAAACCCTCGGCGTTTCCCGCGGTCGCTTGAGTGGACAAAGGCCACGGAGGGCTTTGTCCACCGACAGCCAGCGCCCGCCCGGGAGGCGCGTCGTCTACCGTGGCCGGGGCGGCTCCGGCGGCCGAGTCTTCGACATGGTCGACCAGCGCCGCCGCCAGCGGCGCCCGGGCACGGGGAGGAAGGCGCTGGAGCACCGTGGCGAGGGCGAGGCGGACCTCGGGGTCACGTTCGGCCGCGGCGTGATGCACCAGTCGTTCGACCGCCACCGCTGCCGGCGCGGCCGTGCGCGGCGGCTGCTCACCGGTCGCGAAGTCGAGCGGCCATGCATCGCTGAGGAGGCGGATCGCCCACACGCGGATCGCCGGCTCGGCATCGTCGAGAAGCGGCAGGAGGCGCCCGGTGGCAAGCGCGCCTGTCGCCCACAGGCCCCACAGGCCGCGGAGCCGCAGCGTCGTCGTCGCCCCGTCGTCGAGGAGGCGCTCCAGGGCCGCCCGCGCGGTGGCCGGCAGCGGCCGGTCGGGTGTCGCCGCGCGCCTGTCGGCGAGGAGCCGGAGAGCCATCCGGGCCTGCCAGCGGTCGGCCATGAGGAGGCCGACGAGATCGTCGGTCGACAGCGTCGCCAGATCGCGGAGCGGAGCGCGGACGGCGCCGGGGACGGCGAGGCAAAACACCCGGCCGCTGGTGCGGTGGACGCCGGTCGCCTCGTGGCATTCCCCGGTGTCGCTCCAGTCGAGGATCGCGAGGGCCCGGTGCGGGAGCTCGACGATGTCGATCCCGCGGAAAAACGGATCGCCGAACAGTGCCAGATCCGCCTCGTGGCGACCGACGATCCCCTGCGGCGTGTGGTCGAGCCGGTCGACGTTGATCCGGCGGCCATGGAGATTGAGCGTCAGGAGCCGGCCGCGCAGGTCGTCGGGCCAGCCCGGTTCGTCGGGCACCACCACGCAGCCGGCGTGGGCGTGGCCGCCGCCATGGGCATCGGCCCGGCCGTCGCGCGATTCGGTCCAGTGGCGCGAGGCGTCGAAGTGCTCGTGGTCGGCGTGCGGCGGGAGCGGGTCGGTCACGAACGGATGCGGCTCGACGGTGTGCGATCGGGCGTAGTGCGCTCCGGGGAGGAGACGCCACAGGTGGCCGTTGACGGTGTTGACGAAAAACCCCTCGCCACGGTCGTCCCAGTCGTGGCCCCAGGGGTTGGTGGTGCCGTGGCAGACCGCTTCGAACACCTTCCGCTCCGGATGGTAGCGCCACATTCCACCACGCAGGGGGACACGGGCCGCGGCAGCGACGCCCGGCGGCCCGATCGCGCCGGGTGAGCTCGCCCCGCAGCGGCCGTACAGCCAGCCATCGGGCCCCCACGACAAGCCGTTGGCGAACGTGTGGTGGCTGCCCTCCGACACCGTGAACCCGTCGAGGACGGTTTCGGCCCGGTCGGCGCGGGCGCTGGCGTCCGTGGGGGATGGATCGGCTGGCCAACCGTCGGGAGGCCGGTCGCCGGCGGGGATGAACAGCAGCCGCGGCGGGCAGAGGAGCCACAGGCCGCCGCGCCCCACGGTGAGGCCCGTCAGGCCGACGAGGCCGTCGACGAGCACGGCGTGGTGTTCCGCCACGCCGTCGCCGTCGGCATCCTCGACGAGCGTGACACGGTCCCGCCAGCGCGTGTCGGTCCGCAGCGGCCGTTCGGCGTAGGTCAGGTTCTCGGCGACCAGCAGCCGCCCGGCCGCATCGACGGTCGCGGCGATCGGGTTGACGATCACCGGCTCACTGGCCAGGAGCGTGATCTCCATCGCGACGCGCGTCGCGACCGCGGCCCGGGCTGTTTCCGCCGGCAGCGGGTCGCCGGCGCGCTCGCTGTTGATCGTCGCGGCGCCATCCGGCGTGGCTGCGCGCACGGGATCGACCGTCCCCGGCCGGTGGCCCGATGCCACGCCGCAGGCGAGCAGCACCACGGCGCGGACTGCCGCACGCCGCCGCGCTGCACGCCGTGAAGAAACGTCGAGGACGACCATGCGGTGGGATCCCGCAGCACGGGATCCCACCGCTCCTGAGCGGCTCAGGAGCAGCCCATGCTGTTGCCGCAATTATGGCAGAGGTAGCAGTTGCCGTTCCGGACGGTGATCGCACCGCAGCCGTCGCAGACCGGCGCGTCGATCTGGAACGTGGCGAACTGACTCTGCCGGTCGACCGGGCTGGCGTTGGGGTCGATCCGCAACGCTGCCCCGGCCCGCTCGAGGACCGCTGCCTGAGCGGCGCCGTTGGAGGCGGTCCGCGCCGACGCGTGCACCGCTGCCGTGCCGTTGGGGCTCGCCGCCTGTGCTTTGGCGGCGTCGCTGCCGCGGGGCATCGGCCCCTTCGCCGCGTCCCGTCCCTCCCCCTTCCCGGCTTCGACCTTGACGGCCGCACGGGACGTTCCTTGTCCACCGGCCAGCCCGCGCGCCATCATGGCGGCGGGCGTGCGCTCTGCCTCGGCGTCCTCCGTACCGGCGGATGATTCACCCCCACCCCCCGAACCGTGGCCCGCTCCGGGCGTGTGGATCCCCGGCCGGTTCGCCTCGCGGTACCCGGGGATGAACTCGTTGCCGAGCCAGCGGAACAGATAGTCCACGAGGCTCTTGGCCACCGGGATGTCGGGGTTCTTCGTGTAGCCCCAGGGCTCGAAGCGGGTGTGGGAGAACTTGCGGACGTACACCTCCAGCGGCACGCCGTACTGCAGGCTCATCGACACCGAGGTGCCGAAGGCGTCCATCAGGCCGCCGATCGTGCTCCCCTCCTTGGCCATCGTGATGAACAGTTCGCCGGGGCGGCCGTCGTCGTACAGGCCGACGGTGATGTAGCCCTCGTGGCCGCCGACGTTGAACTTGTGGGTGATGCTGCGCCGGGTGTCGGGGAGCCGCTCGCGGCGCGGAGTGGCTTTCGCCGCCGCCTTGTCGGCTGCCTTGTCCCCCTCGGTGCTCGTCGACAGCGGCTGGCTCTCCTTGGAGCCGTCGCGGTAGATCGCCAGCGCCTTCAGCCCCAGCCGCCAGCCCTCCATGTAGGCCCCGGCAATGTCGGCCGGGGTGGTCTCGCGCGGCATGTTGACCGTCTTCGAGATCGCCCCCGAGATGAACGGCTGGGCGGCCGCCATCATCTTCACGTGGGCCTGCCAAGCGATGCTCCGCACGCCGAGCCGCGGCTTGAAGGCGCAGTCGAAGACGGCCAGGTGCCGCTCCTCGAGCCCCGGCGCCCCCTCGATCGTGTCCTGCTTGTCGACGAAGGCGAGGATCGCCTCGATCGCGCGCTCATCGTAGCCCAGCGTCCGCAGCGCCAGCGGCACGGTCTGGTTGACGATCTTCAGCATCCCGCCGCCGGCGAGCTGCTTGTATTTCACCAGGGCGATGTCGGGCTCGATCCCGGTGGTGTCGCAGTCCATCAGGAAGCTGATCGTGCCGGTCGGCGCCAGGACCGTCGCCTGGGCGTTGCGGTAGCCGTGCTCCTGGCCGTGGGCGACGACGTCGTCCCAGATCCGCCGAGCGGCGTCGCGCAGCTCGGCGGGGCAGGCCGGATCGATCGCGTCGACCGCCGTGCGGTGCATCCGCATCACGTTGTTCATCGGTTCGCGGTTGGCCGCGAACCCCTCGAACGGGCCGACGGCCGCCGCCAGCTCGGCGCTGGTGCGGTTGGCGGCGCCGTGGAGGATCGCGGTCAACGCCCCGCACAGCCCGCGGCCGGCGGCGCTGTCGTAGGCCAGGCCGTTGGCCATCAGCAGGCTGCCGAGGTTGGAGTAGCCGAGTCCGAGCGGGCGGAACAGATGGCTGTTGCGCGCGATCCGCTTGGTCGGATAGCTGGCATGGTCGACGAGGATCTCCTGGGCGACGAAGAAGATCCGGCAGGCGGCGGCGAAGCGCTCGACGTCGAACGAGCCGTCGGCCCGGCGGAACTTCATCAGGTTGATGCTCGCCAGGTTGCAGGCGGTGTCGTCGAGGAACATGTACTCGCTGCACGGGTTGCTGGCGTTGATCCGCCCCGAGTTGGGGCAGGTGTGCCAGCGATTGATCGTGGTGTCGTACTGGACGCCCGGATCGCCGCACTTCCAGGCGCACTCGGCCATCCGGCCCAGCAGGGCGCGCGCCTTGTGGTGTGGCCCGGCCTTCGACGGGTCGGTCACCCAGCGCGTCGTCCAGGTGTCGTCGCGGTCGACCGCCTCCATGAAGTCGTCGGTGACGCGGACGGACAGGTTGGCGTTCTGGAACAGGATCGAGCTGTAGGCCTCACCGTTGAAGTTGGCGTCGTAGCCCCCCTTCTCGATGAGGATCCGCGCCTTCTTCTCCTCCTTCGCCTTGCACTCGATGAACTCCATGATGTCGGGATGGTTGATCTTCAGCGACTGCATCTTCGCTGCCCGGCGCGTCTTGCCGCCGCTCTTCACCACCGCGGCCACCTGGTCGTAGACGCGCATGAACGACAGCGGACCCGAGGGCTTGCCGCCGCCGGCGAGCTTCTCGCGCTGGCTGCGGAGCGTCGACAGGTCGGTGCCGGTGCCGGAGCCGAACTTGAAGAGCATCGCCTCGCTCCGCGCGAGCTCCATGATGTCTTCCATGTTGTCCTGGACGCTCTGGATGAAGCAGGCGCTCCCCTGCGGATACTCGTACGGGTTTTGCGGCTGGACGACGTCGCGCGTCGCCTCGTCCCACCGCCAATTGCAGGGGGCTCCGCTGACGCCGTATTGGTGGAACAGGCCGACGTTGAACCAGACCGGGGAGTTGAAGGCGCCGTGCTGGTGGACGCACAGCCAGGCGAGATCACGGTAGAAGTTCTCGCCGTCCTGGCGCGACTGGAAATAGCCGTCGGCGATTCCCCAGTCGGCGATCGTGCGGGCGACACGGTGGACGAGTTGCTTGACCGACTTCTCGCGCTGCGGGGTGTGGATCTCCCCGTAGAAGTACTTGCTGACGACGACGTTGGTCGCCAGCTGGCTCCACGCGGCCGGGACCTCGCAGCCGGTCTGCTCGAAGAGGACCTTGCCGTCCTCCCCCTTGATCGCGGCAGTCCGGAGATCCCACTCGGTGGTGTCGAACGGCGAGCCGACGTCAGTGGGGCAGAACGTCGCCGGCACCGCGAGCGGGCGACGCGCCGGCCGGCCCGACGGGCCGGTCTGGGAGCCCGTGCGGCCCGGGGCGGTGGCGGCTCCGGCGGTGGATTCGAAAGAGGTCATCGGCGGTCCTCCGGTCAGGCAAACGTGTCCACACCAACAAGTATACTACAGTATAGTTCCCGTGCCGCCGGCTCCCGGGTCGTCGGGGCGGGAATCTCCGGTGCCGGCCGGTGGCTCGGGCCGGAGATGGCTGGGCTCCATCCCCCCGGCTCAGGTGGTTCCGACAGGCTCCCCCCCGACCGGTTCCCGAGCGATCCGGTCGGCAGTCGGGAGCCAAGTTCGCGCTGCCCGGGACTCCCCCCGGCCACCACGGCATGTCAGGGGCGCAAAGACAGCGAAAAAGCAGATCCATCTGCATGCTATCGCAAGATCTGGTAGACGAGAGCTCGCGGACCACTTCATATGGTCCTCACGGAGCCGGGGCGTGAATGTAGCCACTGGTCGGGGGGAGTCAAGCCGCATTCGGCCAACCTTGTCCCGACGGTCGTAAGTCCGCTGGTTCCTTGGTTTTTGTGGGTGTTCTCCAGCCCTGGTTGCACCGCCGTGACCGACCAGCTTTCGGTGGGGGATCGCGACGGCGAGCGGCATGCCGGTCTGGCGGCGGACGCCACTGCCAAGCGTTCGCTCGCCAGCCGAGCGAACGCCGCGAACAATGCCCGGCGAGGGGCCGCGGGTTTCCCACCGGCCGAGCACGCGTGCATGAACGATCCGCAACACGACGAGGTGGCCGGTGAACGACACGATCGGGGTTGGTATCGGCTCCGGCCTGCGGATCCTGGTGATCGTCGGCCAGGACTACGAGGATCTCGAGCTGTGGTATCCGAAGCTGCGGCTCGAGGAGGCCGGAGCGCACGTCACCGTCGCCGGTCCGGTAGGTGGGCAGGTGTACTCCGGGAAGCATGGCTATCCCTGCCGCGCCGATGCGGCCCTCGCCGAGATGGAGAGCGCCGATTTCCACGGCGTCGTGATCCCCGGCGGCTGGATGCCCGACGCCCTGCGCCGTGACGGCAAGGTTCTCGACCTCGTCCGCAGCTTCGCTGCCGAGGGCAAACTCGTGGCGGCGATCTGCCACGGGGGTTGGATCCCGATCTCGGCCGGTGTGTACCGCGGCGTGCGGGTGACCGGCAGCCCCGGCATCCGTGACGATCTGGTCAACGCCGGAGCACGGTGGAGCGACGAGCCGGTCGTGATCGACGGCAATCATGTCACCAGTCGCCGGCCGGGTGACCTGCCGGCGTTCTGCCGGGGGATCCTCGCGGTGCTCGCGCAACGGGCTGCCGGCGGTCCCCGGACGGCGTGACGGGCACCGGCACCGCCGCTGGCCGGCACGCGGTCCGTGAGGGGCCGCGGTCGGCTCCGCGCGCGTCGCCCCGGCCGATCGGGGGATCCGGCCCCGGCGTGGTGGTTTCGAACGGGGCACGCGGACGACCGGGGGCCGCGTGTTCGGTGTCGGTCGGTGCGGCGGCCGTGGTACCATCCGGAGGTATGCCATCCGACCCCGCCATCTCCGTCGACGCGCTCAAGAAGACGATCCGAGCCCTCGGCCTGCGCTGCACGGCGGCCCGGCTGGCGGTGCTCCAGCACCTGATCGCCGCCACCGGTCCCGAAACGCACGCCGAGGTCTCACAAGCCCTGGTGGACACAGGCTTCGACCGGGCGACGATCTACCGCAACCTCACCGAGCTGACCGAGGCGGGTCTCGTGTCACGGATCGAGTTGGGGGATCATGTGTGGCGGTTCGAGATTCGCAAGGTCGGCCGCGACGGCACCCGGTCGATCAGCCACCCGCATTTCGTCTGCACCTCCTGCGGGGAGGTGTCGTGCCTCGACGACGTCGACGTCGCGATCACCCCCAAGCCGCCGGTTCGGCCGGCCGAACCGAAGCCCGCGCCCGCACGGCCGGGGCGGCCGCGCGCGGCCGCGGAGCGGATCACCGAGCCACCGGAGAAGCCGGCGATCCACACCGTCACCGACGTGCTCCTCAAGGGGCGCTGCGGGAACTGTGGGTGACGTGGCCCGTCTGGCGGGCTCATGGTTTCGGGCCTGTAGCCGGCTGATCGCGATCGTCCTCGGTCTGGCCGGAGCAGGCGTGGTCCCCTCCGCTCCGGCCGCTCCCCCGGCCGCCGTCGCGGCGGGGCTCGACGAGCAGGCCACGATCCTGCGCGGCCGCGCCGACGCTCTCGGAATCCGTGGCATCCTCCGCCTGGCACTCGAGGCGGCCGGGGCGGGCCACGATGCGGCGATCGTCGACGACGCGCTGTTCTGCGCGCGGTCGATGCAGGATCGGGACCCCGCCAGTCAGTGGGTAGGGAACTTCCGCTGGCGACTCGGCGACGAGCGGGTGATCGACGAAAACGCCGTCGAGTTCGCGGTGCAGCTGCTCTCGCTGATCGCGCTCGACCACCGTGCGCGACTCACGCCGGAGTCGCTGCGGCGACTCGACGAGCTCCTCGCCGACGCCCTCCCCGCGCTCCGCCGACACCGCGTGCCCCTCGGCCAGACCAACATCGCCCTGACCAGGATCTGGAACCTCCTCGCCCTCGGCCTCCTCGGCGACGCGGAGGCCCGGCGCGAAGGTGAGGAAGCCTGGCACTCCTGGCTCGACTTCACCCGCGCCCGCGGCATCACCGAAGCGCTCTGCCCGACCTACTATGGTGTCGACCTCGACGCCCTCGGCCTGATCGCGACCCGCGCCCAAGCAGACGTGGTGCGCGGGGAGGCACGGCAGGTCCTGGCGTACCTCTGGACGTCGATCGCCGCTCATTGGTACGCGCCGAGCGGCCGCCTCTCCGGGCCCCACGCGCGCGACACCGACTGGTTGTTCGGCCGTGGGCTACTCGACGAGCATGCCGCCGCCGCCGGGTGGATCCCGTTTCCGGAGGCGGGCGACGCCACCGAGTGGCTGCCCGGGAGCCGCCATGCCGGGCTGACGGTGTTCCGCACGGCCTGCCAACGGCCGCCGCCCCCTGTCGTCGATCGGTCACGGTGCAGCCGCGTGCCCCGGTTCGTCGTCGAACGCCACGGCACGCACCCCTGGCAGCGGTCCACCGACCACGTCGGCCGACTGGGCAGTATCGGCATCGCCGGCGAGACCCGCGGCGCCGAGGACAAGGCGCTGGTCGTCAACCTCGGCGGCGGCGCGACGACGGTCAACGTGACGCTGGTCTACGACGGCCACGGCGATCCCTACGGCCGGCGCCGCGACGTCGGCGCCGACGGCCACCGCAAGGCGCGCCATCTGCGGCCATTTCTCGTCAGCTCCCAGGACGGCCCGCGCGTGACGGCCGCCTGGCACCTCGATCCCGCCGATCCGGTGCACCGCCTCGAGGGAACGGAGCGGTCGGTCGCCGCCCACCTGCTCGTGCCGGCCGACGCCACGGTCTGGGACGAGGCCGGGCCGTGTGCCAGCGGGGCCGTGCTGCCGGCCGACGCGGTCGCGTTCGTCGAGCGTGAGGGAACCGTGCTCGCACTGCGCTCGGTCGTGCCCACCGCGACGGAACGCTCTCCGGCACGGTGGCGGCTGGTCGACGACGGCGCACGCCATGGCGCGCGGCGCCTCTCGGCGGAGCCGGCGGGGGGTGGCGGGCTGGCGGCGCTGCTGGTGATCCTCGACCTCGAACTGTGCGAGGGGCTCGGTGCTGCCGGCTTCGCCGCCTTGCGGAGGGAGTTCGCGGCGCGGGGGGTGACCGCCGAGCGATCCGCCGACCGTCTGGCGGTGCGCGGCAGCCTGCCGCTCGAGGCCGATCTCGTCGCCCGCCGGCCGCTCGCCTTCCGGCCGCTGCTGGCCGAGGGCGCCCTGCTCTTGCTCGACGGCGCCGAGGTCGGCCGGCCGCTGCTCGCGCCGGCGACCCCGTGAGCGGCTCAGTACCAGAGGCCGACGCGTACCAGGAAGGTGTCGTCGGGACGGTAGTCGGCGGTGTCGGTGACGTAGTACTCGACCAGCCGGCCGGTGACCCAGCCGGTCTCGACGCGGACGCTCGCGCCGAGATCGGCGGGGCGGCGTTCCCAACCGGCCAGCAGCCGGTAGTCGTGGTACACGACGACGTCGTCGGCGCCGTCGTCGCGCCGCACCGCCCACTGGTTGCCGCCGAACTCGCCGGCGAGGTACAGCCAGTGGCTCGCCCGGGGCCGCTCGGCAATCCGCCATGCCAAGCGCGGACGGGGAAAGATGAGCTCGTAGCGCCGGTCGTCCGCCGGGGTCCAGAGCAGGCCGCCGGCGGGCAGCAGATTGACGTCGTAGCGGTCGAGGTAGATGACGCCGGCCACGACCCGCAGCTCGTCGGTCGCCTCCCAAGCGCCGAAACCATGTCCGGTGATCCGCAGCGCCTGGGCGGAGTCGTTGTGGAAGTCGCTGTACCACCCCGGTGCGACCGCCAGATCGACGCCCAGCCGCGCGCCGGCCTTGCGGAGCCAGCGCGCCTGCAGCCAGGCGTCGTACAGGCCGGCCGGCAGGCCGGGGTCGGCCGGCCCCGCCACCTCGTCGACGAACGTCGCCCCGAACCCAGGCGTGAGCAGCAGGGGGGAGTCGACGGTCGGGGCGGGCAACCCGATCGTGAGGCTCGTGTCGATCGTCGTCAGCCCGAGGCCGTCGGATCCGAGGCGCGGCAGTTCGGTGACGGTGACGATCGCCTGCTGCAGGGCCCCCGGCTTGGCCCCCGGCGGGAGCTTGCGGCCGGCCGGCGGCTCGAACTCCTGCGGCGGTTGGCCGGGTGGCGCCAGGTCGTCGGGGAGGAGCGGCTCGGTGAGGTCTTGGGGGTCGCCCAGCGCCGCCAGACGGATCCGCGAGAAGAATCCCTCGTCGACCGGCGGCAGCGGGAGGAGCGCGCCGCCCTGGGGAGCGGGGAGGAGTGCCGGTTCCTCGGCGCCGGCCGTGCCGCATGACGCCGCCAGCGCCGCCACGAGCACCAAGCGCACGCACGGCCGTCGCGGTCGCGGGAGCGGTTCGCTGCGGGACACGGCGCCCCCTACGGTGCGTCAGTAGGCGAGGCCGAGCCGGAGCATGAGTGAGTCGGGCAGGTCCTGGATCTGCGGCGGGCCGTCGACGTAGAACAACTGCCGGTAGAAGACGTAGCCGACCTCGAAGCTGCCCGCCAACCCGAGCGGCACCTTGGGGACCCACTCGGCACCCACCGAGACGCGGATGTCGTTGTAATCGAACGGCGAGATCTGTCCGGTGTCGCGCCGGAACGTCCAGGCGCCGCCGCCGTACTCGCCGGCGACGAAGCCCCACACCGAATGGCGCCCCATCTCGGTGAATTTCCGCGCCGCCTTCGGGGCGGGGAAGAAGATGTCGTAGCGGCTGTTGGCGTCGGGCACCCAGGTGAGGCCGACCGCGGGGAGGAGCTTCACCTGATTGCGGTCGAGGTACACGATCCCCGCCTTGCCCTGCATCGTCGGGGTCAGCTGGAGGGTGCCGATCGCCCGCCCCATGATGCGCCAGCTTTCCCACACCAGCACGTCCCAATTGGTGAAGATCCCGACGCGGATCCCCAGTTCGGCGCCGAACAGCGGCGTGAACTGCGGGTTCCAGGCGGCGTCGAGAAACACGTCGTAGGTGCTCGGCGGCAGGTCGGCGAGCATCGTCGGGGTCGTCTCCGGGCCGTTCCACAACTGTAGCCCGAAGCCCGGGGTCACCAGCAGCGGGGCGTGATTGAGGTTGGCCTGCGAGTGGTAGAAGAACGGCAGGGCGAACGTCGCGGTGGTGTCGAATTCGTTGATGCCGACGCTCGTCCCGTTGCCGTCGCCGAAGATGTAGGCCCAGCTGCCGCGCACCCCTTGGTAGAGGCGCATCGTCTGCTGCATCGTGGGGTTCTGCGTCGACATGCCCTGGGGAAAGAGCGACGCCGGGGTGTTGCCCGTGCCCTGTGTCGGTACGAGCGACGGCGCGCCGGGCTGCCAACCGGGATAGCCCGGCTGTCCGCCGAGGGCCGACGGCGCCGACATCCCCGTGGCGGGGGCGGCTGGCATCCACTGCCCGGCCTGCGGCGCGTAGGGATCCCAACTGGATGGGGGTGGAGCGAGCGGCGCGCCGAACGTGGGGTTCTGCGCGATCCGGTCGAGCGACGACGGGGCCGGCGCCGGCAACGGGACCGTCTGCGCGACCCCGTCGGCGGCGCCTGCGAGGGCGGCCAGGACGAGGAACGGAAACGGACCTCTTCTCCGCACGGTGGGCTCCGCCGGTGGCGTGTCGACGCGCCGCGCCGGCTCGTGGCAGCGGCGCGGAAAGGGAGTCAATCCTGGCGGGGGTACCGCGCGGTCGGCGCGCCGGTCAAGGCCGGGACGACCGGGGGCGGTCGAGGGGGCCTGCCCATCCTGCCCCGGCTCGCTGGCCACCGCGGCGTGCCGGTGGACGGTGCCCTGCCGGTCCGCCGACAATCGCCTGCGGTTCACCGGACGTGGCCGTGCCGGTCGTCGCACGCCGTGCGATCGACCGATCGCCGTGGGTGGAAAAGAGCATGACGTCCGCCGCCGTCGATCCGATCGACTCCCCGGCCCTCCGCGCCCTTCTCGGCGGTGGCGCTGTCGAGCACCTCGGCGTCACGGCGTCGACGATGCAGCGGGCGCGGGAGCTGGCGGCTCTTCCGGCCGCCCTGCTCCCGGCGGTCGTGGTCGCCGATCGGCAGACGGCGGGGCGCGGGCGACAGGGGGCGGCATGGTGGCAGGCGCCCGGCAGCCTGACGACCAGCATCGTCGTCGATGCCCGTGACCTCGGCGGCGCGGAACCGGCGGCGTGGTGGAGCCTGGCGGCGGCGGTGGCGCTGGCCGCCGCGCTCGAAGACCTCGCGCCCCGTGTCGTGCCACGCGTCCGCTGGCCCAACGACCTGTTCGTCGACGGGCGGAAGCTCGCCGGGATCCTCGTCGAACGTGTCGGCGAGCGCCGCGCCGTGTTCGGCATCGGCGTCAACACCACCGGCAGCGCCGCTGCCGCCCCGCCGGCCCTCCGCGACCGCGTCGCCACCTGGCCCGACCTCACCGGCGCGATCCTGCCGCGGCAGGCACTGCTGGTCGCCTTGCTCCCGCGGCTGATCGGAGTGGTGCGGGAATGTGCGGCGCGGCCGGGTCGCCTGGTCGAGCTGTACAGGCCGCGCTGCGGGCTGGCGGGGAGCGACCTCACCGTCTACCAGGGGCCCCGGGCCCTCTCCGGACGGTGCCTGGGGATCGATGCCGACGGGGCGCTGGTCCTCGACACCGCAGCCGGACGGCTCCACCTCGCGAGCGCCAGCCTCACTCCCCCGCAGGCCGTGTGGCGCGGCGACGGGGCCTCCTGAGGGCGACGACGCACACCTCGCGGCCGCCACTGGCCAGCTGGCGGACGCGCGGCGCGTAGCCCCAGCCGCGGATCGTCGCCAACCACCCGTCGAGGCCGGCGGCGCGGCCCCATTCCGGCAGCTTGAGCGTGGCGATGATCCCCCGGGCGCGGACACCACGGGCGGTGGCGATCCGGCCGAGCGCTTCCAGCGTGCTCGTCGGGTCGATGTTCATGTCGGTCACGATCCAGTCGAAGCCGACGAGCTCGCGGAGGCGGACGTCTCGGGCGCGCTTCCGCCAGTGGGTGAAGCCGGGATGCCCTGCCACGCGCGGGTCGACGAGCGCCGGATCGATGCCCACCACGCCGAGCCCGGCGGCGAGGAGCCGCTGGCTCGCCCCGCCCGGTGCCGCTCCCAGCTCCACCGCGCGCTGGCCCGGCTCCAGGTCGACGGCGAACGCCGTCAGCGCCTCGTCGAGCTTGAGCCAGGCGCGCGACACCATGTCGGCGGGCGCCGTCACCGGGATCACGCCTCCGGGATGCCGGCCGGGCACGCTGCCGGCACGGTGCCAGCCGACCCACCAGCGGCGCTCGTCGTCGATCACGACGTCGACCACCGGCGCGCCCTCGGGGGCAGTGCCGGGTGTCAGCCCCGGGATCGCCGCCACCAGCGCCGCCTCGGCCCGTGCCACTGCCGCGTCGGGAGGGTCCGCCGTCTCCCGCGACGGCCGCGGGTCGCGCTGCCAGACATGGAGGTGACTGGCGGAGGCGGCCACCGGCAACGCGGCGACCGCGGCGGCCAGGGTCGCGGTGTCGGCTCCGGTGACCTGACCATGGCAATGGACGAGCGCTCGGGCGAAGGCGCAGGCTGCCAGCCGCCCCGCCGAAGGGTCGTCGGGTACGCGCGTCGCCGGGGGCAGCCGGATCGTGACCACACCGCGGCGCCAGGCGCCGGGGCGTGCGCCGGGGAGGAGGGCGAGGAGCCGGTCGCGGAGCACCTCTTCGGCGCCGCCGTGACACGTGGCGAGGAGAAACTCGCCACCCGGGAGGGGCGCTGTGGAGGGGTCGGCGGCCATCCCGTCGATCCTAGTCTGTCCGTGGACGAAGCCATCGATGCCCGTCGTCCACGGGGGCGACCGCGGGAAACGCCGCAGGTTCCCCAGGTCGCGTCCGGGGGCCGGCCGCGTTGCTTGCGGTCCCCCACCCACGCTGCCGTGATGCCGCCGGCGGGAAAAAAATCAGGCCGGCCCGGGCGCCCAAGGGCCCGGGCCGGCCTTTCTCGTCTGGTCGTTCGCAGGTCCCGGCAGTGGTGTCAGGGAAGCCGCAGCGGTGAGGGAAATCCCGTCACCCCTCCTGCTTCCCGGCAGCCGCCGGGAGAAGGACTACTTGTGGCCCTTCTTCTTCTTGGCGACCTTCTTCTTGGCCGCCTTCTTCTTCTTGGCCATGGGTATGGCTCCTTGCCACGAGCGCCCGCGCACAACCACGACCGATCCCTCGGGCACTCTCTCGAAGGGATCGGTCGACGTCTCCATCCGTGATCGACTCGTGACCGCGACGGGTCACGTGCACGAGTTGTGATTGATGCCGCGGAAATCTGTCAAGAGAAGTCGGCGAAAAAAATCGTCGACCGGCGCGCCGCGCCGCACCGTGGCAGGTGGTCGAGCGCCGTCACCGCGCCGCGCGATCGCTCTGGATGACGGGTGGTCAGCAGGTGCCGCGATGACGCGCGGCGAGGTCGCGCGCCCAGCCGTCGAGCAGCGCGAACTGGGCCGCGAACGACTGCTCCTCGACCCCGAGCGGGCTCTTGAAGAAGCAGGCCAACCAGGGGAGCACGCCCCGTTCGCCGGCGCGGTGCGCGCGGTCGACGAGCCGGACCAGATCGATCACCAGCGGCGCGGCGAGGATCGAGTCACAGCCCTGCCAGGTGAACTGGAGCGTCATCGGAGTGCCGAGAAAGCCGCGGAAGTGGACATGGTCCCAGGCCGTTTTCCAATCGCCGAGGCTCCTGATGTACTCGATCGAGACATGGGTCTGGGGGGCGTAGCCGAGGATCGCGGCGAGGAGATGGTCCTTGCTGCGGATCTTCGTCGCCTTGTTGCGCGGGTCGTCGAGGACCTTGCCGTCCATGTTGCCGAAGATGTTGTGGCCGACCCAGCTCATCACCTCGAGGTGACGGGCGGCGAACATCGGTGCGAGGACGCTCTTGAGGAGCGTCTCGCCGGTCTTGCCGTCGCAGCCGGCCGTCGCCACCCCATGCCGGGCCGCCCGCGCCTGGAGGACGGGGGGCGTGGCCCCCGTGGACGGCGTGAAATTGACGTACGACGCCCCGGCCGCGAACGCCGCCAGGGCGTACAGACTGCTCGGCGGCAGGGGGCAGCCGGCCGCGTCGTCGAGCGATCGCTCGAGGGCCGCGTCGTCGTCGGGGAGCGGCCGTGACGGAGCCGGTTCGGTCGAGGCGACGTTGACGACGACCACGTGCCCGAGCCCCTCGGACGTGGCGAAGGCCTCGATGTCGGCGCGGAGCCGGTCGATCGCCGCGCGCGGTGTCTCCACCCGCACCACGCCCGGCTCGTCGGCGAGGCCGCGGATCGTGTCGCCGGCGGCGACGACCGTGCCCGGTCGGATCCGTGCCTCGATGGCCGCGAACGAGTCGGCGGCGGCGTCGAGGACGTCGGGGGTGATCGCGCGGCTCTCGGTCCACATCCGCCGGGCCTCGTCGCCGAGCCGCCCGGAGCGGATGTCGTGGCCACCGATCACCAGATCGGCGAAGTCGACGAGGCCGAGCGCGGAAAACGGTTCCAGCGCCGTCACCAGACCGATCGGTTCGGCCTTGCCGCGGGACAGGGCGGCCAGCCCCGTGATCACCGTCGTCGCCACGCCCCCCTTCGCTCCCACCAGCCACAGCCCGGTCCGATGGCGCGGCATGGAACGATCTGCTCGATGTCAGGAGGCGCGGAAGCGGCTGCGAACGCCGCGAGACGGAGGTATCATTTGACCGTTTTCCGCGGGCGTCAAGGCTGCATGGCGACCGGCCCACGGGCACGGCTCCACTCCACGGGCATCATGAACGCGACGACGGCGCGATCCAATCCCCTCCACACCGCACGGCGGATGGCGGCGCTCGAGCCCTCGGCGACGTTGGCGATGGCGGCGCGGGCCGCGGCACTCGCCGCCGCCGGCAAGGACGTCATCGACCTGTCGGTCGGCGAGCCCGACTTCGCCACGCCGGCACACGTCTGCCGTGCCGCCGAGGAGGCGATCCGCTCCGGGAAGACGAAATACACGCCGGCCGCGGGGATTCCGGCGCTCCGCGCCGCGGTGGCGGCCGATTTCCGGCGCCGGGCAGGGCTCGAGGTGTCGCCGGCGCAGGTCGTGGTCAGCAACGGGGCCAAGCACGCCCTCCACAACGTCTTCACGGCGCTGCTCGACGACGGCGACGAGGTCATCATCCCGGCGCCCTTTTGGGTCAGCTACGCGGAGTTGGTGAAGCTCGCCGGCGGCGTGCCCGTGATCCTCCCCACGCGGCTCGAGGACGATTTCAAGCTCGCCCCCGAGGCCCTCGCGGCGGCCCTCACGCCGGCGACGCGGATGCTCCTCCTCTGCTCGCCGAGCAATCCCACGGGGGTCGTCTACACCCCCGCCGAGCTGCGGGCACTGGCCGACGTCGCGGTGGCCGCCGATCTGGCGGTCGTCGCCGACGAGATCTACGACCAGCTCGTCTTCGACGGGCGGGAGAACGTCTCGTTTCCGACGCTCCGCCCCGGGCTGGCGGAGCGGACGGTGGTCGTCGGCGGGGTGAGCAAGACCTACTCGATGACCGGCTGGCGGATCGGCTGGACGATCGCCCCCGAACCACTGTCGCGCGCGATCGGCAACCTCCAGAGCCAGCAGACGAGCAACCCCTCGAGCATCTCCCAGCACGCGGCCGTGGCGGCGCTGACCGGCCCGCAGGACTGCATCGGGGAGATGCTCGCCGCCTTCCAGCGGCGCCGCGATCTGGTGGCCGGACGGCTGGCGCGGATGCCGGGGGTGCGGCTCCCCGACATCGGCGGAGCGTTCTACGCGTTTTTCGACATCGCCCCGCACCTCGCCGCCGGGCGCGGGATCACGACCAGCGCCGCCTGGTGCGAGCAGCTGCTCGAGCGCGAACAGGTCGCCCTCGTCGCCGGCAGCGCGTTTGGCGCCGAAGGGCACGTGCGGATGAGCTTCGCAGCCGCCGACGAGAAGCTCGTCGCCGGCCTCGACCGGATCGAACGGTTCCTCGCCGGCTGAGCGCTGCCGGCCGCCGGCCCGTGGCCTACAGCTCCCGTGCCCGGAGATCGCGGAACTCGACCTGCATCACCAACCCGGCGTGGATCTGCAGTCCGATCGGACCGGGATCCTTGTACTTCGCGTCGGTGTAGCGCGACACCTGCTGGCCGTTGAGGAACACCGTGAAGGTGTCCCCCCTGGCCTCGACGCGGATCCGGTTCCAGTCGCCGGGGCGGAGCAGCTCGCCGGCCCGCTTGGCCTGAGCCTCCTCCGGGTACTTGCCGACGTAGAACGAGCAGGTCATGTCGCGCTTCAGGCTGCGCGAGACGCCGATCTGCACCTGGACCTCGGGCTTGCGGAGCATGAAGCCGCTGTCGATCTCCCCGGTCCAACGGACCTCGCCTTCGAGGATCACGTCGCCGTAGGACTTCTCCGTGTAGAGCATCGAGCCCTTCTTGGCCTCGTCGTTGGCACCGACGAGCACGCCGTCGACGACCTTCCAGTAGGGTTCGGCAGGGGCCTTCCAGCCCGACAGGTCGCGGCCGTTGAAGATCGGCGGGAGCTCCGGCTCGGCGGCGATGCCCAGACTGGCCAGCGCGACCACGGCCGGAAGCACCAGCCAGCAACTTCGCCACGCGGCGGGCACCGTGGCCGGCCGGTGCCAGGTGGGCTCGACGGCAACACGGCCAGGCGACAGGAAGCAACCGCTCATGGGAGGATGTCCCCGGGGACTCGTGACGCCACGCACGCCATGACGCACCACGCGCGCCGAGTATAGCCGTGAGCCACCAGCCACCGTCGCGCCGCGCCGGCTTGATCCTCGCCGGGGGCCGTGGCCGGCGGCTCGCCGGGGGCGCGCCGCAGGGTAAGGCCGGCATGTCGACGGCAGGGCGCAGCTTCCTCGCCCACGTCGCCGCCGCGCTGTGGCCGGTGGTCGACGAGGTCGTGGTGGTGGCCACCGCGGACACCGTCCTGCCGACCGATGCCGGTCCGGTGACGGTGGTCCACGACGGCGCTCCCGGCGCCGGCCCGCTGGCGGCGCTGGCCGACGGGCTGGAGTGGATCGTGGCCGCCGGGCGGGCCGAGGCCGTGGTCGTCGCCGCCGTCGACATGCCGCTGCTCACCGCCGACCTGCCACGGTGGTTGCTCACCCGGCTCGCCGCGGCCGATGCCGGCGGAGAGGGCCCGTGGTGGATCGTGCCGTGGGCCGACGGGCATCCCCAGGTGCTGGCCTCGGCCTTGCGCCCCGCGCTGCTGCCGAGCCTCCGCGCCTTCCTCGCCACCGGTCGGCGCGACCTGCGCGGGTACCTCGGCATCCTCCAGGGGCTTGTCCCGCCGCGCGTGCACGTGGTGGGTGCCGCGGGTGGAGACGTGCCTCCCGCCCCGGAGGCGTTCCTCGATGTCGACGAGCCGGCCGATCTCGATCGTCTCGCCGCCGCGTGGAGGCACCGCGGCGCGGCCGGCATCTGACCTACGGGAAACCGGCGGTCGACTCCTATACTCCGCACCGTATGGAGCCGCTCGAGCAGGGAAGCAGCGTGGCCCGGAGGCCGCGGCGCCGGTGGCGCCTGTGGGCGTGTGCGGCGCTGACCGCGGCCGCGGTCTGGTTCGCGCCCCAGGTGGTCGTCCTGACCAGCGCCCGCGATTGGCCGCTCCACTGGGCCAGCGCCGGCCTCGACGGCCGGCTCTCGAGCCGCGCCGCCGCCTGGACGTGGACGGGCGGGATCGAGTATCGCGACCTCGTCCTCACCGATGCGACCGGCCGGGTGACTGCCGCCGCGCGGCGCGTCGGGCTCGACCGCGGCCTGCTCGCCCTGGCGGCGACGCCGCACGATCTCGGCACGGTCCGGATCACGGCCCCGGAGGTGATCGTCGAGGTCCGGCGCGGGGGGAGCAGCATCGAAGACATGCTCGCCCCCTGGCTGGCGAGGGTGTCGGCCGCGGCCCCCTTCCGCTGCGATCTCGAGGTGGTCGACGGGGTCGTTCACCTCGTCGACGGCACCGACGGCGACAGCTGGCGGATCGCCGAGGTCCTTGCCGCGGTCGGCTGCGGCACGACGGCCGACGACGGGTGGACGGTGGCGGGCGTGGTCGTTCACTCCGGCCAACCGCCGCGCGATCTGGCGGCGGCGTTCGGGGCCCCCGCGCCGGGGGCCGGGGACCGACCGCCGCGCCCGGAGGGCCGTCTGGCCAGGACGACGGTCGCCGCCGGCGCCACCGCGATCCTCGCACGCGCGGGGGGGCTGTCGATCTCGGCGCCGCCCCGCGCGGCCGCCGGGGCGCTGGCCGTCAGCGGCAACGCCGTGCCGCTCGGGCTGTCGCGGGTGGTGGCGACGCGCTTCGATCAGGCGTGGCATGCCGGCGGCACGGCCGACATCCGCCTGGCGATCCAGCTCCCCACCGCCGGGGGCGCGGCCGACGGGCTGGCGCTGCGCGGCGCGATCAACGCCGCTCCGCTGGTGATCCTCGCCGGGCCGGCGCCGCGCGAGGTCGCCGGTTTCGAGCGCTGCGACATCCCGCTCGATGTCGTCCTCGGCGATGGGCAGGTGGTCGTGCGGACGCTGACCGCGACGGCGCCGGCATTGAAGGCCGAGGCCTCCGGGCGGCTCGCCCTCCCGACCGCCGGCGTCTGGGAGTGGGCCGACACGCTGGTGCGCGACGATTTCGCGCTGGCGATCGACGTCGATCTGGCGGCGGCCGCCCGCGCCGTGCCCGGTGGGCTCGAGGTCCGCCCCGACGTGCGGATCACCGGTGGGAAACTGCAGGTCGCCGCTGCCGCCCACGCCGCCGGTGCCGATCGGCTCCTCGAGATCCAGTTCGAGGCCCGCGATGTCGCGGCGGTCCAGGGGGAACGGCCGCTGCGCTGGAACGCCCCGTTGGGAGGCTGGCTGCGCGGCCGTCTCGAGCCCGGCCGGTTCGGCCGGCTCACGGTCGAGGAGGCACGGCTGGCCGCTCCGGGAATCGAACTGGCGGCGCGCGGCGACCGCGACGAACTGGCGGTCGAATGGACTGCTGACCTGGCCGCGGTCGTGGCCGACGTCGGGGAGCTGGTCGACGTCGGCGGACTCTCGGCCGCGGGGCTGGTCCGCGGCCGGGTCGACATCACCGGCGGTGGTCCCGTCCCCGGGGCGACGGCGGTGCGGCTGGCGGCCGGCGTCGAGCGCATGGCGATCGGCCTCCCGGGGCGCCCCGAGTGGCGCGACGACGAGTTCTCGGTCACCGCGTCGGGGTCCGGTTCGGCGGTCGTCGGTGGCCTGGTGGTCGACAGTGGCACGCTGTCGTGCAGCGCCCCGGGGGACATCCTCGAAGCCCGGCTCACCGGGGGCGCGCTGGTCGACCCGTCACGGCTCGCCGCCTGGCTGGGCGGCCGCACGCCGGTGGGCCGAGTGGTGACGCCCGCGCCGATGGCCACCGACGGGATCCAGGTCGACGTCGCCGTCGGCGGCGACCTGGCCGCCTGGCAGCGCCGTTTCGGCGCCTGTGCCGGGGCCGTCCTTCCGGTGACGAGCGTGGCCGGTCACGTCCAGGCCCAGGCGACGCTCGTCGGCAGCGCCGATGGCTGGCGCGTCCTCCGCTCCAGCGCCGAAGTCGACAAGCCGGAAGTCGAGGTGGCGGGACGGCGGATCGCCGAGCCACGGTTGCTGGCCAGCGCCGCCGGGAGCTGGCAGACCGGTGGCGAGGCCGAGATCACCGCGGCCGAGATCCTCACCGCGACGATGTCGGTGCGGACCGGGGGGCTCGCCGTGCGCCCCGCCTGGGCCGGTCGCGGGGATCTGCTCGAGCGCCTCCGCGGCCGGGCCCAGTGGCAGGCCGACCTGTCGCGGCTCGCCGACTGGCTCGGGACGGCGCCGGCCGGTGCCGGCCACGAGCTGTCGGGGCGCGTGTGGGGGTCGGTCGATCTGGTCGACACGCCGACCGGGCAGAATCTCCGCGCCGAGATCGCCGGCAACCATCTCGCGCTGACCGAGATCGCCGCCGCCGGTCCGGGGCGCACGGTGTGGTCGGAGCCCGATGCGGCGCTGGCCGTGGAGGTGACGCGGCCCGGTGGCGGCGACCCCGCCGCGCCCCTGGCGATCGACCGGCTGACGCTCTCCTCGGCGACGCTCGCCGTCGCCGCCGCCGGCGCGCTCGGGGAACCGGCCGGGCGCCGGGTGGTCGAGCTGGGTGGCACGCTGGCGGTCGACTGGGACCGGCTGTCGGCGCTGGCGGTGCCATGGACGGCGGGACGGGTGCGGCTCAGCGGCGGGGGACCGCGGCCCTTCCAATTCCGCGCCCCGCTGCGCTCGGCGCCGCCGAGCACGGCCCGGCGTGCGGTGCCGTTTCCCGCCGGGTGGCTGGCGGGGCAGCCGGCCGGTGCCCCCGACGACGCCATCCTGCCCGTCGAGATCACGCCCGATCCGGCCGCCACCGGGGCGCTGCGGAACGTCGTCCTCGACGCCGCCACCGCCTGGAACGCCGCCGATCTCGACGGCCTGCCGTTGGCGGCCGGGGAGATGCCGCTGCGGCTGCTCGAGGGGCAGCTGGTGTTCGGGCCCTTCGATCTGGCCGCCGCCGGCGGACGGCTCCGCGGATCCCCCTGGCTGCGCCTCGAGCCCGGGCCCCTCGAGCTGGTCGTGCCCCCGGGACGGATCGCGGAGCGGATCACGGTCTCGACCGAGATGGCGCAGCGCTGGATCGCGTTCGTCTCGCCGCTGCTCGGCCGGGCGACGCGGACCAGCGGCTGGGTGACGATCGACGGCGCCGGCGCGCGGCTGCCGGTCGCCGACCCGTGGTCGGGGGAGGGGGCCTGTCAGGTGACCTTCGAGAACCTCGAGGTCACGCCGGGGGCGCACGTCAAGCCACTGGCCGACCTGATCGTGCGCCTCCAGTCGGTGGTCGATCCACGGTTCGCGTTCGGCGACAAGGCGGTGCTCCTCCGCGTCCGGCCGGAGCCGGTGCGCCTCCACCTCGCCGGCGGCCGGCTGTGGCAGGAGGGTTTGGTGATGGACATCGGGCAGTTGGTGGTGCGCAGCGCCGGCAGCGTCGGCGGCGATGGCGCGCTGGCGATGGAGGTCGAGATCGCGCTGCGCGGCGACCTCGTCGGCACGACGCCGGTGCTGGCGAAACTGGTGCGCACGCCGCTGCTGGTGCCGCTGTCGGGGACGATCGAGCAGCCGCGCTTCGATGCCGCGGCGATCGACGCGATCATCGCCCGGATCGTCGACAACACCGCCGAGGCGGTCCTCCGCGACGGGGTCGGGCGGGGGCTCGAACAGCTCGAGATCCTGTTCGGCAATCCCCCCGCCCCGGCGCCGCGGTGACCGTCCCGCGGGCACCAGCGGCGCGCCCCGTCCTCAGCCCGTGGCGAGCGCCGCCACCAGCCGGTCGAGATCGTCGACGGAGTGACTCCACGACAGGCTGACGCGGAGCAGGCTTTCCCCCTCCGGCACGCTCGGCGGGCGGATCGCCGGCACGAACAATCCCGCCTCCGCCAGCCGCTTCGAGCGCGCGACCGCGGCGGCGGCGCTGCCCACGATCACCGGGAGGATCGGCGTCGCCTCACCGCCGACGGCCACGCCGACGGCGGCGAGCCGCTGCCGCAGCGCCGTGGCGGTGGCCAGCAGCTCGGTGCGCCGCTGCGGTTCCTCGGCAAGCAGCTCCACGGCGCGCAGTGCCGCTCCGGTCACGGGAGGCGGGTGGGCGGTGGAGAAGATCCACGCCCGGGCGGAGTGTTCGAGCCACTGGACGAGCAGCCGGTGGCCGGCCACGAACCCGCCGGCGGCGCCGAGCGCCTTGGAGAGCGTGCCGACGCGGACGTGGACGCCGTCGGCGCAACCGCTGGCCTCGACCAGCCCGCTGCCCCGGGCTCCGAACACCCCGGTGGCGTGGGCCTCGTCGACCATCAGCATCGCCCCGTGGCGCGCGGCCAGCGCGCACAGATCGGCCAGCGGCGCCACCGTGCCGTCCATCGAGAACAGCGCGTCGGTCACGATCAGCTTCCGGCCGGGAGGCGCCGAGGCGAGGATCTGCCCGAGGGCGGCGGCGTCGCGGTGCGGGAAGACGGCGACGGTGGCCCGCGACAGGCGGCAGCCGTCGACGATGCTCGCATGGTTGCGGGCGTCGCTGGCGATCGTGTCGCCGGGGCCGACGAGGGCGGCGATCGTGGCGGCGTTGGCGGCGAATCCGCTGGCGAAGAGGAGCGCCGCGTCGGTGTCGAGAAGCCGGGCGAGGGCGCGCTCGAGGGCGGCGTGCGACGCGGAGCGGCCGCTCACCAGCGGGCTGGCTCCCGCGCCGAACCCCTCGGCACACGCTGCCCGCGAGGCCGCCCGCGTGAGCCGGACGTCGCCGGCATAGCCGAGGTAGTCGTTGGCGCCGAAGTTGACGAGCCGGCGCCCGTCGAGCACGACCTCGCGCCCCTGCCGGCCATGGCGCATGCGCCTCGGGCGGACGAGGTCGCGCTGCCGGAGTCGGTCGAGGCCGTCGGCCACCCACTGCAGGGGCTCGGGCAGCGGCCCGGCGGGGCGCTGGTCGTCGGCCGGCGGTTCGCCGCGGCAGGCCATCGCGTCAGGCCTTCCGTCGGGACAGCGCCACGACCGCCCGGAACTGCGCGGCACTCACCGGCATCACCGACAGCCGGCTCCCCTTGCGGAGCAGCTCCATGCCGGCCAGCGCCGCCACGCCGCGCAGCTCGTCGAGCGGCAGCCCCCGGGGGAAGATCTCGACGAGGCGGACGTCGACCGTCGACCAGACTGGTTCGGCGGCGGTCGCGCGGGGATCGTGACCGGGGCTCCGCGGATCGAGCGCGGTCGTGTCGGGGCGGGCCGTGCCGACCACCTCGACGATGCCGACGACGGCCGACGGCGCGGCATTGGAGTGGTAGAACAGGCAGCGGTCCCCGGCGGCCATCGCGCGGAGGTAGTTGCGTGCCTGGTAATTCCGCACCCCGTCCCACGACGTGGTCCGGCGCGGTGCCCGGGCGAGATCATCGATCGAGAACGTTTCCGGCTCGCTCTTGACCAGCCAGTGGTTCATGCGCCTGTCAGCGACGCGGGCCGCCGCCCGGGGTCATGCCGCGCTCGCGCATCCGCCGCTCGACGGCCCCGAAGAATTCGTTGAACCGCGCGCGATCCTGCGGCGTCGAGCGGTCGAGCATGTTCTTCCGCCAGGCGTTGCGATCCTCCTCGGAACGGCTCCGGGGGGGCCCCTGCGGCGCTCCACCGCTCCCTTGGCCCCCCTGCCCGCCCTGTCCCTTGGGAAGCATCGAGGCGAACTGCGACCGGTTTCCCTCGAACAATTTCCGCATCGAGTCAAAGCCGTTGATCTGCTGGTCGAGGTAGTCCTGCCGCTTGTCGGGTGGGGTGGTGAAGTAGCCGTCGATCTTGGCCTTCATCGAGGCCATCATCACCTTTTCCCCCTCCTTGAACGCCGCCTTGCGGAGATGTTCGGGCAGGGCTTGCAGTTTGCCGAACCACCCCACCGCCGCGGTCACTCGGGCGGCCATGTCGAGCATCCCCTTGGGGGGATCGGTCGGCGGGTACTGCTTCGCCAGGTCCTGGGTGAATTGCCGGAACTCGATGATCCGCGGATCCTCGCGCGACGACCACCACCACCACACCAGGCCGGCGATGGCGGCCAGCGCCAGCACCGCCAGGGCGATCCACGCCCACGTCCGCGAGTCGGTCTTCTCGGAGAGGGACTGCCGCGCCGCGGCGGCATGAACACTCGGCATGGGTCGGGCTCCGGAAGTCGGCGAAACCGTGAGCCTCGATTGTAGCGCCGGGACGCGGGCGGGGCAGCAGGGAAAACGCCGGTGATTGATGAAAAAAGGCGGGGGGTCGGGCGTCAGGCGCCCGACCCCCCGGGAAAACCCTCGCTGGGACGCTGGTGATCAGCAGCCCTTCTTGAAGAGGCCGCAACCCTTGCGGGCCTTGCCGCAGCCGGCGTTGCCGTTGCCGGAGGCATTGCCACAGCCACAGTCACCGCCGTTGGCGCCGCCGTCGCCGCAGCCGTTGCCCGAGCCGTTGCCGCCACACGGGTCGACCGGCACTTCCTCGCAGATCGTCCGGCAGACCTTGACCGGGACCTGCTTGGTGACGCAGTGGGGGACGCAGACCGTGTAGCTCTCGGTCTTCGTCTCGCACACCGTGTCGAACAGCGTGACGGTGTAGGTGCAGCTCTTCTGCTGCGGGACCATCACCGTGTAGCAGACCTCCTTCGAGCGGCACTCCGGGACGCACTTGTTGACCGTGTAGGTCGCGGTCCGCGTCTCGCAGCGGAACTTCGTGACGCAGTGGGTCTTGGTGCGGGTCTCGGGGACCATCTTCGTGACGCAGTAGGTCCCGGTGCGGACCTCCGCGCGGCTCTTGTTGACCTTCACCATCCGCGTCCGCTGCTCGGGGACGAACTTCGTCACGCAGTAGCTGCGGGTCCGCTCCTCGCAACGGCTCTTGTGCAGGCACTTGGTGCGGCTCCGCGTCTCGCAGCGGAACTTGGTGACGCAGTAGGTGTAGGGGACCTGCTCCGTCACACACTCCCACTTCGTGGCTTCGATCTCCCGGGTCTCGCAGGTCGGCACCCACTTGCGGCAGCAGACCGTCTTCGGGCAACAGGGGTTGCCGTCGGCGTCGTACTTGCCGTTGGCCGAGATTTCCTTGACCTCGGTCTGCCAGCTGCCACCGCGGACCGTGACGGTCTTGGTGAACTTGCTCGGCACCCGCTTGGTGACCGAACGGAACCCGGTCATCTGCTCGGTGTAGGGGACGCGCACCGTGTAGGTCTCCTCGACCTGCTCGGTGTACGGCACGCGCACCGTGTAGGTCGCGGTCCGCTCCTCCTTGACCGGCACCATCACCGTGTACGCCTGCTCGACGCACTCGGTGTAGGGAACCTTCACCGTCCAGCTCCGCGTCCGCTGTTCCTTGACGGGGACGCAGACCGTGTAGGACTTCTCGATCGTCTCCGTGTAGGGGACGCGCACCGTGTACTCACGGGTCCGCGTCTCGGGGACGATCGTGTTGACGGTGTAGTTCACCGTCTTCGTCCGGGTCTCCGGCACCATCACGGTGTAGTTCCGCGTCCGTTCCTCGGTCCGCGGCACCCGCTTGGAAACGGTGTAGGACCGCTCCCGCTGCTCCTTTGACCATTCCCGAACCTGGACGTCACGCATCTCGGTGACCCACTCACGGCGCTGGACGGTGCGCGTCGCGGGAGCGGCAGCGGCACCGTCGGCGATCCCCGCCGACTCGGCGACCGGGGCCGACTCCGAGATGATCGCACCCTCGGCGGCCGGGGCGGCCGGCTTGGCGGCACCGCCGACGAGCACCGAGTTGTCCTTGACCCCCTCGATCACGGCGTCCTGGCCACGGGCCAGCCCGTTGCCGCAGATCGCGGCGGCGGCCACCCAGGGCAGGAAGCCGAACGACAGACTCTTCTTCACGGAATCCTCCAATTGGATGAAAAAACAGACGCGGTTGACGGTTCGCGAACACCGAAACCGGTTCCGGCCGCGGCTGTCGTCCCCAGTCGACGGCAGCAGGTGGCGCGGAGCCCGGGTCGAGCCTGTCGGTGGCCTCCCCTGGCGGCGGTCGGGCAGCGGATACCAGGCGCTGTTCCGCGACCGCCAGGGTTTGCGCGGGCGGCAAACTCACAGGAGGTGATCGGGTCACCGCGACCGGAAAACTCACCGCGGTCGAAAAATGACCGGTGGTGCCGAAAACGAGGATCGTGACGGCGCGGCGTGTCAGCCGACGATCACGACCAGCAGCTCGCGCGGGCCATGGGCGCCGAGCACGAGGATCCGTTCGATGTCACCGGTGCGGCTCGGCCCGGTGACGAACGAGAGCATGCTCGGCAGCGCCCCGGAATGCCGCCGCCGGACGAGCGCCAGCGCATCGGCGAGCGTCGCCACGATCTGGTCGGCGGTGGCGATCACCAGGTGCACGTGGGGCACGACCGACAGACCGCGGCCGCCGCAGGTGGCGCTCGAGACGAGGATCGAACCGGTCTGGCTGACGAGTGCCTCGCAGGCGCTGATGCCGGCGTCGCAGGCCTCGAGGGCATCCTTCGCCGCCGCGGTCCCGTGGGCGGCGGCACCGTCGACGCCGTGCGTCGCACAGGGCACGCCGGCGAGGAGCGGCACGACCAGGGGGTGGTCGTGGTAGGCGACGCGCTTCCAGTCGCGCTCGCGTGCCACGGCGAACACCAGCTCGGTGGCGGCGGTGAGGTCGGGGACGCGGTGGACGGCAGCGCGGAGCCTGCCGAGGTTGTCGACGAGGATCCGCATCCGCTCGTCGGGTGTGTCGCCACCGTCGGGGAGCCAGGGGCGTGCCGCCTCGGCGGGGAGGATCGCCAGCCCGCCGGCCGGAGGGGCCGGCGCGTGGGCGAGGTGGGGAAGCGGCGCCGGCTCGGCCAGCGCCTCGCGGACCCGGGCGAGGATCGTGTCGCGCGCCGAGCGCTGCGGCTCCGAATCGCTCATGCCCCCCTCCGGGCGCGCCACTGGCTGCGGAACGACCGGCGCGGCGCCGGCGGCAGGTCGCGCGAGGAGAGCCACTCGCGCAGCAGCGGCGGGCGGAGGCGCTTCGCCAGCGGCAGCGTCAGCCGGCCGAGCCGACCGGCCAGCGCGAACAGCCACGGCCGGGCCGCCACGAAGGCGAACACGCGGTGCCCGAACCGCTCGCGCCGGTCGGGGGCGGTCCGCGCGGCGTTGCGCCGGTTGTGGAGGAGGTGATGGTGGATGTCGATCCGCACCGGGCAGGCGGCGGAGCAGGCGCCGCACAGCGAACTGGCCCCGGAGAGGTGGTTCCACTCGGCGAGGCCGCGGAGGTGGGGCGTGATCACCGAGCCGATCGGCCCCTGGTACGTCGTGCCGTAGGTAAAGCCGCCGACGTTCTTGAAGATCGGGCAGACGTTCAGGCAGGCGCCGCAGCGGATGCAGTGAAGGGCGTCGCGCTGCTCGGCATCGGCCAACAGCATGGTGCGACGGTTGTCGAGGAGCACGAGGTGCATCTCCTCGGGGCCGTCGCACTCCCCCGCGCGCCGCGGACCGGCGTACAGCGTGTTGTAGCAGGTGAGGGGCTGGCCGGTGCCGGCGGTGGCGAGCATCGGCAGGAGCACGGCGAGGTCGTCGACCCGCTCGATCACCTTCTCGATGCCGGCGATCGCGATGTGCACGCGCGGCAGGCCGGCCGTGAGCCGGGCGTTGCCCTCGTTCTCCGTGATCGAGATCTGGCCCGTCTCGGCGACGAGGAAATTGGCACCGGTGATGCCGACGTCGGCCTCGACGTACAGCCGCCGCATGTGGCGGCGGGCGATCATCGTCAGCTGTTCGGGATCGGATGTCGGCTGGCTGCCGAGGTGCTCGGAGAACAGCGCGCTGATCTCGTCGCGGCGGACGTGCATGCAGGGGAAGACGAAGTGGTAGGGGGGCTCGCCGCGGAGCTGCTGGATGAACTCGCCGAGGTCGCTCTCCACCACGGCGTACCCCTCGGCCTCGAGGGCGGCGTTGAGGTGGATCTCCTCGCTGGTCATGCACTTGCTCTTGATCACGGCCTTCGCGCCGGCGGCGTGGACGAGATCGAGGACGATCCGCCGCGCCTCCGCGGCATCGCGCGCCCAGTGGACGACGCCACCGTTGGCGGTGAACGCGGCTTCGAACCGCGGCAGGAGCTCGTCGAGGTGATTGACCGCCGCCCACTTGGCGAGGCTGGCGGCATCGCGCGCCTGCTCGTAGTCGCGGTACCGGGCCTGCTGGGCATCGCGCGTCCGCTCGTAGCCGGCCAGGGCGCGGCGGATGAATCCACGGCGCGGCTCGTCGCCGGCGCTGACGGCGGCGTCGTGGAGGAAGCGGCGCTTGGCGACGCCGTGCCCGCCATCGTCGTCCGCCGGAGCGGGATGGCTGCCCGGCGACGACTGGGGAGCGATCATGAGCGTGTCACCGAAGGGGCCGGAATCCGGACGACCCGATGATAGCCGTGGCGGCCGCGCCAACGGGGTCGTGCCGTGGATTTCAGCCCCCCGACAGGGTAGAACACGGGGGTCGATCGGGGCTCTTCACGATCGACCCCCGCCGGTTCCGATCCCGCCTCCGCCCCGCTTCCAGCAGTGGCGCTCCCGCGCCGTCGGCATGGTTCCATACGCAGCCTTCGAGCGGTTTTTCTACCCCGGCGGCGTGTGGATCGCCCTGGCGGTGGCATGGGCGGCGTCGTGCATGTGGGTCGACCGCGACGCGCGCGTGACCCTCGGGCGCTCGATGCCCTGGTCGTTGCTCTACTGCCTCGTCGGCGTGCTCTTCCTCCTCGCCGGCTATTACCAGGGGCTGGCGAGCCTGCCGCTGTTCATCCTCGTCGTGCCCGCGGCCCTCGTCGGCTACTGCGCGTACCGCGACACCAAGGCCCCGCCGTTCGACAAGATCCTCCATCCGCGGACGGCGGTGAGGATGATCCGCGCCGTCGCCGAGCCGATCGGGCTCGGCCCGACGGTCGACAAGATCTTCTCCCAGCCGATCCGCGCCGTGGCGCGTGGCCCGGCACAGATCCAACTGGTGAAGAAGGACGGCACGGTCGTCGACAGCCGGGGGCGGGACGAGACCTCGCGGGCGGTCAAATCGCTCCAAGACATGTTCCTCAAGGTGGTGCCGATGCGCGCCACCGACATCCACATGGAACCCAAGAGCAGCGACGAGATGGTCGTCCGCTGCCGGATCGACGGGATGCTCCAGAAGGTGTCGGAACTTCCCTCCGAGGAGGGTCGCGCGGTCCTCTCGGCGATGAAGGTCCTCGCCGACATGGACATCGCCGAGCGCCGCCGCCCGCAGGACGGCACGTTCGCGGTGATCATGGGAGAACGCCGGTTCGACGTCCGTGCCGCCAGTGCGCCGACCAATTACGGCGAGAAGATGTCGCTGCGGCTCCTCGACGCCGACGGTGGGATGGTGAAGGGGGGGCTGGCGAAGATCGGGCTCAAGGACTCGATCCTCAAGCCACTCCGCGAGATCTGCCAGCAGCCGCACGGGATGCTGATCGTCTGCGGCCCGACCGGCTCGGGCAAGACGACGACGCTCTACTCGGCTCTCGGCGAGATCGACGTCTATTCGCGGAACATCATCACCATCGAGGATCCGATCGAGTACCGGCTCGAGGGGATCTCCCAGACCGCCGTCAACAACGCCGCCGACCTGACGTTCGCGAAGATCCTCCGCTCGGTGTTGCGCCAGGACCCCGACGTGATCCTCGTCGGCGAGATCCGCGACAAGGAGACGGCCGAGATCGCCATGCAGGCGGCGATGACCGGCCACTTCGTGTTCACCACCCTCCACGCCAACGACGCCCCGACGACGATCACGCGGCTGCTCGACCTCGGCGTCGATATCAGCCTCGTGCAGTCGGCCGTCACCGCCGTCCTCGCGCAGCGCCTCGTGCGGCTGCTGTGCGAGAAGTGCAAGGAGCCCTACGATCCCCCGGCCGAGGAGCGGCAGCGGCTCGGGATCCCGCTCGATCGCAAAGTCACGCTCTACCGCGCCCGTGAGCAGGGGTGCCCGCAGTGCCTCGGCACCGGCTACAAGGGGCGGACCGGTGTCCACGAACTGCTCGTGTTCGACAACGCGATCCGCGACCTGCTCGTCGGCCGCCCGAGCGTGCAGGTGATCCGGGCGACGGCGCGGAAGGGGGGGATGCGGACGCTGCTCGACTCGGGTGTCGGCAAGGTGCTGGCCGGACAGACGAGCGTCGACGAGGTGGTGCGGGTGCTCAAGTGACGCGCCGCGGCTCGGGGCGACACGGGGGGTGACGATGCTTCTGGCCGACGGCGTGCTGCAGCAGTGGGGCGACCTCGTCGCCATCGCGGTGGTGATCGCGATGGCGCTGGTCGGCCTGCGCAGCGGGCTGTTCGTGGCCACGCTGTGGGGCCTCAGCGCCCTGGTGGCGGTGATGGCGGGGTTGGCCGGCCTCGACCGCGTCTCCGAGTGGTTGCGGGTGGCGGACGCTCCCCCCGTGTACCTGGCGGTGATGTCGTTCGTCGTCGTCGCCGTGGCGATCGGCCTCGGTCTGCGCGTCGCGGTCGGCGGGTTCGTGCAGGAGGACGAGGTCCGCTTCCCGCCGCTCATCGACGCCATCGGCGGCGTCGCCGTCGGCGGGCTGGCGGGGATGATCGTCGCCGGCGGGCTGCAGATCGCGCTGTCGATGGCGCCGCTGCCGGCGTGGGCGGGGCGCCTCGACCCACGGCGCCAGATCGATTTCGGGACGCCGCTCCTCCAGGCGTTCGCCCGCTGGGCCGAGCCCGACGGGAAGCTCCGCGCCGTGCTCCTCGACGGCGAGCCGGGACGCAAGTACGACCCTGCCGAAGACGCAAAACCGGCGGCGACACCCCTGGAGGACCTCGAGCGGAAGCTCAACCCTTGGAAAAACAGCGAGGTGTTCGCCGACCTGAATCTCAACGGCACCCGCGAAGAAGACGAGCCTTTCGAGGACGCCGACGGCGACGGCAAGTTCTCGCCGCTGACGAGCAACAACGACGCCAACGGCAACCGCTTGCGCGACGTCGGCCTGCTCGAGCGCTACCGGCTCGGGCCGTGGCTGACCGTCTCCGTAGGGCGCGAAGTGCCGCCGAAACGCGACGGGGACGCCCAGGCACGGCCCGAGGCGACGCTCGCCCAGGGGCAGCCCGTCGCGCCGCCGACTCCGCCGGCGGCAACTCCCGTCGCCCCGGCCCCGACTCCGGCGCCGCCGCCTCCCGTGACGCCGGTGCCGCCGACACCGGTGGACAAACAGACCGCCGACAAGGTCGTGATCCGTGTGACCGCGGCGTCGGCTTTCGATGCCGAGGGGCTGACCGAGCGGCTGTCGAAGGCGTTGGGAGTGGTGGGAAGCACCTGGACGCGGTCGAGTGACGTGACCGTGATCACGCTGCCGTTCGCCGGCAAACTCAAGGACGTGGTCGCGGCGATCACCGCCGCCGATGTCGGCCTGGTGTCGCAGACCGACCCCGCGACCCGCACGATCGCCGTCGTCGTCGAGTGAGGCGCCTTCACGCCGTCCGCGCCAGCACCTCGGCGAGGTGGATCGTGCGGATCGCCTTGCCGTGCCGCGACAGCCAGCCGTCGAGCTGGAGCTGGCAGCTCGGGTCGGACGAGACGATGTAATCGCATTCGGTGCGCGACAGCGATCCCGCCTTCACCTCGGCCATCGCCGTCGAGATCATCGGGTACTTGACGCTGAACAGTCCGCCGAATCCGCAGCAGCTTTCGCGCTCGTCGCATTCGACCAGTTCCAGGCCGCGGACCGCCGCCAGGAGCCGGCGCGGGGCCTCGCGGATGTGAAGTTCGCGGAGGCCGTGGCAGCCGTCGTGGTACGTGACGCGGTGGGGGAACACGGCGCCGACGTCGTCGACGCCGAGCCGGTCGACGAGAAACTCGCCGAGCTCGAAGGTCCGCGCCGCCAGATCGAGCGCCGCCGCCTCGTGGGGCGTGCCGGCGAGCAACTGCGGGTAGAAGACGCGCATCATCGCCACGCACGAGCCGCTCGGGCCGACGACCGCCTCGGCGTCGGCGAACAGCGCCACTGCCCGCGACGCGACCGTGCGGGCCTCGTCGAGGTATCCGGCGTTGAACGAGGGCTGGCCGCAGCAGGTCTGGGCGGGGCGGAACACGGGATGGTGACCGAGCCGTTCGAGGACGGCGGCGACCGCCATCCCGACCTGGGGGCTCATCTGGTCGACGAAGCAGGGGATGAACAGGTCGACCTTCATCGGCGCTCCAGCACGGCGAGGACCGCGGCTCGCTACCGCCGTCCGCCCCGGGCCATCGCCCGCACCACCGCCTCCCCCATGTCGGCCGGGCTGTCGGCGACCTCGATCCCGGCGGCGCGAAGCGCCTCGAGTTTCGCCGTCGCGGTCCCCTTGCCGCCGGAGATGATCGCGCCGGCGTGGCCCATCCGCTTGCCCGGCGGCGCGGTGCGGCCGGCGATGAACGCCGCCACCGGCTTGGTGACGTGGTGGCGCACGAACTCGGCCGCTTCCTCCTCGGCACTGCCGCCGATCTCGCCGATCATGAGGATCGCATGGGTGTCGGGGTCGGCTTCGAACAGCGCGAGGATGTCGATGAAACTCGACCCGACGAGCGGATCACCGCCGAGGCCGACGCACGAGCTCTGGCCGTGGCCGAGGCTCGTGAGCTGCCACACCGCCTCGTAGGTGAGGGTACCGGAGCGGCTCATCACGCCGACGTGGCCGGGGGTGTGGATGTAGCCGGGCATGATCCCGATCTTGCACTGCCCCGGCGTGATCACACCGGGGCAATTGGGGCCGACGAGCCGGCTCTGCGAGGCCTTCACCACCGGCAGGACCCGCGCCATGTCGAGCACGGGGATCCCCTCGGTGATCGCGATCACCAGCTCGATTCCCGCGCCCACCGCTTCGAGGATCGCATCGGCCGCGAACGGCGGGGGCACGAAGATCATCGTCGCATTGGCGCCGGTCGAGTCGACCGCCTCGGCGACTGTGTCGAACACCGGCAGACCGGCGACCTCCTCGCCCCCCTTGCCCGGCGTCACGCCGCCGACCATCCGTGTGCCGTACTCCAGGCAGCCGCGGGTGTGGAACTCACCGACCCGCCCGGTGATGCCCTGGCAGATGACGCGGGTGTCGCGGTTGACGAGGATGCTCATGATCGGTCGGTATCCGGGAGCGGACGGCGGATGGCTTCAGGCGCGGCTGGCGGCGGCGACGACCTTCTTGGCGGCGTCGGTGAGCCCGGTCGCGGAGATGATCGTCGTCCCGCTTTCGGCGAGGATCCGCCTTCCCTCCTCGACCTCGGTGCCCTCGAGGCGGACGACCAGCGGGACGGTGAAACCGACCGTCTTCGAGGCCTCGACCAGCGCCGTCGCGATCGTCGTGCAGCGCATGATCCCGCCGAAGATGTTGACCAGGACCGCCTTCACCGCGGGATCGGAGAGGATGATCCGGAACGCCTCGGTGACCGCCTTGACGTCGGCGCCGCCGCCGACGTCGAGGAAGTTGGCCGGGGCGCCGCCGTGGAGCTTCACCAGGTCCATCGTGCTCATCGCCAGTCCGGCGCCGTTGACCAGGCAGCCGATCGTGCCGTCGAGCTTGACGTAGGACAGGCCGGCGGCGGCGGCGCGGATCTCGGCCGGCTCCTCTTCGGCCTCGTCGCGCAGGGCGACGACGTCCTTGTGGCGGAACAGGGCGTTGTCGTCGAATGTCATCTTGGCGTCGAGCGCCACCAGGGCCCCGTCCTCGGTGAGCACGAGCGGATTGATCTCGAGCAGCGACGCGTCGAGCCGGACGAAGGCCCGCGTCAGGCTCCCGAAAAACTGCTCCGCGGCCCGCCACGATGCCGTCGGCAGGCCGAGTTTCGCCGCCAGGAGCCGGGCCTGGTACCCCGCCAGCCCGCGATCGGCGTCGAACGGTTCGGAGAGGATCGCCTCGGGGGTTTTCGCCGCCACCTCCTCGATGTCGACGCCACCGGCGGTACTGGCGATCAGCACCGGCGACCCGACGCGCCGGTCGACGAGGACGGCGCAGTACAGCTCCCGGGCAATCCGGCAGCCGCTCTCGACGAACACCTGGCGGACGGTCTGCCCTGCCGGCCCGGTCTGGACGGTGACCAGCGACTTGCCGAGCAGGCCCCGGGCGATCCGGGCCGCGTCGTCGGCGCTCCGGGCCAGTTCCACGCCGCGCTGGGTGGAGCCGGTGACCTGGCCCTTGCCCCGTCCGCCGGCATGGATCTGCGCCTTGACGGCGCAGACCGGCGTGCCGAGGGCGGCGAAGGCGGCGGCGGCTTCGTCGGCCGTGCGGGCGACACGGCCGGCAAGGACCGGCACGCCGGCGGCACGGAGCAGATCCTTGGCTTGGTATTCGTGGATCTTCATGACCGGCCCGGATGGGGGTGGAGACGGGGGCCCCAAATATGGCAGGAACCCGGGCCGTTTCCAAACGGCGCCGCACCGCAGACAGGGGCGAAAGTGATCGGCCCGGGACGAGGCCGATGGCGGCCCGGGAAACGCAAGGCATTTCCCATGGCGCGGCCGCGTCAGGCCGCGACCCGTTTGATGTGCCGATCGACCAGCCTCAGGTCGCAGCCGATTTCGCGCAGGTCGCGCCGCACCCGCCCGAGGTCGAGACGGTAGTGGTTGGTGCGGAACAGTCCGACCTTGACGTACGGCACGCCCGCGGCGAGGAGGCGGCGGTAGGCCAGTTCCGACGGGTTGTGGGGGAGCCGCCGGGCCTTCCGCAGATGTTTCCAGCTCCGCAGCGGATCGCCGAGCGACAGATGCGGCAGGATCTCGCCGGCCGAGAGCCGACCGGCGTGGGTGCCGTCGAACACCGCCGCGGTCGACAGCCCCGCTGCCGCGACCATCTCCGACAGGCCCAGTTCGTAGCGGTCGATCACCCGTTCCTTCGACGGCTGGGGGACGACGTCCTCCCAGAAACGCCGCCATGCCGGATGGTCGAGGAGCCGGCGCCGGGCGGCGAAGAACCAGCTCTGCAGGTGGGCGCAGCATCGGCCCGCGCGGCTGGCCGGCGACTGGTCCGACCGCACCATCCCCCAGAAGTCGGCTCCGGCGACGCGCGGGTGGGTGAACGCCGCGGCGGGATCCCACAACGGACCGTAGACGCTGTCGTTGACGCACACCACCTCGTCGAAGGCGGTCGTGTCGCCGAGCGCTTCGAGGCCCGCGCGCCAGCTTCCGAAGTCGTAGCCTTCGTTGACTCGGGGGACGAACAGGTCGACGACCCCCGCGAGCTCGCCGGGTAGCCGCCCGACCGTGGCAGACACGAGGACGATCCGGTCGGCGACCGAACGGTAGGCGGCCAGGGCGGCACCGACGTACGGGTCGACGACGCCGTGGCGGTCGAAGTGGGCGAGGATGATGGCCCGGCGCATCCGACACCCCGCAATCCCGCCCCGGCCCGCGGTCAGGCCGCCCGGCGGTGAATCGACCGGAGGCGTTCCTGGAGCAGGCCCGCCCGGCGCAGCGGCAGGCTGTGGTTGCCGGAATCGGGCAGGAACTCGAGCAGCCGCGGGAGGTGTTCGAGCGTCAGGGCCGCGGCGTGGTACTCGCCTCCGGCGAGCTGCTTCTCGACGGTGCGGATCGCCGAGCCGGCGTACCAGCGGGCACTGGCCTGGCGGACTTTCCCGCGCTGCTCCTCCGGCAACCGCGCCGCGTTGATGGCGATCGCGCGGATCAGATCGGGCCAGATGGCGCCGCTGGAAAGGAGGCGGGTCGATTCACTGTGGCGATGGCGACGGTAGACGGAGAGGACGCAGGGGTCGTACCAGACCGGTGCGTCCGCGGCGATCCGGACCCACATCTCCCAGTCGACCGCCTGCCGGAGGTCGGTGCGGAAGCCGCCGAGCCGCTCGTACGTCGCCCGCGGCACGACCGCCGACGGTGTCTGCACGCGCTGGCGTTCGGCGATCCGTGGCAACCATCCACCGAGCACTCCGGCGGTCCACTGCTGGCGGGACGTCGTCTTGATGAGGCGGTCGCCGCCGTCGACGATCCGCGTCCGGCAGAAGGCCATGCCCAGCGCGGGAACCCGGCGGAACCCCTGGTCGACGCGCTCGTAAAACCCCGGCAGGACGTAGTCGTCTTGGTGGAGCAGGTGGACCAGTTCGCCACGGGCCAGGGCGATCGCGCGATTCCAATTCGGTCCCAGACCGAGCCGCTGCCGGTGGAGGTGGATCTCGACCCGGCCGTCACGATCGACGCTCCTGACCAGCCGACGCACGTCGGAGGACCGCGAGCCGTCGTCGACCACCGCGATCTGCATGGCCGTCGTCGTCGGCGCCTGCGACAGCACGCTCGACAGCGCTCGCTCGAGCGAAATATCCGGCTCGAACGTCGGCAGCATCACCGAGATCCGCGGCCGCGGAAAACCGCCCTCGAGCGGCGCGATCGGCGGCGGGTGTCCGCCGGATGGCGGCTGGCGATGGCCAGGGACGACGGATTGGAAGGGGGTGTCCGCCATGAACAGATCGTGTCGATCGTCGCGTAACGAGAGGCACTCTTTCGCCAGGCCCAGCGGCAGCAGGGGGCCTCGGAATCCGAACGTGGACACTCGGTGATGCATCGCGGTCGAATTCCAGGCACACCCTTCGGGAGTCTGGAATCGTCTTCCCCGACCGGAGGACTCAAGACGTTCCGGCAGGGTTTTCCCAGGTTGCCCAAGGCCCGGATCCGGAGCCTGCGACGCGGGAGCCGGGACGTGATCGGAGGAAGCCTCCGCTCGGGCTCTGCAGAGGGGCTACGCGGGCCCCTGTGATGGCGGAAAGACCATCTAATAGTTCGGTGTCGGAGCCCGGTATTCGGAGAGGTTGACCGAGCGGAACCAGTCGATCGTCCGGGTCAGCCCGTCCTCGAGGGCGATCGTCGGGCGCCACCCGAGCCGCGATTCCGCCAGCGTGATGTCGGGACGGCGGCGCTCGGGATCGTCCTGGGGAAGCGGCCGCTCGACGAGCGGCGACTTCGAACCGGTGAGCCGGATCGTCAGTTCGGCGAGTTGCCGGATCGTGAACTCGCCCGGGTTGCCGATGTTGACCGGCCCGTGGAAGTCGTCGGGTCCGTTCATCATCCGGATGATGCCCTCGACGAGGTCGTCGCGGTAGCAGAAGCTGCGCGTCTGGTTACCCGACCCGAAGATCGTGATCGGCTCGTCGGCGAGCGCTTGGCGGATGAAGTTGCTGACCACGCGGCCGTCGTAGGGGTGCATCCGCGGGCCGTAGGTGTTGAAGATCCGGACGACACGGATCCGTGTCTTGTGGACGCGCTGGTAGTCGAAACAGAGCGTCTCGGTGGCCCGCTTGCCCTCGTCGTAGCAGGCCCGCGGGCCGATCGGATTGACGGCGCCGCGGTAGCTCTCCGACTGCGGGTGGATCTCGGGGTCGCCGTAGATCTCGCTGGTCGAGGCCTGGAGGATCTTCGCGCCGCAGCGCCGCGCCATGCCGAGCATGTTGATCATGCCCAGCACGCTGGTCTTCATCGTCTTGATCGGGTTGTACTGGTAGTGGCCGGGCGCGGCCGGACAGGCGAGGTTGTAGATCTCGTCGACCTCCAACCAGATCGGGTGGACGATGTCGTGACGGATCAGTTCGAAGTTGCCACGTTCCAGCAGGTGGGCGACGTTGGTCTTCTGGCTGGTGAAGAAGTTGTCGATGCAGATCACGTCGTGGCCTGCCTCGACCAGCCGCTCGCAGAGGTAGCTGCCGAGGAACCCGGCGCCGCCGGTGACGAGAATCCGCTTCAGCGATGCCATGAGGGGCTCCGACATGGTTCCAGTGTCCCGAACGGTGTACCATCCGCTGGACCGGGTGTCACCGGATCACCGTTTTTTCAGGCTTACCGTTCTGCCAGGCCTCCCGGAGGGCGCTCATGAAGGGCCGCATCAACCACTCGCTCGTCTACTGGTGCTACAACATCGCCGGCGACCATTGGGATCTCGAGACGATGTGCGGGATCGCCAAGAAGCTCGGCTGCACGTCGATCGAGATCCTCGAGGCCGAGCATTTTCCGACACTCGTCCGCCACGGGCTGTCCTGCGCCCTGGCCGCCAACGGCATGCCCGGCGCGCCGTTCATGCGCGGCTTCAACAACCCGCGCTACCACGACGAGGTCATCGAGCGCACCAGCCGCACGATCGACGCCTGTGCCGCCCACGGGATGCCCGCGGTGATCGCCTTCACGGGATACAAGTGGCGCGACGCCGACGATCCTGCCAGCGGCGAGATCAGCCGCGAGGAGGGAGCGGCGGCCTGCGTGGCGGGGCTGAAGCGGATCGCCACCCACGCCGAGCGGAAAGGGGTGACGATCTGCCTCGAGCACCTCAACACGCGCGACGACACGCACCCGATGAAGGGCCACCCGGGCTACCAGGGAGACGATCTCGACGAGGTCGCCGACATCGTCCGTCGCGTCGGCTCGCCGCGCGTCAAGCTGCTGTTCGACATCTACCACGTGCAGGTCATGCACGGCGACGTCATCCGCCGCCTCGAGCAGTGCCGTGACGTCATCGGCCACGTCCACACCGCCGGCTGCCCGGGCCGCGGCGAGCTCGACGACGACCAGGAGATCAACTTCCCGCCGATCATGCGGAAGCTCGTCGACATCGGCTACCGGGGCTACGTCGGCCACGAGTTCATCCCGACCCGCGACGCCTTGGCCGGCCTCGAACAGGCGGTGAGCCGCTGCGACGTCTGACGGGAGCAGGCGCGGGTCGGGCCCGCGGTCACAGGCGCGCGAGCACGACGCGCAGGTCGGCGACGTTGGTGCCGGTGGGACCGGTGACGATCAGGCCGCCGCCGCGCGACAGGAGCGGGCCGGCGTCGCAGCGCGATAGCGCCGCGGCGACCGCTCCATGCGCCCCTGCCAGCCGGCGCGCCACCGCGGCGTCGACGACGCCACCGGCGGCGGCGGTCGGGCCATCCTCGCCGTCGGTGCCGAGGCTCGCGATCACCAGCCCTTCGGGCCACTGGCCGCCGGAGCCGTCCGGTTCCGGGGCGAGCGCGCGCTCGAGTGCCGCCAGCACCGTCTGCTGGTTGCGTCCTCCTTCCCCATGGTGGTCGGGGACACGGACAGTCGCCTCACCCCCCTCGATCCACGCCAGCGCCGCTCCCTCCCGGCGCGACGCCGTCAGCAGGGCGTGGCCGATCCCGAGGAGTCGGTGCCCCGCCTCCTCGGCCGGTTCGTCGGCCGCCGGTGGTCGCGGCGCGTCGACGGCGATCCGGTAGCCGAGGTCCTGGGCGGCCGCCCGCGCCGCCGCGACGGCGGTGGCGTTGTTGCCGACGACACGGTGGCTGACGTGGCACCCCAGCGGTGTGGTCCAGTCGGGGCCGGTCGGCCGGGGCACGGCCGCCGGACCTACTGCGCCGGCGAGCCGGGCGCGGATCGCAGGGGCCGTCGCGGCGGCGATCCGGAACTGCTCGAGCACGGCCCGGGCCGCCGCCGGATCGGGCGGGGCGGGCATGCAGGGACCGGAGGCGATCAGGTCGAGCGGGTCGCCGATCACGTCGGAGAGGACGAGCACGACCATCCTCCCGGCGCGGCAGGAGCGTGCCAGGCCACCGGCCTTGACCCGGCTCAGCGCCCGCCGGACGGTGTTGAGAGGCCCGATTCCCGCCCCGGCGCGCGACAGCTCCCTGGCCACGCCGACCGATTCGGCAAGCGCGATCCCTTCGGACGGTGCCTCGAGCAGGGCCGAGCCGCCGCCGGTGATCACCGCGATCGCCAGGTCGTCGGGAGCCAACGCACCGACCAGGTCGAGGATCTGCTCGGTCGCCGTGACGACCGCGGCGGTCGGCTCGTTGCACCCCAGCGGACGCGTCGCTCGGATTTCGATCCCCCCGCACCATGCCCCCAGGCCGTCGGGCACGCTCACCAGGCCGGTGACGCGCTGCGGGTCGACGCCGTCGCCGGCGAGTCTGGCCGCGACCACCGCGGCCATCCCGGCCGCCGCCTTGCCGGCGCCGACGACGGCGATCCGGCCCACGTTGCCGACGGGGATCGCGTCCGCCGGCAGCGCCCCGACCAGCGCCCCGGGAGTGACCGCGGCCAGGGCCGCGCGCCAGATCCGCGCGGCGTCGTCACGCGGCGGGCCCGGGGTCACGGCGCGGAGTCCGGGGAGAGGTTCTTCGGGTCGAAGCGCGACAGGTCGATGCCCCCGCGCGCCTCCTCCTCGAGCAGCTTGACGCGCATCTCGAGCCGCTCGAGGCGGCGTGCCAGCGCCGCCGGCGACTCGGCGGCGACACCGGCCGGCGCGGGGCGCGGCACCGCCGGATAGCCGAGCTGGCGCTGGAGGGCGGCGAAGAAATAGATCGGATCCTTGCCGCGGTTGGCCCGGGCGATCCGTCCTTCGCGCTCGCCGAACAGGATCACCCGGTCGGGGCCGGTGTCGGGGCGGCCGGCGAGCAGCGCGTCGCGTTTTTCCAGGCGCCAGTACTCGGGGCTGCGGACGCTCACCAGATCGGCGAGGTCGACGAGCCCGACCTGGCGCGACACGGTGCCGATCCACTCCTTCCAATCGCCGTCGAACAGCGGATCGTCGGCCACCGCGAGCAGGCCCCGGGCGTAGTCGAGGCGGTTGCGCGACAGGCTCTCGAGCCGGTAGAAGAACAGCCCCTGGGGCGTGGCCCCCTCGGCCCGGTAGGTTGCCTCGCGTTCCAGCACCGCCAGGGCGGTGCGGACGTCGAAGCGCCCCGACTCCTCCTCCGCCTCGTGCATCACGAAGGTCTGGAAGGCGCTGAAGTAGTGGGGCAGGCGGGCCATCGCCGTCGACAACGTGCCGACGAGCTTCAGTTCGCCGACCATGTAGTCGATCGCCATCGGCAGCTTCGACGTCGCCAGCACTTCCTCGCCGATCGCGCGGAGCGCTTCCTGCGCGGCCACGCCCCCGGCGATCCGCTCCGCCAGCACCCGGAACAGGTAGGCCTGTTCGATGTATTCCTCACGGTCGAGCATGCCGTTCTCCGCCGCTCCCGAGGCCCTCTCCGCCGGTCAGTCTCCAGCGGCATCCTATAATCGGGGTGCCGCTGGACCGGCGCCGGAAGAGGTCCGAGCCGCCCGTGGACGACGTGGGCCGGCGCCGGAGGCCGGCGATCCGGGAAACCGCCGTGGTTTCCCCCGGCGCGAGCAGGGACGAAGGCCAAGGCGGGCTTCGGCGACGGGCAGCGGGACCGCAGGGTTTGAGATGCCGCAGCAATTTTCCACCGTCGAGGCCGCCGTCGCCGCCATCCGCCGCGGCGAGATCGTGATCGTCGTCGACGCCGAGGATCGGGAAAACGAGGGAGATTTCGTCTGTGCCGCCTCCCTGGCCGGGGCGGCCCAGGTCAATTTCATGCTCCGTCACGGCCGTGGCCAGGTATGCATGCCGATCCTGCCCGACCTCGCCCGGCGCCTCGACCTGCCGATGATGGTCGAGACCAACTCGGCCCCGTTGGGCACGGCGTTCACGGTTCCCGTCGATCACGTCTCGGCGCGGACGGGGATCACGGCCGCGGAGCGGGCCACGACGATCGCCGCGATCCTCGATCCGGCGACACGCCCCGCCGACCTGGTGCGGCCGGGTCACCTGTTTCCCCTCGTCGCCAAGGAGGGAGGCGTGCTGCGGCGGGCCGGCCACACCGAGGCGGCCGTCGATCTTGCCCGGCTGGCCGACCTCCCTCCCGCCGGGGTGCTCTGCGAAATCCTCGACGACACCGGCAACCGGGCCGATCGGGCCACGCTGTTCGCCCTGGCGGCAGAACACCGGCTCGAGATCATCTCGATCGAGGAGCTGATCCGCCACCGCCGCGTGCGCGAGAAGCTCGTCGAGCGGATCGCCGAGGCCGACCTGCCGACGCGTTGGGGACCGTTCCGGATCATCGCCTACGACGTCCGCTTCGAGGCCCAGCAGCCGATCGTCCTCGTGGCCGGCGACCCCGCCGCCGCGCCGGCGGCATTGGTCAGGATTCACTCGTCGTGCTTCACCGGCGACCTGCTCGACAGCCTGCGCTGCGACTGCGGCGACCAGCTCCACATGGCGCTGGAGCTGATCGGGCGCGAGGGGAGCGGCGTCCTGGTCTACCTGCCGCAGGAGGGGCGCGGGATCGGCCTGGTCGAGAAGATCCGCGCCTACCAGCTCCAGGACCGCGGCCTCGATACCGTCGAGGCCAATCTCGCGCTCGGCTTCAAGGCCGACGCGCGCGACTACTGCATCGGCATCCAACTGCTCAAGGACCTGGGCTTGCGCCGGGTGAGGCTGCTGACCAACAACCCCAAGAAGACCGACGCCTTCATCTACGGCGGGTTCGATCTCGAGGTGGTCGATCAGGTGCCGATCCTGCCGCCGGTGCACGAGTACAACCGGCGGTACCTGGAAACGAAGCGGGAAAAGCTCGGCCACCGTTTCCCGGGCTGAGCGCCGCGCGTGGTCCGGCGCTGGCATGGAGTGCGCGGCCAGCCGCCGGATACACTGCACGCTCGAGAGGCGCGAGGCCACCGGGCCACGTTACAGGAACCCTCCGACAGGGAGCCTTGGCATGCGGCAGTTCGCGACGTTTCCCGGGTGGAGTCCGGCCCGTGGTGGGGACCGTTCCTGGCGACATGTCCTCGCCGTCGCCAGCGTCGTCCTCGGCACGTGCCCCACGGGGGTCGCCGTCGGTGACACCGCAGCGCAATCGTCCGCTGCCGCTGCGGCGCCGGCCAGCCCCGGCCCTGCTCCCCAAGGGCCGCTGCTGGTCGACCAGATCCTCAGGCGCTACGACCTCAACGGCGACGGCAACGTCGACGAGATCGAAGCGTCGATCGGCCAGGCGAAGATCCGTCGTCACCGGTCCCAGCAGCGCGCCGAAAGCAGCATCGATCCGGTCACGTCGCGGCCGCGGTCGCAGTCGGACCCCACGGCCCCGCTCGGGTTCCATCCGGGGGGCACGACCGCGGCGGAAACCCCTTCCCCGCCCGCTGCTCCCCTGACCGGTTCGGCAGGCTCGTCCCGGTCGGAGCCGGCGGGGACGAGTGCCTCGGCAGACCGGCAACGGCGGATCATGGAGGTGATCGATCCGCGGCGCGGTCGGACCACCGATCCCGACCCGCGCGGCGGGACCGGCGCGGAGGCCGCTCAGCGGGGAGCCTCGACGACTCCTGCCCCCACGACGCCGCAGCCGTTCGGCTGGATCCCCGGCGGCGACGGCACGGTGTTTCGGGGAGGAAGCTATCCACTGCCCGATCGGTCACGCTCCTCGGCGTCGCGGCGTGGAGGCGGTGCCGGGCCGCTCCTGTCGGGCAGCCCGGGAGCGGCACCGCGTGGCGGCGTTCCGTCACAAGCGCGCCCGGGATCGGGCACCGGCTCCACACGCTACACGACCCCTCCCTCCTCGCGCGCCACCGTGCCGCAGCCGTCACGCGGCGGTGGCAAGACATCCGGCTCGTCGGCTGCCCCGTCGGGGAGTGGCGCCGGGGGTCGCGCCGGGAATGGCTCCGGGGGTCGATGACCGCGGCCGCGGCGGGCCGGTTTTTCCGCGGACTGTCGGTCGTAGCCGCGGCGACGGGTCCGCCGGCCCGTAGAATTCCCGTCCGATCCCCCGCCGGGTGGATGGCAGGGTGTTGCCTGCCCGGGTGGACGTGGTGCGTGGAGCGAGGATCGTGATGCGTTCCCAGAGCGGATTGGTCGTGCGCCGAGGCTTCGCGGCGGTCGTGGTGACCGTGGCCCTGTTCGCCGTGCTGCCGGTGGCGTCGGCCCAGGAGGGGGAGAGCGCGACAGGCGGCGTCGCCGTGGGTGGGGTTCCGGACACCTTCGACCGGCTCCGGGAAAAGATCGCCGCGGTCCGCAATGAATCCGGCCGACAGTACCGGGTGATCGTCCTCGGCGACGGCGACGGGCGGTCGGCGACGGAACTGCTCTACGACGTCCTCACGCGCTGGCAGCGGCAGCGCGACGACAACTCCCTCTCGGGGCTCGGGGCCGGGTTCGAACCCGACCGCGACGTGACG